>Ga0265339_10000120_pt1 | contig 64460 bp, 50 predicted proteins | sample 4CB219metaG_FD_202085 | JGI IMG/M metagenome (GOLD analysis project Ga0265339, IMG submission 202085) | Rhizosphere microbial communities from Carex aquatilis grown in University of Washington, Seatle, WA, United States - 4-CB2-19 metaG | ecosystem: Host-associated > Plants > Roots >... | reverse complement strand
ACGACCGGGAGCGCGGCGATCGACGCCGGCAAGACGACGAATGCCACCGCCGACATCGACGGGAATCCGCGTCCGCTAGGCAAAGCCTTCGACATCGGCGCTTACGAGTTCGCTCAGTAGCCCAGGCGTGCGAGACTCTGCCCAATAGCACAGGAAGTCCAGGGTGACTGGCGAAGCAGCGCAGACCGGCGAACGAATACGCTCCCCAAAGTGGGTGAACCACGAAACTAGCGTTGGAGACCGTACGGCTTGGCGATAGCATCGGTTTCCAGGGAGCACGGCTACGGGCGCGGACTGCGAGCAAGGGAACACATTACATGTCTGAACCGATCATCGACGAAGACCATCCGGCCTACCGAAATTTCCTAGAGTGCTTCGTCAAGGGTGCTTCGCTGCAGGACATCTACTCCGAATCAGACAAGGGATTCGGGGTGCGTCGTCGCAACGAGCTCGACGAGGAGGCTCGTGCCCGGCTGGTGCGGGCCTGCCGCGTGCAATTCGCCCGCATGTTTTCGCACACTTCCAACCTGGCCGATCCGATCAGCCGGACGATCGGCCTTGCAGGCAAGGAAGTCCTGGATTTCGGTTCCGGCACCGGCGCGCTGGCTGTCGCGGTCGCCTTGAAGGGTGCCACGGTCACCGCATCGGATCCCACACGCGTGTCGCTTGACGCCTGCGAATGGCGGGCACGGTATTTCGGGTTTGGCGACGAAAAGGTCCGCACCGTCGAGATCGGGATCGAACCAGGACTCCCGTTTCCCAATGCCAGTTTCGATGTGGTGACCTGCAATTCGGTTTTCGAGTTCATTCCAGCTCGGCGTGACGAATACGTCCGCGAACTGGTCCGCGTGCTGCGGCCCGGCGGGCACCTGGTGCTGTCGACCGAAAACGGGCTCTATCCGGTCGATTACTACACTGGCCGGCTCTTCCCGCTGTTCCGACGCACAGAGATGCGACGCCTCAATGTCCCATACGGCCTGACCTACTTCGAATTGCGGCGTTGGGTCCGATCAAGCGGACGAAGACTCGTCGACCGGACAATAATGAACGAATTCAATTCGATGGACAACGTCATCGCGCGCCGACGCAAGGGCAGCCCCGGGACGGCGACCGAGGCGCTGAGTTTGTGCAACGCCGGCTTGAAGCGAATCTGTCGTGCGCTGCGCGTGCCGTCGCAATTGTTTTTTCCCTACACAACCTTCGTGTTCGAGATCCACTGAGGCGGCCAGCGGTGATCGTGGCAGTCGTGGCGTGCACGCATGGGCAAGGCCTCTGGTGCGACTGACTTTCAGCGCCGGCATACAACACCCAACCCCGACGATGCTCGGCGCATGGGGCGTCCCACTGGCCGTCCAACCCGTCCAAACCCTTTCGGTCGAACAAAGGGTCACTTTCTCCCAGTCACCGTGCCGACAGCGACGTTCAACCGCGCGGACCTGGCGTCCAAATCAGTCGACAGGGTGTTGGCCCAGGACTATCCAGAACACCTTGGGCTATGAGCCTGCAGACAAGGCGTCGCTGGCAGTGCATAAGGCCTGCCGTGAGCGTGATTTCTGGTAATCTCCCCGAACGATGTCCTATCCGGCACTTTCCTTCCTATTTTCTGCCTAATCAGATGGCCAATCTACATTCGTCGCGACTTTTCTGTTGGTGCCTATGGGAGCTCAACCGATCGTGCTGCTCCGAAATCAGGGGCCTTGCGTGACTTCCCCGATCCAAGCAAGCCCGGCAGAAGCCATACGCGTGCGGGTTATCCAGGACGCCGAAGAGTTTGCTGCCCTCGCCAAGGAATGGGAGGAACTGCAACGGTGCGCCGCGATCACGAGTGTGTTCGAGACATTCGATTGGCAACACCTTTGGTGGCAGAGCTATGGCAAGGGCAAGCCGCTTCGCCTTCTCGTCGCGATGGCCGGGGATGCGATCGTTGGTATTCTCCCGCTCTATATTCATACCCTCCCGATGATGCGCTATCCGGTGCGATTGCTTCGCTTCGTCGGTAGCGGTGGAGACACATCGCCGGATGACCTCGGCCCCATACTCTCAGCGGGGCGCGAGCACATCGTCGCGCGAGCGCTCGCTGAAGCCGCACTGGAGCTTCGGGAGTGGGATGTGCTGGACTTGTCTGACATGAATCCGGCGTGTGCGTTCACCACCGCGATGGCCGAGGTCGCGAATGCCGCGCAACTCGAAACGCTCAAGGGGCGCTCGGAGCGAATTACGTATATCGAGTTGCCCCCGACGTGGGAGAGGTTCTTAGAGACGCTGAGCGGTCATCGCCGCAGACTAATGCGATACAACCGTAAGAAGCTCAGCACGTCGCATGCGTCGCGCTTTTTCATTTGGGATGACCCATCCAAGATGGATGAGGCATTCGACCGGTTGGCCCAACTGCATCACAAGCGATTCAGCCGTGTCGTCAAGAACCATGGGTTTACCTCGCCAGAGTATCTTGGTTTTCATCGCGCGGTGATGAAGGCGTGCATGTCGCGCGATCGACTTCGGCTCTATTGTTTGGAGCTCTCTGGCCAGGTCGCGGCTATGCAGTACTGTTACCGGTTTCGCAATGCGATCTACGTCATGCAGGTCGGGTTTGACCCTGACTATTCCAATTCCGGGAAGGTCCTCTTGACCTACATGCTGGAGAGCGCGATTGGCGAGGGACATGGGGTCCTCGATTTCTTGCGCGGGGAGCATGCTCACAAAGAGGAGTTCCCATGCCGTGACCGGGAGACCGTGTATTTGACTGCGCTCCGACGCAGCCCAGGCGCTTGGGTGTACCGGGCGCGGCGTCTGTACCTGCCCAAGGTCAAGGCCCGTCTCATCAGAGCCGTCAAAGAATTGGGTCTCGTGAAGTCGCCGAAGGCAGACAGTGAACGTCGTGACGAACCCGCACCGCAAGATCCCCAGGACTGATCTGCGCGCTCTTGCCGGGACGCTGGAACCATGCCGATGAAATTGACTACGGATTCGTGCGGGCATTCAAATAGACAGACGATTGTGGCGCGAGGAGCCTGCACGCCGGCTACGGGCTCGCAGACCGACGGCTCCGCGTTCCAATCATCGGGTCGAAGTGACCCGCTTCGCGCGGGTACTCCGCCAGTCGGATAGCAGCATGCCTCAGGCCAATTTGCACGAGACCGGTCTTGCCGATTTCACTTGCCCTGCCGGCCCCTGCGTGCAGGTAGTGACCACGTTCTTTCCCAACTCGCAGCAGCCTCGGCGCACGCTGTTCGTCAAGAACCTTGTGGCGGCCATGCGCCAACTGTGTCGACTGAACGTCATCGCTCCGGTTCCATGGGCTCCGCCAGGTTGGAAGTCGCGGCGTTGGCCAGACGTAGCGCGAGTGCCTCGAGAGGAGACCGTCGACGGCATCGAGCTGCAGCATCCTCGATTCCTGGCACCGCCTGGATTAGGCGTTGTCCATGGCCTAGGGTTTGGCGTTGGCGTGGCGAGATTGCTGCGACGAGCTGCGCTTGCCGATCCGGGTCTTGTGGTGCATGTCCACTGTGCGTTCCCCGACGGCGTCGGGGGGGCGCTTGCCGCCCGGGCGCTTGGATTGCGGTATGTCATCACCGCCCACGGCAGTGATATCAACATCCATGCCGCGCGCGGCTTTTTGCGACGGCAGATCAGATGGGCTCTGCGGCACGCCAGCGCGGTGATTGCCGTCAGTGGGGCCCTCCGAGAAAAGATTGTGGCACTGGTACCAGAGATTGCGGCAAGAACAGCCATCATTCCGTGTGCAGGGTTTGATCCATCGGTTTTTGCCCCGCGAGACCAGATCGATTGCCGTGCGGAGCTGGGCCTCTCGACGAAAGGACTCATCGTGCTCTTCGTCGGCAACCTGGTCGCCGTCAAGGGCCTCGATGTTTTACTAAGAGCTTGGGCCAAGCTTCGTAGCTGCGGCGAACTGGGGTCGGTCCCGACGACGCTGGTGCTTGTAGGCGAGGGGCACCTTCGCAGTGAGCTGCAGCATTTGGCGCAGACGCTTGGTATAGCTCCGGAGGTTCGATTTGTTGGCGGTGTGCCGCAATCACGGGTGGCAACTTGGATTGGTGCAGCGGACCTGCTCTGCCTTCCGAGTCACAGCGAGGGCATGCCCAACGTGGTGATCGAGTCTCTGGCGAGTGCCGTACCTGTGGTGGCGACGGCTGTAGGCGGCCTTCCGGAGGTCATCGTCGATCAAGCGAACGGAATCTTGACCCAGCCCGGGGATTCCGACGCCTTGGCCGCGGCCTTGCGGTGCGCGCTGTCCGCCAAGTGGGACCGCACGCGCATCCGGCGCTCGGTGGAGGACATGACCTGGATGTCTTTGGCGAGGAAGAACGTCGAGTTGCTACGGGAGTCAGCAAGGGCTAGCGGCCCCTGAGGCAACGCAAGCGATGGACGCGTAGGCGCTGCTATAGTTGCCCGGCTCGATTACCTTTTGCCATAGTCGAAAGCTTAACGGTTATCATAGGCATATGCGGCGACTCGATCGTTGGCTTCCTACCTACTTGATGGATGCGCTTGGGCGCGTCCGTGCCGGAGCTCTTCGACAGGGCCGGACCACGCACATCATGTTCCTGGTATGTGATCACTTCGAGCCGCGCCACGCTGCCACGCGGCCCGAGCAGCCGTTCGAACGCCTTCAAGCCTGTCACAGCGGCTACGCTCGCCTCCAGGAACGTTGCCGCAGTGAAATCGGGATGGCGCCGTTGCACTCCTGGTTTTACCCCCCTCATCACGGGAACGAGCACCTGGCCAGCCTGGCTCAGATGGCCTTCGACGGACTGGGCGAGGTAGAGCTGCACTATCACCACGATGGGGACACCTCCGAGACCTTGCGCCGCGATCTACGGGCGACCCTGCAGGAATACAACCGCTGGGGCTTGCTGCTAGAGGCCGGAGCACCTCCCCGTACGCGCTTTGGTTTTATCCACGGCGATTGGGCTCTCGGCAACTCGTGCGGTGGCCGCTATTGCGGTGTGAACGACGAGTTGGACATTCTGCGCGAGGTGGGCTGCTGGGGGGACTTGACGATGCCGTCGGGCAACGAGGCGCAGACGCGCAAGATCAATAGCCTCTACTACGGCCGCGCTGACAAGTCGCGACCGAAGGCCCATGACTCGGGCCCAGACGTCCGCGTCGGTACACCGCCACCGGCCTCAGCGCTGTTCATGATGCAGGGGCCGCTGGCGCTCAACTGGCGCGCGCCCGGCCATCCGCGGCTGGAGAACGCAAGCCTCACGAGCAGCAATTGGGGCCGGCCCGATCGGATTCCGGTCTGGCTCCATTGCAACGTCCATGTCCAAGGCCGGCCTGAATGGCTGTTCGTCAAGCTGCATACGCACGGCGCAATCGAGCGCGACTTCGATGCGCTGTTTGGGGAGAAAGCGCTGGCCATGCACCGCACCCTCGGGACTGAGTTCAACGACGGTGTGCGCTTTCAACTGCACTATGTAACGGCACGACAGGCCTACAATATCGCCAAAGCCGCCGAGGCCGGGTTGGAGGGCAATCCGGACCAATTCCTCGACTACGCGGTCGGGCGACCGACGACGTATTACTATTCGCTCGACGCCCGCCACGTGCCACGGATCTGCCGGGAAGCGGGCATCAGCCTGCAGGAGATCGAGGGCGACCACGTCATGCGCTTGAGGATGCGTCATCCGCTGCTCAAGGAGCTCCGAGGTTGCCTCCGTTCTGTGGAGACAGGTTCCGAACGCCTCAGCTTTGAGACCGCAGATGTCTCAGGTCAGGTCCTTCTCGAAACGAGAGAGCATGTCGAGGCCGCGCAGGTTCGCCTTGAGGGGCTGGAGCTGGTGAACGCCACCGAGACGCCGGGGGGCACGCATTTTGTGTTGCGAGCGACGTCGACGCGATCGACGATGAGTTTTGCCGATGCAGGCGTGGGCAAGATGGACGGGGTGCTGCTGTGCTTCTGATTGGGTCGGCAATCGCCCGGCGCAATCTCGAATCTATCGAACAACTGCTGGAGGGGGTTGAACGTGCATCCGTTGCTTAGGAACGCGGCGAAAGAGCTGCTCCAGGGGCTGATCCTTCGTCAACGCTTCACCTGGCGGCTCTCGTCCGACACGGTCGACGCTGCACTGACCTTCGACGATGGTCCACATCCAGAATTCACGCCGACTCTCCTCGACGTTTTGGGCGACTCCGGTGTCAAGGCGACGTTCTTCGTGGTCGGCGACAAGGTCGACAAGCATCCAGAAGTGGTTCGACGTATAGCGGCCGATGGTCACGGCCTTGGCAATCATACGTTCCAGCATCGTGAGATCGTCGGCATGTCTCGCGCGGAAGTCGATGTGGAGCTGGCGCGCGGTCGGCAATCGATACGTGACGCCTGCGGCGTCGACACGTGGTTGTTCCGGCCGCCGCGTGGTCGACTCGATCTGAGTTCGCTTCGAGCCGCCACTGGGCTCGGATATCACGTCGTGCACTGGACCCGTACCTACAGTGACTATCAGTGCGATGGACTACAGGCTTTGCTCGGACGTTTCGCTCAACGGCCCGTACAGCCGCGCGATATCGTCTTGCTGCACGATCACAATGAACATACAGTGGCCGCGATGAAACATCTGCTACCGCGTTGGCGTGCCGACGGGCTGAGCTTTCGCTCGCTCTGAGCCTCCGGCGACAACTTCGCAACCAAACCAGCGATGCGTATCCTTTACCACCACCGCACCCAGGGCGAGGAACCCGAGTCTATCCACATCGATGCCATCGTTCAGGCGCTTCGCACGCTTGGGCATGAAGTGCGCATCGTTGGTCCCGCCCCACTGACTCAGAAACCGACAGGCGAACAGCGGCCCACACTTCTGGGGCGAATCAAGCGGGCCGCTCCTCAGGCAGTGTTCGAACTCCTGCAGATCGGCTACAACTTGATCGCTTTTCTACGCTTGCGCCGCGCGATCAAGGAATTCCAGCCCGATCTGATCTACGAACGCTATTCCCTGTACAGCTTTGCGGGAGTCATGCTGGCACGGCAACGGAGCGTTCGCTTCATCCTCGAAGTCAACACGCCCTACGCCCAGGCTTGGGCGCGGTACTACGGCCTGTTTTTCCGCCGGCTGGCGCGTGCGATCGAGGGCCGCATTTTACGGGCGGCAGGACATCTGATTACGGTCACGCACGTGCAAAAGCAGATGCTCGAGCTGCTCGGCGTGCCCGGTGAGCGCATCACGGTTTGTCACAACGCGATCGATCCGGACTGGTTTAGTCCGAAGCGCCATGTCGATCCACAGTTGCGAAACCGCCTTGGACTCACAGGCATTGTGGTTGGGTTCGTTGGCACCATGAATCGTTGGCAGGGAATATTGGAATTTCCCGCCGTCCTGCAACAGGTCTTCGCCCAGAGCGACCAAGTCTCGTTTCTTTTTGTCGGTGACGGCGAATTTCGCGGTCAGCTCGAACAGTTTTGCCGCATCCAACGCTTTGAAGATCGTGTAGTGTTCACCGGGCGCAAGCCGCACGCCGAAGTTCCAGCACTGGTGGCCGCCATGGACATCACCGTGCTGTTGAATTCGAACAGCTACGGCTCGCCGATGAAGATCTTCGAATACCTGGGCATGGGAAAGGCTGTCATTGCCCCGCGTGTGGGGCCGGTCACCGAAATTCTTGACGATGGACATACCGGCCTATTGATTGATCCTGGAAACGGAGCGCAGATGGCAGCACAGATTCTGCGCTTGGTAGGCGATCCTGCTCTTCGCGAGCACCTAGGAAATGCCGGTCGTGCCTACGTGGTGGAGCACCACACTTGGACCGCCAATGCAGGGGCGGTGCTCGCGGCGTTTGTCGACATGACCGGTCGACCAGCAGGCGTGCCCTGAATTTCCGAGCGTCTGTCCGTGACCGGAACACACCACATCTCGAGCCGTCAGCTTCGCCTATCGACTATCAGTCAAGTCCATCGGCCCATCTCCTCGATTTGATCGCCGACCGGTCCAGTCACTGTTTCGCTCCACACCGACGGTAAGAAGAAGTCAGCGCTGAACTTCGTCTAAATGCGTCGCGTAGATCTGCCCGCCTGATGAGTCCTCACTGGTTCTAGTAGCGAGGTTTGCGTCATAGGTATACGATGAATGAGCTGTGGCTCATTTCACCCTCGGGATGGGGCCAATGACGGAGTTCCGCTAACTGTGCAAATGGAACCTTGACCCAACGCTCGAGAGACAATCATGATTCGACCTTCGCTACCGCTTTATGTCCCTCTCCTTTTAATTGGCACTGCGACGTTCGCTTGTTCGTCGAACGAGTCCGCGACGCAGAATGGGACCGACGGCGCGTCCTCTGGCGGTCACGTGGGCACGGGCGGCGGTGGTACGGGAGGAGCGAGTGGGGGTGACGGCTCGGCTAGTGGCGGCACTGCCGCGGACGGCAACAATGCGACCGGCGGAAGCGCCGCAGGCGGCAAGGGCGGTGCCGGCAGCAGCGGAACCGCAGAAGCAGACGGTGCAGCTGGTGCGGGTGGTCGAACAGGTGCGGACGCTGGCACCGGCGGGGGCGCTGGAGGAACTGCGGGTCGTAGTAGTTCGACTCCACTGGCCGGGGCAGGTGGCGTGGGCGGTCGAACGGGAATCGACGCTGGCACCGGCACCGGCGCTAGTGCTGCGGGCGGCAACAATGCGATCGGTGGAAGCGCCGCTGGCGGCGCAGCTGGCGTTGGAGGCATTGCGGGTGTTGGCGGATCGACCGCGCCAGGCGGGGCAGGCGGACAGCCGCCAACCGGCGCTGATATTTGGTGGGTTTCTCGCCAAGGCAAGGACAGCTACGATGGCCGCTCGATTGCCACGGCCTTCGCCACTTTCCACAAGGCTCTCACTTCCATGGTGGCCGGGGACACCCTGTATATTGATGACGGCGTTTACTCCGATACGATAGGGGCCTCCAACGGATCCTTTAGCCCGTGGAGCACAGACGAGGGCAAGAATGGTCAGTCCTCATCGAAGCGTACGAGGATTTTAGGCTATCGCCCTCATGCCGTAACGGTGGACGGTGGTGGTTCTCGGTATCCTTTGTTTATCTTTAAGGGACAGCACATTGAGGTTGGCAATATCGTTTTCTTACACAGCGCCGCGGGATACGAGCCGGTTCACGTAGAAGAATCCGATGACATCTATCTCCATCAGCTGGGGGCGGCCTACCCCGATCCAAAATGTGACAACTGCACGGCCGTAGACTCGGAGTCATCGAGCAATATTACTATCGAGGAGTGCTGGACTTGGGGATTTGGCGCCCGCTACGGCATCGCATTGCACGGAGGGCTCCAGAACGTAGCTCGTCGCACCGTCACTCGCTACGATGGTTCGGTAGACGGAAATCCCAAGGCTGGGCTTGTACTCTACTCAGAGGATCAATCAGTAGCCGAGAACAACATCACGCTCGACTTCGATGTCGGTACAGACGGCACAGGCGATGTTCATGCGGCTTTCTTTACGACCTCTTCGGTCCAATTGACCCCGCCGGCATTCCCGCCCGGCCTGCCGAGAGGCCTTGGAAGTGTTTCCTGGTACGGAAACATGGCCATCAATACCGTGTCCACATCTGAAAGCATCATGTTTTTCGATAGCTTGTCTTCCGTTGGCGGCACCATCACCGCCATAGACAACGTAATCGCGAATGGAAACGCCCCGTTCCAATCCAAGGGCAACAGCAACGGTATATGGGTGAGCAACGACCAAGGAACTCCTCACAGTAAGATCAGCCTGAGTCACAATACTGTGTACAACGTGAAGGGAACGGGTGTTCGTGTTGATGCTCCACCCGAATGGAAAGCGGTGGAGTTCAATGACAACTTGATCAGCAATCTAAGTCCCGCGAGCTCACCTTGCTTTCAGGACGTTTCTGGATCTGGTACGCGAATTGTGGCCTCGAACAATGAAGTGTTCGGTTGTTCACCATTGGAAATCCCCAACGACGCGACCCTGAGCAAAGAGAATCCTCAGCTTTCCTACTTACTCCGCACCGAGACGGGAACGCCGGGCAATGGGTCAGGAACCGCAGGCACGAACCGGGGCGCTACGGTGATCAAGCGCTATGTGAATGGCACCCTCACTGACACCTCGTTGTGGCCATTTCCGAATGAAGACTTCATCAAGCAGGATTTGTGTGCGGGACCTGATGGGACGTTGCTCAATGGCGAAGCGATCAATACGCGAGGGCACAATGCCAGTGGTTGGTGCGCAAGCAACAAGACGCTGACAAAGTACGTCTGGGAACAGCTTGGGAATACCAGCCCGTTCTAGCACTCGCACTACATCGACGAGTCTGTTGGCGGAGGGAGCGCAGGTCGGAGTAGTTCGCCGGACGACATTGGTAGGTGGACGGACGGACGCGCTGCCACTTCAGCCTGGCCTCGCTCGACGGCGACGCAGAACCAAAGCCCGGAATCGCCAACGGGCGAGAGCATCCAGACTGGCACCGCGCCGACCCGATAACCCTCATCAACGCGAGTCGTCAAGATGGGAATTTCCAATGGCGTTGCAACATTCTCGGTCGCGCTTCTTGTGTTATAAGAATCTCCATTGTGCCTCGACACTTGATTCTCTGGACTGCGCTGCTGGCCGCTTTCGGATGCGCAAGCAACCAGGTCTTCGACTACGCCAGCGAGCCAGATCCACGTCTGAAGGAGTTCGTGGTCGGGGTAGCAGATATGGTGCGCATCAACGTGTGGCACATGCCCGACCTGTCCATCGACGCCAGAGTTCGACCGGACGGCACCCTGACCATGCCCCTCATCGGTGACTTGGCCGCTGCTGGACGCACGACCTCAGCGTTGCGTAGCCAGATCGAGACGCGTCTCAAATCCTACGTCAAGGATGACTCGGTCCAAGTCTCGGTGGCCGTGTCCGAAGTCAACAGCTACCAGTTCACGGTAATGGGCAACGCCGAACATCAGGGAATGTTCTCCTCGCACCGTTTTGTGACGGTTACCGAGGCCCTCGCTATGGCCGGGGGGCCGAATCGCTTCGCCTCTCTTTCCAACGTTGTGCTCATCCGTAACACGTCCGGCGGGACCCGTCGCATCCCCATCGACCTGGCCGCAATCTACAGTGGCAAGCGTCCCGAGATGAATCTCGTCATCGTCGCGGGCGACACTGTCTATCTGCCCTGAGCGCTTGAGACTCTTGCCTGAGCCTTGAGACTCTCGCGACAGCGCTAGCGTCCCCTAAGAGAAAAGCTGACATTCGTTAGCATCGTTGGCATCTCAAGGGTTCGCATGCAGACAGTACTCAGCTCCCGCTCCCTCCCGAACAAGAAGTCCGTGCGCGCTCCACTTCGTTGGCAAGCAATGGACGCTGCCGCTATCGAAGCCGCGGTCTGCTCTCCGCGCATTGGGGGACTGGACTTCTTGCGCGCGATGGCGGTCCTGTTCGTCATGTGGGGCCACGCGACCGAAGGGCATTTCGCGTTGCTTCCGGGGCTCGCCGGACTGGGCGTGAAAATATTCTTCGTGCTGTCGGGGTTCTTGATTAGCCGGCTGCTGCTCGATGAATTCGCGGCGAGCGGCCGCATCGATTTCCTCGGCTTCTACCGGCGTCGGATTGCCCGCCTAATGCCGGCCTTCTATCTCTTCATCGGCACGGGGATTGGCGTGGCCTTGCTCAGGCGTCACACCGTTCCCTGGGCGGCGATATTGTCGTCGGTACTTTACGTCACGAACTACTATCAGGCCTTTACGGGAGCTCAAACCAACCTAGTCTCGCATTGCTGGTCTCTGTCGGTCGAAGAGCAGTTTTACCTGCTATGGCCCATGCTTGCCTCCTTCCTCCTGCGACGAAAGGCGAACGTCGCGCGAGCCTTGGCGCTCATTGTGCTCGCCGTGTGGTGCTGGCGGTGGTTCTTGCTCGCGTGTACCGATGCGTCGTTCCACTATCTTTATCGGGCGCTCGAGACGCGAGCCGATGAACTAGCAACGGGTTGTTTGCTGGCTTGTCTCGTGCGGTCTTCCGTCTGGCGGACGCGGCTGGCGGCGGTGTTGCGTGTACCAGGCCTCGGGCTGCTGCTGGTGGCGATGGTCCTCGCCTTGCCTGCGATGGATTCGTTCGGTACCGCGTTCAGGTATGGCTTCGTCTTCGTGGTCGAGCCCCCGATGATCGCCATGCTTGTCCTGATCACGGTCGTTGCGTCGAACGGTGAGGGCTTCGTTGCGCGTCTACTTGGGAACCGCTTCGCAGTCCATGTCGGCCAAATATCGTATGGCATCTACCTCTTCCACGGGTTAGTGGGATACACCGCGCAGCGTCTCGTCGAGCAGCGCAGTGGTAGTCTCTGGCTGGGCGTCGCGGTCAACTTCATCGCTGTAATCGCCTTCGCCTCGGCGTCATTCCGTTGGTTTGAAACTCCGATGCGACGTTGGATCAGCAGTGGCGCGGCTCGCCACTGAGCACGAGTCGCATGCCTTGGAGCCTTGGAGATGTCAACCTGGTCGAAGACCGAGCTTAGGTGGAGCTGCCGGTATTGGGCGGAGGTCGGATGCCAAGATTCAAGATGTGATCTATAGTCTATTGCCGCGATTGCCAGATGGCGCAACAGTCCGTCCCCATACAGGAGTTCCTCGCACTCGTCCTCAAAGAGGGGCGGGTGCGAATTCTTACGCTCGCCTCGCTGTTTTGCGTTGCCGCCCTCGCGACCCTGGGCGTCGGTTTCTACTGGCCGAAGAAGTACTCCGCTTCCTCGACAATTCTGGTCGAGCCGAGAAGCACCATCGCTCCCGGGACGGGAACGGCCGAGGCCCCCCACTCCACGTTGGTCAACCAGATCATCACGAGCAAGAGGATTCTCCGGGAACTGGCAGCCCTGGGCGGCTGGGGGGCACAGTCGGATCCGCGAGCCGAGGAGCGGCTCCTCGCGCAGCTCCGCTCGCGCATCGCGATCAGCAGTTCGGGGGCGGGCCCAACCGGACCCACTCTCGTCACGCTCACCTATTCCGATTCCCAGCCGCAGCGCGCTCTTGAGCTTGCTAAGAAGCTCACCGATATCTACATCCGGGAGAGTGTCCTCCCTGAGGAGAGTACAAGCCGTTTCAACTTCGAATTCGTCGACGGTCAGGTCAAGGAATACTCTAAGACGCTCGCGACCATCCACGACCAGGTGTTGGCCTACGACCGCGCCCACGAGGTGAGCTTGCCCGGGCCGAGCAGCGAGATGCCACGTGCCGTCCACCGACACTCGCCCACGATCCGCGCTCTCGCGAGCGACACGTCGAGTGGCACGTCGCCGCCACGCGCAAGCCGAGTCTCCTCTGACGAGCTGGCAGATCTTCGCCAGGAGGAGGCCGCGCTCACTGCAGAGTTGGGTCGTACTCGCAGCTCGGTCTCTGCGGACCTGGTACAGACAGAAAACCGGTACCGCGAGCGAGTCGTGCAGCTCCAGGGCGAGCTCAACCGACTCCTCGCCAGCTACACCGATGAGCACCCGGACGTGAAGAGGCTCCGCGGCGAGCTGGCGCGCGCCCAGGACGACGCCACGCGGGCGAAGGCTGAGCGGGAGAACGCCCAGGCGACGGCCGTCGCCATGGAGAACGACATCAAACGCGCCACCCGATCGCGGCTTGAAGAAGTCCAAAAGAAGATCGCGGCGGTCACAGGAGAACGTCCCCGCTCGGATCCCCCCGAGATCGCGGCGGCACCCAGTAACCCGAGAGCGCGGTTGACCCCGGGTGTCCCCGGCAACATACCGGATCCGGATATGCGAGTCCGGCAGGATGCGGCCATAGCCGAGCTTCTGCGTAGCTACGAGGCGACGCGAGATATCTATCAGGAGCTGCTCAAGCGCCGCGAGCAACAGCGTGTCGCCTTGGAGCTGGCAGAGCAGCGCGGACTTCGCTTGCAAGTTCAGGAGCCGCCCGAGTTGCCCACGACGCCGGTGAGCATTCGCCTCCTTCACATCCTCCTGATCGGTCTACTCGTGGCCGCGCTCTTGCCGGTCGGGCTCGTATGCGCGCTTGTCATGCTCGACGGACGGATCCGCAGCGGCGCCCAGCTCGAGGCGAGTTCCAACCTTCCTATCTTGGTCAGCATTCCTCACGCGCATAGTCCCCGCGAACAGCGGCGCAGCCGGTTGCACACCGTGATGGCCGGCGCGCTGGTAGTGGTTGTCTTCATCGTGTACGCGACGTTTTTCTATCTCCGAAAGCCGACCTAGCCGAGCCCGGCCGAGGGACCTCTTCGGGCAGCGCGGACAGTGCGCTCCCGGACGGCATGCTTGCCAACGTGCCACTTCGGTTGCTTCTGTGGGAGCGCGGGCACGCGCCCTACTCGGGCCGCGCGCGGTGGACAGCTCAGCGCCGGAGGCGCGCGCGCAGCTTACGCGCGAGCTGCCGCGCGTCCCCGTCGATGGCGACGATCACCACGGCGTAGACGAGCGCACCCAGCATGGCCCGCACTGCCACGGTGAGAAGCCGGTGCCCAGGGTAGACGAAGTACACGACGGCAAACATGATCGCCGAGGCTGCGCCGGATCGCGCGAGCGACGCCCAGGGCAAGTGGACCGGCAGCAAGCGGTGGCTGAAGAGCGCCATCGCCACCGTCATGGCGGCGTAGGCAGCCAACGTCGCGATCGCGGCGCCGACCACGCCGAGTGGCGGGATGAGCAAGAAGTTCAGGCCGATGTTGAGCACCGCACACGACATGATGATGCTCACGATGACGGTGGTTTTCCGATGAATGAACAGACCGGCACCCACCATGGCGGTCATACCGTCGAGGACCATGCCGCCGATCACCCATGGCAGTACCGTCACCGCGCTGGCGTACTTGGCGGACGCGAGCGCCGGCAGAAGCTCGGGCCCGACGGCGGCGATGCCCGCAACCACCGGGGCGGCGAACAGGCAGTAAGTGCGAAGTGACCGGCTGATGAAGGCCGCCGTCTCGTCGCGCCCCTTCTGATCCCACATCTGCATGTAGATCGGCATGATGGCCTGTCCGACCGACGAGATGACCACCGATTGGACGTATCCGCAGAGGTTGTAGGCGGCGGAGTAGAGGCCGAGCGACTCTCCGCCCATCATGCCTTCGATCACGTAGCGGTCGCCTACCGAGAGGATGATGCCGGAGAGCTCGTAACCGACCATCATGGGGATGCCAAACCGAAGTAGCTCGGTATAGAGCGGCGACGAGAAGCTGGAAGCCTTGAGGGGAGCGTCGACGTGTTTGCGAAAGAAGTGGAGCGCGAGCACCAGCATGGCCGTGACTTCGGTGAAGACCATGGCGGCGTAGAAGGACGTGAGGCTCCGCGCGACGAACAGTACGCCGACCACGACGAGGCCGAGCATCGCGTAGCGCTTGACGACCTGGTACACCATGAGCAGCGTGGTGAGCTGCTTGGCGCGGACCAAATTGATGACCACGCTCTCGAGGACCTGGGACATGCACACCACCGAGCTGATGGCAAAGTAGAGGCGCAGGTTGGGAATGGCATGGAACCAACGATCGGGGCCGAAGAGAGTGGCGGCCAGGAGGAGGACGCCCATGGCGAGCCCGGTTGCCCCCATACCGATGAGCGTTGTCGAATAGAGTTGGTCGAGACTGAAGATCCGCTTCCCGCTCGCGATTTCACTGTGGTAGCGGATCACCGAGTGCTGGACGCCTACTTTGCCGACGGCGACTGCCAACGTCAAGGTCGCCGCAATGAGGTTGATGGTCCCGTACTCAGCGACGCTGAAGACCCGAGTCATAAACGGGAACGAGATGACTCCGGCAACCGTCGTCAGCAGGCTGGCCAACGAGTAGTGGGAGACGTGGACAAGGAGACGCTTGAGTGGGGAACCGGACGTCAAGGCCGGCGAATCTACAGCGGATGGTCGCACTTGGCCAGTCTCCAGCGCGCCACTCGGATAAGGTCGCGCTATCGCGCTTTCAGCACTTTGTCCGTGGAGCCGCCGCCATGATCTTGCGTCGGACGAATGCGGGAGGATGAGCCAAGGATGCGAGTGCGCCTTCACTACCGCTGTCCTCGACAGTGCGGGTTGCTTAGTTGTGCAAAGGTAGTAAGGTATGGGCCGCCCGTGCGAGCCTGACTATTCAGACCATCCAAGGCCAGGCTGTAGGCTGCCCAAGCGTACGGCCTTCTACCCCGGTCCAAGGCGCCCAAAGATGACTAACCTGACTCGTTTTGTCGTTACCGGTCTCAATCTGTGCTCGGCTGCGATTGCCAGGGGACTGTCATGACTTGCTTGCCGCCATCCCCGATGAGAATGACCTTTCCTCGTATTGTTATCTCTGAGATCGGCCTTCAACTATTCGCCGGACTCTTGGCTGCCACGGTCTTGGTGACGGCAAGTAGCACTTGCGATGGCTCTAAACGCCCCGAGGGGGGCGGAAGCTTGACCACAGTGGAGGGGGCACGTGGCCAAGCAGTTGGCGGTCTGGCAGGCACCGTCACGGTAGGCGGAAAGCTCTCGAACCTAGGAGTTGGGAAGAGAGTGGTGTTGCAGAACAACGGCACTAATCCTCTCGCACTGTCCGCCAATGGCACGTATTCGTTTTCGGTTCCCGTCAATACGAGCTACTCGATCACCGTTCGTACTCAGCCGACGGCGCAAACCTGCATTGTCATGAACGGTAGCGGCGCAGTCGGGACGAGCAACATCACGAACATTCTTGTTACATGCTCCAACAACGATGCGCCGCTCATGCTGTTCACCGATTTCATTTCCGGCCCGACATCGGGTGGGGAGGGTGGCAAGGGCGCTTACCTGAGTGTCATCGGAAAGAACTTTGGCAACTTTTCCGATTGGGGCTCGACGAGCCACCTGTATATCGGCGGTTGTGAAGTGGCCAACTATCGCTTCCTGCAGCCGCTGCTTGGCGGGACGAACAGCAAAGCGGCCAACCTGATGGGACTCCATGTGCTTGGCGTGCAGGTCGGTCCTCTTTGCGGGGCGGCAGCCAATGGCACAGCACTCAAGATCGACATGACCGTAAACGGAGTGCGCCCGTCCAATGCCACCGATGCCAGCGGCAACTACGTGAGTCTGCTGACCAAGTATGACGGCACCGCCGATTCGCTGACGTGGATGGTCCAGCCAGGGAGCATCTACTTTGTCGATATCGTGAACGGCGGGGATGCCAACGATGGCTCGTTTTCCCATCCGTACCAGCACGTCCAGAGCAGCGACGGATTTTCCGGAGCGCTTCGCAAGGCCAGAGGCGATACGGCCAAGGACGGCACGCCGCCCGGGACCTATGTCGTGGTGAGAGGTGGCGACTATAAATACGCCGGTGACGGTTACTTCGTGGCCAATCTCTTCCGTATCGGCGGAACCGCACCCACGGGAGCGAGAAATCGCGGTCCGATCTGCATCACGTCGTACCCTGGCGCAGCGGGAGCGAACTTGCCTGAGCTGGCCTCGTTCTACCCGACCGCCAGTACCGGCCACGACGCGGGCGGCGGCGGTTTCATCGCCAATGACAATGCCCGCGCGACGACTGCCAATCCCTATGATGGTAGTGCGCCTTATGCCAAGTGGTTTGCGTGGTCGCGCATCTTCATCTCGTCATCTCAGTACGGTGCTCGTGATGCCGCGCCGATTAATCTCGACAGTTCTTGTGACTACTGTCGAGTGATCAACACAGAGCTAACCTGGCCCTGGAAGTCCAACGCCGCCAATATCACCAATGCCGCTGGTATCGCGGGCAATGGGTACCATATGGTCATCGCCGCCAACTACATCCATGACATCGGGGGAGTTGTGGCGGACAATCAAAACCACGGCATCTACCTCGATGGCTCGACCCACTCTGCCAGGGATGTGGTGGTGGCCTTCAATACCATTCGAAATCTGACGGCGGGTAACGGCATCCAGACCTACGATTCGCAATCGGACGAGACGCTGCAGAAGATCTCCGTCCACCACAACTGGGTCGAGAATGCGAACAAGCACGGCCTCAACCAGGGCAACATGACCGATTCGGCCGTTTGGTACGACAACATCGTCCTCTACTCGGGCGAGGCCGGCATTCGGATCGTCGGAGCCGCCACAACCGCGAACAACAACATCAGGGTGTACAACAACGTCATCTATGGTTGGGATCGACTGGGCAATGGCCGCAGGTACGGCTATTACGACGACGGTGGCACCAGCGGGAAGACGGTTGATGTTCGCAACAACATTTTCATGCTGCCTTTTGGCTCTCCTTACAATCACTCCGGCGACTTCGTGGCCATCGACGTAGGACAGGATACGTTCCGAAATAACCAATACTACGATGCCAACGGAAGACACAGATCGAAGGCATCTGAGGACGCGACCGGTACCTACGGCGATCCGAAATTCGCGAACGCCGGCACCGATTTCAGTCTGTTGAACGGATCCGAATGTATCAACAGTGGGTCGGCTCCCCTCGGGCCGAGGCCTTACGGGTTTTCGGCAAATCCGGCGCCCCAGGGCACCGGCCATGATCGAGGCGCGTATGATCGATAGTGCCGTAGGGGTGGACCGCCTCGGGGCGAGTTGGGTTCACGTCAGGCCCGTCGTTCCGGTCTAGTCGCGACACGCTATTGTCCGCAGCGGCTACACCATCGCCCGGGTTACTGTCGTCGATGGGCGGTCGACAGATCCTCGCGGCGCAATCGGCGCAACAGGCGAAGACCTGCACGAGGCATGAGAATCCTGGCAAGATTTCGAGGAATGTGCTTCCTGGCGGCCGGACTCTTCCAGGATTCGCGAAGGTGTAGGAGGGCGCGGGCGGGGCTCAGTTCCGCCAAAGCGTACGCAGCGTCCAGGTGTAGTTCTCCGCGCTTTTCGCGTAGGCTCGCCTGAAGGGCCTCGTTGCAGAGGACATCGGGATCGGCCAGAAGGCGTTCGACTATCTCAACACAGTCCAGCGCCGGGTCCGGAGAACCTGTCGACGAGGACATCTGTTCTGGGTGGCACCGATATTCGAGCAGCGCATCGTCAATGAATGCCAGCGGTCCGAGCTTCGCCAAGGCGATGATGTATTCCCAGTCTCCCCCTCTTCTGTTGCCGAGCCTCGTCCATCCTGCTCGTTCACGCGCTTCCTTTCGCATCGTCAAGGTCGGTGGATGGATGAAGTTGCCTAGGACGAGACGTTGCCACACGTCGCCCGAGTGAACTCGATACGATTTTCCGAGAGCCTGCGGAGCCCAATCAATGCCGCTGCCGTCAAAATCGATCACGTTCGGAAAGAGGCCATCCAGACCATTCTTCTTGATCTGAGTGTAGTACCGAGCGGCATGAGCTTTGTCGAACGTCCCAATGTCCGCATCAAAGGCTGAGAAGTTCGAACCCACGGCGACGACATCGGGATGGCTTGCGAGATACGCGACCTGCGCCAGGATGCGATCCTTGGCACAAAGGTCATCTGCATCGAACCAGGCAATGTACTCACCGCGCGCGAGACTCATCCCGGTGTTGCGAGCTGCAGCGAGCCCGCCATTGCGCTGACGGTGGTAAGTGATTCGATCCAGGAATGGGGCAACGACACTCGGAGTATCGTCAGTCGATCCATCGTCGACGAGGATCGTTTCGATGTTTGGGTAGGTTTGTGCCAGGACACTCTCGAGAGCCTGACGTATGTATCGCGCGCAATTGAAGCCGGGAATGACGACGGAGACGAGGGGCGCCTGCATGACGACGCGAGTATATCTTACTTTCACACGGTTGTTCCGGCGACATCGACGACGCTCAGTCGATCGCTGACTGAGAAGATCCGGAAGTCAGGCCTGTAGAACTTGCAGTTCCACCGGGTCAACGCCCATTCGAGACGGTGGTTGGTCGAGCGCACGCACGGTTGGCTGAATCGATTCCGCCGGATCCTTGTGCGTTGGGAGACTCGGAAGGATACGTACTTCGCGATGCTCCACTTCGTCTGTGGCATTGCTGCCTGGCGCGCTTCGGGCCTGCTGAAATAGGATCTTAGCGCGTATTGAACAAATCAGACTGTGAGTAGCCGGTCAAGCCGAAGGTCATCTTGGTAACTTGCACGTGACTGGGGCCGCTTTCGAAACGCGGGACCGAAGTAGTGGCACGGTCGTGCTGCCTCCCGCCGAGTTGCTGCAGTTGGCGGGCACTGGCACTGGCGAACCGGCGAGGACCTACGCTACATCAATCCGAAAAACCCGACTCACGCACGGCTCGGTTCAGCCAGGGAATGAACAGCCTCGTAACGGCTTGTGCGCCCTCTGGTGAGGGATGCGAATCCTTGGAACTTTTCGAGAACTGGGGCACGAGTGTGTTTGAATCCGGCTTATCAGCCGCAATGGCCAAAGCATCGAAGAGGTCGAAGATCTTCACGTTATTCAAGTCCTGAGCATATTGCGTCGTAAGCCACTGCGACCACAGGCGCGCGCGCTTTGCGGCGTCGGGGGTTGTCTTTGCTTTGACCAGGGGTGGTGTCGACATTCCAATGAAAAGGATGTCTGGATTCGCCCGGAATGTCCCAACCAGTGCACCAAAATCCTGCTTGTACTCGTCCAGCATCCGGTCGCTTGTGATGTCGGAATTGGGGAAGCAACTCTTGAACATCACGATATCGTGGTGTTTGCCCCCATCCGACAGCTTCCAGCTCTTGACGACATCGAAGTACTTGGGCGTGTTGAATGTCTTGGGCCAGTCAGGAATGTCCGTGTGATCACCAACCACGTATCCATCCACCACAGCTTGATCATAGTTAATGTCGTGAAAGACGATCCCGTCGGCATTCAGTGCGTCCAACAGTCCGCCGCGCAGAAGCGCGTCTCCGGTACTATGGTGTAGCCAAACCATCGACAGTGCCTTGGAAGGCTTGCCAGGATTGGCGCCGGGTGAGCGAACCAAACTCGTATAGTCGTCCGGTACTCGCTGCTTGCAGCCCAAAGCCGTCAAGGCCAGTCCTGCGACCACTCCCACTTTGCGCAAAAGAGACATCCTAAGCCTTGACGAGGCGTCCATAAGTCGGCCCTCGATCCTTCATCAGTGGTGCGATCATGTTGCGAGTGTCCACCAGCAGCTTCACGTTTCGATACAGCGCAGGGTCTTTGAATTCATCATGGGCAGTCGCCACAACCACCGCATCAAACTTGGCAAAAGCCTCTGCTGTGCACGGAACTGAACGAAGCGCGAAGTCGTACTTGCGCATGTGAGGCATCTCGGGAAAGTACGGGTCGCAGTACTGCACGATTGCACCCGCTTCGGTCAGCTTTTCCATCAGCTCGAACGAAGGCGATTCGCGAGGATCGTCGATGTTTGCCTTGTAAGAGAGACCAAGCAGCAGCACTCGAGAACCTTTGAGTGCCTTGCCGTCTTCGTTCAACGCGTCCGCGACCCGCGAGATCACGAAGCGTGGCATCTGGGTGTTGATCTCGCCGGCAAGCTCTATGAAGCGCGTCCAGATTCCGTGCTCCGCCGCCTTCCAAGACAAATAGAAGGGGTCGAGCGGAATGCAATGTCCGCCGAGTCCTGGGCCAGGATAGAACGGCATGTAGCCGAATGGCTTCGTGCTCGCCGCTGCGATCACTTCCCAAACGTCGATGCCCATGGTCAAGAATGTCATCTTGAGCTCGTTGACCAGCGCGATGTTGACCGAGCGAAAAATATTTTCGAGCAGCTTGGTCGATTCCGCGACCCGCGAATGGGAAACCTGCACAACGCGATCGAGGCCCGCACGGTACAGGGCAACTGCCACCTCGGTCGATTCGTTGTTGATGCCACCCACGACCTTGGGAATGGTTCGCGTCGAGAAGTTTTGGTTTCCGGGATCTTCCCGCTCGGGCGAGAAGGCGAGGAAGAAGTCCGCTGGCGACTTGAGGCCGCTCTCTTCAAGGATCGGCAAGACCTCTTCGTCGGTGGTGCCCGGGTACGTAGTGGACTCGAGAACGACCAGTTGCCCAGGCCGCAGACGCCGCGAAATCTCTCGCGCCGTTGCGTGAATGTACGAGTTGTCGGGTTCGCGATGCTTTCCCAGCGGCGTCGGAACGCAGATCAGAATCGCATCGCACTCGCTCAATCGATCGAAGTCGGAAGTCGCCGAGAAGGCGCCACTGCGTACCGCGGATGCAACGCGCTGCGGACCGACATGCTTGATGAACGATTCGCCCTTGTTTAGGAGCTCAACCTTCTTCTTGTCGACGTCGAAACCGACGACCTTGAATCCAGCCTCCCAGAAGACGAGCGCAAGAGGTAGCCCAACGTAGCCTTGGCCGATTACGCCTATAACAGCCGACTTATTCGCGATCTTATCCGCAAGGGAAGTCATGTCTTTTCCAGCCTCTCAGGATAGTTGCGTTTGCAAAGACTGCAAGGTACCACAGGCCTTTCGTCATCAAAATGAACAAAAAAATGCGCCACGCGCACGACCGCTCGTCGTGATTCGGGGCGCTTTCGATCATCTTGGTTCGGGTCCCGTGCTAAGACTCGCGCCTCGTGGCACCCGCCAACTCCTCCCGTGTTTTCCCTCCCAACGGAGGACGGCCGTTGCCGGCTAGCGACCGCTGGTCACGAGCACGATGGGCCCTCGCGCTTTGCTGAAGGACGGCGCTTCGAAACGAATCCCGTCGCTCGACGGACTTCGGGCCATTTCCATCGTGATGGTGCTGCTCGGCCATTTGCTCGGCACGGCGGGCCTTCCCGTGCAATGGCTGCCGTTCGCGTGGGGAGCATTGGGCGTCACGGTGTTCTTCGTGATCTCTGGCTACCTCATCACCGGCCTTCTATTGAAGGAGAAAGACCGCGCGGGGACCATCTCTCTGAAAATGTTCTACTTCCGGCGCACGCTGCGGATCTTTCCGGCGATGTACGTCTTCCTAGCAGTCGTTGTCGCTCTCGGAGCGATGGGCATTCTGGCGGGCGCGAACGAGCAGGTGCGGGTGCAGCTCAGTCACGCGGACGTTCTGGCCGCGGCGACATACACAATGAATTTCCGCGCCGACCACACCTGGTGGCTGGGCCATACCTGGTCGCTCGCTGTAGAGGAGCAATTCTATCTGCTATGGCCCGCAGCGGTGGCCTACCTTGGGGTCGCGGGCGGCCTTCGGATCTCGGTAGGCGCGATGCTCGCGGCGCCGTTGTTCCGCGTGACGCTCTACTACTTTTGGCCTGCCCAGCGCCCGCTGGTCGATCAGGGGTTCCCGTTCGTCTTCGACGCGCTCGCCACGGGTTGTGTCCTCGCCATCCTCCGGCAGCGGCTGTGGGACAACGACCGATACCGGGCGATTCTCGAGTCACCGTGGTTCGTGCTCGTCCCGCTGATCGTCGTGGCCAGCCACACCCTCGTCCCGAGCGTCGGCCTGTCGTTGCTGGCCGGGCGGACCGTTGTCAACGTGGGGGTTGCCATGTGCGTCGACTGGTCGATCCGATTTCATGAATCGCCGATCGGGAGACTTCTAAACAGTTGGCCGTTGGTCTGGGTCGGGGTGGTGTCCTACTCGCTGTACCTTTGGCAGCAACTCTTCCTGTGCCGGTACCACACGCGCTGGTTCACCACGTTTCCGGTGAACATCGGCCTCGCATTCGCGGCCGCTACCGTGAGTTACCATCTTGTCGAGAAACCCATCCTGCGGTTGCGCGAGCGCCTGGAAAAGAAGATGCGCTCCGCAACGGTTTAGAGTGACAGGAATTTTGCCCGAGCGCCGGAGTCAACAAGAATGAGCAAGTATCCCGGAAAGGTCCGTTTCTTCGTCGTCGGGCTTGCGCTGGCGCTCTTGGCAGTCGGCGCTGCGATAACGATCGTTCTTGGCCCTCCCCGCCTGGGCTGGACAGCACGGTCCAACGTTGTCACCTCTTCCCCCGAGCTGGAAGTGACGCATACGGGGACCCTCGAGGGAGCCGACATTACGGGCATCACGAAGGATCTCCTTTACGCGGCTCAAGGCCGCAACCTTTATGCCGCTTCACACGACGCGAGCGAGCTCGTCCCGGTAGGCGCGTACAGCGGGAGCTCCCTCGTCGCCAAGACGAAGCGTCTGGTGACGTCGTCGCGCCTGCTGGCTCCCGTTCTCCAGCGCGAGGGCGCGGACGGCCTGAATCGCCTCAAATCGGGGACAATCCTTGTCATGTATTTCGATGGCATCTATCGCTCTACCGACGGTGGCGCCAGCTTCGAACTGGTACAGGCCTTGTCCCTCGACAGCCCCGGCCCGTATTCGCACGCAGCGGCCGTTGCCGACGACGACAAGGTCTACTATGGAGAGTTCATCTTTGAAACGCCACCGCGACGCTGGCAGATTTGGCGTGGCACCGATGACGGACGGAAATGGGACGTTGCCTATACCTACCCCCCGGGAGTGTCGCTTCACGTGCATGCCGTAACGTTCGATCGCTATCGGAATCGACTGTGGGTTACGACGGGCTGCGACGCCAAAGTCTCTCAGATCTCCTATACAGACGACGACTTCAAGACCCTTCAATTGCTCGGTGGCGGAGACTACACCTGGCGCACAATGGATGTCCTGCCGACGAAGGACGCCTTGTACTGGGGCACGTGGGACAATGTCGAACCCAGCCACATCTACCGCTACGATTTCCAGCGAAGCACCCGAGAGGCAGTATTCGAAACGGAGAACCCGATTTGGTACACGGCGTCCCTGGCCGACGGCACGATCACCATGGCCACGGCCTACGAGCCAAAAACCACGTTCACCAAGAAGTACTCACCGCCGAAACGAATGTCCGTTCTGGCCTCGCGCGATGGCCGACACTGGGTCCGGGCGCTCTCTATTGACTACGAGGCCGACCCGAGCGGCGAGCCTTTTACTGGCACTCTGACCCTCGATCGCGCCAACGAAGACGCGTCGTCGCTCTACCTGATGCCCCGTCAACGGCTGAAGAAGAACCTTCAAATTGAACGCTATCGTTTCGATTGGCGCTGACGCATTCGCTGGAGAGCGGCCTGCGCGACCGTTGGCTCGCACGTCTGCGCCGGCAGTATGCTGTGGCGTGGTCCCTTCGTGTTATGGTTCGCACCTCCTATGATGGGACGCTTTCCCTCCCTGCCGAGTGCAGCCTTCATCGTGATCCTGCTTGGGATGGCACGTTTCGGACATGCCGAAGTTGCGTACCATGTCTTTGCGGGTAGCTCGGTCGGCGCAAGCGACAATCCGACGTCGCAGCCGGATGCGACGGCCCATTCGGCCGCTGGGTTTGTGACGGCCCAAGGACGCCTTGAGTTGGGTCATATCGGCCGACTGACCCAAGAACAGATCGCCTATGCCATTATGGCTACCTCGTGGACGGGGAATACACAAAGCTCCGTTCTTGCGCAAACGCTGAGCCTGTCGAGTGATATCGAGGCCAGCCCGGCGGCGCGAATCACTCTGAGGGGATCCGCCGCGTTGATGCAGCTGTCGATGCTGGACGCTACTTCGACCACCAATCCGCAGACGGTTGGGCCTCGTCCCGCCGGGGATCAGAAATTCTTGTCTCTTAGCGCGGACGAGGCTTTTTCCTGGCAACTCGGCGGATCGTGGAGCATCGCCCAGTCCCTCGATGGCGGGATGTATCGCCCGCTCGGCAGCGACCAGGGATCGGGCTCGAACAAAAGTCTCATCCTGGGCGCCGCGATCAGTCACCTGTGGCAGCGCGACTCGGGCGGTCTGCGAGGTCGATTGGGCGCCATCGCGACCAACAACACACAGGCAGGACAGCTCACCACGGCGGGACAGCCCACGACGGCGGGACAGGCCACGACCGCAGCCCGCGACGGCCAGTTTGCCCAGTTGGAGTCGACCTGGAGACACGAGTGGACCGCAGAGCTCACACACGAGCTAGCCGCAGGCGTGCTCTTCCTACGAACAGATCACGTGCATGTGTTTCCAACAGAATCCGCAGCCATTCTCTGGCGGCGTGTTGGACGCGAGGTCGGGCTACGCGCGGAACAATCCGTAGGCGACAGTATCTACGTTGCTACGGTCTATCAACGCAGTCTCGTCGGCCTAAATATCGCTCTCCCGCTTGATCGGTACGAGCTGCTGCAGTTTCTCGCAGCCGCGGATTTGGAAAGCGACTCCGCCTCGGCCCTCGCCAACGGAGCGGGAGGCACCGCCAAGGTCTTTGCGACTCACCTCGGACTGCGCTGGATGCCGGGACACCTGTTTACCTATGGCCTCGACTACACCTTTCGCGACCAACGTGCATCCGCCGTATCTTCTGCCGTCGGCGCCTCGCCGTTCGCCTCATTTCGTCGCCAGTTGGTGGTGTTCACGGTCGAGGCGCAGTACCCCGCGCGCTTCTAGGCGCTCAGCTCAGCGCCCTGTTCTCCTGAGCACGGCCAACGGCGTTTGCCAAAGGATCCACGCTTCCATGCGGACAAACGAGAAGAAGTCTTCAATGGCTGCGCCGTAGGCAAAGTCGTAGAGCGCCTTGATGCGCATGTCATCCGCCAGGGCGCCCTCGGTACCCTCCACTTTGAACGGGTTCGTGAGGGAACTCATGTACGCCTCGATTTTGCTGTTGGGACGCGGTCGTCCTGTGTAGCCCAGCGATACCTGGGCCAGCCCCGTCAGCCCCGGCCTGACACCGCGCATCCGCTCCTCGAAGAAGGGTATGGCCAGTGCAAGGTTCCCGATCAACTCGGGCCGCTCTGGACGCGGTCCGACCAGGCTCATATCACCACGCAGTACGTTCCAAAGCTGAGGAAGCTCGTCCAGGCGCGTACGGCGGAGAAAGCTTCCGATTCGGAGGACTCGGTCATCGTTCTCAGCCGCAATCACGGCGCCTGTCTTGGCTTCAGCGTCCAGCTTCATCGTGCGGAACTTGATGATGTTGAACTCTTGGAAACGAAAATGGTGAAGCGAGCGAGGGTCGGGACCCAGCAGGCGACCCGCTCGGCGCTGCCTGAAGAACACATCACCAGGAGACTCTCGGTAGATTAACGCAGCGATTATGGGATATAATGGAGCTGTCACCGCCAGCCCAATGCTTGCGGCGAGAAGGTCAAATGCCCGCTTGGCAATCCGAACTGACGTCCTCACGGCTGCGCGAACTCGTTGTTAGGGCGTCCCGGGGCAGTGGAAACGATGATTGAATTCACCCGCGCGAACGGCTGCAACATCATCCGCCTGGAAGTACCAGGGAGAATCGAATATAGAGACGTGGTGTTGCGCACAGTGTCTTCCGCTTGCAAATTGATGATTCCTGATAGTCGCAGTCACGCATCGCGCTGCTCTGAGTTCACCGCACATATGGTGTCCGCCATCGGCGAAGCATACAACAACATCGTTTTGCATGGCTACGCTGGCCGAGAGATCGGATCGGTTAGGATGCAGATCGAAAGCAGCTTTGACTGGATGCGGATTACAATCAGTGATTTGGGCGCCAGCTTCGACCCATTCCAAGCACCACCGCCTGACTTGGAGGCTCTTCCGGAGTCGGGCCTTGGTGTCTTTATCATGCGATCGTTCGTTGACGAAGTTTCATATACTGCTGGCCCGCCCAACATTCTTACACTTGTGAAACGGCTTGACGGAGACGATGGGAACGGGCCCAATCGCGTCGGTCTGACCGAAGGCAAGGCGAGCTAGTGCTTCTTCTTATTGACTATTAACATGCACTTTCATCTCAGCACACAGAATGGCGTTTCCGTACTTGTTATCGAAGGTGAGCTAGACGCGCTCTCGGTTGTCGAGCTCAGACCGCTCATCAGCCAGGTAGGCGAAGAGAGGCCGCCGAAGATGGTCGTCGACCTTTCCCGCCTCCGTCTGATCGACAGCTCGGGCGTGGGAGCGATCGTGGCTTTGTTCAAGGTGGTCCGTGCATACGGAGGCAATCTGGTCGTGGATGGCGTTCGCGATCAACCTCTGGCCATCCTCCGCTTGCTGCATCTTGACAGGGTTCTCATCCGTGAGGTGGCTCGATGACGAGCCGAGTCTCTCGTCCGTAGCGCGGCAGCTTCGGAAGGCTAGCTCTTCTAGAACGGTTGCGTGTTCGAACATGCGCTATTCTTGGACATGCTAACCTAAGGCCGCGCATTCCTCGGTTGACGAGGTCTGCGGCCGGTCGAGCATGGCTGAACTTATCGAAGTACGAGACCCGACAACATGGCTGATCCCAAGATCGAAGACCCGCGCTTGCACCCGAACGTGTCGACCGGCTCCGCCTCTTCCAAGGTGATCCAGTCGCTTCCGGACGTGCCTTCGCGTGGAGCCATCGGGTCGACTCCATCGAAGCCTCGGTCCGGGTCCGAAGGCGTAGGGACCACTTCGCTTTCAGGTCTGCGGGGACCGGGAGCATCGCCTCCGGTGCGAACTGCTACTCCCGCCTATTCCTCGCCTGCAGCCAAGCCATCGGACGCGCCGGTGCGGACTGTCACGCCGTCAAGTCCACCCTCGGTGGCTCCACCCACGGGCGCACCGGCACCCGGAGGGCGCCCGCTTCCGCTGACGCGAACCATGACGCCGTCGGCTCCATCAAACCCATCTTCGATCCAAGTGGCTGCGGTGCCAGTCCCAGCTGAGCCGGCGCGGACCCTGACGCCGTCTGGTCCGTCGGCCGCATCTGTACCCGGTCGCGCGACGATGCCTCGATCGGCCACACCAGCAAATCCATCGACCGTGGTGACCGTTGCCGTCGACTCGTCCGCTCCGGTCCGGACTATGACGCCGGCGATTCGTCGAGAATCCCCTGATCCTCCCGCGGCGCAGCCTGCTCCAAAGCCGGCCACGCCAGCAAAAGACAAGGAAGTGGATGGAAGCGGCAGCTCAAAGACCATCCTGCTAGATGGGTCGATGCTCGAAGCAGTGCGAGCGCGTGCCGGGGCTGTGGCCTCAGGCATTCCGGTTCAGAAATCGATTCCGACGGCGGTATCGTCTCCAGCGTCTTCGCCTTCGGTTGTATCGACGATGGGTACAGCTATTTCGGTTGGGACAGCAAGACCAGTACCATCAACAACCCTGCGCTCGGCGCGGCCTGCGGTGCTCGCTGCAAACTACCGGGTGGTTCCGGCGCGGATAGAGGCAACCCCGTTCGCGCTTTCGGATACTGACGAGCTCGACCTGCCCATGCTGATGGATGGGAGCACCGAACGAGCAGCCGCGTTTCGAGCTTTGCGGCGGCGACTCGCGGAGCAGAAGGATCCGCGTGCGATCCTAGTGACGAGTGCGCAGGACGGCGAAGGAAAGACCACGTGTGCTGCCAATCTTGCGCTGGCCTTGGCCGAGTCGGGTCGCCTCAGTGTTCTGCTGGTCGAGGCTAACCTGCGTCGCCCGAGGCTGGCGGAGATTTTTGGGCTTCGACAAGTGCGCTCTTTTGACGCACAGATGGCTGCCCACCGGGAACAGATCGATGCTCCATGGCTGACCACGGAGCTGCGGCCCACCGCTTTGCACGTTCTAGCCGTGGCGCCGGATGCCATCGGTGGCGAAGGTCTTCACGGTCCAACCTTCTCGGCATCCATTGCGCGCTGGCGCTGCGCCTTTGACTACGTCGTAGTCGATGGGCCGTCCATACTCCAAAGCGGCGACATTTCGATTATCCATGACTCCGTGGATGCAGTGGTGATGGTCGTTCGCTCCGGCGTGCACAGCCGCACGGTCAGACGAGCTCTGGAGCAAATCTCGGTAGACATGGTGGCGGGGATGGTGCTGATGGACGGGGCCGCCGGGTAGCGTGCTAGGCGGTATCGGCTCCTCCTGGAAAATCAGCAGATCAAGGTCGGCGCGCCCGGAGGGAATCGAACCCCCAGCCCTCGGCTTCGAAGGCCGATGCTCTATCCAGTTGAGCTACGGGCGCAAGAGCTGCCAGTGATAGCACTCCGGCGGCAGTGGGGGAAGGGCTGGCTACGTTGTTTGCCGGGGAAGGCCCAACCGGCTCCGCGACAACGCAAGTCCACCTATCTTTTGGTGGAAATTCAGGGAATGAAGACGGCGCCAGACCGGTTGGCCACAGGTGTGCGCTTGCTAGAACGGTTCGCCCGTGTTAGACGAGCGACCTTCGCCCAGGTAGCTCAACTGGTAGAGCAACGGACTGAAAATCCGTGTGTAGACAGTTCGACTCTGTCCCTGGGCACAAGCGCCAGCAAAACCTCCTCTCGGAGGTGACTTAATCGGGAGAGCGTCGAAGGAGACCCAATGCGCAAAGTGATCATCTTCATTCTGGCCATCGGGGCCGTCACCGGTGGTTATTTCATGGGACGGGGCAACTGGAACGTGGGAGGGAGCGCGGCCGCTGCCAAGTTCACGTGTCCCACGCCGGGCGCTCCAGTCGCGGGTGACGATGTCGAGCGCAAGTGCGTTCCTTTTGACGGCAAGGCCAGGGGATCGAGCAAGGCGACCGTCACCATCGTCGCCTTCTCGGATTTCCAGTGTCCTTTCTGCAGCCGCGTCTTGCCGACCCTCGACCGACTGGTCAAGGAATACCCGGTGCGGATCTTCTTCAAGCACAACCCGCTGCCTTTCCACAGCGACGCACCGCTGGCCGCGCAGGCGGCCGTGGCTGCCGAGAACCAGGGCAAGTTCTGGCAGATGCACGACAAGTTGTTTGCGAACCAGTCGAACCTGAAGCGTCCCGACTTGGAGAAGTACGCGCAGGAGATCGGTCTCGACGTCGAGAAGTTCAAGAAGGACATCGATTCGCCGGCCACCAAGAAGCGCGTCGACGACGATTTAGAGCTGGGCAAGAAGATGGGCGTGCAGGGCACTCCGAACTTCTTCATCAACGGTCGCCCCATTCGTGGCGCCGTGCCGTACGAGCAGTTCAAGGCGGCCGTCGAAGACGAAATTGCGCGCGGCAAGAAGCTCGAAGCGAAGGGTATTCCTGCTAGCAAGGTCTTCGCGGCGCTCATGAAGGGCGAGGGCAAGGGCCTGGGTACGCCGACGCCGCCTGCTGCGCCGCCGCGCATTCCAATCGGCAGCGAGGTTTACAAGGTCGAGCCGGGCAACGCTCCACAGATCGGTGGCAAGGAGCCCAAGATCACGCTCATCGAGTTCTCGGATTTCCAGTGCCCGTACTGCTCGCGCGCCAAGGGCACGCTCGACGAGTTGCAAAAGGTCTACAAGGACGACCTGCAGATTACCTTCCGCCATTTCCCGCTGCCCTTCCACAACAACGCCATGCCAGCCGCCATTGCCGCGGTTGCGGCGCAGGAGCAGGGCAAGTTCTGGCAGATGCACGACAAGCTGTTCGCCAACCAGCAAGCGCTGGCTCCGGCGGATCTCGAGAAATACGCCCAGGAAATCGGGCTGGACATGGCCAAGTTCAAGGCTGCGATCGACAACCCGAAGACCAAGGCCCTGGTCGAATCCGACGCCAAGATGGGCAGCACCTTCGGGGTAGGCGGTACGCCGTCCTTCTTCATCAACGGGCACGCCTTCAGCGGCGCGTATCCGCTCGAGAGCTTCAAGACGGCGATCGACGAGGAAATCAAGAAGGTCGATGCCAAGATCGCCTCGGGCACGCCGCGGGCGGGCCTTTACGCTGCCCTCGTCAAGGAGGGTCTCGACAAGGCCGCGCCGAAGAAGGAAGAAGCGCGACCGGGCGAGCCGCAGCCGAACGAGGTCTACAAGGCCGAGGTCAAGGGCGCTCCCATCAAGGGCGCCAAGGACGCACTCGTCACCATCGTGCAGTTCTCGGACTTCCAGTGTCCGTTCTGCTCACGGGTCGAGCCGACCATCGATCAGGTCATGAAGGAGTACGACGGCAAAGTCCGGGTGGCGTGGCGGAACATGCCGCTACCCTTCCACGACAAGGCCAAGCCCGCCGCGATCGCTGCGGCCGCCGCGAACGAGCAAGGCAAGTTCTGGCAGATGCACGACATCTTGTTCAAGAACCAGCAGGCGCTCGGCCCCGAGGACCTTCAGAAGTACGCCAAGGAAATCGGCCTGAACATGGACAAGTTCAAGAAGGCCCTCGAGGACAAGAAGCTTGCCGCTTCCGTCGAAGCCGACTCGGCCATGGGTGCCAAGATTGGCGCGCGCGGCACGCCCGCCTTCTTCGTCAACGGTCGCTTCCTTTCGGGCGCGCAGCCGTTCGACCGCTTCAAGGCCCTCATCGACGAAGAGCTGAAGAAGGCCGATGCGCTGGCCAAGAAGGTCGGCGGCAAGGGCAAGGTCTACGACGCCATCCTGAAGACCGCCAAGGCCGAGGTCGGTGGCGGCGCTGCTCCCGCAGCCGAGGGAGAGGCCCCGGCGGGTCCGCCCAAGAAGGTGGACGTCGGCAGCGCTCCGGTGCGTGGCCCGAAGAACGCTCCGATCACAGTTGTTCTCTTCTCGGACTTCCAGTGCCCGTTCTGCGGTCGCGTCGAGCCGTCGATCACCGAGCTCGAAAAGGCCTATCCGGGCAAGGTGCGCGTGGCGTGGAAGAACTTCCCGCTTTCGTTCCACAACAACGCCAAGCCGGCGGCCGAGGCGGCCCTGGCGGCCAACGAGCAGGGCAAGTTCTGGGAGATGCACGACATCCTCTTCAAGAACCAGCAGAACCTGACCGCCGCCGATCTCGAGAAGTACGCCAAGGAAATCGGCCTCAACATGGACAAGTTCAAAGCTGCCATCGACAGCCACAAGTTCGCGGCGCAGATCGAAGCCGACACGAAGCAGGGCTCGGAGCTCGGTGTTTCCGGCACGCCGGCCGCGTTCGTGAACGGCCAACTCGTCTCAGGCGCACAGCCTGTGGAAGCTTTCAAGAAGATCGTCGAGGCGGATTTGAAGGGCGGCGGCAAGGCCAAGGCGAAGGCCAACTAGTCGCGCGAGAGCCAACCATCGATTCGCAAGCGAGAAAGGGGGGCAGGGCGCGGTTGCTGGCGGCGGTGATTGCCACCGCCGCAACGGCGCTCGCCGTCTCGCTGCTGATGGAAGGCGCGGTCTCGACGGTGAAGTCGGCGGCCGAAGGGGCTTGCGCGGCTCTTCGGCCGGATCCGCTTTCGGCCGGGTTGCGCACGCTGGTCCCCGAATTCCAGCTTCCCGATTTGACGGGCAAGACCGTCTCGCTGCGCAGTCTGCTCGGCAAGCCGGTCTTGGTCAGTTTCTTTGCTACGTGGTGCCCGCCGTGCGTGGAGGAGGCGCCTTCGCTCGATACGCTGGCAGCCAGCGTGGGCAATCATGCCACCGTGGCGATCGTCAGCGTTGACGAAGACCTGGATGCGCTCAAGAAGTTCTACGCCAGAGGCACGAAAGCTACGGTGGTGCGCGATGAGAGCCGCAACGTGCCTGCCAGCTTTGGTACGTCAAAGTTCCCCGAGAGCTTCTTGCTCGACAGCTCCGGCAAGGTCCGCTACGCGTTCATCAACAAACGCGACTGGTCGTCGCCCGAAGCTGCGGCCTGCGTCGCAGGCCTCAAGTAGCTGTTCCTTTCGCTGATTTTCGTCGCGCACGACCTTTGCCCCAAGGACCCTTGGTACCGTGCGTGCCGCGCGTTGCCTCCGCGACTGTTGACGTGCGCGGCGTATCGCACGTAGGTTGCAGAGGAAATGTCATCCTTCACCAACGTGCGGATCGTCACATCAGCCCTGCGACCTGGCATTTTCGCGGCGCTTGCGTCGCTCGCGGCCAGCCTGCTTTCCTCGCCGGCGCTCGCCGAGCCGGAAGATCTCCTCGCGAATCTCAAGCCGATGCGCAGCGAAGGCGTACACAATTCCGCGCGGCTCACCGACCGGCTGATGAGCAACGAGGGCGACGAGTGGCTGACCGACGTGACCGCTCGCTTTTCGTCGGCGCATTCGTTCGTGCAGTACGACCTTGGACAAGAGCGGTCGTTGCGCTGCCTGATGGTCCAGGCCGACAACAACGACGTCTATTTCATGGCGGCCTCGCACGACGGCCAGAGCTGGCAACAGATCTGGCGCGTGGGCGCGGAGCCTTCGCCCGGCATGCGCGTGCGCTCGACGAAGCTCGACATTAGCGCTCGTTACTTGCGTTTGTCCGCCACCGGAGGCGACGCGCTCTACAGTGTTTCCGAAATTGCGGTGTATTCCGAGTGCCCGGTGCCGTGGCCGGCCGACCTGCCGCGCGCCCACGGCATTCCGGTCGACGAGGCCGTCGGCATCAAAGTGCTGGTTTTTGGCATCCTGGCTGGCATCTTCATTCTCGTTCACCGGCGCAACGGTCCGAACCTGCAGTACGTCTTGCTTCTGCCGGTGTTGGGCTCGCTGTGGATGCTCGCTGGCGAGCTGGTCGAGCTTTACCCGTTCTTCAACCAGGAGCCGCCGCTGCGTGCGCTGGTGGCTGCGCTCGCCGGTCTGGTCGTGATCAAGGAAGCGTTCCTATCCAAACGGTGGGCACCGCATCGCCTGGTTTCGCTCGCCACTCTCAGCTTCTGCGCGGTCGTGGCCTTCGGCACCTACTACCACTTCGGCATGCCGCAATTCTTCGACCAGGCCAAGGGGCGGCGCACGCTGGTCCACACCTGGGACATGCGCCACTACTATCCGGTGGCCAAGTACTTCCGCGAGCTGCGCTTCGACGGCCTTTACGTGGCGAGCCTGGCGGCCTACATCGACAACACGCCGGGGTTCGATCCGTCGCAGCTCAGCCGGGTGCATTTGCGCGATCTGCGCGACGCCGAAATGCGTAGCGGCACCGAGGTCGTGGACGAGCTGCCCAAGATTCGCGCGCGCTTCACCCCCGAACGCTGGGAAGAGTTCAAGCGTGACATGAAGTACTTCTCGGACACCATGGGCGGTGCCGATTACCTCGGCAGCATGCAGGATCACGGCGGCAACGCTACGCCGGTGTGGATTTTGCCCGCGCACTTCCTCTTCAAGTATTTCCCTGCCAGCGAGCTGGTCATATCACTCGCAGGCCTCATCGATCCGGTGTTGGTCTTGTTTCTCTTCTTCGTTCTGTGGCGCACCTTCGGCCTGCGCGTGATGCTCTACGTGGCGATTCTGTGGGGCGCTTCCGATTTCTACAATTTCGGATCCAATCTCATGGGCTCGACCTTGCGGCAGGATTGGTTGGTGGCTCTTGGCCTCGGCGCCTGCGCCATCAAGAAAGAGCGCTACGCCTTGGGCGGTGTGCTCCTGGCGTACGGCGGGCTGATTCGTGCGTTCCCGGCCATGGCGACCTTCTTCTTGCTGGTGCCCCTGGCGTGGTATGCGTTCGACGTGTGGTGGTCGCGGCGCAAGCTGCCCACGGTGGCTGAGTGGCGCGAAAATCAGCGACCCGCCTTGCGCACTTTTGTCGGCGCCGCAGCTTGCGTCGTCGCGCTCGTCGCTCTGACGTCGATGGTGTTCGGCTTCAAGGATTCCTGGATCGCCTGGAAGCAGAAGATCGAGATTCACGCGACCGGACCCAGCACCAACAACGTTGGGCTGCGCAACGTGCTTGCATTCAATCCGAGTCTTTCAGCCAAGGGCCTCGCGGAGCACGCCCGCTCGGGCCCGTGGGGCGACTGGGGCACGGCGCAGAAGCTGACCTTTGCCGCGCGCCGTCCGCTTTTCTACGCCATCTTGCTCATCGCGACGGCGCTCGGTCTTCTGGCGTGCCGGGGACGCAAGCTGGAGGAAGTCGCGCTGATCGGACTTCTTCTGATCCCATTCTATTTCTATCCGTCGAACTACTATTGTCACTTCGTGTTCTTGTTACCCTTGGCGGTGGTCGGTCCGCGCGTGGAGCGGGATCGAACTTTTGCCGTGGTCTACCTGGCGCTTGCCGCGATGGCCGTTGGCCAATACTTCACGCTCGCCGAGGGCTGGACCGATCTCCGCTACACCTACCAGAGCTTCCTGTTGCTCATCGGCTTCGGCATCATCCTCGGATACCTGGCCTGGGAATCGCTGACGCTAGCGCCGTTCGTAAAGCGACCCGCGCTTGCACCCGCCGAGAAGCGCTAGCCTACGGTCGTTCGAGATCTGAGAGCAGTTGGCGCACCGTCGTCGCCGCGGGCTTGCCTCGCGGCGTGTAGCTGGTGGTTTGTGGGCCGCCGTAGCCGTACCAATTCCACACGTAGATTCCGTCCAATCGACCGCGCGCACCGAGCGGATCGGTGAACGCTTGGCGGAATGCTTCGAAGCCACGTTGCTGCTCGCCGGGATCCGGGGTGCCGCCGCCGGTCTCGTCCCACGGTGTCGTCGTGGCACCCGCCCGCGAGCGATAGCCAACCTCGGTGAAGAGAAAAGGCTTGTCGTACTTCGCCAGATCGGACTCCAGTTGACGGCGCAGGCGGCGCCAGCTCGAAGTCAACGTCGGAAGATCGGACGGCTCTTTGGGTTCGCGCAAGCTGAAGTATCCCGTGACACCGATTTCGTCCACGAGGTCGAAGATCTGAGCGTAGCGGTAATGGTCCCAGTTGGCAGAATAGAGCAAGGTGCCGGAGTACACGGCGCGCACGTAGGTAAGCAGCTTCTCCCAGTGAGCAATATCGCCGTCGAGAGTCGACAGCTCGCTGCCCACGACCAGACGGCTGGCGCTTGTAAGGTTGCCCAGCGAGGCCAAATCGCCCAGCAGCTGGCCGTAGCTGCGGAACCAGGCGTCGCGATCCGTGGGCTGCAAGGTGCCCCGCCATTCGTTCGGCGTGCGCGGTGCCAGCAGTCGTACGATGGGAAACAGCGTCACCTCGAGGCCCAGGCGGCGCGCGTCGCGAATCGTGTCGGCAATTTCCTCGAGCGTGGGCGAAAGACGCGTGTGCAAGAAAAGCGCGGTCGATCCCGCGTGCAGCTGATAAAGCGGAATCACCAAGGCCACGTGGCTGGCACCGAGCTCGGCGATCTCGCCGAGCAGGGGCGCATAGCTGAAGCTGACGTCCTCGGCGAACATGCCGAGCGCGACGCCGCGCTGGATGACGTCACGGGAGGCCCGCGGGCGAGTGGGCAGCTGGTCATCCGTCTCAGCGGCGCCGACGATGTCGCGCGCGGGCTTCTCGCGCACCGGAAGGGAGACGGCGCGCGCCGTGACGATGGCGGCAGCCGCGCATCCGAGCGCGACGACGAGACCTCGCTTCATGCGCCGAAACGTACCACGGCGGATGCAGGCTGCTCGGCCAACCGGGCAAAGTTACGGCGTGAAGACGCCTGCCGGGTCGAATATCCTTCGGGCGACTGCTGATGCACAACACGCCGACCTTCGCGTTCGTCGAGACGGAAGACGCCACCTTTCGCGGACCGCGAGGCGCGGTCTTTCCGCACACCACCTTGGCGATTCGTCCAGGCGAGCGCTGGGTTGTGGTTGGACCTTCCGGCGGCGAGAGATCGCTCTTCTTCGCAGGCCTGATGGGCAAGCTCTCGCTCCTCGGTGGTCGCTTGCGCCATCCCTTCCTCGAAGGCGATCCGCGCTTTGCCGACTCGCTCTTCGGCGTGCTACCGTCGGGCACGCTCGCGATCGCCTCGATGGAGGAGCATCGCCAGTGGCTCCTGGCGCGCGACTTTCACCAGCTTCGCTGGCACGGCTCGCTTTCGCACGGCCGGGCGACGGTGTCGCAGCTTCTGCAGCGCAACGTGATCGAGCAGCGCAATCCCTTCGCCGTGATAGTCGACGGCGACGATGACGTCTACGCCGCGGCGAAGGAGCGCGAGATCGCGCGCTTTGACCTCGCTCCACTGCTCGACCGACCGGTCGTCGCGCTTTCGAACGGCGAGCTGCACCGATTTGTTCTCGCGCGGGCGCTTTTGCGTCGACCGCGTCTTCTGTTCATCGACGATCCGATGGCCGGCCTCGACGTGGAAAGCCGCGGGCGCCTCCTCGCCATCTTGGATGAGCTCGACCGAGAAGGTGTTGCCGTCGTGGTCGGCGTGGAAAACGACGCCGAAATCCCCGAGGCGACGACGCATCTGCTGCGTCTTCGCGACGCCACGGTCGCGCATGCTGGTCCGCGCGGGCGCTCGCCGACGACCGCTGCGGCGAAAAGTTCGCAATCCTTTGCGATCTCGCGGAAGACCACGCGTGTCCTTGCGCCGGGCATTCCCATGCTGGAGATGCGCGACGTTCGCGTTCGTCACGGTGATATTACTTTGCTAGACGGGATTACCTGGACGGTGCAGCCGGGTGAACAGTGGGCGCTGCTGGGGCCGAACGGCAGCGGTAAGTCGACGCTGCTGAGTCTCGTTCTGGCCGACAATCCGCAGGTCTGGGCCAACCACGTGCGTGTCGCCGGGTTTGCCTTGGAACCAGGACGCAGCATCTGGGAGCAGAAAGCCTGGCTCGGGTGGCTCTCGCCCGAGCTGGAAGCGCATTACCCGACGAACGCGACTGTCTTCGAAGTCGTGCTTTCCGGCTTTTTGTCCTCGCTGGGCGTGCACACGACGACCAGCGTCGCCGACGAGCAAGAAGCGCGTGCGTGGCTTGGCGCCCTGGGTATCGCCAATCGCGCCGAGACCCGGCTCGCCGAGCTTTCAGCGCTCGACCGCCGGCTGGTCTTGCTCGCTCGCGCGGTTGTGCATACGCCATCGCTCTTGCTCTTCGACGAGCCTTGCCAGGGGCTGGACACCAGCGACCGATCGGCCCTCGGGGCCGCCATCGTCGCCTCGGTGACCGCGCTTGGCGCCGCGATGATTTACGTCACCCACGACGCCGACGAGATTCCAGCCAGCGTCAGCAAGGTGCTGCGCCTGGAGCGCGGAAGGATGGCCTACCTGGGCCCGCGGGTTGGCTGATTAGTCGCCCAGCGCTCGTGCCAGCCGCATGTGCGAGAGGGCATATTCGTAGCGCGCACGAGCGAAGTTGAGGCGGGCTTGGGTCAGCGCCGATTGAGCGTCGAGCAGATCCGTGGTGTTGGCGCTACCGGCGGCGAGCAGAACCGTGGTTACTCGGTAGGCTTCCTCGGCGCTGCCGATGGCGGTGCGGCCGGTCTCAAGAGCGCTGGCAGCGGCACGGGCGGCGGCCAACTTTGCGGCAACGTCGGTCTGCACTCGGCGTCGTGCTTCCTCTGCCTGCGCCCCGGCCGCCGTGGCCTGCGCGTGTGCTGCCCGGCGCTGGTACCAGCGTGCACCCCAATCCCAGATTTGCCAGCCCGCCCGCAACCCGATGAACGCAGAATCCTTCTTCACGAAGGTCTGTCCCGTCATGTGCATGTAGCCGGCTTCCAGGTCGACGTCCGGCAAGAGTTCGTACGTTCGCGAGCGCGCACTCTTGCGTGCGGCCTCGGCGGAAAGATCAGCCCCTTGCACCTCCGTGCGTTTGCCCATCGCTCGCGCGACGAGCGGAGCCAGATCGCCCTCGCTGGCTTGCGCGGTCTCGGGTGTCACCGGCTCGACGAAGGTCACGCCCGGGTCGTCGGCTTGGCGACCGATGGCGACGAGCAGCGTGCTGCGCGAAACTTGTTCGGCGGCGTTAGCCTGGATTTCCTGTTGGCGGGCGTTGGCAGCGGCCACGTCAAGCCGCAAGACATCGGCGGGCGTAAGCACCCCGGCCGAAAGCTTCTCCTTGGCAACGGTGATCTGCTCGGCCAGCTGATCCTGGGCAGCGTGGGCCACGCCTGCCAAAGCGCGTGCCTCGAACATGCGCAGAAATTCGCCGCGGACTTGATCGCGCAGGTCGGCCTCCAGCGTGCGCGCATCGAGAGTCGCCGACTCGGCTGCTGAAGAAAGCGCGCTTTGATCGGACGACAGATGCAAGAGCCCGAGCAGCGGCTGATTCGCGGCGACCACGAAGGCGTTGGTCGAAACATCGCGAGCGGTAAAAGCGATCGGTTGCGGCGGAATCGGAAAATCGACGACGAACTTCGAATCCCAGCGCTGCCATTCATCCGACAGATTCACCGACGGAAGCAGGCGACCCCGCAGACTCTTCGATTGGTCTTCGTTGCCGTGGGCCCGGGCCGTGGCAGCCGCGAGCGCCGGGCTGGAGGCGACCGCCAAGTGAACCACGTCTTCCATGGTTAGGCGTTCGGCAGTCGGCCCTTCGCCGGCCGCGGCCAGCAACGTACAGAGGACGAGCAGGTGCATGGCTACTCCTTGCTCACGTACACCGTCACGTCGGTCGACAAACCGGCTTGCAAGGAAACGCTCGGCCGCTGGTTCCAGGCGATGCGCACGGGCACGCGCTGAACGACCTTCACGAAATTGCCCGAGGCATTGTCTGGCGGGAGCATGGAAAACCGCGCGCCCGTACCGCCCGAAAGGCTTTCCACTTTGCCTTCGATTTCGACGCCCGGAAATGCATCGATGCGCACGCGTGCCCGCTGTCCCGGGCGCATGCGCCCCACCTGCGTTTCCTTGAAATTCGCCACCACGTAGGTTCGGTCGGGAACCAACTCGGCGAGCGGCTGACCCACCTGAATCATCTGGCCAGGTTGCACGGTGAGCTTGGTGACGAGGCCGTCTTCGCTGGCGATGATTTTCGTGTAGCTGAGCTGCAAGCGCGCCAGCTCCAGCGTGGCCTCGGCGACCTTGATGCGCGCGTGGGCGAGCTCGGCGTTGGCGCGGGCGGAGGCGATCTGCGCCGCGATGGGCGTGCTTTGATCCAGACGTCCGCGCGCCTCGTCGACGCGCGAGCTGGCCGCCCGTCGCATCTCGCTCGCGACGGAGACTTGGGCCTGGGCCTGCGCGAGCGCGGCTTGCGAGGCATCGTAGGCGACCTGCGCATTGTCGAGACGCTCGCGCGGCAGAGCGTTGCCGGCAACCAGCTGGCGCGTGCGCGAAAGGTCGAGCTCGCCCTTGCGGGCTTCGGCCTTGGCGCGTTCCAGCCCGGCGCGCGCGGCGGCCAGCTGGGCGTCGGCATTGGCGACGCCCACCGATGAACCCGAGTAAATCGCGCGCGCACTTTGCAGGCCGCCTTTGGCGCTGGCTTCGACGACCTGCACCTGTGAATCGGCAGCTGCTGCCTGGGCGCGTGCCGTCTCCAGCTCGGCCTCGGCTTGCTTGCCGCGCGCGGCGAAGTCCGCGTCGTCGATTTGAACCAGCAGATCGCCCTTCTTCACGCGTTGGTTGTCCTCGACCAGGCGTTTGGCGATCTGGCCGCTCACCCGCGCGGCGACGGGGACGACGTCGGCCTCGACCTGTGCGTCGTCGGTGTTTTCCTGGTTGGCGGTCACGAGCAAATAGATGCCGGTGATGACGGCGAACGCGACGATGGCTCCGCCTAAGATGAGGAAGGGCTTCTTGCTGCGCTTCGGGGCAATCGGCGCAGATTCGGATTTCGGGGTGGGTACAACCTTGGGTTCCATGACTACTCCAAATGAATCGGACCGGCTGGCTTACGCGTAATCCGCAAGAAATAAAGCAGAGGCAATACGGTAAGGAAGACGAAGCCTGCGACGTAGAAAGTCTTCTCGAACGCCAAGGTCATGCCTTGGCCAAACACGATTCCCGACAGCGCCTTGAGCGCGCCGGTTCTTGCCGAGGCAGGGTCAAGTCCGCGAGCGCCGAGCCCAGCGGTGATTTGCGCCAGCCGCCCGGTCACCTCGGGACGCAAGTCGGTGATGTGCACGGCCAGGCTGGCACGGGCGACGGTTCCGTAGCGCGTGAGCAGCGTCGCGAAGATGGCGAGACCGATGGAGCCGCCGAGCTGCCGAAACAATGAATTGAGGCCGGCGGCGTCGGCGAGGCGCGCCTTGGGAATGTAGGTCAGCGCAGCGGCCGCGAGCGGAATGAAGAGGCACGAAAAGCCGACGCCTTGAATGAGGGTCGCCAAAATGATTTGTCCCAGGCTGGTTTGCAGCGTGAACGTCGCCATGGCGAACGAGCCAATGGACACGCACACGACGCCGTTGCCCACCAGGAGCCGCAGTGGCAACTTGCCGTACAACTTGCCGACGATGGGATTGACCACGAACATGATGGCGGCGCGCGGGAGCAGGGCGAGCCCCGTATCGATGGCCGAGTAGCCGAGCATTTCTTGCATGAAGACCGGCAGCAAAAACAGGTTCGCCATGAGCACCGCGAACTGCACGGCGCCGATGAGCGTCGCCGAGAGAAAGGTCTTCTCTTTGAACAAACGCAAGTCGACGGCCGGTGCCGTCGCGGTGAATTCGCGAATGACGAAGGCGATGAGCGCGATGATGCCCACGGCAAGGCAAGCCGTAATCGTGCGTGATTCGAACCAGTCGTCGCGAGTGCCCTCTTCGAGCACGTATTGCACCAACGCCAAGCCGATGGCGAGAAAGGCGATGCCCGACCAGTCGATGTTCTTTTTTTCGTGCTCGGCCTGGACATGGTTGGCTCGCAGAATTTCCTCGTCTTCGTGAACGAAGGTCGAGACCATCAAAAAGCCGAGGATGCCGACCGGCAGATTGATGAAGAAGATCCATTCCCAACTGTAGTGGTCGACGATGAAGCCGCCCAGGGTCGGACCGATTGCCGGGCCGAGCACGACCGCCATACCAAACACCGCCATGGCCATGCCTTGCTCCTGCGGCGGGAAGGTCCGGCGCAAGATGGCCTGTTCGGTGGGTTGCAAGGCGCCCGCGCCCATGCCTTGCAACACGCGGAAGATCGTCAGCGTGGTCAGCGTGTGCGCGGTCCCGCACAAGACCGAGCCGATGAGAAAAACCACAAGCGACGTCAGGTACACGCGCTTCTGTCCGAACATGCGCGACAGAAAACCGGTCAGCGGCATGACGATGACCGTCGCGACCACGAAGCCGGTCGTGATCCAGGTGATTTCTTCCAGCGTCGCGCCGACCGATCCGCGAATGTGCGGCAAGGCCACGTTGACGATGGACGCATCGATGGTGCCCATCAGCGTGCCGAAGGTCACCGACAACGTGACCAGCCATTTGTTGACCGGCGGATGGGGCTTGGTCATGACCGCTCCGTCGGGGCGATGCCTTGCCAAAGGCCGACGACCATGCGCTCGGCAAAGGTTTTTACCGACATCGCACGGTGGCCAGTGACGGTGTGAAGGAAGCAGTAGTTCCATACCGCGCCCATGTAGAGGCGGGCGGTGATCGCCGGATCGCCGCCCACGCGACGCAAGCGTTTCTCGGCTTTGAAGAAGGCGGTCAGCGACGCCAGGATCTCGCGCGGGCGCGAGCAGACGATGGCGTTGCCAGCCGCTTCGCGTTCCGACCAACGCATCATCAACGTGGGCAGCAGGTTGTTCAGGAAATGGACGCTCTCGACCGTGATGCGCACGAGATTGCGGCGCAAATCTCCCTGGCCGACATAGCGGCGCAGGTCCAGCACGGGCGGCTCGGCATTTTCCATGGCGGCGTGGAAAAGCGCTTCCTTGGTGGCGAAGCGGTTGAAGATGCTGCCTTCGGAAATACCGGCGCGGCGGGCAATCTCGACGGTGCTGGCCTTGCCGAAGCCGTGGGCCAGGAAGACCGGGCGAGCGGCATCCAGGATCTGTTGGTTGGAAATGCTGGTGGGTCGGGCCATTTCTGAGTTGCGACTCAAATATAATGAGACCGGCGGTTGGCGGCAAGGCGAAATTGCCCGAAAGCTATCGCGCGAGCGCAAATGTCTTTAGACTCACACGGTTCCGTCGAGGTAACGCCTTGCTGACGCGCTATCGAGTCGCCTTGTTTTGTGTCGCCGCTGCTCTCGCGGTGACGTTACCGACGTTGCGCAACGGCTTTGCCATCGACGACGTGTATGTCTTCCTCGATCAGCCAGCGGCGCACAATCTGCGTAACGTGCCGCAGTTTTTCGCTGGCGGCTGGGGAATGGGGACGACGAGCGCGCAGGAAAGGGCGCTCAACACGCGCTACTACCGGCCGCTGCCGACCACTCTGGGCGCCCTTGAATACACGCTGTTCGGCCTACGTCCTGCCGGCTATCACGCAACCAGCGCGCTTCTTCACGCGGCAACCGCAGCGCTTGTGGCGTTGCTCTTGTGGCAGCTCACGGGTGGCGCTGTCGTGGCGACTCTGCTGGGCGGGCTGCTCTTCGCCGTTCATCCCGTGCAGTGCGAGGCCTTCTGTGCGGCGTGCTACCAGACGACCCTGCTTGCCGGGCTCTTTTCCGTGCTGACCCTGCTCGTTTTCGCGCGTGTCCTCGAACGCGGGCCACGTCTCGGCCTCCTCTGTGCGCTCGCCGTTTGCCTCTTGTTGGCTCTCCTTTCCAAGGAAGAAGCGTTCGCCGTTCCGCTCTTTGTCGTTGCCTGGGCCGTGATTCTGCGTCCGCCGGCCTGGCGGCGCGCCCTGTGGCCTTCGCTGCTCGCCATGCTCGTTCCGCTCGGTGGAGTGCTCGCGCTTCGGCAAACCTTTCTCGTGTCGTCGAAGGTTACCTATTTTGCCGACGAGCCGGCCAGCGTCGTCGTGCTGACCATGGTTCGCGTCGTCGCCTTCTACGCTGAGCTCTTGCTGGCTCCGTTGCGCCTTTGTCCGTTCTACGACTGGTTCATCATCGGCTACGAAAGAGGCTTCTCGTTTGCCGTGGCGACGGGCGCTGCGATTCTCGGCGCGGCTTTGCTGGCCTTCGCGCTTTGTCTGCGGCGGGCTCCGCTGATTGCGCTGGCGCTTGCCTGGTTTTTTCTTGGGCTCGCGCCCGTCAGTCAGGTCGTTCCCATCATCGTGGTCGCCGCCGACCGTTTCCTCTACATTCCGATGCTCGGCTGGGCTTTGCTCGTCGGATTTCTCATTGATCGCGGTTGGCAGCGGGCGCAATCTGCCGGCCGCACGCGCGTGGTCGCTGCTGCCGTGGGACTCCTCTTTCTGGCTTACCTCGCGCGCACGTTCGCGCGCGTCCCGGACTGGCAAAACGACGAGACGCTCAACCTCGCGACCGCGGCTGCGTTTCCTGAAACGCCGACGCCGTTTCTCAATTTGGCCACGTACTACGAGCGCTTCGAGCGAAATCCGGCGAAGGCACTCCAGGCCCTGGAAAAGGCGCAGCAGCGCGCACCCGGCTGGCGGCCCGCGCTGGAGCGTGCAGACGCGCTCCAAGCGACCGCCCCGCAGGGCAAGTGAGCATTACTTCTTGGTGAAGGGCCAGATCCAGTCTGCCTCGCTCGGCCGGTCGATGCCTTCGGCGTGCGCGTAGGCGCGGCACTCGAGCTGCATGTTTCGGAAGCGCTCGCGCGCGTGCGAGCCGATGCTTTGCAGGCGCGGCACGCGATCGATGACGTCGATGGCCAGGCTGAAGCGATCCACCTCGTTTTGAATGGCCAATTCGAGCGGCGTATTGATGTTGCCCTTCTCTTTGTAACCGCGCACGTGCAGGTTGTGATGATTGTGACGGCGGTAAGCCAGCCGGTGGATGAGCCACGGATAGCCGTGGAAGCAGAAGATGACGGGCCGATCGGTCGTAAAAAGGCTGTTGAAATCGCGATCCGACAGACCGTGCGGATGCTCGGTGTCGGGCTGCAGTCGGAACAAGTCCACCACGTTGATGAAACGCAGCTTGATGTCGGGAAAGGCTTCGCGGAGCAGCGCCGACGCTGCCAACGCTTCCTTGGTGGGCACGTCGCCCGCCGCGGCCAACACCACGTCGGGCTCTTGGCCGGCGTCCGTGCTGGCCCAGTCCCAGATGCCCAGGCCCTTCGTGCAGTGGCGAATCGCCGCATCCATGTCGAGGTACTGCAGGTGCTTTTGCTTGTCCGAAACGATGACGTTCACGTAGTTGCGGCTGCGCAGACAGTGATCCGCGACCGACAGCAAACAGTTGGCATCCGGCGGAAGATAGATGCGGGTCACCGCCGCGCTCTTGTTGACCACCAAGTCGAGAAAGCCGGGATCCTGGTGGGTGAAGCCGTTGTGGTCCTGGCGCCAGACCGTCGACGTAATCAGCAGGTTGAGCGACGACAGATCCGCGCGCCACGACAGATGGCTGCAGATCTCCAGCCATTTGGCGTGCTGGTTGAACATCGAATCGATGACGTGGGCGAAGGCTTCGTAGGTCGAGAAGAAGCCGTGGCGGCCGGTCAGCAAGTAGCCTTCCAGCCACCCTTCGAGCGTGTGCTCGGAGAGCACCTCCATGATGCGGCCGTCGGGACTGATCTCGGTGCCGTCGCTGTCCTCGGCGGCAGGCTCGGCCATCCAGCATTTCTTGGTGACCGCGTACACGGCGTCGAGCTTGTTCGACGTGTTTTCGTCGGGACCGAAAACGCGGAAGCTGTTCGGATTGGCGGCCAGGATATCGCGCAGAAAATTGCCGAGCGGCCGAGTGTTCTCCGCCGTGGTTTGGCCCGCCACCACGCCGGTCACCGCGAAGTTGTCGAAATCGGGCAGGCGAAGATCCTTGCGCAGAAGCCCGCCGTTGGCGTGCGAATTCGCGCCCATGCGGCGCGTGCCCTTGGGCGCGAAATCGCGCAGCTCGGGCGCCAGGCGACCGTCGGGACTGAAAAGCTCATCGGGTTTGTAGCTTCGAAGCCAACCTTCGAGCAGCTTGAGGTGCTCCGGCTTTTGCGCCACCTCCGTGAGCGGAACTTGGTGCGCGCGCCAGGTGCCTTCGATCTTGTGGCCGTCGACCGTAGCCGGCCCTGTCCAGCCCTTCGGCGAGCGCAAGACGATCATCGGCCAGCGCGGACGAGCCGTCGTACCGCTCAAACGAGCCTCGGACTGGATGCGTTTGATTTCTTCGATCGCATGGTTGAGGGTCGCCGCCATCGCCTGGTGCATGCTCATCGGCTCCGAGCCCTCGACCAGCAGCGGTTCCCATCCGTAGCCGCGCATGAGCGCCACGAGGTCGTCTCGCGGAATGCGGGCCAAAATGGTCGGATTATTGATCTTGTAGCCGTTGAGATTGAGCACCGGCAGAACGGCCCCGTCTCGCGCCGGGTTCAAGAACTTGTTTCCATGCCAAGACGTTGCTAGCGGTCCGGTCTCGGACTCGCCGTCGCCCACAACCACGGTGACCAGCAGATCCGGGTTGTCGAAGGCCGCGCCGAACGCGTGCGAGAGGCTGTAGCCCAGCTCGCCGCCTTCGTGGATCGAGCCGGGCGTCTCGGGCGTGCAGTGGCTGCCGATGCCGCCGGGAAACGAGAACTGATGGAAGAAACGGCGCAAGCCGGGCGCGTCCTGGCTGCAGTCGGGGTAGATCTCGCTGTACGAGCCTTCGAGATAAACCGGCCCTAGCACGCCGGGTGCACCGTGGCCGGGACCTGCCAAGAAGATCGCGTCCACGTCGTATTCGCGGATCACGCGGTTCATGTGCGTGTAGATGAAGCTGAGCCCCGGGCTCGATCCCCAGTGTCCGAGCAGGCGCTTCTTGATGTGCTCGGGTTTGAGCGGCTCCTGCAACAGAGGATTGTCGCGCAGATAGATCATACCCGCCGCCAGGTAATTGCAGGCTCGCCAGAATCCATGCGTGCGGGCCAGCTCTTCGGGTGAAAGTGGAGCTCCGCTGACGGTGGACTTGGCGGCGCCAAACGCTCGGGTTGCGACCCATTCCTCTTTGCTCGTGGACATCGGTTTCTCCTAGCCCGCATTATTGGCTTGGCGGCGGAGCATAGCAGCTCGTTTGTCCGTGGCGCGCGCGGTTCTTGACTCGTAAACTAGCGCCCATGAAACGCGTGCTCCTAATCGCTACGATTCCGGCACTTCTTTTCGTCCCCGCTTGCAAACGCGACGAGAAACCGCCGCTTCCACCGCCTTCTGTTCCTTCCGTCCAAGCGCTCGAGCCCGGGGGCTTGCCCGCCGGTCATCCGCCCATCGGCCATGGTCCAAGTGGTGCTCCCGCGATGCCGCTAGGAAATGCACCCAGCGGTGCCGCTCCGGGTGGGCCGTCAGGCAGCGCCATCGCATGGGATTTGCCCAAGGGCTGGACCGAGGAGCACGCGAGCGGCATGCGCCTCGCGACGTTCAAGCCGCCGGCCGCTGGCAAGGTCGACGTCAGCATCATCGTCCTGCCTGGCACCGGCGGTGGCGAGCTCGGTAACGTCAATCGTTGGCGCGGCCAAGTCGGCTTGGGCCCGGTGGACGAGGCTGGGCGCGAGCACATGCGCCAGGAGATTAAGTCGAAGGTGGGCGCCATGTCCCTTTACGACTTCACGGGCGAGGGCGCCGGGACCAAGCAGCGCATGCTCGCTGCTTTGCTGACCGCCAACGGGCAGACTTGGTTCGTGAAGATGGTTGGCGACGAGAAGCCGGTCGCCGACTCGCGCGCCGCTTTCGTCAAGCTGCTCGAATCGTTCCATCCGACGAGCGGCAGCTAGGTGCCCTTGGACGACGAGAAATCGACCCTCGAAGCCCAGCGGGCGCTAGCCCAGAGCATAGGGGTGACGTCCGCCCGCCGGCACATCCTCTTGTGCTGCGATCAAACCGTCCCCAAGTGCTGCGACAAAGCCCGCGGCAACAAGGCGTGGGACCACCTCAAGCGGCGCTTGAAGGAGCTCGGCCTAGCGGAGCAGGGCGGAGTTCTGCGCACCAAAGCGAATTGCCTGCGCATCTGTCAGGGCGGACCCATCGCGGTCGTGTACCCGGAAGGCGCCTGGTACCACTCGTGCGATCCGCCCGTCCTCGATCGCATCATCGAGGAGCACCTGGTGGCTGGCAAGGTCGTGACCGACTACCTCATCGTGCAAAAGCCCTTGTTGTAGAGGGCACAGAGGGGCGGTGCTGTGGAGGACAAACGAGGGCTCGTGTTGTAGAGGGCACAGAGGGGCGGAAAGGAAGGGCTCCATCCGAGTTCTTCCTTTCTAATCCGCCTCTGCGCTCTCTCTTTCCCCTCTGCGCCCTCTCAGTGCACCGTGATTTGGCGCGGTTTCGCTTTTTCGAGCTTCGGCAGCTCCAGGCGCAACACACCGTCGGTCAGCTTGGCGTCGATCTTCGCTTGGTCGATGACTTCCGATAGCGTGAACTGGCGGAAGAAAGTGCCACTCTCGTATTCGCGCAAAATCGACGACTCGTCTTGCGCCTCCGGTGCACTGACCGGCGCACTCAAGGTCAGCACGTTCTCGCGCAAATCGATCTTGAGATCCTTCGCCTTCACGCCCGGCATGTCGGCCAGCACGGAAATGCGGTCGTCGCTCTCGAAGATATCGACCGCCGGCGTGTAAACCGGCCCAGGTCGCGTCTGCTCCGGATAGGCCTGCAGCTTGTCGCCATCAGCTTTCTGCATTTCTAGCGATTCTTTCATCGTCACATCCTCCTTTCCCTTAGCTCTTCTAGCTCTTCACGGCGATTTGCCGAGGCTTCGCTTCCTCGGCCTTGGGCAAGGTCAACGTCAGGATGCCGTCGCTGTACCGTGCATCCACCTTGTCCGCGGCGACCTCGCTTGGCAGCGTGACCGTGCGATTGAACTCGCCTTGCGCGCGCTCCTTGCGGTGATAGCTGACATGCTCGCTCTCCGCCGGAATCTCGCGCCTGCCCGCGATGGACACGCGGTTTCGCAGCGCCGAGATGGACAGATCCTTGGCTGCGATGCCTGGCATTTCCGCCCGAACGTAGAAATTGTCGTTGTCTTGCGAGACATTCATTGGCGGAAAAACGCCCGCCTGCGGTTCACGGACGCCATCGAAAGCGTCGAACATGCGTTGCATCTCCCGTCGCAGCTGACCGAAGTCCGCGAAGGGATTGTCGAACGCCGGCCGTGACGGCCACACTCTGCGTAGCAACATTGACATCCTCCTTCTTGGTAGTTGATGTCGACCTTCCGTCGACACCCGGTGAAATGTGCACCGCCGCTCGCTCGTCAAGTCTTCCCGTCCGCCGTCTCGCTCCTCCTCACCGCGTCGGCGCAATGATCCAAGCAATATGACCATCGCTCTTTGTCTTCCCTTCACCGTCCCCAGCCTAAAGCTCGGCGCGCCGGCGGCCAGGCTTCGTTTTGGCGGGACGTGAGGAGCCGCTCCGGTCGTCTGCGGCCGGACGCAAGGCGACGACCGAGCGCCTCATGGACGCGCACAGCGCGGCCGTTGAGGCGCGTTCCCGCCAAAACGGAGCCTGGCGAGAGCCGGCCGAAAGCCGAGCGGCACCAGGGCCCGCTCGTGTCGCGCGAAAGGCGCGCCGACTCGCTCTCCGCTACTACACCCCCAGCTGCAGCACCTTCGTCAGCTTGGTAACCAGCGCCGGATCCCCACTGATCTTCAGCTTCCCCGCAAACAAGATCTGCATCGCCGCCTGCATCCCCCCGTCCACCATCGTGCAGAAATCCTGATCCGAAACCTCGATCGTGCATTGAGGCTTGGCCGTCTCGCCCGGCACGCACGATGGCGGATCCGCCAGCAAATCCGCTGTCCATGTTCCGCCCGCGCTGCCGCTGATCTTGAACAGGTAAATCGCGGCGACCTCTTTCGCCCGCGCAGGATTGTCCCGCAGAGCCTCGGGCACGCGCTTGCCGAAAAATTCCTTCACGCTTGTGGCCATCGGTCCTCCGAACGCGCTCTCAGCGCTTGTCCTTTTTCAGCCCGCGGTAGCGCTCGGCCAATCGGTCGGCGTATCCGTCGACTTGCTTCAAGGGCGCGCGCGAAATCGCCAGGACGCCCTCACGCACGTCTTCCGTAACGGTCGCGCCCGCTGCCACCACCGCTCGCTTACCCACGCGCACCGGTGCTACCAATTGCGTATCCGAGCCGATGAACGCGCCATCCTCGATGATGGTTTGGCTCTTTTCATAGCCATTGTAATTGCACGTAATCGTACCAGCGCCCACGTTGACTTTCTCTCCGACGATCGAATCCCCGAGGTACGTCAGATGGTTGGCCTTGCTGCCGCGGCCTAGGCGCGTCTTCTTCGTCTCGACGAAATTGCCGACGTGCACGTCGGCTTCCAGCACGGTCCCGGGGCGCAAATGTGCAAATGGCCCGACCTTGTTGCTTTCGCCGATGGTCGCGTCGGTAGCCACGCAGTAGGGTAGAACGTGTGCGCCCTTGCCCACGATGGTGTTGGTTAGGATCACGCCCTCGTCGATGCGCGCGCCTTCGCCGATGTGCGTTTTTCCGCGCAGCACAACGTTGCGACCGATTTCCGCATCCGGTTCGATCGTCACCGTCGGCTCGACCACGACTTCGCTTGGCGCGCGGAAGGTAGCGTACTGCAGGTGTCCGCGCACGATGCGCTCGGCGAGGACCTTTTCTGCAGCGACCAGCTGCTCGCGGTCGTTGACGCCCGACGTTTCTTCAGCGGGCACGTCCACCGACGTTACGCCGATGCCGGTCGCTGCCTGTGCAACGATATCCGTCAGGTAATACTCGCCCTGCGCATTTCTCGGCGATAGCTCGGCCGTTGCGTTGCGGAGGAACTCCGCCGTCGCAACGTAGATGCCGGCGTTGACCTCGGCAATGCGCCGCTCGGCCGGCGTCGCGTCTTTCTCTTCGACCACCGCGACGATCTTTCCGCTAGCGTCTCGCACGATACGGCCGTAGCCCGTCGGGTCGCCGACCCTGGACGTCAGCACGGCCAGCCCACCGGTCTTCTTCGCCTCAGCCACCAAGGCCTCGAGGGTCTCGGAGCGCAGCAAGGGCGTATCGCCGTATAGAATGAGCACGAAGCCCTCGAAGGCGGAAAGCGGCCCCAGCCCAAGTCGAACCGCATCTCCGGTGCCTTTCTGCTCTCGTTGCTCGACGACGATCACGGCGTCCGCGCCAAAGCGTTCCTGCAGAGCGCGCGTCACCTCGTCGATTTGATGGCCGAGCACGGCGACCACGGGCGATGCGCCGAGCTCGCGCGCGCGATCGACGGGATAGGCGACCATCGGCGCGCCCAGCAGGGTGTGAAGCACCTTGGCTTTGGCGGAACGCATCCGCGTGCCTTTGCCGGCGGCGAGGATCAAACAGGCGATGGCATTGGAAGAACGACTATTCACGGAGGAACTCCTTCGAGTAAGGGCATTGTACGTCAAAGTGCTCGTCGGGCATCTTTTCGGAGCGAATGGGGTATACAATCTTTCGCCCATGTCGCCCTACGTACTCGTGGTCGAAAGTGACCCCGAATTGCAGCGTCGCATCGGGGATACCCTCTCCGAGGCGCACTACGCGCTTGCCGCCGAGACCGAAATCGGTTGGGCAAAGCGCAGCATGACGATCCAGGCGCCTGACGCCGTCGTCATCGACACCGCCCTTCCCGATGGTACGGGATTCGCTTTGGCCGAGTCGATAAGGCGAACCGCCGAGACCGAGCATGCGCCGATTTTCTTCGTGGCCAGCACGCACCGGGGCGCGAGTCATGCCTCGGAGGCGCGCCGACGCTTCGCCCCGGCGGAGTATCTGTCGACGCCGCTCGATGTGTCCCGCCTCTTGGCCTTGCTGCTGGAAATCATTCCGCCCAAAGAAATTACGGCAGAGCCCGTCGTGCCCAACTACCCTGGCGGCGTCGACGCGGATCAAAAACGCGAGCGCCGCTCGGTCGAAGACGAGGCCAAGTCGGTCGGCACCGGCGACACGGTCTTGCACGGATCGCTCGCGAGCCAGCCGTTCGCCCACGTGCTGCAGCGGATCTATGCCGGTCGAATGAGCGGTGCTCTGGTGCTCACCAGCGACAAGGTCGACAAGAAGACGGGCCAGAGGATCAAGAAGGTCGTCTACGTCCAAAACGGCTATCCGGTCGCCGCGCGTTCGAACGATCCCAGCGAATGCCTGGGCCAGATTCTTCTGCAGCAGCGGACGATCTCTGCCGAGACGCTTGCCGAATCGCTGCGCCAGATGAAGGCCAGCAAGAAAATGCAGGGTGAGCTGCTCGTCGAGATGGGAGCGATTTCGCCGTACAACTTGTCGCGCGCCTTGGTCGCGCAAATGGAGGCCAAGCTCCTCGAAGTGTTTTCGTGGCGCGACGGCCGCTTCGCATTCAAGAAGGGGCAGCCCGCCCACGACCAGCCGGTTCGTCTCGAACGCTCGCCGGCCGCGCTCATCTTGGAGGGCATTCGTCGATCGTACGACGCCGAACGCATGCATTTGGTGCTCGAGCCCTACACCGGGCAGCACCTCATGCCGTCGCGCGACCGACGGCAGCGGCTGCAAGACATCACGGCCGATCCCAACGAACAGCGCTTCATCGACAGCCTGGACGGGACCGTGAAATACGAGGCGGCGCTCGCAACCACGATGATTCCCATCGACCGCGCTCGCTTGCTGCTGGTGGCGATGTCCGAGGCCGGCATGATCATTCCGTCGCGGCAGCCAGCCAGCAAAGTGGAGGAGACCCATCCACTCGTGGACTCGCAGCCGCAGTTGGCCGCCGGCGGCCGCACGCACGAGGATCTGCAGACCATCTACGAAGCCATGCTCCACCAGACACATTTCGAGGTCCTGGTGCTGGACCGCGAGGCGACGCAGGCCGAAATCGACACCGCCTTCGAGGTGCGCGCCAAGGATTTCCACCCCGACCATTTCCGTTTGCGCGATGAAGGCGTTCGGGTGGTGGCCGAGCGGATTTTCGAGCGTCTGGAAGAAGCGCACGCCGTGCTTTCCGAGCCGACCGCCCGACGTCGGTACACGAGCCAGCTCGACCAGGCCCGGCCGCCGAAGATCTCGAGTGGCGAGGCCGCCGCAGAGTCTCCGCAAGTCGTGGCCGAACGGATCTACTTCCAAGGCGTCGCCCACTTGCGCGCGCGCCGCTACCGCGACGCCGCCGAAGCGTTCCGCCAGGCAACCGTCTTGATGCCGAGCCAGGCCAGTTATCGCAGCGCCCTCGGCTGGGCCATTTACCGGCAAGCGCCCGCCGACGCGCGCGCCGTCGCCGCGGGTCTCGGCCAGCTCTTGCGTGCCGCAGAAGCGGATCCGAAGAACCCGTGGTCGCGCGTGTCGCTCGGCCGTTTCTACGCCGAAACCGGCAAGCCCGACGAAGCTATCCAAATTTTCGAGGAGGTCCTGCGCATGAGCCCGGGCCTCTCCGACATCGAAGAAGAAATCCGACGTCTCAAAGGAGCATCATGATCCAGTCCGATTTCGCATGGATGAACGGGAAATTGATCCCGTTCGCCCAGGCGACTACCCATATCTCCACCTTCACCCTGCACTACGGCGTGGCGGCGTTCGAGGGCATCCGCTGCTACAAGCGCGCCGACGGTCGCAGCGCCGTGTTCCGCCTGCGCGAGCACATCGATCGCCTGTTCGGCTCGATGAAGGTTTGCGGAAACCAAGTTCCGCTGTCCGTCGAGCAGGTCGAGGCGGCTTGCCTCGAAGTTTTGCGCGCCAACAAATTGTCCGAGGCGTACCTGCGACCGCTCGTCTATGCGGGCGCCGGCTCGCTCGGGCTCGGTTCGAAAGATGCGCCCATCGAAACGGCCATTATCGCGTTTCCCTGGGGAGCGTATCTTGGCGAGGAAGCTCACACCAAAGGGATCCGCGCCCACGTGTCCACGTTCGTGCGCGGCCACGTGAATCACACCATGAGCAAGGCCAAGATCTCGGGCCAGTACGTCAACTCGGTGCTTGCCAAGCGCGAGGCGCAGCGACACGGCTACGACGAGGCCATCATGCTCGACTCCGACGGTCGCGTGGCCGAGGGTACGGGCGAAAACATTTTCGCCGTCCACAAAGGCCGGATTTACACGCCGCCGCTGGATATGCCGATTCTCGAAGGCATCACCCGCGATGCCGTCATCACGTTGGCCAAAGAAGCTAGCCTGGAAGTGGTCGAGCAGTCGTTCACCCGCGACTTCCTCTACCAAGTGTCCGAGGTCTTCTTCACCGGCACAGCCTGCGAGGTTACGCCGGTGCGCGAGATCGACGGCCGCACCATCGGATCGGGCCAGCCAGGCCCGGTGACCCGCAAGCTGCAGACCGCCTACACTGCCGTCGTCAAAGGTCCGGGCGAGCCCAAGCCTGAATGGCTGGCGTACGTGGGCTAGCCGGAGGAGTTCGAGTGAACGGGGGCGCGGGCGGCGTCGCGTCCGTGCCTTGGCTGCGGGCGTAATTGCATGGTCGGGTGATCCTTCGACTATGGTAATGTTACCCGCATGGCACTCTCAACGATGGTCGCTACGGTCATTGCACTCGATCCTGCGGTTAACAAGTTGCTTACCCGCGTGGCCCGTGGCCAGGGTATTTCCCGTGCGGAATTCATTCGTCGCCAGCTCGACGTCGCGCTCGCCTCCTACCGCTCGGGACGCAAGGCCATTCCTGCGGCGCCCGCCAAGCCCAAGCGTGCCACCCGCAAGCGCAGCTGAGTGACGTACGCAGCCACCCCGGCGGCAGATCTTGCCAGCGCCCTCCTCGCCCTGGCCAGCACGGTCCAGGTTCTGTTCGGCTGTGCCGGCCAAGCTCCGCCCGACCAGATCAAGTAGTCCTGCATCTTTCGTCTACCGATTCCGCGCCGACCTCTGCCGCGGCCAAGAGCACGAGCATTCAAGGACATCGCGTCACCGCGGTCCGTCCTTCCCACGTGGGATGGATGAGGTGTATAGAGAGGTACGCAAATTCCTCATCTGTCGCCTCCCGCGGGCTCTGCTCGCCTCAACCACGCCAGAGATATGCATGAATCACCGTCGGTCGCCTCTCTCGCCCTGCTCGGCGCTCGCCGTGATTTGGCCAGCCAGCCATCGAGCGGCGTCATGAGTCCAGAGAGTAGCGTGGCCGTGCTTCATCGCACTCCAGCGCAGCGCTCGCGCGCCGCCTTCTGCTTTTTCGCTTCTCTTTTGAGCAGGACCAATTGTTATCGTTCCGTCGATTTTGCAAGCCACGGGGACCCTAGGGCCATTCACCCAAGGGGCTTTTTTGCGCAAGCTCCGGCCTGTTAGCCGGAAGGAGAAACTCGAATGCACCGCAAACCACGCTCTCTATTTCTGCCATTGACCCTAGGATTGATACTCACGACGCCATTTTTCGGCTGCGCCCAGTCGGGCGGCAGCAGCGGTTCGGGCAAAGGTGGCTCAAGCGCGGGCGGCAGCGGCTCGGGCGGCTCGAGCAGCGGCGGCTCGGGCTCGGGCGGCTCGAGCGCCAAGGGGGGAAGCGGAGGTAACAACTCCGGCGGTTCGAGCTCGGGTGGCTCGGCCGGTAGCAGTGCTGGCGGTTCGGGTGCCGGCGGTAGTAACAAGGGCGGCTCTGGCGGAAGCGGCAACGGCGGCTCGGGTGCGGGCGGCAGCAGCGGCACTGGCGGTTCGGCCCCCGGCGGCACCTCCGCTGGCGGCTCGAGTGCTGGTGGCTCGGGTGCTGGCGGCTCGAGCCCCGGCGGTGCATCGGGCTCGAATGGCTGTTCGACCGCGGACACGATTTCGGACTTCGAAGATGGCGGCACTCCGGCCATCCTGCCTGGCACCGGAGTGACGGGTGCGTGGGAAATGTTCAACGACGGCGGCAGCGCGACCCAAACCATGAAGGTCGAGGCGACCGGCGACAGCACCGCTTGTCACAAGTACGCGCTGCACACCACGGGCAGCAACTGGGCCTCCTACGTCGGCATCGGAATCACCAACTTGGCCGGCGCCGCCAAGGACATGCCTCTCAAGGTCTACCCCAACACCAAGAATTACACGGGCATCAAGTTCCGCGCGAAAGTCGGCGCGAGCCACCCCGCGAACTCGCCGGTGCGTTTCAACATCTCGACGCCGTGGACCGAGGGGACGAGCTCGGGCGGTACGTGCACGGACGGCACTTCGACAGCCAACAAAGCTGCGTTGCCCTGCTACCAGCACGTCGGGCGGTATCTGCAAGAGGACTATGCTCTCAGCAGCAGCCAATGGACTGACATCACGTTCTGCTTCGATCGCGATCTCTATCCGCTATCGTTGCCGAGCAACCTCAGCAATACCCAGCGCGATACCATTGCCGCGAACATGCTGAAGGTTCAATTCCAGTTCAACCAGGCGAACGACTGGACGGTTTCCACATATCCGGCCAAGGGAGCGTACACCGCGATCAACAAGACCACGCCCTTCGACTTCTGGATCGACGACATCTCGTTCTTCACGGGTGATTGTCCGACGAAGCCCGCCTTCCAATCCTCGGGCAGCCCCGCGAAGGCCTTCCCGCAGAACAAGCCCCCGTCGGGTGGTTCGTGCGCCATCGCCACCAACGCCGACAAGTACAACAACGCGATCTCGCAGATCTACGCCCGCTGGACGAAGCACTTCGTTCAATCCGCTGGTGGCGGCCTGAAGGTCATCTGTCCCGAGCAAAACAACGGCACGACCACCAGTGAGTCCATGGGCTACGGCATGCTCATCACTGCGGCGATGGGCGACAAGGATAGCTTCGACAAGATGTGGACTTATGTCCAAACCCAGCTCAGCGGTGGCCTCATGACCTGGCAGGCGGGGCAAAATGGATCCGCCACCGACGGCGATGAGGACATCATCTATGCCTTGTACATCGCTGCTGCCCAGTGGGGAGCTACCTACAAGTCTGCCGCCGATACCATGGCCTCGGCTTTTGCGTCGAAGGACGTTGCTAACAACGTGATCCAGGGTGGCAGCAGCTATTCCGGGGTGTTCAATCCGTCGTACTTTGCGCCGGCCGCCTATCGGAAGTTTTCGACTGATCTCTCGGCGATGATCACGAAGACCTACGGAGTGGTCAATTCCAACATCAGCGCCAGTACGGCTGGTCTCGCCACGGATTGGGCCGATCCTTCCAGCGGCGCACCAAAGTCCGCCAATTCCGTGAATGCCGCAGTCACCAGCGGCCTCGGCAACAATGGCAACGACCCGGTCTACGGCTACGATGCCGCTCGCGTTCCGTGGCGCGTTGGCTTGGACGTGTGCACGGGTGCCAGCGATGGAAAGGCCTCCCTCAGCTCGATCGTCTCGTTCTTCGGTAAGATTTACGACAACGGCTCCACGATCGACCTCATGAAGGCGGGCTGGCTCAAGTCTTCCGGCACTGTCGACACCGCAGGCTCGTCGGTAAATTGCCAGGGCTCGTTCATCGGCCCCATGGGCGTTGCCGGCATGGCTGTCGGCGGAGACTCGGGTAACACCTTCCGGGATCGCGCCTTCCGCGCCATACTCGACATCGAGGACTACGGTGACTTCAACCACACCTACTTCCCGTCCACGGTCGGGTTCCTCACGTTGCTGCTCATGAGCGGCAACTTCCCGACGCCGTAATCGGCATCTAGCCGCTTCTCAAGCCCTGGCTGGTTGAAACCCGCCAGGGCTTTTGTCTATTGGGCCTTCCGGAGGTCCCTTTGGCCTCTCAGCCGGGGCGGATGGCAATGGAGAAGATTCCACGGCGCTATTGACGGACGAGGAGCGTTCGGGGGGCACGCCTTCGTCGGCCCACGACGACCATTTGAGATTGTACAAACCAACTTTGAATCAACACGCCAACAGCAAGAGACGTGCTGCCTAAAGAAGACTGAGCCTCAACCGCCCCAATTGGGCAGGATCCGGATCTGCACGAAGCTTCCTGTGCCATGGAAGTCACAACCAAGCGTGAGGCCGCTGTCGCACTTGAAGGCCATACCGCCTTTGAGCCCCGGAACCATTTGGCACGGGCCGAAGAGTTCTTTCAACGCCTTCAGTTTGGCATGGCGCGGAACCTCCTTGCCGGCCCACTGGACGGGGTGGCGCATCCTTCGGAGATCGTCGATCCAGACGTCGTCGATCTTGCCTCCCTTGTGAGTGAAGCTGATTCCCATGTAGCTACCGTCGAGCTCTCCCACGGTAGCGCCCTTGGGAAGCGATTCTGTTGAGGCACCTAACGCCACGGCACCAATTGATCGGCCCGGAATTATCTCGATCACATCCATCTTTGCTGACGCTCCTTGCTTCGAGATTCCGTCAGACTTGCTCTTATCGGCCCCACGGGAGGCGCCGATTCCGAACACGACCAGGGAGAGAAACGAGGCAATTGCTAGGGCGTGTGGTATCGACAAGTCATACCGGTCCCTAGCTACGGGGCACTCAGAAACACCGCGCTTACGCCCGCGCTGGTGTACTGTGAATCGACCTTCTTGCCCATGATGTACCACTGCTTGTAGGACCTCCACTGCACGTGCCCGTGACCAACCGGCCACGGGTCGTAGACCAAGACTTTTCCGCGGCCTGGTCCACGCCTGCGATGACGACGATGTGGCTTACGCCGTTGGTCCAGAGCGGGCCGTGCTTGCGGAGCAGCTCCTCGATTCCGGCTAACGAGAAGGAGGCCGGAAAGACGGTCTTGAGTCCGATGCTCTTGGCCAGCTGAATTACTTGCGGATTGGTGATCGTCTGATTATGGACTTCCCAAAGGTGGATGCTCGGCACCTGCGCAGGAGACGGCAAGATGCAAAATCGGCCTCTGCGATTCCGCCACTGAACGACCATTTGAGCCGAGGCGAACCAGCACGCATTCGTCTTGGACTGCGGAATCAGCTTCATCCCAGGAACGACATATTTTAGGTGATGCATGGGAAATTCTCCGATAGACCTAAAGAACGCATTTTTTCATCATATGCCGGCAGCCGCAACTCTGAACCAATCGCCGCGCTGGCACGCGACTCTTGAATCACGTCCGCTACGTCGAAGCGGCGGAGCGATTCAAGGAATACCTGCGTAAGGCCACGCATCTGACCGCCGATGACAAGGCCGACGTGGACAAGCACATTGCCGATTGCGAGGCCGCGGCTGCCGGGCAGGCGCGCAACGCTCCCGCGACAGAGTCTTCCCCCACCGTTGCACCGCTGCCGGCAGTCGCCGCTCCGACGACTGCCGCGCCACTGTACGTTCACGAAAGCACGCAGACGACGTCCGCTTCTAACCTGACGAGCGTGCCTCGGCAGAGGCCCGCGGACACTTACGGATGGCCCCACACAGTCAAATGGGTCGCCGCAGGCGTTGCGGTTGCGGGGCTGGGGTTCGGCGTCGTCGAACACCTTCGCTACTATTCGAAGAACCAAGACTACAACAACGATCCCACCTGCCCAAGCGCGGCTGGTTGCAAGCCCCTGGCGGATTCAGCCGACCTGGCTCACACGCTCGCCATTGTTGGCTACGGCACGGCCGCGGTGGCGACAGGCGTAGCGCTCACGCTCTGGATTCTCGATTCGCCGGCGCACGAATCGCAAACGTCGGTCGGATTTGCGTGCGTGCCCACGATAGCCGGGGTTGCCTGCAACGGCCGCTTCGAGTGACCCCAGCGGCACCGCCGCCGTCGCCATCCGCACCGACATGAGCAAACCCACTTGACGCGCGTGGCCGACCCGGTAGAGTTCTCTCCTAACCATGGCATTGCTTGGGAGCGACACCGCGGTCACCGGGCCCTTCCCAAAGGGCGTGCTGCTCTTGGAAACGCTCCGAGGCCGCGATGCCCTGGGCGCACCGTTCGTCTACGACCTGGCGCTGCTGTCGAAAGACCCGGTCATCGCTCCCGACGACGTCATCGGCAAGCCGCTTGCCGTGAGCATCGCCCTGAGCTCGGGCGCTGAGCGCTTCTTTCACGGCATCGTGACCGACTTTCGCAAGGTCGGCGTCACGCGGCTGCACGCGCGCTATCTGGCCCGTCTGCAGCCGCAGTTGAGTCTGTTCGACCACACGCGGGACTGTCGCGCTTTCAATGAGGCATCGCAGACCGCCCTTTCTATCGTGAAGGCCGTGCTGGCCCAGCGCGGACTTACCGACGTGGACGCCGATTCCATCGGCGACCACACGTTTCGCGCTCGCGAGCTGTGCGTTCAGTACCGGGAGAGCGATCGCAACTTCGTGCAGCGGTTGCTAGAAGAGGAAGGCATCTACTATTTCTTCAGGCACGAGGAAGCGAAGCACACGCTGGTGTTGGCCGACTCGATTGACGCGCACAAAGTTCCAGATGGCTATGAGAGCGTTCTCTATCGACCGAAAGAACGCAAGGTGGCGGCCGCCGACGAACACTTTTGGGGATTGATTGCGCGCAAGTCGCTCTATCCCGGTCGGCACACGGTCCTGAATGGCTACGACCCGACGCAGATGCGGCCTAAGCAAATGCAGTTTGGGCGTGACACCTCGGAAGACCTGGTGACAGCCTATCCGTTCGAGCATTACGACTATCCGGGGGGGCTCTCCAATCCAGACGAAGCGCAGCGCGAGGCCGTGTTGCGGACCGAGCGCCGACACGCTTCGACTCTTACCGTCGAGGCGGAAGGCAACACCATGGGTCTTGGCGTCGGCGACCTGGTGTCGTTTCGGCGCGGCGCGGACGGCGCGCTAGATCCCTTCTGGAAAGAGTCGGACTGGGACAGTCAGTATTTGATTGTCAAGGCAAGCTACAGTCTCAGCATCAACCAGCTTGAAACTGGGCAGGTGGCAGACTCGGACGAGCCATTTCGGGCGCGCTACCAATTGATCGACAGCAAGATGCCATTTCGCCCGGAGCACACCGCCCTCAAGCCCGAGATGCCCGGACCGCAGACCGCCCTCGTCGTCGGTCCTGCGGGCGAAGAGATCTGGACCGACAAGCTTGGCCGCATTCGTGTGCAATTCGATTGGGATCGGGAAGGCGCCCACGACGAGAAATCCACGTGCTGGGTGCGCGTCGCGCAGGCGTGGTCCGGCAGCAACTGGGGCGCCATCTACATTCCGCGCATCGGGCAGGAAGTCGTCGTGCGCTTTCTCGAAGGCGATCCCGACCGGCCCATTGTGACCGGCGCTCTTTACAACAAAGACAATAAGCCACCCTACGATTTGCCGACCAACCGCACTCAAAGCGGCATCAAAAGCCGCAGCAGCAAAGGCGGCACGGCAAACAACTTCAACGAGCTGCGCTTCGAAGACAAGAAGGGCGCCGAGGAGCTGCACACACAGGCCGAAAAGGACATGTCCACGCTGGTCAAGAACGATCAGGACCTGCGCGTGAGCGTGGACCGAAAAATCGAGGTCGGCCACAACGAAGACGTGACGGTCGCCAATGACCGCAGCCTGGAAGTAGGCAGCGACAAGGGCAAGAACAAGGACGTCGTGGTCATCAATGGTCAGCACATCAAGCTGGTGAATGGCGAGGTATCGCAGCTCTTCGCGGACAACTACAAGCGCGACGTCGCCGAAGAGCAGGAATTCGCCGTCGACAAGAACAAGGACGAGCACGTCGTCCAGGGCTACAAGCTGACCACCGACAAGAAATTCCAGCTGAACCAGGGCAAGACGAGCATGACGTTCAAGAACACGAACGTCAGCCTGAATGCCAAAGGTGATATTACCATGACGGCCGGCGGCGCCACGGTGGTGATTGAGAAAACCGGCGTGATGACCCTCGATTCGCCCACCGGCATCAACCTGGTCTGTGGCGGCAGCGGCCTGTCCATTTTGCCCGGAGGCATCGCCTTCGCCACGCCCGCCATGACCGCCGCCGCCGGCGGCAGCGCCAAAGTGTCGATGGGTAGCGACAGCGCCATTCTGAACGGCAAGACAGTCACCATCGAAGCCGACGGCGTGTGCAGCATCAAGGGCAAGAGCAAGCTGAAGCTGCAAGAGTCGGAATCGGGCAAGGATAAGGGGAAGAGCAAGGCCGCCGGCCCCGACGACGGCACGGACGCGGCAGATCCGATCGTGTCTCCGGGACGAGCGGCAAGGGAAGGCGAGTTGGCAGACCGCAAGCCAGCGGTTGCCACGAAGTCCAAGCCGGTTGACCCAATTGCCAATGACCAGATTGAGGTGGAGTTCGTGGATGAGCAAGGCGAGCCCGTGGATGTTGCCTATCGCGTGGAGCTTTCCGACGGTTCGGTCATCAGTGCCCAAGTCGGCGCAGAGGGAGTCTTGCGGAAGGCTGGTATTCGCACGGGTAGCTGTAAGCTTTCGCTACCGAAAATCGATGCTGGCAGTTGGAAGATTGGCTAGGCAGGAGGACCGAATGTACGCAGACGGCTTCGACTTTGACGAGGCAGAGGCAATCGGTAGTGGCTCCTACGTTGTGAGCCAAGGCGAGTGTATCTACTCTATTGCCGCGCGTTCAGGACACGACTGGAAAACAATTTGGAATCATCCAATGAATACCGCGCTACGGCGGGCAGGTCGCGATCCAGGCGTTCTCTTGCCAGGCGATAGAGTCCACATTCCGGAGATCGAACCCAAGACTATCGAGCTAGCCACCGGTCGGCGGCATCGCATTGTCGTTTCAGGTCAGAGCGTCGAGCTTTGTTTGCGCATGTGCGATGCAGATGGCGAGCCGATTGCGGCGACAGAGTTCACTGTTTCCGTCGGTAGGAAGACAATCGAGCTTACGACGGATGCTGGTGGACAACTGAAGGCGGTCATTCCAGCCTCAGCTACTGAGGCTGAGCTGCGGAACCGTCTGACCGGAGAGCGCTACCAGGTGAGTCTTGGCTATTTGGATCCTTCCGATACCGCGAGTGCCATTCGCAAGAGACTTATAAATCTTGGCTACAATCTCGATGATGCCGATGGCGCCCTGGATGACAATGCCGTTGCTGCCTTGCACGCCTTTTGCGAAGACGCTGATCTGGAATCGGATGCAAGCGCGGAGCAGGTCATTAAGAAGCTGGGCGAGAAGGATCCATGGCATTCGTAGAAGACATCAAGAACTTGCAAACGAAGGGGTACGTTCGGCCGCTCAAGTACACCGTCGATAAGGCGATTCCAGGGAAGCCACGGACTTTTCGCTATATCTTTGACCAGGGTGCCCTTCGATGCTCGGCCTCGGCAGAGCATCAGGACCGCGCTTGCTACGTGCCGCGCGCAGGTCTAACCACGCTGGCGCGAGAGAGTCCAAGCTTTGTCTACGTGGATGTTGGCTGCTGGGCTGATAACGCTGACGGGAGTGGACTGCGACGGCGCGACTTCGTGCTGATCTGTGGCGGACATGTATATCTGTGTGAGTTCGTAAATACCCCGGTAGTGCCCCTTACTCGACTTCCTGCCGTACGAAGCTTCTTTGCGGCCCTCTCCGAGCACGGATGTGGTGCACAAGTCCTGCAGCATGCCCTGGCACGTGATTTGGACAAGAAGACTCCAGCGGATCCAAATCTCTATTTGATTCTTGGAGATCTGCATATGCCGCCGGTAACGTGGTTCTATTCTCATTCGGACATTACTTTTCCTCCACCACATGACCTTCCCGATTGGCTCGCCAAGGCTCCAGCAATGGCTCGCCAGTCCGACTATACGCTTCGCGGATACTATGATCGTGCCGCCGGTGATAGGGAAAACAATATAGTTCCAGAGGTGCGACGACTTGCAAATCAGAATCAGGAGGCAACGCCAGATATCTTCGCGCAGGCTGGAGTAGATCTTGTTCGCTTCTTGCGAGCGTTAGCGGCCCTTCGTGAGGATGTAAGACAGCAGCTTCACTTCATCCAGGCTGGGGATATGTTCGAGCTCTGGGTCGGAAGAGACTATCAGTTTGTGCTGGGAGAGGATGGTCGGCCTCGATGGATAGATCAAGGGGCACCCGGACGCGTTGTGCAGTGGGCACTCGAGGTCATGATTCAAAATGCACCTGTGTTTGCCGCTTTCCAGCGGCTTCAAGGCGCTGGGTTGGCAGAGGTGAAGTACCTTTCAGGAAATCATGACTCGTATCTTGCGAGGCCTGACGTGACCTCTCAACTCGGCCTTCCGCCACGCGATCTGACGTACCGAGGCCTGAGTGACGACCTGATGCTGGAGCACGGTCATCGATTCGACGATTGGAACTACGACGGGATGAACGGCCAACGTCTTTTCTCGGGACCAGGGATCACAAAGCAACTAATGGACAATCCCGATCTTCGGAAATTTGAACCCTTGGGTGGCTACATCAGTGCTCTGACTAATCCGGCAACGCGGGACGGCTATTTGCTAGGTGCCACACTTGCATATCTATTCGAACGATTTCACCTGCAGCAAAAGCCGTTCAGTATCTATGTCATGGGACACACACATGCACGAATGATGGTAAGTCCTCGCCCCGCCACGTGGGGCGTAGCTTGAGCTGAAGATTCCAGTCCAGCAGGATCAGTCAGCCGTCGTCCGCGGCAGCGTGACCGTTCCCGGCGCGGCGATCGCGGCTTTCGCGGCTCT
>Ga0265339_10000119_pt1 | contig 64829 bp, 61 predicted proteins | sample 4CB219metaG_FD_202085 | JGI IMG/M metagenome (GOLD analysis project Ga0265339, IMG submission 202085) | Rhizosphere microbial communities from Carex aquatilis grown in University of Washington, Seatle, WA, United States - 4-CB2-19 metaG | ecosystem: Host-associated > Plants > Roots >... | reverse complement strand
CATTGGGAAAATGGTGGGGGGGAAGGGGGGGGCGGCGCACGGAAATGGGAAGCGGGGTCCACGCTGAGGCTGTGCGGGGAGTGTGAATCAACTGGTAATTGGTGGGTGGATTGTCATCCGACAAGAACACCCAGAATGAGCTTAAGATTGCAGCAATACACTTGCTCTATTCCTTTGAGGATTACTGAATGAGCTTCAGTACTATTAGCGAAACACAATTTCTCCAAGCGGTTGAGAACAGACTCTCCCAAGATAACGAGATTCTGGTACTTATCGAGTATTCGCGAGCCGCGGGGAGCAAGTCATTTGAGTTCATGACATCTGTTGCGGCTTTTAATGAGCGATTAGGGCAGTTGAAGCCCGGTACCCGCGTCACCGTCTTCATGCGGTCTCAGTTGCCTTTGCGAGGATGCGTTGACGATCACTTTATTGAGAACTGCCTTCGACAGATTCGCGATGGCTCAGAGTTCGTTGTGATCGAAACGGCGCCGAGAAATGCGGGAAACGTCTCCTGGTTTCACCATGAAGCGGGTACTTCACATCAGGAATTGACGGACGCACTTGAAGATTCGCGTGGGCGAACGGTTGCCGTTGGAAGCTATCCTCAGGCGGTTTCAGATGGTATTTCCTCAATCACGGCCTATGTGCCGGATAGGTCCGGGAATGTTCAGATAGGCGCATATTAAGCATCCCACTTCATCCTAAGCTGTGCTGCGGGCAACCCGGAGGCTACCTTTCGGTAGACAGGGTTGCGGCGGGTGGCGGCATGGGACTGTGTCCAGCAAGGGTCTTGGAGTGGATTAGACTTGAGGCTGGATATGCCTGATTTCATCTCACTTTTTGGCAGCACGAACGAGAAGCCGGAACCCGAGCCGGAGCCGGAGGAGAAGCAGGGCTTCTTCAGCCGGATGCGGCAGGCGGTAACGCGGACGCGCGAGAATTTTTCGTCGCGGATCAACGATATTGTGGCCTTGACGCGCGAGGTGGACGAGGCGGCGCTGGAGGATCTGGAAGCGGCGCTGCTGACCAGCGATATCGGGATGCAGACGACGACGGGGATTCTGGAGGCGCTGCGGGAGCGGGCAAAAAAGCAGGCGATCGAGGGCGGGCAAGAATTAAAGCAACTGTTGAAAGAACAACTGCAAGCGATTCTGCAGGGGCCCGTTTATATAGTTGTCGACCCTGCGGCGCCGCCGAAGGTGACGTTTCTGGTGGGCGTGAACGGGACGGGCAAAACGACGACGAGCGGGAAGCTGGCGGCGTGGCTGCGGGGACGGAATCGGACGGTGCTGCTGTGTGCGGCGGATACGTTTCGCGCGGCGGCAATTGAACAGCTCGAAGTATGGGCTGGGCGGTCGGGCGTGGAGATGATTAAGACGAAGCAGGGCGGCGATCCGGCGGCGGTGCTGTATGACGCGATGAGTGCGGCGAAGGCGCGAGGGATCGACGATGTGCTGGTGGATACGGCGGGGCGGCTGCACACCAAATCGGGCTTAATGGATGAGCTGGACAAGATGCGAAGGACGGCGGCGAAGCTGGTACCGGGCGCTCCGCATGAAGTGCTGTTGGTGATGGACGCGACGACGGGGCAGAACGGGTTGCAGCAGGCGCGGCAGTTTACGCAATCGGCCGGGGTGACGGGGATTGTTCTGACCAAGCTGGATGGGACGGCGAAGGGCGGGATCGCGGTGGCGATTGCGCGGGAGATGAACTTGCCGGTGCGGTATGTGGGCGTGGGCGAGAAGATGACGGATCTGCTGGAGTTTGATGCTGAGGCGTTTGTGGATGCCTTAGTGGGGTGAGGCAGTCGTCAGTTATCAGTTTTAAGTTTTAAGTTGTCAGAGGTCGTGAGACAGACCTTGTTTCCTGTAGTTCCTTTACGCTTTGAGTCGGTCGAAGCGGTTACACTCGGCTTGGATCGACAACCGATGACTACCTCCGAACAAGACATTTACTGGATGCGGCGGGCGCTGGAGCTGGCGCGGCGCGGGATTGGCGTGGCTTCGCCGAACCCGGCGGTGGGGTGCGTGATTCTGGATCGCGCGGGACAGGTGATCGGCGAGGGCTGGCACGAGTACGACCTGCTGGATCACGCCGAAGTGGTGGCGCTGAAGGAAGCCAGGCAGCATGCGCTGACCTATCAAAAAGAAGACAGGTTGAAGGGCGGGACCGCGTACGTGACCCTGGAGCCGTGCAATCACACGGGGCGGACGGGGCCCTGTACCGAGGCGCTGATCGCAGCGGGGCTGGCGCGGGTGGTGGCGGCGACGATCGATCCCAATCCTGCAGTGGCCGGGCACGGGGCGGACCGGATGCGGGCGGCAGGGCTGGCGGTGACGGTCGGGGTTTGCGAGGCGGAGGCGCGGCGGCTGAATGAAGGGTTTGCGCGGTGGAGTCAGCATCGCCGTCCCTTGGTCCTGATGAAGGTGGCGATGACGCTGGATGGGCGGATCGCTCCACCGGCCGGGGTGCACACGGCGCGGGAGCCGTATTGGATTACGAGCGAGGCGGCGCGGGCGGCGGTGCAGCCGTTGCGCTGGCAGGCGGATGCGGCGCTTACGGGGGTGGACACGGTGCTGGCCGACGACCCGATGCTGACGGATCGGAGCGGGCTGCGGAGGCGGCGTCCTTTACTTCGAGTAGTACTTGACTCTGCGTTGCGTATGCCGCTGGATTTAAAGATGGTTAAAGGCGCACAGAACGACGTGGTGATCTTTACTGTTTCGAAGGATGAGGCGCGAATTGCAGAGCTGCGGAAGCGGGGCGTGCGGGTCGAAGTGCTGGCGGCTGAAGCCGGGGGCCGGGTTCCGCTGGGCAAGGTGCTGGACAAGCTGGGTGAGGAAGGGATTCTGACGCTGCTGACGGAGACAGGCACGCGGCTGAATACGGCGCTGCTGGCAGGGGGGCTGGTGGACCGGGTGCATCTGTTCGTGAGTCCGCAGATTATGGGGTCGGATGCGGTGCCGGCGTTCAAGGGGATGGCGCAGGCAATCACCATGGGCGAGGTCGAGGTGGAGCGGTACGGGAACGATCTGGGGCTGTGTTCGCTGCTTCGGGATCCGTGGAAGAAAGACAGGGGCTAGGGGCTGCGGGCTGAGGCGGTCAGGGGTTTGCTTAGTGGCAAGGTGCTACATTTTCGGAGTGCGGGCACTGATCACAATCGTTGCGGTTTTGTCGCTGGCGAACATTGGTTCGGCGCAGACGACGGTCAGTTTTGCGACCGAAGATGGCGCGGTGATCTATGCGGACTTGTACGGCGCGGGGGACCGCGCGGTGGTGTTGGCGCATGGGGGACGGTTTACCAAGGAGAGCTGGGCCAAGCAAGCGCCGGTGTTGGTGAAGGCTGGATTCGAAGTGCTGGCCATCAATTTTCGCGGACGCGGGAAGTCGCAGGGGCTGGGTGGTGACGATCCGTCGGATGGGCAGTTGGAAATGGACGTGATGGCGGCGGTGCACTATCTGCACAAGGTTGGCGCGAAGAGCGTTTCGATTGTGGGCGGGAGCATGGGCGGGGCAGCCGCAGGCGATGCATCGGTTGACTCAAAGCCGGGCGAGATCGACAGGATCGTGATGCTGGGAGCTGCGCCGAATCTGCCGGCGGAGAAGCTGAAGTCGCCAGCGCTTTTCATTGTGGCGCGCGACGATACGAACGAGGATGGGCCGCGGCTGCCGGGGATCAGGGCGCAGTTTGAGAAAGCTCCCGAGCCGAAGAAGCTAGTGGTGCTGGAGGGATCGGCGCACGCACAGTATCTCTTCCAAACGGATCAAGGTGAGCGGGTGATGCGGGAGATCCTGGAGTGGCTTGCGGCGAAATAATTGATCGCGTGGCGCACAAATCAAGGACTCGCGTTCCCATAGAATGAAGCTATGTTTACGGGAATTATTGAGCAGACGGGGACGCTGGTGGGGTTGGTCGATCGCGGGGGTGTGCGGCGGTTGACGGTGGAGGCGCCGGGTTTGGCGGCGCGATTGCGGGAAGGCGATTCGCTGGGCGTGAGCGGGGTGTGTTTGACGGCGCTTGATGTGGATCCAACTTTCTTTCATGCGGACCTGGCGCAGGAGACTCTGGATAAAACTTCGCTGGGCACGCTCAAAGCCGGGGCCAAGGTGAACCTGGAATTGCCGACAGCGGCGGGCAGTCCTCTGGGTGGGCATATTGTGCAGGGGCACGTGGACGGGTGCGGCGTGATGACGGCGCTGGACCCGGTGATTCCTGTGACGAGCGCGCACTTCAACAAGGAAACCACGGACTGGACGCTGAAGGTGGGGGTGCCGGCGAGCGTGCGGCAGTGGATGGTGCCGAAGGGGTCAGTGGCGATCGAGGGCATCAGCCTTACGATCGCGGAGATTCAACAAGATACGATCACTATTGCAATTCTTCCTTTAACGTATTGGCGGACCAATTTGCACACGCTGGCGGTGGGCGCTCCAGTGAATGTGGAGGCGGATGTGCTGGTGAAGCTGGCGTACGCCGAGATGCAGACGAACAAGAAGCCGGAGATGGAATTGAGCGAGGCGTGGCTGGTGGCGAACGGCTACTAATGCACTTGGCACCTGCGGTGCGGCAGCCGCTCGCTGATCGCTCGCATAAGGTTTGGTGGTCTCCCACCCATTCGGCAAGAGACCCCGAATGGATGGGGCACCCCAGCAGCCACGGTGCGGCCGGCCTGCGCCGCAAACGGCGTGAGGCGTTGCAGGGGGCGCGGTGAGTGAAACGCGGCAGTCGATTTTCGGGGTCGCGGTCAGTGGGATTGGCCGCCTGCTTCTGATCAGGGATCGGTTGCTGGGCTGGGTGCCGCGAGAGCCGCGAGAGAGTCCTTCCCCTGAAATTTCACGACATACGATTGCGAGCGGCGGGCATCGGCTGGATGCTTTGCTGGTGGTGCCGGAGCAAGCGCGGGGGAGCCTGCTGATTTGCCACGGCATTGGCGAGACGGTGCAGCATTGGCTGCCGGTGCAGCAGGTGCTAGCCGAGAGCGGCGTGGCTTCGCTGGTGTTCGACTACGTGGGATATGGGCGGAGTGCAGGCTGGTTCAGTACCGGCCAGAGCGAGCGGGACGCGATTGCGGCCTTTCACTTTCTTGAAGAGAGGACGGCGCCGCTTCCGGTTGCGGTTCTCGGCTTTTCTCTGGGTAGCGGAGTGGCGGCGGCGATTGTGGGGAGGGTGCCGGCGGACCGGCTTGTGCTGTGCGCGGCTTTCACGTCGTTGCGGAAGGCGGCGGTCAGCGTGGGGATTCCCAGGATGCTCGAGTTCGTGGTGCCGCCGGTTTGGGATGCGGAGGTGGGGTTGCGGGCGTGTGGGGTTGCGGTGCTGGTAGTGCAGGGGGCGAAGGACCGGCTCTTCCCGGTGCGCATGGCGGAAGTGCTGCACGGATTTTGTGGCGCTGGGGCGCAGTTGGTGGTGGTTCCGAATCTTTCGCATAATGAGCCGTTCCGGCATCCTAAGGCGGAGTACTGGGGACAGATCGTGGCGCGGTTTGTGCTCGGCACCTTTGGCACGGCAGACGGCACCTGCGGTGCGGCAGACGCGGCTTGCGCCGCAGGGGAGCCGGCGCTGCCACAGGAGCGATGAATCAAGCGTTCGTTGCCGGAGGAGCTGACTGCGCGATTTTTCGACTGCGCACCATGAGCGTTATGGCAGCGGCAATCCACCAGATGGGCTGGACGGACGCGGAGGCGGTAACAGCGTCGGGCAGGGTCAAGTTCATAAGGAAAAGCACCCCGGCTGCTGCGAAGGCAACGGCAATGACCAAGGCCAGATAGCCCAGGATCTTTGGCAAAACGCGAGAGCCGATCAGGACCAATCCGAGGGGAAAGAACAGAGCTGGGGCGGCCACGATGAAGTAGAGGTGCTGCACGGCGTAGATGAGCTTGAGGCTTATGGCGGGCATGGCGGACGGCTGCGTAAACATGGCGCTGAGATAGAAAGTGATCTCGATGAGGCTGACGCTCATCAGGGTCGAGGCGCCGAAGAGGGTCATCCACCCGGCGAGGCGGTGGGTGGCTCCTGCCAACTGGACCAGGGCGAAGGCGAAGAGCACGATGAAGACGGGGCCAACTGCCTGCAGCCAGGCTCCCCAGAGCTCGGCGGCAAAGTGCTGCTGGGTGAAGGCGTTCATGGCAGTGTCGCTGACTCCCGCGGGAAGACCGGGATTGACGGCAAAGGATGCGATGAGCAGGGCGACTCCTGCGATGCAACTGAGACCGCTGAGCAGGCAAAACGCGCGCTTTGAGACCAGGTCTTGACTCATGAAGTACCTCCTCGTGGATATGTATCGCAACGATATATCATTACGATATACGAAGCAAGCGGGGAAAGGTTCCCCGGGGGCGCGTATTTTTTGCCGGCGCGGATGAGAGGGATGGATGTACGAGCTGTTTGTTTTGTCAAAGCTGATGCATCGGCCGATGCATGTCTATTTGCTTCAGGCGATTCTGAATTCGGCTGTGGGGCCATTCAGGAAGGTGAGCTGGGGAACGCTTTATCCGCTGATGAAGAAGCTGGAGGGGGCGGGCCTAATCGTGGCGGTGGATGAGGCTGGGGACGACCCGCGCGGAAAGAAGCGGTATCGGACGACTCGAGCGGGCCGGAAACGCTTTTATGAGCTGATGGACAGGCGCGGCGACTTCGATACGGACACGCAGGACCTGTTCAGCCTGAAGGTGGGCTGCTTCGGCCATTTGAACCTGGAGGCGCGCCTCGCCGTGTTGAAGGACTTTCGCGAGTATTCGAGCCAGGTGGCGGCGCATTGCGAGGCGATGACACTGAGGGTGGAGGACGAGAGCGCGCTGCCGGCGGAAGAGCGGCGGTTTGCTCTGCTGGCATTGCAGCATAAAAAGGCGATGGCCGAGTCTGAGCTGCGCTGGATTGACGCGCTCTTGAAGAGTCCGGAACGTATGACCGGGATTGCCGAGTAATTCAACGGCAGATTTGAAGTCCTATGGCTTCGCGGGGAGCTTGGGTGGGTCGGTGATGTAGTCGTCGCCGGTGCGGGTGAGGATCTGGGCACGACGGTCGGTGAGGAGTTTGACCTGGCTGGTTAGGTCGATGAATTCCTTCTTTTCCTCAGCAGACATGGCTGGGTTGCCTGTGAGGTCCTTTAAGCCTTCCGGTGGAATTGTCTGCCTCGTGTCCGCGACGTGAGTCAACTCATCGAGGCGGGCTTGCAGGCGCGGCAGTTCCCTATCGATCAAAACTGGGTGGATGACGGGGGTTTTGGCCTTGCCGGCGGCGAGCTGGTTGCGGTTGTTTTCGCCCCAGACGGGGAGGACGCCGACATGGCCGAGCTCGACGCGGATTCCGGCGGGGCCGTAGTCCTGGCGCACGGCGGAGAAGAGGCCGATCATGGAGTCGCGGGGGTCTCCGTTTTTGTCGGGCATGAGGCCGTCAATATAGGTGCGCGACTGGTTAGAGAGGAAGTTGCCGAGGGAATAGAAGATGACGGTGTTGCGGCCGTCGGCGGTGCGGTAGGTTTCGACCGGCTGGAGCACGTGGGGGTGGTGGCCAACGATGACGGAAGCCCCGGCTTCGAGCATTTTGTGGGCGAGTTCGATGTCTTCGGGGCGCGGAGCGGGTGCGTATTCAATGCCCCAGTGGATGGAGACGACAAGCAGGTCGCACTGGGCGCGAGCGGACTGGATGGCGGCGAGGACGGCGGCCTCGTCGGCGCCTGATGCTCCGCCCGACTCGCCGGGATACGGGAAGAAGTTGACGTGGGGCTGGTCGACTTTATCGGGGTTGTGATTGCCGTTGAGCCAGCGGGTCATGCCGAGCCAGCCGACTTTAATTCCGTTGGCTTCGGTGATGACGGGCTGGAAGGTTTGGGCGGCGGTGTCGCCGGAGCCGGCGAAGAGCAGGCCAGTTTCGCGGAGATGCTCGCGGGTTTCAGTGAAGCCCGGCCAGCCCTGGTCCATGACGTGGTTGTTGGCGAAGGAAACGATTTTGATGCCGCTGGCTTTGAGGGCCTGGGGCAGGGCGAGGGGCGCGTCGAACATGAAGGGCTTGCTGCCACGGGAGTGGTTGGGGGCAACGGGGGTTTCCATGTTGACGAAGCCGAAGTCGGCGGATTGAAAGATGTCGGTGACGTCGGAGAAGAGGGCGGTCCAGCCCTGGACGCCTTCACCATCGGCTAATGCGGCTGCGCGCACGGCTTCATGGGGGATGACATCGCCGGCAACGGCAAAGCTGACGCGGGCGAGTTCATGGGGATAGGGGGCGACGGGCTTTGCGGCCTGGATGGCCCAGCGGAATCCGGATGCTGAGAACGCTGCGAAGAGTGCGAGGACCGCGAGCAGACCGATGGCCGCGACCCAGATGCGGATATGGCGCTTGCCCACTGCGAAGATATGGGGCGTAGGCCAGGGGGTCGCTTTATTCAGTCGGAAGGGCACCTTGGGCCGCCTTCAAGGGGAATGCAATCAGGATACATTGATTAGGTTTGGTCGAGGCGAACGGTTGAGAAACCGAATACGTCTATTGGGTAGAGAGACTGTTACCCTTGTACAGGTTGCAGGTGTAAGGGACATCCGGGACGCAGTATAAGCGCATCCGGGGACCGGAGTTATGGCAGAGTTCGTCATCAAATTGGCCGATGAGCGCGGGCGCGTGCAGGAGCAGGTGCAGACGGCGGCGACTGCCGATGAGTTGCGCACGCGGTTTACCCACGCGGGCTATCACGTCTTCAGCGTGAAGGCGCGCGGTAGTGCTTCGCCATTTGGACGGCGCAAGGTCAAGCTGGAAAAGTTCCTGATTTTCAATCAGCAGTTTTTAACGCTGATTCGGGCGGGATTGCCGATTCTGGGATCGCTGAACATGCTGGCGAAGGGGCAAAAGGACGCGCACTTTGCCGCGCAACTGGAAGATGTGGCAAACCGCGTGAAAACGGGCGAGGCGTTGTCGGCGGCGTTTGAGGCGCAGCAGGGGATTCCGACGATCTACACGACGACGTTGATGGCCGGTGAGCGCAGCGGCAATCTGCAGGAAGTGCTGGAGCGCTATGTCGCATTTCAGCGAGTGGCGCTGACATTTCGCAAAAAGCTGACGGCTTCGCTGATTTACCCGCTGCTGTTGTTGGTGATTGTCACGGGGTTGTTGATCTTCATGTTCACGGTGGTGATTCCGCAGTTCGCCGACCTGTATTCGCAGATTGGCTCGCAGCTGCCGTCGATGACGCTGGCGCTGCTGGCATTTGGCACGTGGATGCAGCGCAACATTCTTTGGCTGCTTTTGGTGGTCGCGGTGGTGGGGTTTGCGGCATACCGGTTTTCGATTACGGAACGCGGGCGAGATTTTGTAGATGGCGTGCGCATCGGGATGCCGGTGTTTGGCAAGATCTGGCTGAAGTACCAGGTGGGCTTATTTGCGCGAACGCTGTCGACGCTGCTGACGGGCGGGTTGCCACTGGTGCCTTCCCTGGATACGGCGGCGCGGTCGATCTCTTCGCGGCGAGTGTCGCAGGCGGTGCAGGACTCGATTGTGACGGTGCGCGAGGGCAAGAGCCTGGCCGATGCACTGACCACGACCAAGGTGATGCCAGACCTGGCGACGGAGATGATTTCAGTGGGTGAGCAGACGGGCGCGCTGCCGCAGATGCTGAATTCAGTGGCAGAGTTTTTTGAAGAAGACGTGGCCACGGCGCTGACGGCGGCGCTGGCACTGATTGAGCCGGCCATCTTGATTGTGATGGGCGTGGTGGTGTTGTTCATTTTGATTTCGCTGTACTTGCCGATTTTTTCGCTGGGGTCGACCGGAGCCGGAGGAGCAGGATAAAACGCTATGGCTGATACGAGTGTTCTTGCAATGCCAACCGGGCCGATGCCGGGTAGCCCCGAAGAGCGGGCGAACGCTGAGGCCCTGGCCGCGCGCTATCGCGCCGAGTTCGTTGATCTGAAGAATTTCCGCATTCAGCACGAGCTGTTGCGCACGGTGCCGGTGGAGCTGATGTTTCGCTACAACTTTGTGCCGATTGAGCAGCAGGGCGAAGACGCACTGGTAATTGCGGTGAGCGACCCGTCGCGGCTGATGGTGCTGGACGAGATTGCGGGCCTGCTGGGGCGGCGCGTGATTGCGCGCGTCGCGACACTGTCGCAGATTACCGATCTGCTGAAGAAGACGGAGCAATCGCAGCGTGTGCTGGACGAAGCGAGCGAAGGGCTGACCTTCGACGTGCTGACGGGCGACGACAACTCCGACGAAAACATCTCGATTGAGAAGCTGACCAGCGATGAAGACATCAGCCCGATCATCCGGCTGGTGGATACGACGATTTTTACGGCGCTGGAGCGGCGCGCCTCGGATATTCACATTGAGAGCTACGACGACTCAGTGCATGTGAAGTACCGCATTGACGGCGTGCTGCAGGAAGCGATGGCGCCGATTGCGCGCGAGCACCACAACACGATTCTGAGCCGCGTGAAGATCATGAGCGAGCTCGACATTGCCGAGCGCAGGGTGCCGCAGGATGGACGCTTCAGGGTGCGGTACAAAGGCAGGCTGATCGATTTCCGCGTATCCATCATGCCGACGGTGCATGGGGAGAACGCGGTGCTTCGCGTGCTGGATAAGGAGTCGATGAGCGAGAAGTTTCGCCACCTGACACTGGATGTGGTGGGATTTGCGGATGACGATCTGCGCCGGTTCCGCCGCTATATTCGCGAGCCGTACGGCATGGTGCTGGTGACGGGGCCGACGGGATCGGGCAAGACGACCACGCTGTACGCAGCGCTGAACGAGATCAAGAGCGACGAAGACAAAATCATCACGATTGAGGATCCGGTCGAATATCAGATTCGCGGGATCACGCAGATTCCCGTGAATGAGAAGAAGGGGCTGACGTTTGCGCGCGGGCTGCGCTCGATTTTGCGACACGATCCAGACAAGATCCTGGTGGGCGAGATTCGCGACCAGGAGACGGCACAGATTGCAATTAACTCCGCGCTTACGGGGCACCTGGTGTTTACGACGGTGCATGCGAACAACGTGGTGGACGTGCTGGGACGTTTTTTGAACATGGGCGTGGAGGCGTACAACTTTGTGTCGGCGCTGAACTGCATTCTCGCGCAGCGGCTGGTTCGTACGGTATGCGAATATTGCGCGCGGACGGTACAACACGACGAGGAAATGCTGCTATCGAGCGGGATGAATCCTGAAGAGTGGCGCGGATTTGCATTTCGCGAAGGCGCGGGCTGCATGGAGTGCGGCGGCACGGGCTACCGGGGACGAACGGCGATTCACGAACTGCTGGACTTGACCGACCCAATCCGCGAGTTGATTCTGGAGAAGAAGCCGTCGTCTGAAGTGCGGCGGCTGGCGCAGAAGGAAGGCATGTCGTTCCTGCGGGAGTCGGCGCTGGACCGGGTGCGGCGCGGACTGACGACGCTGAAAGAAATCAACAAGGTGACATTCATCGAGGCTTCGAGGTAGCTAACAGCTTTCAGCTTTTTTGTGCTGGACTGAAGGCTGGACTTTATATCAAAGGAACCGGTGCCGAGGAGCAGACAAGTCAGGCACCAGGGGAAGTCGGAGACGGAACGACTGTGAGCACGACGCTAAGCAGGGCACAATCCGGAGCGCAAGGCGGCGGACGTCCGCCGGTGGCGATCGAACTTGCGCCGGAAGGCGTGCTGGCCGCGGCGGTGCCGGGGCGCGGTGAGGCGCCGGTGTACGCGTTTGCGCCGCTGCCGGTGGGAGCGCTGGTGCCGGGTATCGAAGAGCCTAATCTGCGCTCGCCGCAGACGGTGTCGACGGCGATTGGTGCGGCGCTGAACGATGTTTCGCCACGGGCACACGCGGTGACGGTGGTGCTGCCCGATACCGCGGTGCGGGTGTTTGTGCTGGACTTCGATTCCCTGCCCCCGAAAGCGGCCGACGTGATTCCGGTGCTGAAGTTCCGGTTGCGCAAGATGGTTGCGTTTGATGTGGAGCACGCGGGCGTGAGCTACCAGGTGCTGACGCAAGACAAGACGGAGTGCCGGGTGCTGATCGCGATTGTGCCGGGGCCGATCTTAGCGGAGTATGAGGCGGCGGTGCGCGCCGCAGGCTACGAACCGGGAGCTGTGCTTTCATCGAGTCTTGCCGCACTGGCTGTTGTGGAAACAGAGGAGCCGGTGCTGGCTACATGCCTGATCGGCAATGCGCTGACCACTTCGATTACGAACGGGCAGGACTTGTTGTTGTATCGCACGCTGGAATTACCGGTGGAACCGGGCCAGCGGCTCGCCGAGGTGCAGCGCGACATTGCCGTGGCGGCAGCGTACTTCGAAGACAAGCTGGGAACCCGGCCGCAGCGGCTCTATTATGCAGGCCCTAGCAGTGCTGAGGACTTTGCGCGTTGGGTGAATGATCCGGAGATGCATGTGGTGGAGTTGGCTTCGCGTCCCAGCACGGGCGCGGCGACGACTTTGGGGAAGTTGAGTTTTGCCGGAATTTCCGGCGCGCTGGCGGGGGCGGCTTAGCGGCATGCGGATAGGAATCAATCTCGCGACGCGGCCGTTTGCGGACTTTGGGCCGGTACTGAAGCAACTGCGCATCGCCATGGGCGTGCTGGCGCTGGTAGCGATCGCGCTGGGATTCGGTCTGCATGCGATCGACGAGAAAGCGAAGCAGGCACGCATTCGCGATCACTCCCTTGACGGACAGATTGCGCGCATCAACAACGAACGGCAGGGCTACCAGAGACTGATGCATGAGCCGGAGAATGCCGCGGTGCTGGCGCAGGCGGAGAATCTGAACAAGCTGATTGACGAGAAGGCATTCAGCTGGACGCTGGCGATGGAAGACCTGGAAACGGTGTTGCCGGGCGGAGTGCAGGTGACAACTTTAGATCCGGCGCGCGACGAAAAGGACGGGCACATCACGCTAAAGATGCGGGTGCTGGGTCCGCGAGATCGGGCGATTGAGCTGGTGGAGAACCTGGAACACTCGAGGCGCTTTATCCGGCCACGCATTGTGGGCGAAAGTGCGGAATCGGGAGCGGGGCCCAATCAGCGGATGGAGCCGGTGAGTGCGTCGAACCGCGTGAACTTCGAATTGCTGGCGGATTACAATCCGGCGGCTCCGAGGGAACGACGGGCGACGCGGCTGTCCGTGTTGGAAGACAACACTGCGCCGCAGGGGACGCAGCCTTTGATGCAGCCTGGAGCGCATCGGCCGCCGTATACGGGCGTTGCGGCACCGCCGACCGTGCGGCAACAGACAGGAGGTCCGCGATGAGCGATCGTGCCGCTTCAAGCCCGGATGCTCCTTCAAAGTGGCAGGAAGGGCTCGCCTCGCCCTTGACGTGGCATGTGGCGGGCGTGGCTCTGCTGGCATTGCTGGTGGTGGGGCTTGCTGTGCAACTGGGACTGGACTGGGCTGCCACTAATAGCAACTCCACAGACGCATTGGCCGGCAAGCAGGTACAACTGAAATCGCTGGAGATGCAAACGGCTCCCCTGCGCGGGCTGGATCAACGCGTGGTGCAGTCGCGGGAGCAGATGAACGAGTTTTACGCGAAGCGCATTCCGATGAACTACTCCTCGATTGCAAGCCGCATTGGAGTGCTGGAAGTGAGTTCGGGTGTGCGGTTGACGCGCGTGCTGTATACGCAGGGAGCGCCGACTGGAGATCTGACAGAGATCTCGCTCGATTGCGGCGTCAGTGGGGAATATCCGCAGATCATGCGATTTGTGAATGGGCTCGAACGCGATAGGACATTCTTCGTGATCAAGTCGATGGCGCTAGCCGGGCAACAGGGTGGCCTGGTGAATCTGCGGCTGAGTGTGCGCACCTGGATGCGCGCAGCCGACGCGGCCAACAGTGGATTGCCGAGGACGCCCCAGGAACCGGTTGCGGCGCCCGCTGCCGTGGGCCGGGAGGGCCAATAGACATGGCCATGCAGCTGGGACTCGAAAACAAGAGACAGGTGTACATCCTGATTGCGCTGCTCGTGGTGCTGGGGGGCGTGGGGATTTACGAACTTGTTGGAGCGTTTGGAGGCCCCTCGCAACCTGTGACTGCGCCTGTGGCGAAGACAACGGCACCGCCGCGCGCAGCGACAACTGCTGGGCCGGCCGCGGAGAAGTTGAGTAACGCGGGGATCGATCCAGCGTTGCATCTGGACAAACTGGCGCAAAGCGAAGATGTGGTTTATGCGGGCACGGGGCGGAACATTTTTTCAGCCGAGTCGACGCCAATTGCGATTCCAATACCGGTGAAAAGCGCGAGGATTGATACGCCGCAAGTAATTGCGCCGCCCGCCGCGCCGAGGCCGCCGGCGATTGACCTGAAGTACTTCGGCTACTCGCAGGGCAGCGACAAGACGCTGAAGGCGTTCCTGGTGCACGGAGACGATATCTTCATGGCGCGCACGGGAGATGTGGTGGATCATCGCTATAAGGTGGTGGCGATTTTGCCGGGCAAGGTGTCGATCACGGACCTGGGCTACAACAACACGCAGGACGTGATGTTGTCGATGAATTGAGAAGAACAGGTACCAGCTTCCAGGCGCTCGCTTCTAGTTTTTTTCGTGGCTGCGGGGACGCTGGGGCGGTAGATGGCTGCGAAGATCGACGGCGAATTGAAGCAGAGACGAGCAGATCGTAATTCATGAAGAAGGGCAAACCAATGCGGCGCGAACCGAAGCCTGGTGAAGAGGGGTTCATGCTGGTTGCGGTGATTTTTCTTCTGGCGATCCTGATACTTTCGCTGGCGGTTGCGCTGCCCAAGGTGCGAGAGGATATCCAGCGGGATCGCGAGGTGGAGACGATGCACCGCGGCAAGCAGTACGCGCGTGCGATCAAGCTCTACTACAAGAAATTCAATGCCTATCCGCCGAATGTGGATGCGCTGGTGAAGACGAATGAAATCCGCTTTCTGCGCAAGCGGTATACCGATCCCATGACGGGCAAAGACGACTGGCATCCCATCATGTTCGGGCAAAACAAGACGCCGATGGCGATGGGATTCTTTGGTCAGCCGCTGGGCGTGGGCGGGTCGCCGCTGGCGGGGACGGGGCCGAGCGGCGGCAACGGCATCAGTGGGGCGAGTGGGTTGGGGGCAAGTGGCAGCAGTTTCGGATCGAGTGGAAGCACATTCGGGTCAAGCGGCGGATTGTCCTCGGGGAACGGCTCGATTTTTGGACAGGACGGCGGTAACGGATCGCAGTCGGGAAGCAGTTCAGGTTTGAGTTCTTCGGGCTCGAACGGCAGTTCCTCGGGCTCGGGGTCGAGCCTGTCATCGAACCAGACTTTTGGCGGTGGCGGCATTGTTGGCTTTGCGCCGGGAAGCCCCAAGCAATCGATTCTTTTGTACAAGAAGAAGGACCACTACAACGAATGGGAATTCCTTTACAGCCCTCTGGCTGAACGGTCTGTGGGAAGCAGCAACCTGGGGACAATTGGGACACCTGTGGGCGGGACGACGGGCGGTGGGGCGCAACAAGGGCTCGGCGGCATCTTCCCGAATAACGGGGGCGCAAATAACAATGGAGGCTTAAATGGGCCGACACAGCCGAGCGCACCGACGCAACCTACCCAGCCTCAATGATGGGGAAATTTGAGAGTGCAAATACGCGAAGGCCCGTCCTTTTCAGGACGGGCCTTTTGGCGAGAGAAAAGTTGTCGCCCGCAGCTATTTAAACGCTGAACGAGGAACCGCAACCGCAAGTCGATTTGACCTGGGGATTCTCAAACTTGAAGCCGGCGGCTTCGAGAGTTTCGACGTAGTCAACGATGCAGCCGTTGAGGTACATGAGCGATGTGGCGTCGACGAAGACCTTGAGGTCATCGAAGCTGTAGACCTTGTCCATCATGCCGCTCTGGTTTTCGAAGGCCATGGAGTACTGGAATCCGGAACAACCGCCGCCGACGACGCCGATGCGCAGGCCGGCAGGGATGGGATCCTGTGTCGCCATGATTTCGCGTACTTTGGCGATCGCCTGAGGGGTGAGGTCAAGAGGCGCCTTTTTCACTGTTTCAGTGGGTGCGACAGTCGCTGTGGACATAAGTTCTCCCGGAGATAGAGTTTCTTGTCTTCATCGTACTCTACTTTGCCCCGCGAGTGGACTTCAAGATGTCCCCCGGGCATTACCTTTTTGATGTCATGGAAGGGGAAAAGGTCGCAGATTGCAGGGATTCTGAGGAAATTTGTAGGGAAGGTTCGAGAAACGAAAGGCGTTACCGCTGTTGGCGAGTTTGCCAACAGTAGATGCGAGTAGTTATCTAAATGATAAATACAAAAGGGCTGTGATTTTTGTCACCACCGGAGGGTTGGAATGGAGCTATGATGATCAACCGTACGGCCCCTCTACTCACGAGACCGCGGTATGTAGTTTGCACGGCCCGCCGGTATCTGGGACCAACAAGTTCGATGGAGGTGTTGTATGACCATTGTTCCCGTCATGTGGGCGACCTGGGGTGTCATTGTACTGATCACCGCTGCTCTCTACCTGTACCGCTCCAGTCTGACCAAGGATGAAGAGGACCAGATCTTCCTCGATGACTCGTTTGCGCACGAGCAAGCCGCGCAGGCAGCCATCATGGCTAAGGTCAACAAGATTCAGCCGGTGCTGCGCATTGCCATGTGGACAGTGGGAGTTGCGACGCTATTTGTAATCGGCTATTACATCGTCGACATTTTCAACCAGTTCAAGTAATTCCAGCGTCGTTAAAGTTCAGCTTGCCTGAACGCTCGGCAGTGGCTTGCAAGGGCTGCTGCCCGATCGTTCGTCTTCCCCGCTCGGGTTAGAGCAGCGCCGGAATTCGCGCAGCCCAACGGAAAACGACCCTTCGGTTCGAGCTTTCGGTCTGCGCCGATTCCGAAACTTCTTTATTCAACTTCCTGGCGGGCTTTGTATCCATCGCGCGCGATGATGTCGTATTTGAGAGGCTTGTGCTTCTCATCCTGAATGCGCAGCGGGTTGCCCTCGTCGTCGACCAACTCCACACGGAGCTTGCGGTAGGTACCGTCTTGCTTGGGGTCGGAGGGGTGATAGATGAGCTGGTATTTGGAGCGGATGGCCGAATTGATGTTCGAAAAGATATCGGGCATTTCAGCGACGAAGCGTGGGCTGAACCACATGCCGCCGGTCATTTTGGCGAAAGTCTTCATCTGGTTATCGGCCTGCAAATAGTCGAGATCGCGTAACTGCTGATTGAAACCGGGCCCGCCCTCGGTCATGGCGCGTATCGCACCGCCTGTAGAGACAGCAAATATGGTGACGTCGGGGGTGTTCTTCACCTTTTGCATAATCTTGTCGAGCGTGATTTTGGAGAAGGTATCGCGGCCCGATGCGATCAGAATGATGTATTTGTGTCCATCGATTCGGCTGAGGCGGTCTTCTGCTTCATAGAGTGCGTCGAAGAGATTGCGTTCAGAGAATCCCGGAATATAGAGCGAGTTGATTGCACTGAGGAGCTGACGCTTGTCCTGAGTAAAGTCGGTTACGATCTGCGTGCGCATGTCGTAGGTCATCATGGCCACATAGTCCTGTGGACGGAGTTGCTGGGCGAAGGACCAAGCGGCATTGCGCATGTCGTAAACGAAGTTGTAATTGGTTGAAGCAAACTCGCAAAGCAGGAGTGCGGTAATCGGAGCCTCAACGCGCTTAAAGCCGACGACTTTCTGCTCTACTCCATTTTCATAGACCTTGAAGTTGCCGGGCTTGAGGCCAGGAACGAACTGGCCGGTCTTCTCAAGCAGTACGCCCACGTCAACGCTGACTTCAGGGACATCGACACGGATGGAGTAATTGTCGAGGCCCTCGGGGTTCTTGAGCTTGGGCGCGGCAGGGGCGGGGGCCGGAGGCGGCACATCTTCCTTGTCTTTCTTCTTGGGCAAGGCGATGGCGCCGGTGTCACCTGCGGGGCCGCCGGCATCGGGCGCTGCCTGGGTCTGGTCGGGCGTGGGCACGGGGGGTTGCTGGCTCTGCGTGAAGCCGAGCGGCGCAAAGGCAAGTGCCGCCAGCAGGAGGAGCACGCCCTTCGCTGATAGAGGGCCTGTTGCGCAGACGGATTGGCGCGACGCAGACTTTGCAATTCGGGATTTTGCAATCGGGAATTTCACGACCTCGGACATCGCTTGATAGGACATGGCTACCTCGGTGCTCCACACAGCATACGGGATGACTGGTGAGCGACGCAGTCAAAAACATCGTGACCAACAACGGCTGAGTTACGTCAAAACCTTGAAACTACTGGGACTGGGCGGAACAAGCGACCCTGACGGGCAACCGATGGCGCCAGTTGTACTCTATATAGACGTGAAACGGTATCTGAAGGACATCTCGCTGAGGTTGGTCGCGCTGGGAATTGCAGCGGGCGTCGGGCTCGCGCCGGTCATTGGGTCGGCGCAGGACGGTGTCGCCGCTGGACCGCCGCCCTCCACCGGTGGCGTTTTTGCGCTCAAAGACGTGCACAGGGGCCTGAAAGCGACAGCCTGGACGGTTTTCGCAGGCAGCAAGCCGGAACCGATGGACGTGGAGATCCTGGGTGTGCTGCGAGGCGCGCGGGGGCCGGGCGAGGACATGATCCTAGCGCAACTGCATGGGACCAAGCCGGAGTACACAGGTGTGGTGGCCGGCATGAGCGGAAGCCCGGTCTACGTAGGCAACAGGCTTCTAGGTTCGCTCTCGTATCGCATTGGGCAGTTCAGCAAGGACCCGATCGCCGGAATTACGCCAATTGAACAGATGATGGAGGTCCGCGATCTGCCGATTGAAGCGGCGCCAGCGGGCGAGAAGGCAGCAAATCCTGCGGCAAACGTGAGTGCAGGAGGCATGACGTTTGAAGCGATGGAGACACCGCTGGTGATGAGCGGGTTCAGACCCGAGGCGATACGGCTTTGGCAGAAGGAAATGGCCGGCACCGGTCTGGAAACGATCGCAGCCGGGGGCGGCAGCGGCAGTTCGCTGCCCGGCTCGGACGACGCGAAGATTTCTGCGTCGGCACTGGCGAGCGTGGTGCCGGGCTCGGCGGTAAGCGCGCTATTGATTCGCGGCGACATTGAGATTTCAGCCACCTGTACCGTGACCTACATCGATCCGAAGCAGTTGCTGGCGTGCGGTCATCCGATTTTGCAGGCGGGCCCGGTGTCACTGCCGATGACGACAGCGGAGGTGGTGGCCACGCTGGCGTCCCCGCTGAACGCTTTCAAGATTGTGAATACCGGGGAGACGATCGGTGCATTTACAGAGGATCGCGACTCGGCGATTCGGGGCGTGCTGGGAACGCAAGCGCGCATGATCCCGGTGCATGTTGCGATTCACTCCGCGGACAAAGTGAGGAAGTTGAACTTTGAGGTGCTGGACCTGGCAGCGTTGACGCCACAGGCGATGATGGTGGCCCTTTACGACGCTCTGCTGCAGACAAATGACAGTACCTCCGACACGAGCTACCACGTGACCGGCAATATCGATCTTGATGGCTATCCGCCCACACCACTGGATGTGTGGTCATCCGGAGGGGGAGGTTTACCGTCGCAACTGGCAGCAGCCATGCTGGCGGGCGAGAGCTTTTCGAAGCTGTATTCGAATGGGACGCGCCAGGGCGCTGTGCACTCCATAGAGTTGAGAGTCGACTCGATTCCTCGCATCATGGAAGTGGGATTGGACGCGGCGCGCGTGGTTTCCGGCGACATTGTGCATGCGGGCGAGCAGGTAGTGATTGAAGCCACGCTGCATCCGTGGCAACAGCCGGCGCGCAACGTACGGATTCCCTTCACCGTACCCGCGCGAATCGGTTCAGGAAATTTGCGTGTGTTGATTTCAGACGCGGGGACGTTGGACCGCACGCTGGATCAGCCGCGCATATCGCAGCGCCCGACGGACCTGGACACGACATTGGCGCAGGCCCGGCGCCTGCATCCGGCCGACCAGGTGTACGTGAGCATTTTGGCACCGGAGACTCAGGCGGAGATGGATGGGCAGGCATTGACCGGACTGCCGCTCTCGATGGCGAATGCGATGGAGCCGCTACGAGCGGGACAGGATGTGAGTATGAACGGAGAGTCTGCCGAAATGGTGGGACATGCATCCGCGGGAGGCGTGCTGACCGGCTTCCAGATCCTCAACCTGCACATCGACGGTGGCGGCGGTTTAAACTAATTCTTCTAAGTCTTGGAAAACTTGAAGTTACCAAGATGTTTCAAGCGGGACTCCCAAAGTAATGGAGGCCGGGGGAATGTTGTGGTGTTTTCGCCAGCCGATGTAGTTACTTTGCCTGTGCACGAATTTGTTCATCCGGACGGATCACAGAATGCACGTCGAATGTGAGGAAGGTCCATCGAAATTCTTGAACAGTTATTGCCTCAGCGAGGATTGCAGAACGCCATGAGCGTCATTCAAGGACTTGCAGCGCACGCGGCGGGAGCCGAACTTTTGCCGTTTCGCTATGATCCGGGAGTTCTCGGATCGAACGAAGTGGAAATCGGCATTACCCATTGCGGGGTTTGTCATAGCGATCTTCACTTGATTTCGAACGATTGGGGAAACAGCCAATACCCCTTTATTCCGGGCCACGAAATCATTGGGTCAGTGACGGCGGTTGGCTCTGAGGTGCGCTCGTTTGAGCCAGGCCAGCGGGTGGGATTGGGCTGGCACGCCAGCTCCTGCGGCCAGTGCGAGTGGTGCATGAGGGGCATGGAGAATCTTTGCCTGAGTGCGGAGGCTACATGCGTTGGACGGCATGGCGGCTTTGCGAACAGAGTGCGCGCCAATGCGCGGTTTGTAATTCCTATACCGGAGGCGCTGCCAAGCGAGCAGGCGGCACCGCTTCTGTGCGCGGGCATCACGGTCTACAATCCGTTGCGCACGAATGGAGTTAATCCTTCGTCGCGGGTTGGCGTGGTGGGCATTGGCGGCCTTGGCCATTTAGCGATCCAGTTTGCGCGAGTCTTCGGCGCAGAGGTCACTGCGTTTTCGACTTCGGCAAAAAAAGAAGAGGAAGCGCGGGAGTTGGGCGCACACCACTTTGTGAATTCACGCGAGACCAAGGCCATGAAAGAGGTTGCGGGCTCGCTGGATTTTATTCTGAGCACCGCAAACGCAGATCAAGAGTGGGGCACGTTGATACATGCACTGCGGCCAACGGGAACGTTGTGCATAGTGGGGGTTCCTCCATCCCCGATGGCCATTCAAGCATTTCCGCTGATCTCCGGATTACGATCCATTACCGGGAGTCCGGTGGGAAGTCCGTCAATGCTGCGCGAAATGATGAACGTGGCGGCGCTGCATGGGGTGAAGGCCAAGACCGAACGGTTTGCGATGGCCAAGGCCAACGAAGCCATCCAAAAAGTGAAGAAGAATCAGGTCCGCTACCGGGCTGTGCTGGCGAATTGATCCCAGCTGACACCGCAGCGGCAGCATCTTGATTCGACTTCACTCTTGACCGCGGCGACCTAAACCGTAGCGGCTGTCCGTTGCTTTCGCTTGGCGAGGCGTTCGGCGATTCGCGTGAGAAGTACCGAGGGATGAAGAGGCTTGCTGAGTAATTCGAAGTCGTGCCCATTCTGACGTGCGGTATTGAGAAGATCGGTCGTTGAGGCTTGGCCGGAAAACAAGATGATTTTGCAATCGGGAAAGATCCGTTTGATGGTGATGGCCAGATCGATTCCGCTCATGCCGGGCAAAATGACGTCGGTGATCAGCATTTCCGGCGGCATCAGCAGGGCAGATTCGAGGGCTGATTCGGCGTCGTATGCGGAAATCGCCGCATAGCCGCCCTGAGAAAGAATCGCCGCGAGGGAATCGGTAATGACGCTTTCATCGTCAACAACCAGGACGACTGGTCGATAGCCTCCATTGCCGTTTTGGGGAATCTGCATCGGGACATCCTGAAGCCGAACAGTGGGGAAATTGTTCTTCTTGGTCACAGAAAATACCTCTGAAATCCAACGTAGCAGTCTTTTTCTGCGATGGGCTATATCTTTAAAGGCAGAGTATAAATCTTTAAGATCTGAGCCCAAGTCATTAAAATTAGGGGAGATAATCGGGTGCTAGGGATTGATGAGGCGTGCGTCTCTGGAGAGATTCGTTGTCGCAATGTTTTGTTATTGCAGGTTTTCTGTGTCCTAGGTATTCTTTCGATGACGGATAGGTTTACGTTAATTTAAGCGTACGTTAGCAATAGTTTTGCCGATCGTGGACCAGGAGACAGGGAGGAGGGCGCTGAGATGTCGACCGGGAATGAATCTCCAGTTTCACAGACGAAATTCCAATCGATCCAACAAGTTGACGTTCCCAAAGGGCGAGACGGAAAACACAAGCTGATCGTGACGCAACTTTTGAGTGACATCGAACATTTGGAATCAGGACGGGCCTTGAAGATTCCCGTGAACGCTCTGCCTGACAGCAAGGAGAACATCCGGGCGGCGCTGAATCGCGCAACGCGTCAGCGCGGAATCGACGTCTCCACCTCGAGCGACGCGGACTATCTATATGTTTGGAAAACGGAATCTCCATCCTGAAAAAACCCCGCGTTCGCGCGCAATGAATTCCAATTGAGAATATGAATGGCGTGCGTATCGACAAATGGCTCTGGGCGGCGCGCTTCTTCAAGACGCGGGCGATGGCGTCAAAGGCATGCGACCTGGGCCGCATCCGATCGAACAACGTGGAAGCCAAGCCTGCACGCGAAGTGCGGGTGGGCGATATGCTGCACGTGCGCAACGAGGGCGGAGAATTCGAGATTGAGATTCTTGGCTTGAGCGAGATGCGTGGGCCGGCCGCGGCAGCGCAGGCACTCTATCGCGAAACAGAGGCCAGCAAAGAAGCCCGCATGAAGGTCGCTGCGGAGCGGAAGGCGATGCAGCAGTACGCACCCCTTCCCGCACGCCGGCCAAGCAAACGCGACCGGCGAAGGATCATCCAATTCCGGAGCGGGGTGTAGCGAAAAGGCAGTCCTCCCTGGATGGGACAATCCCTCTGGAATGGCCCGCTCTAGTAGACTCAACGGCAGCATGGTTGCTTCTTCCCGTATGATTCATCGGTCATTTTCCCCACGTATATTAGCGGCGCTGCTGATGTTAAGCGCCGTTGCGCCCGCGTTTTCCCAAGGCACCCACCTCTGGACCCAGTCGCGCTTTGAAGAGTTTGAGAAAGGCACGCCGCAAGGAGTGGCGATTGGGAGCGATGGCCGTCTGCTGGAAGGCCCGGCGCTGCATGAAACGCTGACGACTCCGTCGACGTTTGTGTGGTCGGTGGCCACGGACAAGAACGGCACAGCTTACCTGGGAACGGGGTCGCCGGCGACAGTGCTGCGCGTGGGCTCGGACGGCAAGCCGTTTACGCTGTTCGAGACCAAGGACCTGAGCGTGCAGGTGGTGCGGTTTGGCCCGGATGGCGCCCTGTATGTTGCGACGCTGCCGAGCGGGAAGGTCTACAAACTCGACCCGCGGGCGACCGTGAAGTTGGACGACCAGAAGGCAACGGTCGTCTTTGACGCAGCAAAGACGGGCGATGCGACAGCAGCAGCGAAGACCGATGACAGCGCGGCGGGCGACAAGAGCGACTCGAAATCTCGCTACGTATGGGACATGACCTTCGACACGACGGGCAGACTTTACATTGCCACGGGCGGTCCGGCCGGAGTTTATCGCGTGACTCCGTCGAAGTCGGGGGAAAAGCCGGAATTGTTTTTCAAGAGCGACGAACAACATATTCGCTCGCTGGCTTGGGATGCGAAGGGCGACCTGATTGCCGGATCGGATGGAAGCGGACTTGTCTATCGCATCAGCCCTGAAGGTAAAGGCTATGTGGTGTTTGAGGCGCCGCGTCGTGAGATTACGGCAGTTGCCGTGGCTGCGGACGGAACGATCTACGCAGCGAGCGTGGGCGACAAGAGCCACAATCCTTTGCCACCTCTGCCGGTGCAAGGCGTGGCGACGGTGACTTTCACGATTGTGCAACCAGGTTCGCTGCAAGCGGCGAACGCGAGTACCTCTGTACCGGAGGGGACGGAGATCTACGCACTGCGCGAAGGCCAGGCGTCGCGCAAAATCTGGTCAGCGAAGGACGACGTTGTGTATGCGCTGAGTGCGCAGAAGGATGGGCTGCTGGCACTGAGCGGCAATCGCGGGCATATCTTCCGCATTCAGCCAAACGGCGACTATGCGGATGTCGCTCATCTGGAAGCGCAGCAGGGATTGGCGCTGGCCTTCGGCGCGGACGGGCGCTTGTTGATCGGCACCGGCAATACGGGCAAGCTGTTTGTGCTGGGAGCCGCTGAGAAGCATGAGTACGCGAGCGATGTTCTTGATGCGGGCGCGATGGCACGCTATGGGCATGTGGAAGTGGAACCGGGTTCAAACGGCTACGAATTGTGGACGCGCTCTGGCAATGTGGAGCAGCCGGTTCGCGGATGGAGCGACTGGGCGCCCCTGAAAGATGGCGCGGTGGCTTCGCCGGCAGGGCGTTATCTTCAGTGGAAGGCCACATTGCATGCGGGCGGAAGCGTAGGCAGCGTCGGCGTAAATTTTCTGCCGGTGAATGCTGCGCCGGTGGTGGACGATCTGGTGGTAGCTCCGGGCGCGCGGCTGAATCCACAGAGCCCGCAGAACAACCAGCAGACGGTGAGCATCGCTTTCTCTTCGGCGAACCAGGGAGGAACGACGTCGTTTGATGCGAGCTCGAGTTCTCCGCTGCAGGCGACGAAGGACCGCACCGCGATTACAGTGCGATGGGCCGCGCACGACGACAACGGCGATGACTTGACGTATGCCCTCTATCTGCGCGGTGATGGGGAAAGTGTGTGGCGGCTGCTCAAGGAGGATGTAACCGATAAGGCCTACAGCTTTGACGCAACGCAGATTCCGGATGGCGGGTATCAGGTCAAGGTGGTTGCCTCCGATGCCCCGTCGCACACCCCGGGCGAGGCGCTGACCGGGGAGAAGATGAGCGACCGATTCGAAGTCGATACGACAGCACCAGTAGTGACGGCGCTGACGGCTGTGGAAGAGACACCAGAGTGTGTGAAGATGCCTTGCCCCAAGGGCATTCGTGCGAGCTTCGATGCGGAGGATGCTGCTTCGCCGATTGCGCATGCGGAATACTCCCTGGACGCGGGGCCGTGGAAGTTTATTGCGCCGGTAGGGGACCTTTCTGATGCGAAGCGCGAACACTACGAGTTGCATTTGCCTGCGCCAGATGCCAAGCCGGGCGAGCATCTGCTGACGGTGCGCGTCTATGACAGGTATGAGAACGTGGGCGTGGCCAAGACTGTCTTCAATTCGTCTTCGAAGTAAGGGAACGACAAGTGCGATTTGAATTGTTTGTGGCGGCGCGCTATCTGAGAGCCAAGCGGCGACAGGCCGTGGTGGGCGTGGTCACTTCAATTTCGATTGCAGGCGTGACCGCGGGTGTAGCCGCGCTGATTATTGCGCTGGCTATCACGAACGGCATGCGTCGCGATTTGCAGGATCGGCTCGTCGACTCGACGGCACACGTACAACTGATGCGGGTGAAGGGCGACGGTATCCGCGACTGGCAACCGCTGCTGGAGAAGCTGCGCAAGGTTCCGCACGTGACTGCGGCATCGCCGGGGCTCTATGAGCAAGTGCTGGTGGCGCGCGGCGCGCGTGATGGCGGTGCGTTGATTGAAGGCGTGCTGCCGGACGACGAGAAAACGGTGAGCCAACTTCTGACCCATGCGACGCCGGGGTCGATTGCGGCGCTGCAACCGGTGGCACAGGCCAGTTCCCTGCCCCCGGGCGTCGAGGGCAATGCGGGCTCTGCTGCGGGACCGGGGCTGCCGCCGATTGTGCTGGGCAAGGATCTTGCGGATTCTGTGGGCGCAGCGGTGGGCGATCGCGTGACGATTATCAGTCCGCAAGGCGAGATGACACCGTATGGAGTGATCCCCAAGTGGGTGCAGTTTCGGTTAGCGGGGACCTATCAGACGGGCTTCTATCAATACGACGCGGAAACTGGTTTTGTACGGCTAGCCGATGCGCAGCGGCTTTTCGATGAGCCGGATCTGCTGTCGGTGATCAGTTTCAAACTGGATGATATGAATCTCGCGCCGGAAGCGGGGCAGGCGCTGGAGCAGGCCGCGGGGCCGGGGTTCATGACTACTAATTGGATGGAACAGAATCGCCCGCTTTTTCGTGCGCTGAAAGAAGAACAGGTAGTCACATTCATCGTGATTGCGCTAATCGTGATTGTGGCGGCGCTGAATATCCTGATCGCGCTGACCATGATGGTGATGGAAAAGACGCGGGATATCGCGGTGCTGATGAGCTTTGGCGTAGAGCCGGGACAGGTGAGGCGCATCTTCCTGATGCAGGGATTCCTGATCAGCGTGGTGGGTACGGTGCTGGGACTGGTACTGGGCTATGTTGCATCGTGGGCGGGGGGGCACTACCACTTCATTCACTTATCCGCTGAGGTCTACTCGATCGATACGCTGCCGTTTGCGGCGCGGCCGCTGGACGGCGTGATTGTGGCGGCGGTGTCGATTGGAATTTCGTTACTGGCCACGCTCTATCCGTCGCTGGCTGCCGCGCGGATTCTGCCTGCGGAGGCGCTGCGCTATGAGTAGTGCGGCGGCCTGAGATGGCTTGTGCCGCCGCCGACCGAAACCTGCATTGCCCGGTGGACTGAAGATTCAAGAAGAAATATCTAAATTGCGTTGGCTTCGGTCGGCGCGGCGCCGGGAAACCATTCGGTATGAACTTGGCCGTTGCGGCCGAAATACATTACCTTTTTGCCGGTGAGGAAAGCCCAGTAGGCCACGACGCCTGCTGCGGCGGCGCGGCGCATGAATTCGGGGTAGCGCACCTCGTCTCGCTGCGCGGCGCGGATGTCGGCGACAACATTGGATTTCGAGAACTCTTGCGCGATCGGATCAAGCTGCAGGCTGAGAGGCGCGGTAAAGGAGGCGTCGTCGGCGAGATAGACGACATCTTCAGCGCGCAGCAGGTCGACAAAGTAGGAGGTAACGCCGGCGGCGAGCAAGCGGCGCACGACTTCGGGGAAGATGAGTTTGCCTGCGTGGCTCTCGGCGAGGACTTCGTGGATGGTTTCGACTTGAGTGGCCTGGGTGTTCATGGTGCTCCTTATTCAGTGGGAAGTTTCTGCAGGTTGTTTGCCTGCGCCAGTTTTTTCAAGATGGCGAGCAGTGTGGCGCGCTCGGATTTGGAGAGAGCCGCGAAGAACTCCTGGTCGTTGCTGTCGGCGAGGACGCCGAGCGCGGGAACCAGCCGGTTGCCAGATGCGGTAAGGCGGATGTCCTGATAGCGACGGTCGTCGGTGCGGTCGATGCGGAGTACGAGCTTTCTTTCGACGAGACGGTCAACGAGTTTGGAGACTGCGCCTCGGGTCACCCCGGTGAAGTCGGCGATGCTGCTGGGCGACGTGTCGTCGCGGCCATACATTTCGCGAAGGACAACCCACTCGGCGACGCTGACGCCGCTGGCGAGAAGCTTGGCGGCGAAGGCGTGTGAGACATGGTTCGAGACGAAGCGCATCCAGAAGCCGAGGTGACTTTTGAGGTTGCTGACAGGCTCGGGGATTGCATAATTTCTGTCCATGCAAGAACGATAATGAATAATAGTTTCCTTGTCAACTATTTCTCTGGAGACTGCATGAGCGGGAATTTGCGAGAGCGTGGGCAGGTTCGGGAAGCTGAGTTATTGCGGGGTGATGATGCCGCCGACGGCGTGGCGGCGAGGCAGGACGATGCCGCGATGATCCACTGTCTGGGACGGATTCTCAGAGGAGTCGTGGGGCAGCGCGGGACGCTCGACGAGGGCCCCGCCGCAAGCTGGACACCAGTCGGATTTTGATGCCTCGTGGGTCTGCGCGAGGACTGCGCGGCACTGGCTGCAGATACGTTCCATTACCTAAAGCTTACCGGAAAGAGAGTGCGCAGGCGCAATCTCGGTACACTTAAGGTATGTATCCTCCCGTGCGGCTTGTAGCGATCGATATGGACGGCACGCTGCTGCCGACGTTTTCGCAACAGATCAGCAGCCGCAACGCCAAGGTGCTGACGGCGGCGCAGGAGGTGGGGATTACGGTTGCGATTGCCACGGGACGGCGCACGGCCTACACAGCTCCGCTGCTGGAAGGGCTGGGGCTGCGAGCGGATACTCCCCTGATTACGTCCAATGGTGCAGTGACTCGGACTTTGGGCGGCGAGGCGGTCGACCGAAGCCATATGGAAGCGCGGGTAGCGCGGGGGCTGTGCGGACTGCTGCGGAAGTTTGGGACGTTGGTTTTTACGTTTGATCGGCTGGGCCGCGGCGACCTGGTGCTGGAGGATCTGGAGCAGGCCCACGGACGCATTTCGTTATGGGTTGAGGCCAATCGTAATGCGATCGAAGTGGTGAAGCCGCTGGAAAATGCGCTGCCGGATGGAGACGACCCGATCCAGGGCATGGTGTGCGGCAGTTTGAGCAAGATGCGCAAAGCGGAGAAGGCGTTGAAAGCAAGCGAGTGGGCGGCGGCCTGCGAGTGCGTGCGCACGGAGTATCCAACGCGCGACCTGTCGATTTTGGATCTTCTGCCGCCGGGCGTTTCAAAAGGATGGGCGCTGGAGCGGCTGGCAAAGCGGTTGGGTGTGGATCGCGCGGCGACCATGGCGATCGGCGATAACTGGAACGACGTGGATATGCTGGAGTGGGCGGGACAAGGCGTCGTAATGGGCAACGCGGCACACGATCTGAAGACCATGGCGAGGGAGCGAGGATGGAAGCAGGCTCCGCCAAATGATGACGATGGTGTCGCGGAAGTGCTGGAAGCGGAGATCACTCGGGCCGCGCCGCAGGGATTAGGGTCGAGACTGTGGACGACAAGGAGAGTCGATTGAGATTCGGTGTCTTCGCACGTTGCGGGTTGGCGATGGCGGTTGCTGCCGCTGTGGCTCCCGTGGTGCGCGCGGCGGAACGGGTGACGCTGAGCAACGGATTCGCAATGCAATGCGATCATCATGCGACGGTAGACGGTCGCGTGCGGTTGTATTTGAGCTCGGGCGAAGATAGCTATATTGAGCGGCGACCTGAGGACGTCGTAAGCGTAGAGCATGTGCCTGATCGGCCACCGCAGCCTCTGTCTCCTTCGCAGCAGGGTGCGAATGTGAATACCAGGTTGAATCCATCAGATTTGCACGAGATGCTGGCCGACGCGGGCCAAACGCACAACGTGGATGTGGATCTGCTGGCGAGCCTGGTGAAGGCGGAGAGCGGCGGCAATGCACGCGCGGTGAGCCGCACGAGGGCCAAAGGGCTGATGCAGCTGATGCCGGGGACGGCCAATGACCTGGGTGTTACGGACAGTTTCAAGCCGGGCGACAATGTGCGCGGGGGGACGACTTATCTTGACTCGCTGCTGACGCGCTACCACGAGAATCTGGCGATGGCTCTGGCTGCCTACAATGCCGGGCCGGCGGCGGTAGATAAATATCACGGCATTCCGCCGTATCACGAGACGCGGGCGTATGTGGCGCGGGTGATTCACGAGTTTAACCGGCGCGTGCTGGCTCGCGAGGCACTCGTCAAGCGGAGCGCGATGGACCAGGTTACCTCAAGAGTTGCAGTCTCCCAATAAGCAATTCGTTCTTCGATGGCGGGCACCATAGAATCGATGCAGCCCACAACGAACGGAGACGGCTTGAGACGCAATCAATTGATTTTTGGTCTGGTGGTATTGGCGGCGCTGATCGCGCTGTTTCTGTGGGGCCGCGACCGCTTTCACTTTGACTTTGGCGTATTCCGCTCGCAGCTTGCGTTAGCCGATTGGCGGCGCATTGGTGTGGGCGCCGGATGCATTTACCTGGGGTATGTCTTCCGGTCGGTGCGGTGGGCCTATCTGTTGCGACACAACAAAAAAGTGCCAATGCTGTCGCTGCTGGGGACGCAGGTGATGGGATTTACCGCTGTGGCGTTGATTGGCCGCGTGGCTGATCCGGTGCGTCCTTATCTTGTTGCAAGAAAGACCGGGTTGCCGCTGAGCAATCAGTTCGCCGTGTACATCGTGGAACGGCTCTTTGACGCGGGATCGACGGCGCTTTTGTTTTCGTCTGCAATCCTGCTGACCGCGTGGTTTGGAGTGCCGGGAGATCTGCCTCATCCCGAATTGGTAAAGAAGGCCGGCTACTGGGGCATGGCGTTGACGTTGGCGGGCGCACTTTTTCTGGTGGCCGTGCGATTTGCGGGTGGTGCGGTGGCGACCCTTCTCGACGGCGCGCTCAGTGCGGTATCGAAAAAGGTGGGTCACGCCGTGGGGAACAAGATACGGGAGTTCCGCACTGGCCTCGATACGATGCGGTCCTTTTCGGATTTCGGTGTCGTCGCTTCCCTTTCGGTGGGCATGTGGCTCTTGATTGCGGCTGCTTATCTGGAGACGACGAAGGCATTCGTTGCCAGCCCGGAGCTTGCGTCGATGACGGCGACGAAATGCATTCTCTTGATGGTGGTCAGCGGCGTAACGAGCATTGTGCAATTGCCGGTAATTGGTTGGTTCACGCAGATCGGGCTGGTAGCGGCGGCGATTTCAAGCTTTTTTGGTGCTGCGCCTGAGGCGGCGACGGCATGTGCCGCGACGATTCTGCTGGTGACGTTTTTGTGTATTGTCCCAGTGGGGTTGATCTGGGCGCAGTTTGAGCATGTAAGCCTGCGCAAGGTGACGGTGGAGAGCGAGCACGCCGAGGAAGACCTGGAGACGAGCAAAGCTGCGGAGTAGCGTGACTAATTCAGCTCGTTAGGGTGGTTTCGGGCTTTTGCGTGAAACGGATGGTGTCGGGCGCGACAGCGCCGCCTGTGAGCAGCATGCTCATCGCCTGCTCCATGGTGAGGTCGGTTTCCGTTACGCGATCCAATGGAAGCACCTGCAGAAAAGCCGATGTTGGGTTAATGGCATTGGGGAGAAGCACCGCAGCGAGCTGCTGGCCGGTGGTGGAGTCAGTCAATGTGCGGGTGAGGAAGCCAACGCTTTTCTGGCCGACGATGGGGAAATCGACCAGGACGACGCGCTGGCTGGACTCTTTTTTGGCCATCATTGTATCGAGCAACTGACGGACCGAAGTGTAGACCTTGGCGACGAAGGGCAGGCGTTCCAGGGCAGCCTCAAATAGGTTGAAAGCCTGGCGGCCAATGACCAGCGACATCAAGCTGCCAACGACATAGAGCACGACCAGGGTGAACACGACGGCGAAGGCCGATTGCACCCACGGTTGTTCGACCCAGTCGCCGGGGACAATGGCGTCGAGGAGCCGGACCAGCGGCAGGCCAGCCTTTGCCAGGCTGCCGAGGACAAAGCTGAAGACAAGCCAGGTAACAAACAGCGGCCCGATAGTGATGAGGCCTGCAAGGATGTTGCGCTGCAGGTCGCGGAGCAGGCGAGATAGTACGGGTTTCACGCAAATCTCCTGCACTTGAGGATACGCGAGCGCGCAGGGGAGGCGGCGCTGTACGGAGGCTGGATAAAAGGCTTGGTCGGAGGAGGATCCGAGCGAAGGGGCAGGATGACGGAGTACGCTTAGATTCGAAGGGATCGGCTGCTGATGAGCAATGACGAGCAGACAAACGGAGATCGATCTGGAGTGGAGGAAGGGAGCGGACGCAGTGGGCGGCCGCAAGTGGCGATGACCCCTGCCGCGAAGATACCTCCGCCGCAATCGAACATGCGGCGCGCGATGGGCGTGGTGCGCACAGTGCTGCCTGTTGTGCAGAGGCTGCTTCCCTTGATCGACGGCAATATTGCGTCTGTCGTGGCCAGCATTCTGGGGCCAGCGCCGATGCGAGCGCAAGCACCCGTCGATCTGGGCCCGTTGGAGAGTGCGGTGAGCCGTTTGCGTGCGGAGAATACGGTGCTTCGCGACAAGATCGACGACCAGCATGTGGAATTGCGCCGGATTGGGGACGAACTGCAGTCGGTAAGGGAGGCTTCAGAAGGCCAGACGGAGGAATTGAAGGAAATGAGGGACAGCCTGGATAGTCTCCAAATGAGGGTTACGGTGGTGGAATGGGTCGGTTTGGGATTGCTGGCGCTTTCGATCGCCGCGAACGTGTTCTTATTTCTGCGGGTGGAGAACATTCTGCACTGAAAAGTGGTCGTGAGCGGGGGTGCCGGGTATAGAAGGTAGGGACAATAATTGCGGGATTGAGCACCCGCGGCTCCAATTTGGGCTACTTTTCATTATATGAATAGCTTTATTACTTTTATGAAAGCAAAACCGAGATACTTTGATTTCTTTTACGCCTAATGTGATGGCGGCCGTTGCCAGTCGTATTTTGCGGGGGCTAGTATTCCCGTTAGTTCGAATGGGGCTCCACTGCCCCACGCCACAATGCAGTTGTTCCTGAGTTCACAGAGCTTCACTAACGAGCGGCGCGCTTACCGGCGTCCGCATACGGAGCGCACAATTTATGGCATGGTATGCCTACTGCATCGGTGAAAAACAAGCCTTTCCAGAATTAGCCAGACATCGCAAACCTGTACCGATGGAGTCCGTACACGGAGTCAGCGGCAACCAGGTTTTTCTTTACCCCGCCAGCGATCTCGCGATCATCGTCAGCGAGCACAACCCCGCCGAAGGGCTGAGCCAGAAATCCGGTGTCGATCACGCGAGGGTCATCGCGGACTGCTTTCAGCATTCCACGGTTCTGCCTTTCCGGTTTGGGACGGTTTTCAACGACGACGAGAGCCTGCGCAAGTCGATCCGGTCAAACCAGCGGCAGTTTCTCAACAATATCGACAAGCTTCGCGGCAAGACCGAGATGCATTTGAAGATTTTTGTCGACGATTGTTGCGGCAAGGAAATCGCGAGGACGGCCTCGACGGAGACAGTTGGTCGCGAGTACCTGACCAACCTGCGGGAGACCGCTTCACGGCAACGAGAGCGCCAGACGCGGGCTCGCGCTGTCAGCTTCCAGATGCACCGGCTGTTTTTACCGCTGGATGAAGAAGTGAGCTGCCGGGTGGCGGAAGGCGGCAAGATGGTGCTGGATATCGCGCACCTGATTGAGCGCAAGTACGTAGAGCGCTATCAAAACAAGTTTGCCACCACCAGCGCCATGATGCGGGAATGCCACTTGCAGGTTTCCGGTCCGTGGCCGCCGTATCACTTTGTTCACCGACTTACGCGCGGCGCCCATGTGCCGCAACAGCCCGCCTCAGCACCTGCTGGAGCAGGCGCTGGATCAGCGATTCCCGTGAGTAGCCCGGAGCCTGTGGCAGTACTGGCCTAGGCCCGAACGCATATTGAGTAGGGAAAGCCCCGGCTTCGGCCGGGGCTTTTTGTTGTGCTGTGCGAAAGTCAATCAGCTTGTGCTGGAGGTTCCTGCGCTTTTATCGCGCGAGAGGACAAAGGACCTGCGGCGATCTTTTGAGGCGTGGTCGATTCGCTTCCAGAAGCCCACAAAATAGTCGATGGCCGAGACAGTGGATACCAGGACTGTGAAGTAGATCGCGGCGACCGCAATCCACTTGACTGGAATGACGAGGTAGCCGAACTGCCAGTCATACCAATGATGGGCCAGGATGGCTGAGACCACGGACACGATCTGGACCACGGTCTTGAGCTTGCCCAATTCGCTGGCCTGGATGGTGAAGCCCTCAGACGAGGCGATGGAGCGAAGACCGGAGATAAGGAATTCGCGGCCGATGATCACGACGGCGATCCAGACTTTGACGACTTGAGGATTGTAGGCGACCAACGCCACCAAGGCGGCAGTGACCATGATCTTGTCGGCCAGGGGGTCGAGAAGCATGCCCATGGTGGTGATTTGTCCGCGCTTGCGGGCGAGGTAGCCGTCAAGGCCATCGGTGATGGATGCCAGCACGAACAGTACAGACGCCACCACCTCCTGCTCGCCCGGGAACTGCCCCGGAAAGTGCGGGGACAGGATCCACAAGAGCAGAGGGATCATAACGATCCGGCTCATCGTGATGGAGTTAGGGAGGTTCACGTGCCTCGCGCCGCGCCGGACAATTCGCACTCCGGTCAGGCTTCATTATTGCACTGGTCTGCGGCTCAATCGCATGCGTGTACGGATCAAGACCGCACGGAGGGAATAGAGCCAGCGGAAAAGAGATTACATCGCGAGACGGTGCGCGAGAGCGGTTGCGATGCAACGGATGCTGTGTTAGGTTGATATAGGACTAAAAGAGTCGTAGTTCAGAAATGCGACATATCTGGCCTATTTCTCGATTTTCGCCCTGCCCATCTTGTAATCAGCGGTGCGCTCAATTCGCTTGACCGCACCGCAGACGAAATGGGAATGAGAGGGCGGCCCTGGTGGCAGGCTTTTGGCGAAGCGCCACCAGGACCGCACAACCGACAACCCGTGAGCTGACGGTTCCCCTAGCATAGCGGAACGTCGGCCTCGATTCCAGAGAGGGATTTTAGGATGGCCTGGCAAGCGCTCCGCGTGAGACGGCGCCTTATTGCGCGCAAAGGGAATCTTGGTGGCAGATTTGTCGACCGGGGGGTCGATTCTCTTACTTCCATTCTTCGCTCCGGATTGGCATTTCTGGCAGGGCTCGTGGCTTGGTTTGCGCTGGGTGCGGTCGTCCGCGCGCAGGAGCCTCCCTACTTCGTGACTTACTCGCAGGCGCTGGAAGAACCCGGCAACCTTGAGGTTGCGCTGAAGGGTCTGACGGCTTCGCCGAAGGACGCGAACGCCTTCTTCAGTCCGACGATGGAGTTTGAATATGGCGCCACGGCGTGGTGGACGACCGAGGTGTATGTGCAGGGCCAGGCCACGGAAAACGACTCGACAATTTTCACGGGATTTCGCTGGGAGAATCGGTTTCGGGTGCTGCCGAGCGAACACTGGATTAATCCTGTGCTTTACGTCGAGTACGAAGACGTGAACGCGGCCGACAAGAGCCTGCTGGAAGTGGTGGGGCACGACGGCATCTCTGATTTGCAATTGAACAACGCGGAGAGTCGCGGAGAGGTTGAGCGCGAGCTGGAGGGCAAGCTGATTCTCTCAAGCAATGCCAAGGGCTGGAACTTCTCAGAGAATTTCATCGCAGAGAAAAACTTGAAGAACGAGCCATGGGAGTTTGGCTATGCTCTCGCCGCAAGCCGGCCATTGACGCTGGTGGCACGTGGGCGCGCATGCGTGTTCTGCCGGCAAAACTTTGCGGCGGGTGCGGAGCTCTACGGCGGGCTGGCAACGGTGCATGATTTCGGCTTCGACGGGACTTCACACTATGCGGGTCCGACGGTGAACTTCACCGTGCCGCGCGGGCCGACGATCGGCTTCTCACCACAATTTGGATTGAATGACAACAGTGTCGGTGTTTTGTGGCGATTTAAGGTCTCCTATGAAATTCAGCAGTTCCGCGATCTGTTCAGGAGGGCGCAATGAGGAAGCGATGGCTTGTAGTGCTCACACTGACACTGGGGGCGGCGCTTCTGATGGCGGCCGACGGCTCATGGCTGCACAAGGTTCCGGAGACGGAGCGCAAACGCGTGAATCCTCTGGCTGGACAAGCGGAGGCCGCTGCGGCGGGGCGCGTGTTGTTCGAAGAGAACTGCGCTAAGTGCCATGGCGACGATGCGCTGGGGAAACACAATCGGCCGAGCCTGCGCAGTGAGCGCGTAGCGCACGCCACGGATGGGGAGCTGGCGTGGTTGCTCAAGAATGGCAGTGCATGGAAAGGGATGCCGTCGTGGAGCGCGCTGCCGGAGCCGGAACGGTGGCAGATTATTGCCTACCTACGCAGCTTACCGATCGAATCGGCACCTTCAGCCAATACCAACCGCTAGGGAAAGATGAACATGATGATGCCTCAGAGCATGGGCGGCACGGGCCGCCGCAGGAGATGTGTGCCCGGAATTATTTTTGCTGGGCTCGTAATCAGTGGTTTTGTCGTGGGATGCGGATCAGGACAGGCACCGCAGTTTGAAACCGAAGCGGATTCGACGCCCGCCGCCGATTCGATTGGCGAACGTCTATTTCTCGACACGCGCTTTGCGGAGTATTTTGCCGCGCACATGACGGGAGTCAACGATCCTTTGGCGACGGGCGATCCGGTGGTGTCGACGGTGGAGAATGGCGCGAACCCGCTGCCGGGGGCGTTCGCGGGGCAATCGATCAACTGCCGGTCCTGCCATTTTGTGACGGAGTTCCAAGGAGTGGCGCACGCGGGGAACCGGACGTATGCGGACTTCACGACGCGCAGTCCGATTCCGCGCGTAATCAGCGGCTTTGACCACACGCCGCGCAATGCAATGCAGATGGTGGGCTCTCTGCAAACCGGCGCGCAGCTACTGCACTTTGACGGTGAGTTTGCGACGCCGGAGGCCCTGGTGGAAGCAACCATGACGGGGCGCAACTTCGGGTGGGATCTGACGCAAGAGGGGCAGGCGCTGGCGCATATTGCGCGCGTGATTCGCGAAGACAACGGTGCCGACCAGCTTGCGACGGACCGCACCAATGGTCTTTCGTACGGGGTGCTCTTTCTGGGCACCGACTCACGCATCACCTCGGATCTGAAACTGCCTGCGTCGCAACGGCTGGATGTGTCGAAAGCAACCGACCAGCAAATACTCGACGAGGTTGCACTGTGCATATCCACTTACATGCACGATCTGCGTTTCAAGCAGGATGAATTTGGCCGCTACATTGGCTCGCCGTACGACAATTTTCTGCGCGTCAATCACCTGCCGGTACAGCCGTTGGCGGGAGAAACCAAGGCCCAGTACAATCAGCGCCTCTACAACGAAGTGACCGCGCTGAAGAACCCCATCTACATTACGGCGAAGGATGGCTCGTTTCAATATCACGCGCAGACCTACCAGTTTGGGGCAACCGAGCTGGCGGGTCTGATCGTATTTCTCAAGATCGGTACGGCAGGCGGCGGTGACGATCAACATGCCGGCAATTGCGCGGCCTGCCACCAGGCGCCGGACTTTACGGATTTCAGCTTCCACACCACGGGTGTGTCCCAGGATGAGTATGACGCGGTGTGGGGCGCAGGCGCATTCATGAACCTGCACGTGCCGTCGCTGACTGAGCGTAACGCGAACTTCAATCAATACATGCCTGCCAGCGGAGCGCATCCCGATGCCATCGAAGCTTTTCGTCATGCGGCTTCGGCGACCAACCCCGCACTGGCCGATCTGGGCATGTGGAATATTTACCAGAATGCCGATGTGCCCGGCCCGCAGAAGATCTTGTCGTCGATTGTGTGCGCACAAGGCCGCGACTGCGCCGTGGACGCGGGACTGGCAAACACCATCGCGCAGTTCAAGACGCCGACGTTACGCGACCTGGAAGACTCGGCGCCATACTTCCACAATGGCAGCCGGGCCACCTTCGAGGAAGTGGTGGCGTTTTATGTTTCGAGTTCGCAACTCGCGCATCAAGGCGCGCTGCGTAACGCTCCCACGGAGTTTGCGAACATGCATCTGACGCAGGACGATATCGCCGCGCTGGCAGCGTTTTTGAAGTCGCTGACGGAGGACTACGACGACGCCTAGGCACCTGCGGTGCGGCAATCGCTCGGCACCTGCGGTGCGGCAATCGCTCGGCACCTGCGGTGCGGCAGACGCTCGCTCATCGCTCGCAGTGGGTTCGTCGTTTCCGCTGGCGAGGGATGAGACTGCGCGCGGGTGGACTAGCCGGAGCGAAGAAAAAGCGGGATGGGCTATTTGCCCATCCCGCTTTTGTGCCTATGTGACGTGGCTCAGGCGTAGATACCGCGCTGCTTGATGGTGAAGGAGACGCGATCGATGGCGAGCATGTAGGCCGCGATGCGGTTGTTGACGTTGTGGGCCTCGGCGTAGCGCACTACGTCGTCAAAGCTGTCGCGCAGGATGGTTTCAAGCTGCTCGTTGACGATGGCTTCTTTCCAGAAGTAGCCCTGGCGGTCCTGTACCCACTCGAAGTAGCTAGCGGTGACGCCGCCTGAGTTGGCGAGGATGTCGGGCATGACGAAGATGCGCTTGTCGGCGAGGATTTCGTCGGCAACCGCGGTGGTGGGGCCGTTGGCGCCTTCGACGATGACGCGCGCCTTGATCTTGTCGGCGTTGCGGCTGGTAATGACATTCTCCGTTGCAGCGGGAATGAGCAGGTCGCAGTCGGAGATGATCAGTTCTTCGCTGGGCATGCCTTCAGCGCCGCGGAAACCGAGTGTGGTTTCGTTGCGGTATTTGTACTCGGCCAACTGGTGAATGTCGATGCCGTTGGGATTGTAGAGGCCGCCATCCTTTTCGGCGATGCCGACAATCTTGTAGCCATGCTCCATCATGAGGCGAGCGGCATTGGAACCGACGTTGCCGAATCCCTGAATGATGACGCGGCAGCCGTCGACCGCCATATTGAGATAACGCAGGCTCTCGTCGCAGATGACCATGACGCCGCGCCCGGTGGCCTCAATGCGTCCGCGGGAGCCGCCGATGTTGAGCGGCTTGCCGGTGACAACGCTGGTGACGGTGCGGCCCATGTGCATGGAGTAGGTGTCCATAATCCACGCCATGGTCTGCTCGTTGGTGTTCATGTCGGGCGCAGGAACGTCTTTTTCGGGCCCGATGAAGTCGATGATCTCGGAGGTGTAGCGGCGGGTCATGCGTTCCAACTCGCCCTGACTCATTTTTTTTGTATCGCAGATGACGCCGCCCTTGGCGCCGCCGAAAGGAATGTTGACGACCGCGCATTTCCAGGTCATCCAACTGGCTAAGGCGCGTACTTCGTCGAGGGTGACATCGGGCGAGTACCGGATGCCGCCTTTTGCGGGACCGCGAGCGATATTGTGCTGTACGCGGAAGCCGGTGAAGATTTCAATGCGACCATCATCCATGGTCACGGGAAAGTGGACGATGATTTCGCGCGCGGGTGTTCTGAGCAGCTTCCACAGACCTTCATCCAGGTTCAACTTGCGGGCTGCAAAATCGAACCGCGCGCTTTGAGCTTCCCAGGGGTTGATCTCCTGGTCCAAAGTGACGGTTTGCGGGGTGGGCATACCAAATTCTCCAATTCTCTCGTTACCAGCGAACACGGGGCCGCTGTAAATCGGTCCATATACAAGTGTTAGACGAGGGAAATCGACCCGAGTCTTGCTTGAATGGACGTACCAGACAGCCGGTGAGTTTGCTGTCCGATTTTGGGCGCATACCTCATAGTTCATGAGCCCAAACCCATGTGAGTCTAGGCTCCCCACCAAGCCGCGTCAAGCCTCGACGGGACCCTATGAGACCCTTTTGGAACCTGCCTGGGAAACCCTTTTCAGAAAGACTTATCACATCTCGCACCAGGACCGAATGGGGAACGGCTCATGGTGGGCGGCTCCTGTCATGAAGATAGGATTCCCGTCCCGTCGACCTGCTGTCGCCCGCGGGTGTAACCTCTGAGCGCAGCACCATTTGAGTTACTTAAGCGGAACGCGGTTTGGGCAAAAGAGAGCCACAACCGTTGCCCGCTCAGTTAAACTCAACACAGTCTGTAGCAGTTAAAGCGTTGTCCGCACTACTGTTTCCGGTTGCATGGGGCAATAACGCCGCGCTTGAAGCCGGGTTCGCTTCGGGTCCATGCGATCAGTGACATGAATTCGAAGAACGCCTGAGCATCCGATTTTTGGATAAGCCCTTGGTTGCTGTGAGAACTGACTAGAGATTTGCCCGCGACACTTGGAGCAGCGATGGCAAACGCCGACAGAATCCTGGTCATCGACGACGATCCCACCGTTTGCGAACTTGTGTCCGCACTGGCGAAGACGATGGGGCTGGAGTGTGTCACGACCAAGGACGCGGCGAATTTTACAGACCTGATCAAGCCCGACACATCGGTGATTCTGCTCGATTTGATGATGCCCGGCATGGACGGAATCGAAGTGCTGCGCCTGCTGGGAGAGCGGCGGTGCAACGCGCACATTCTTCTGATGAGCGGCATGGACCGGCGTGTGCTGGAGACGGCGGAAAAACTGGCTCAGAGCCTGGGTCTCTCCGTGGTAGGTCATCTGCAAAAGCCGTTCCCGCTTCCGGAACTCAAGGACATGCTCGAGGCCCTGGCGGCGCGTGGCATACCCCAGGTCTACGCCGAAGCTCCGCGCATTGCGATTCCCGATAGCCAACTGAGAAGCGCAATCGAGCGCAATGAATTTGTGAACTATTATCAGCCGCAAATCGACATCGCGACGGGCGAGGTAACGGGTGTTGAGGCGCTGGCGCGTTGGGTGCACCCGGAGCGCGGCGTGCTGCTACCGGAAAACTTTATCGCGCGAATCGAGGCCCTGGGCCTGATTGACCAACTCTGTTGGAGCACGTCCCTGCTGGCGGTGCGCGAGGCTAAGGAATTCAAGGCAACGAACGGAAGTCAGGCGCGACTTTCGATTAATGCTTCGATGTATTCGCTGCACGATCTGGAGTTTCCGGATTTTTTTGTGAACCTGGCAAAGAATAACGATTTTCCCACCGAGAAGATTGCCATTGAAATCACCGAATCGAGGCTCTCTACCGAGCTGTCGCGAACGCTGGATGTATTGACGCGGTTGCGCATGAAGGGATTTCAACTGGCAATTGATGACTTTGGTACGGGTTACGCGATGATGCGGCAGTTGCAGAATGTGCCGGCGACGGAACTGAAGATCGACAAGAGCATCGTCGAGAACATGCACGTAAACGACAGCGATCGCGTGATGGTGGAAAAGATCATCGAGATGGGGCACGGGCTCAACATGGAAGTGATGGCCGAGGGCGTGACCTCAACGGAGCAGCTGGAGCTGCTGCGGCAGAAAGGCTGCGACGGCGCACAAGGCTTCTTGTTCAGCCAGCCGCTTGCCGCCAAAGAGATGAAGGACTGGCTCGCTCGGTACCATGCACCCAAAATCGTCAATCGAAAATGATTTACGCCGGCGATGGTTTGAGTACCGCAGTTCTTTCTGAATGCTGATTGAACTTTGCATCGGCGCTTGCATGCGCTTTTGAGGTGGAGATGCGCGCGATTTTTGGAATTTGTGTCGGCCTTGGACTTGCGTGGGGAACCCTGGCTTGCTCGGCCCAGTCGCCTGCAGTGAAGGCAGCGACTGCGCCAGCGGCGAAAGCAACGACCGCGCCGGCGCCGGCGGTGCAGCCGGTCACTGCCAATTCGCCAACTGCTGCGCCAACTCCTGCACATCCGCTGGAACAGGCGGACCTTGAGGCGTTTTTCGACGGCATCTTTCCGATGCAATTGGAGCGCAGCGACATCGCCGGAGCGACGGTGCTGGTGATGAAAGATGGAAATATACTGCTGGCGAAGGGCTATGGCTACGCCGATGTAAAGACAAAGAAGGCAGTCGATCCCACGTCGACCATCTTTCGGCTGGCTTCGATCTCGAAGCTCTTTACCTGGGTCTCAGTGATGCAACTAGTGGAGCAGGGCAAGCTGAGCCTCGACACGGATGTGAATCAGTATCTCGATTTTCAGATTCGGCCTGCGTTTAATAAGCCGATTACGCTGCGCAACCTGATGACACACACCGGAGGGTTCGAGGAGACGGTCAACGACATTATTGTGATCGATCCGAAGAAGTCGGTTTCGCTGCGCGATTTTTTGATACAGAATCAGCCGAAGCGCATGTATCCTCCGGGCGAGATTCCTGCGTATTCAAATTATGGCGTGGGCCTGGCGAGCTATATTGTGCAGCGTGCCAGCGGCGAGCCTTTTGAGCAATATGTGCAGGAACACATTTTTGGGCCACTGGCGATGACGCACTCCTCGTTCTACCAGCCGCTGCCGAAGCCGCTGGCGAGCCTGCCGTCGGAGGGATATCGGTCCGATACAACGAAGCCGGCGGTGGGCTTTGAGATGTTGAACCCGGTGGGTGCGGGTGGTCTTTCGTCGAGTGCGGCGGATATGGGTCGCTTTGGGCAGGCGCTGCTGAATGGCGGCTCGCTTGATGGCAAACTGATTCTAAGATCCGAGACGCTGGCGCAGATGTGGACGCCGCAGTTTCAAGCCAGTAATCAACTGCCGGCACAGTGCATGGGGTTCTACCAGGATTGGCGCAACGGTCTGCGCTGGATAGGCCATGAAGGCGACCTGATTGCGTTTCACAGCCTGTTCTTTGTGGAGCCGCAGCAGAAGCTCGTGTTGTTTGTTTCGTACAACTCGGCGGGCGGTGGAGACGAGCCACGGCCGGAAATCATCAATTTCTTTTCCGACCGGTATTTTCCGGGAACGCCCAAGGCCAATTTTCTGAAGGCGCCGGCCAGCCAATTGAAGGGGATTGAAGGCACCTACGAGGCAACGCGGCGCGCCGATAGTACAAAGATGAGTATCACGAATCTCTTTAGCCAGCGCAGCGCGAGCGTTGACAAAGACGGTGTGCTCACAATCGACAACGTGAAGGATATGCGCGGCCACATCATCAAGTGGAAAACGGTGGGCGAAGACTTGTGGCAGGCAGAAGACGATCAGTCGAAAATCTTCGCAATCCGCGATGGCAAAGGCAAGGTTGTTCGGATCGCGGTGAGTTTTCCAGGAGTGCAGTTTCAGCGCGTGCCGTGGTATGAGAATGCACTGCTGGTGGGCATTGCGGTGGGATCAAGTCTGGGGATACTCGCGCTGGTGGTGCTGGCAACGGTGTTGCGCGTGGTTCGGCGTATCTTTTTGCGGAGCCGGCCGCGGTGGACGCCGCAGCCGGGTACCCGGTGGTTGACGTGGGGACCGCGCCTGGCGTCGATCGCATGGGTGTTGCTGCTGGGCACCATTGCGATCGTACTGATGGTACAGGGCGATGACACGTTGCCGCCGACTCCTGAGTGGTTCAAGTGGTTTGCAGCGATGAATTGGGCGACGGGCGTCGCTTTATTCTTCAGTTTGTTCGCGGTGCTGTCGGCCTACGGCATCTGGTGGAAAGATGAATTGCGCTGGATTACGAAGGTGAAGTTCACGCTGGTGGGGTTGGCCTGCGCGATTTTGAGCTGGTTTGCGATCTACTGGCACGTCATTGGTCCGGCGACGCGGATCTAGGGGACGACCTGTGCAGACGCTTATTGCTGGTGAGCAGGTAAACTGGTGGCTGTGAACGCCTCGTCGCATCTCATTCAGCCCAGCCGCAAAGAGTTTGTCGCGCTCGCCAAGGAGCACACGCTTGTTCCCGTCTATCGCACGTTGACGGCGGACCTGGAGACGCCGGTGTCGGCGTTTTTGCGCGCGGCGTGGCAGGAGCGCGAGTGCTTTCTGCTGGAGTCGGTGGAGGGCGGCGAACAGGTGGGCCGCTACACGTTCATCGGGCTCAATCCCTACAAGCGCATTGTGGCCCGTGGGCGCACGATTGCCATAACTGAAGGCAAGCGGACGGCGCACATTGAAGGCGACATTTTTGAAGTGTTGCGCGACGCGTTGGGCGGACACACACCGGCGCGGTTGCCGGGGCTGCCTCCGTTTACTGCGGGGGCCGTGGGCTTTTTTGCATATGACGCGGTGCGGCAAATTGAAAAGCTGCCGGAGTTGGCGAAGGACGAATTGGGTGTTCCTGACGCGTGCCTGCTGTTTTTCGACGAAGTGCTGGCATTCGACCATGTGCGCAAGCAGATCTGGATTGTGGTGACGGCAGACGTGACGTTGAGCGCGCCGGAAGTTGCGTATGCCGATGCAGTGAAGCGGCTGGCACGACTGGAGAAGAGGCTGTCAAAGCCGCTGCCGAAACTGCCGGCGGTAAAAGGCGATGCCAAGTTGAAAGTGCATTACCGCACGCGCAAACGGGACTATCTGGCTGCGGTCGAAAAGACGAAGGAATACATCGCAGCGGGGGATGTGTTTCAAACGGTGCTATCGCAGCGATTCGATACGGAGCCGGGGATTGATAGTTTCCAAGTCTATCGCGCGCTGCGCACGGTGAATCCGAGCCCTTATATGTATTTTTTGCGATTCACGCCGGAGGGCGCGCTGGGTGCGCAGGCCGCGGCAAAGAAGTCGTCCAAAAAGAAAAGGGGCTTGGAGGACCGCATCGAGTTAGCGGGGTCGTCGCCGGAGTTGCTGGTGCGCGTCCACGATGGCAAGGTGGAGTATCGGCCGATTGCGGGCACACGGCCACGCGGCGCCAACGAGAAAGAAGACCTGGCTTTCGAGACTGAGATGATGCACGACGAGAAGGAACGCGCCGAGCACGTGATGCTGGTGGACTTGGGCCGCAACGATGTGGGCAGGGTGAGCGAGTTTGGCAGCGTGAAGGTGGACCGGCTGATGTTTGTGGAGCGCTACAGCCACGTAATGCACATTGTGAGTTCGATTGAAGGCCAGTTGAAACCGGAGTTGACTGCCGTGGATGCGCTGCGGGCGTGCTTCCCTGCTGGCACGCTGAGTGGTGCGCCCAAGGTGCGGGCGATGGAAATCATCGAAGAACTGGAGCCGGCGCGACGTGGAACTTACGGCGGGGCGGTTCTCTACGCGGACTTCTCGGGCAATCTCGATTCGTGCATCGCGATCCGCTCGTTGCTGGCGAAGGACGGTAAAGGCTACGTGCAGGCGGGCGCCGGGATCGTTGCTGATTCGGTGCCAGAGATGGAGCATAGGGAAGCGCTGAATAAAGCGCAGGCGGTGATCCGGGCGATTGAGCGGGCGCGTGAGTTGTAACGACTAAGTGACCCATGCGACGCGCCGCCAGAACGGAGCGCCACAGAGCTTTGCCGCCGCGAGAAGAAAGACGATGCCGAGCAGCGTGACGCCGGGTACAAGCATCCAGCGGCCTTCCACGCAGTCCATCGCAGCGTCGAGCAGCTGCACCCATCCGACGAGAACTAGCAAGCTGCCTAGCGCGCGATGCGCTCGCATGACGAGCAAGACCAAGAGCAGACTTGCCATGGCCAGATTGCGCACCGCAAAGTAATCCGCGAATGTGCGGACGGCGGGCGTGATGGCGTCGTACGGTGAAACCAACATCGCGGGACGTGCCATCGCGATGATTGCGCCCATCGCCATAAGTGCTGCGCCGAGGAGAACGGCCACAGACACCCATCGGGCGGAGGCAGATTTTGAGGGCTCGTGCATTGTGAACCTCCGTTGGACGGGGGGCGCCGTGCTAGAGATACGGCGCGCGCGGGCGTGGAGTTCCGCGAGAGTGGTCTTCGGCGCGAGCTCGAGAATTCTGACATCTACCCTTCCCGATCAAGGTCGAGGGCAATTTCCGAGCAAAAGATATCTCTCCTGCGTCCAGTGCCAAGGGAAACATCGCGAGGGGGACCCATGGGCAAATTGGCAGTCTGGAGCCGTAAAGTTGTTGCGCTGGCGGGCGTGCTGGCGCTGGGGTATTGGCTGGGAGCGGCGCACACCGTGAAGGCGTCGAGCCATGAGTCGGATGGAGACGGGGTGCAATTCCAACTGACCGGAGTGAATGAGGCAAGCTCCCTGCTGGTCTACGAGCCGGAGTCGAAGGCTCTGTATGTCTACCGGGCGGCGACAACAGGGAATTCTGCATTGCAATGCAGCTTCAAGTTTCAGATGGACCGGCCGGGCAAAGTCATTCAGCGAATTCCCTGCCCTGTGCAATCAGTGTTTCCGTAGCGAAGGGTTCTCGCTCGGGTCGCGACATCTTCGGGGGACGGTCGCCGTTATTCTGCGCCGAAGATGCGTTTGAAGAAGTGTCCGACGCGCGTGAAGAAGCCGGGCTTCTTGGGCGCGGGCTCCGGTGTTGTTTTTGCCGCGACGGCCGGCGCTGTTGGCGTGGCTGCGGACGCGACCGTGGGCGCAGCGACGGGCGAAGTGTCAGGCGCGTTGTGGACCAGCGGCGGCGCGACCACGGCGGGCTTGGTGTTCTTTGGTTCCGGTGCGGGCGGAGGCAATGGGGCTAAACCTGCGCTCTGGGCCAGAGGAAATTCGTTACCGGTAGTTTCAGCGGGCGTGGGCGGGCAGCCGCAGGGTTCTTTCTCCTGATCGACCACTTCATGCAGGCTGCCGTGCTGGAACATGGCGCGCTGGCCGGGCTGCACGCGATAGAGGCTGCCGTCAAAGACGCTGCTCACGATGACATAGGGGGCGCTGCTGCCGGGGTTATCGACACAGGTATCGCCGCCCTGGCCGAGGCGAATCTTTACGTGCGAGGCGGCAGGTCCGCCGATGAGGATGCGGAAGTCGGGCGTGAGCACCGTGTCCGCGTTGTGGCCGGTGACGAAGCTGGCCTCGATGGCGCCGTGGTCCAGAGCCATGAGCAGGCCGGGCATGTCGCCGGATGCGGGGACTGTGGTGTCGGCGGCGAGTTTAACGGTGGTGGAGGCGCAGACGCGCAGGGAGCCGCGGCGGGGCAAGTCAACGTCGGTGTTGGCGGTGCCTGCGTTGACGGTGCCGCTGGCGGCGATGAGTGCTTTGCTGCCGGTGACCTGAAGCGCTCCGGTGACTGTGGCGCCCCCGCCGGGTGTCAGGCTGTCGAGTGGGACGATGGCGATGGCCTGGGTTGCTGCGGCGACTGGTTGCGCGGGCGCGGGATCAGCGGTTTGGGCTGCAAGGCTGACGGCCGCGAAGGCGACGCAAAGTGCGACCCCTGCATTTAGCAAGCGAATCCGGCGTGCTGAAGTGACGAACCAGGCGTGCATGGGGCTACATTTCCAGGAAATTGCGAATCATCTGGTGGCCACCCTCGGTGAGCACGCTCTCGGGGTGGAACTGCACGCCCTCGATGGGCAAGGTGCGGTGGCGAAGGCCCATGATGACGGTGGCGCCGGTCTTGCCGGCTCCGTTAGCTTCAGGCGTGCGCGCGGTGACGGTGAGCTCGGCGGGCAGCGATTCCTCGGCAACGATGAGGGAATGGTAGCGGGTGCAGGTAAGCGGCGTGGGCAATCCCGCGAAGACGCCTTTGCCGTCGTGGGTGATGGCGCTGGTCTTGCCGTGCATGAGCTGGTGGGCACGAATAACGTCGCCGCCGAACGCTTCTCCGATTGCCTGGTGGCCAAGGCAGACGCCGAGGATGGGCACTTTGCCGGCCATGTGGCGGATGAGTGGAACCAGGATTCCGGCTTCGCCGGGTGTGCACGGGCCGGGCGAGAGGAGGATGCGATCGGGCTTCAAGGCTTCGACTTCTTCGACCGTGAGTTCGTCGTTGCGGCGCACGACGACGTCCGCGCCCAGTTCGCCGAGGTATTGGACGAGGTTGTAAGTGAAGGAATCGTAGTTGTCGAGGACGAAAACCATTGTGCCTTTCAGTGTAGACTGCGCCCTTCGGCACTGCGGCACCTGCGGTGCGGCAGACGTTTCGCGCGGAGATTGAAGCAACGGGTGCGGGTTCAGGTGCTCCACAGTTTCACAGTTTCACAGTTTCACCGCTCCGAGCCCTGTTTTCTACTGTGGTGCACAGTTTCACGGCTTCCCTGTGGAAAAAGAGGGGGAAGGGGGTGTGTCGATTTGAGCGTAAAACTTTGATGGCGCTGCCTTTCTGCGCAAATTGGGGGTTCAATAGGCCGCTTAAAGGCCACTTGGACGCACTTTTCAGGACGATTCGCGTTGATGCGCGATTCGAGTGCGGGGGATCCGTTGGTTCGTGTCTGAAGGAGATGGTCCTCATCGTTCGTACGCTCCAATAAAAATGGCTTGAGGGACTGCGTCGTTCGACCGGCGCAGGACAGGCTGTCCAGGGCGGGTCGCTGCGCGTAAACCTCAAGCATTAGATATAGTGTGCTCCTTTGGGTCGTAATTATTCACAATTGGAGCAAAGTCTTTTGGCGAGTGGAATGAGGGAGTTACAAACCGTTTTTCGATTTGCCTCTTGACAAGGTTTCCACCTCCTCCACCCCATGGACGAAGACCTGTCCATGGGGGCCCCGGCTACGGTGGGGCTAACTGCGCTTTGCGCCGGACAGGTTCGCGCTCTCCCATCCTTTTCACGATGGAACTGTGAAAAGGATGGGGCACCCGGCCACAAAGCCTGAAACAAGGCTCTATTCAAGTTACTGCGCGGAGAAATGGCACTTAAGTCGCAGGTGTTGGGTGGCATCGATCCTATAGGATCGATGTTAGAGAACCCCTCTCCATTAACTACCAGGAATAGTTAGCTTCACTTATATAGAGCAGAAACGCATTGCCGGTGTCTTAGTGTCCTTAGAGCTGCAACCCTCAGGGGACTTGATTTGGGAGAATCGATTAGAGATGAAAGTAAGTTTGCATAGAATATCTATCGCGCACATCTCAGTCGTGCTCGCAGCGATCTTGATTGGAATTGCCTTCGGCATCGGCATCGCGCCAAACACGGTTTTCGATGGGGTGCGGCCGACCGCATTCTCTGTCTATGCGCTTGTTGCCGGAATCGCGGGTATCGCGGTGTTTGTGGCCTGCAGCGTTGTTTTCCTCAAGCGGGCGGCTGCCCCAATACATTCTCTCGAACTCAATCTACTCGACGCCTTTCTGGAATGTACTCCTGACAACATTTTTTTCAAAGATGAACGGAGCCGTTTTCTTCGCGTGAGCACGGCCATGGCGCGGCACTCTGGGATGGCTCACCCGTGCCTCGCGGTTGGAAAGACGGACGCTGACATTTTCAGCGCGGAACACGCAAACCAGGCGTTGGCGGACGAGCAGGAGCTGCTGCGCACGGGTCTGCCTATGATTGCCAAGGAAGAAAAGGAGACCTGGCCGGACGGGCACGAGACGTGGGCACTGACCACGAAGTTCCCACTGAAGGATGGCGCGGGCACGATCATTGGCAGCATGGGAATCGCGCATGACATCACGGCCCGCAAGCAAGCTCAACTGCAGATCCAACATATGGGGATGCATGACAATCTGACGGGGCTGCCGAACCGCATTCTGCTGGAGGATCGTCTTTCTCAGGCGATCGCGCTTTCGGAACGGAACCAAAGGCGTGTTGGGGTGCTGATGCTCGATCTGGATCACTTCAAGCAAGTGAATGACTCGTTTGGGCACTCTGTGGGCGACCGTCTCCTGGAGTTAGTGGCGGGCCGGTTGAAGTCCGGACTTCGCGAGAGCGACACGATTGCGCGCCTTGCGGGGGATGAGTTTGCGATTACCCTGCCCATGGCCGCAGACAGCGCAGGGATAGAGCTAGTGGCAAAAAATGTGTTAGACATGCTCTCGCTGCCGTTCTATGTCGATGACCAGGAGTCACAAATCAGCGCCAGTATTGGCATTTGCCAGTTCCCAGAGGACGGGAGAAAACCGCAGGAGCTGATGCAGTTTGCGCATGCTGCGATGCACGAAGCGAAGAAGCGGGGCCGCCATCAGTTCTGCTTCTTTTCCCCAGGCTTCAAAGAGGAGGCGCAGCGCTGCCAGAAACTGGAGAGCGATTTGCGCAACGCCTGCGTCCGAGAAGAATTCGTATTGCATTACCAGCCGTTCGTGTCGGCCAACTCCGACCGCATCACGGGCGTTGAAGCGTTGCTGCGCTGGCAGCACCCGAAAGATGGACTTCTGCCTCCCAACCTCTTCATTCCGAAACTGGAGGAACTGGGCCAGATGGTGGAAGTGGGCAACTGGGTATTGAAGACGGCATGCCGTCAGGCCGCGGAGTGGCAGCGCGGCGGGTTGCCTCCCATCCGCATGGCTGTGAACGTTTCGTCGCAGCAATTCTATTTTGGCAACCTTGTGGAAACGGTGGAATCGGTATTGCGAGAGACGCGACTGGATCCCCATCTGCTTGAGCTTGAATTAACAGAGAGCCAGAGCCTGGATGATTCGGCGTCGACGATCAACATCATGCGGCAACTGAAGCAACTGGGCGTGAGCCTGTCGCTCGACGACTTCGGCACCGGATGGTCGTCGCTGTCGTACCTACGTCATTTCCCCATCGATCGAATTAAAATCGATCGTTCTTTTGTGCGCGACATGCTGAACGATCCAGCGGACGAAGTGGTGGTGAAAAGCATTTTGAGCCTGGCGCGGAATCTGCGCATCGCCTGCATTGCCGAAGGGGTGGAGACGCTGGAAGAGCGCGACTACCTGAAGAAGCATTTGTGCCCGGAGATGCAGGGGTTCTTGTTCAGCCGGCCAGTGCCTGCAATCGAAGCGACGGCGTTGTTGCGATCGGCAAAGATCTTGCCGGGAGCAGTTTCTGAGGGGACCGCAAAGAAAGAGGCGGTTGCGACAGCAGGGACACCTTTGCCCCAAGCGGAGCTGCAAGAGGCTCTTTAGAGCAGTTCATCGCAGAGCCGCACCAGGATTAACAGCACAAAGAAGCAATTGGAGAAGCGAAACCGTCTCGCTATTTTTGCGCGGCGGGGGCGGGCTTGCGGGCGGGACGCGTGCGGGTGCGCGGCTTGAAGACGGTTGCATCGAGCGGTTCATGGAGCGACTTGTAGGCGATGCCGAGTAACTCGGCGTCCTCGGTATCGCCGCTGAGCTCCCAGATCATGACGCCGCCGAGACGTTCGTGGTAGGCATAGCTGGCCTTGAAGCGAATGGAGGTCGGGTCGTCGTAGGTCCAGAACGTGTTGCCGTCAAAAAGCCATGGCGACTGGGAACGTTCTTCCCGATAGACGGAGAACTGGGATGCGACGTCGCGGATGTGGTGATAGGAGCGATCTTCCTTGATGGCGTGACCGGTTTGGAACAGTCCTTCATTGGACCATTCGACATCAGTCCAGCTATAGCCATAAAAAGGGAGGCCCATGAGGATTTTTTCCGCGGGCACGCCGGAGGCTTCATAGCTGGCGATGCTTGTTTCGATGCTGTGGGTATCGTGGGGATCGGCGGAAAAGAGAGGGGCAATGAATCCGGTGCGCGCGCTCCACGGGCCGATGTAGTCGTAATTCATGACGCCGACCTGGTCGACGACGCGGGCAACGGCGGCGAAGTCAGTACCGGCGAAAGTCTGAGGAGACTCGTCGACGGCGACGGCGAGCAGCAGACCGGGGCGAAGCTTGCTCATCTGGGCGCGGAACTCCTGGAGCAGGGCGAGAAAATTGGCGGCATCGGCGGCCTGCGGCGATTCCCAGTCGATATCGAAACCATCGAAGAGGGTGGGGCGGGAGATGCCGCGCGCGAAGTGTCCGCGGAGAAAGGTGTCGACGCAGGAGGCGACAAAGGCCTTACGATTTTTCGGCTGCGCGTCTTCGGCGAAATCGCGGGGGTCGCCTTCGAGGGAGATCAATAACTTTAAATGCGGGTAGCGCCGTTTGAGTTCTTCGAGCTGGTGGAAGTTTCCGCGGAAGCGTGCCAGGGGCATGTCGGGTATGCCGTTGACGCTGTTTTTGCGTTTGAAGCGAATGCTGAGGTCGGCGCCTGGATCGGCGAGTGAACAGCGGCCATTGCGGACCGAGCCTTGCGAGTAGTTGATCTGATCGAGGCGCGCCGCCGCTCCATTCTTGATGAGGGTTTTGACGTAATAGGGTTGCGCGATGGAGATGCCCCATTGGGGAAAGTATCCGACCAACAGCGGATACGGCGTTTGTGGGCCGACGTATTGCGCGGGGGAAGTTGCCGTTTGAAGGAGAAAGATCGCGGCGACAACGATGAGTCGAATACGAGAGGGAAGCGCCATTGACTTTATCTTAAGACTTGGCGTGCGGGCGCGGAGATTCGCAGTTGACTGGGAGGAAAAATGAAACTGCAGTTCAAACGCGCGTGGTTTTCTTGAGGCGCTTGTCTTCGTACATTTCCTGGTCGGCGCGGATGACCATGTCCTTGAGAGATTCAGTGGAGAAGTGTTCGGCGGTGACGTGGCCGATGCTGAAGCTGAGGGGGTAGCGCGGATCGACGTCTGAGCCCATTTCTGTGGCGAGGGTTTTGAGGCGAAGTGCGGCGACCTCAATGCCGACCATGCTGAACTGTCCGGCGATAACAAATTCGTCGCCGCCGAAGCGGCCTTTGACGTCGGCGTCGCGGAAGTTGGCTTGGATGAGCTCGCCGGTTTTCTGCAGGTAGGAGGAACCGATGTTGTGGCCGAGGTTATCGTTGATTCTCTTGAGGCCGTCGAGATCGAGGAAGAGGACAGAGAAGGGCATTTTGGCGCGCTGGGCAATGCGCAGGGTCTGTTCGGCGAGCAGGTAGAAGCCGCGCATGTTGTAGAGGCCGGTCAAGTCGTCGCGGAGAGTGAGGTCGTGAATCTCCTTCTCCATATCGTTAACACGCCAGGCAATGATGAGCAGGAGTGCGATGGAGAGGGCGACGCCCATCGAGGTAAGGAGCGATGCGGCGAAGTGAGCGGGGATGAGCCCGCGGAAGACTGCCTGTGCCTCGCCGATTTCGCGCACGATGGGCCAGGCGAGAAGAACGGGGGCAAATCCGCGGGCGATGCGGCTGCCGATGCCGGCTCCGAGAAAGATGGAGAAGACGCCGAATTCCGCTTGTCGCAGGACCATGACCGCGGTGAGTAGGAGCAGGGAGAAGAGCACCTGGGGCGAGATGAGGTCGGCCGAGGTGAGGCCGAACAGGCCGAGGACGCCGAACATATCCTGGCAGACGAGCATGAGCGCGAACACGGAAAGAATTGAGACCAGCACGTCAGAGACGATCCGTGCAGTGGGAGTGTCAGTGCGCGCAACGATGATGATGTAGGAGAGAAAGAGAAAGGCCGCTGCGGAGAGCGGGGACATGGTGCCGGCGGAAAAGATGGCTTGCGCTGAGGACACGAAGCTGTCGTGCACGGCGCCGAGGTGGATGGAACTGATGACCAGAATGACGGTGGCGAGGATTGTCGAAATGGCAGCGCAAAAGCGGCTGAGTCGAATGACGAGGAGGGGGTTGCCGGGTTCGGACATCCACAGGCCGAGGTCGCAAAAGATGACGGTCAACGCGATGGGCGCATTGAGATGAAGCGGAGCGATATGCAGATACGCGCCCACCGCTGGGAAGGCTACGGCGGAAAATCCTGCGACGGAGATGAGCAGCACGAGGGCGAGGGCGGCGCGCCGCACAAGGAGGAGGCGTCGCAACCATTTGGGGTCCGGCTCACCGGGAGGCAGCGATGGGGTTGGCAAGGTCATGATTCGAGGGTGTAAAGAGGGCGCGGGCCGATCGAGGTTATTATCCTACAGCCGGGAGAGATGTCTGAGGTGATTCGGGGCACGCGCCGGTACATTCGTGATGGGAGTACGAAAGTGCGGAGCGGTTGCGTGCAGCGAGCAACAGTTCGCGGGATGGGCGGAACAGGTGGGCAGACTGTGCGTCGGTGAAATGCGTGGAGGCCGGGGGGAATGGGTGAGACCGGGCCACACGTTTGGGTTGCGTGCGCGCGAGCGCATCTGCCAAACTGGCGTTGGATGACGACGATGGTGCTTCACTTCTTGATTCAGGGACGGGTGCAGGGCGTGGGGTTCCGGTGGTTTGTACACCGCGAGGCCAGCGAACTGGAGCTGCGTGGATGGGTGCGCAACACCGAGGACGGCGAGGTGGAGGTGGTGGCTTCGGGCAGGGTGGAAGATCTGGCGGAGCTGCGCGCGAGCTTGCGCCGTGGCCCGCGCGGCAGCAGGGTGGATCGGCTGGTGGAGCACTATCTGGACGAGAAGGAAGCGGAGGGGCTGGAGTCGTTTCGGATCGAGGGGGCGTGGTGAGAGAGGCGGGGAATAGGGAGTAGGGGGTAGGGAGTAGGAATCGGATACGCGTGCTTGATAGTTAGTCAACAGATAAGTCGTTTAGAGGCGGGCTGGCGATTTTCGGCTCACGTTTCGTGTCGATGGCGTGATATAGGTTTCGGATGGTGCAATGAAACCTTCCCTGCGCATGAGAAAACTTTCCCTTTGGCTGATCGTATGGATGCTGGTGGCCTGTGCAGTGGCGCGGGGCCAGAGCTTTGATTTAGCGAATGGGCGCGTTCCGCTAGTGTCTCTGGATGGCTTGTGGCGCTTTCAACCGGGAGACAATCCTGCGTGGGCTGATCCTAACTTTGACGATTCGAAGTGGGTGCTGTTGCGATCGGATCAGGATTGGGGCAGTCAGGGATATCCCAAGCTAAGCGGGCTGGCGTGGTACCGGTTTGAAGTGACGGCGCCAAAGGGTCTTTCGAAAATATCTATCCTTCTTCCGGACATGATGACTTGCTACGAGGTGTATGCCGACGGGAAGCTACTCGGCACAGTTGGCAAGATGCCACCCAATCGCATGCCCTACGGGGGTGGCGAGATCGAATATTTCGCTCTCCCCGCGCCTGCCTCGGGATCGGGCAAAATCGTGATTGCGCTGCGGGTGTGGCATTGGCCCGGTTGGGTGAAGTACTACGGAGGAGGGCCGAGATACGGCGGCGGGCTAGTTGGCGACACGATCCTGATCGGGGGGGAAGCTCGTCGAATGGCGGACAGCATATTCCGATACCGCGCGCTTGACCTGTTCATGTGCATCTTTGAGGGACTGGCGGCTCTGGCGCCGCTGACTCTGTTTCTGCTGCGATCGAAGGACAAGGAATACCTGTGGCTTTTCGTCATGTTGCTGGTGTCTGCCGGCCCGCACTTGCTTCAATTCGCTATATCTTCAACCATTGTGAATGTTGAGCAGCGCGACCTGATCAATGCAATTCTGTCGGTGATTGAGAATGTGGCGGAGGTGCTTTTTCTTCTGGAGGTGCTCCGACCGAAGAAGACCTGGTTCTTCAAGTTCGCGGTCGCGACCATTGCATTGAGTTTCGCGGATAGTGTATTCGCGAGCTTCTCGGGGAGTTACCTGGGAGTCGGTTTCGATGCGGCCTTCTCGGTAATATGTGAAACGATTCTGAGTGCGTGGATGGTTTCTGTCTTGGTCAACCGCGGAAAGCGAGCGTCGATTGACGCCCGCTTGATCCTTGGTCCCGTGGCACTCATGATGGGATACAACCTGGTCTCGGGGTTGGGATGGGCAACCTATGCGTTTGGATGGCAACATGCATTCAATGGACAAGTAACCCTAGTCAATCAACCGTTGCCAATTGACCTGAGTACTGTTGTGGAGGCAATTTATCTGATTGGTCTCTCCGGCATTCTCGTTCTTCGATTTGCACGGACGCGCAGTGAAGAAGAGCGGATCACTGCGGAGGTGCAGGCGGCGCAGGAGGTGCAGCAGTATTTCATTCCATCGCAGTTGCCGGCAATACCTGGATTCAAGATTGAGAGTGCGTATAGGCCAGCGCGCGAAGTGGGGGGAGACTTTTTTCAGGTGCTTCCGCATGAAACAGACGGCAGCATCCTGGTGGCGCTGGGCGATGTGGCGGGCAAAGGACTGCAAGCGGGAATGCTGGCTACGCTGATTGTGGGCGCGGTGCGCACGGCGGCGAGGTTTACGACCGATCCCAAACTGGTGATGGCCCTGCTGAATGAGCGATTACAAGGGCGTGGGCTGGTGACGTGCATGGCAATGCGTGTGGACAAGGACGGAAGCGCAACGCTGGTGAACGCGGGACATTTGCCGCCGTATCTTAATGGCGCGGAGCTACAGGTGGAAGGCTCGTTGCCGCTGGGCGCGGTGGCGGCGATGGAGTTTCCTGAATTGCATTTCAAACTGGCAGACGGGGACAGCCTGATGCTGATGTCGGATGGAATTGTAGAAGCACAGGATGCGGACGGGCATTTGTTCGGATTCGATCGCATTGCGAAGATGGTGAACGAGCGGGTTACGGCGTCGGGGCTGGCAACGGCGGCACAAGAATTTGGACAGGAAGACGATATCACGGTGCTGAGTGTGGCCCGCATGCAGCCGGCGATGGCGGTATGAACAATCCGCCTAGCGCGACGAAAGTTCGGGACGCAACCCTTTATAATCGATAGGGAAGACGAACCGCATTCCTTTCTGTTCCCTTCCCTTAAAACCTTTGAAGCGGAGTTTCGCGAAACTCCAGGAGCGAGCGGACGTATGCCCGAGACACCGAAGCCGGTGAACATAGAAGCATTGAAGGCGCTGGTACGCACAGTGCCGGATTTTCCCAAGCCGGGGATTTTGTTTTACGACATTACGACGCTGCTGAAAGACAGGACCGGCTTTGCGCAACTGATTGACGCACTGGCGGCGCATTACATTGAGCAGCGGATCGACCTGGTGCTGGGCATCGAGGCGCGCGGATTCATTTTTGGACCGGCGCTGGCCTACAGGCTGAACGCGGGATTTGTGCCGGTGCGCAAGCCGCGAAAGTTGCCCGCTCCTGTGGCGCGCGTGACCTATGACCTGGAGTACGGGTCGGACACGCTGGAGATTCACCTGGACGCGATCAAGCCGGGGCAGCGTGTGGTTCTGGTGGACGATCTGCTGGCGACGGGCGGCACGATGGAAGCAACAGTGAAGCTGGTGAAGCAACTGGGCGGCGAAATTGCCGGGCTGGGCTTTGCGGTGGAACTGGATTTCCTGAAGGGCCGTGACCGCTTCAAGGAGTACGACGTCTTCAGCCTGCTGCACTACAACGAGTAGAGTCTCAAGCCCTGAGTTCGAGGGCCGGTGACTTCATTTCCCCGGCACATCATAAGCGGTGTGGATGGGAAGGAAGACTCGTACGGCCGTACCATGTGTTTTGGAATCGTTGCTGCTTTCGAGTTGAATCTTTCCGCCGTGGCCCTCGACGAATTGCCTGGCGATGAACAATCCGATGCCTGTACCCACGGTGTAACGGGTGGTGAAGAAGGCTTCGAACACTTTGGGCAGGATTTCCGGCGCAATCCCCGTTCCATTGTCTGCAACTGTCAGAACGACTCCCTCCGATGGAGAGTCGGTGTCCCTGACGGAAATTGAAAGAGTTCCACCCGTCGGCATGGCATACATCGAATTCGTGATGAGATTCGAGATCACCTGCATAATTTCGCCGCGACGAAGCATGACCTTCCGAGAAGATTCGAAGGACTTGCGAACGGCGATACCGGTTGCCATACAGCGCGGTTCGTAAATCGTGATGGCGTGCTCCGTGACCTCGCTCAGACTTGCGTGGCTGGCGGGAGCAAGTTCGCGGTAGTAGCCAAGGGTTTGCTTGGCGATATGGGAAACGCGCGCCAACTCGCTTTCCGCGGACGCCAGATACTTGATCCCCTCGGGGTGAGTGACCATGGGGCGGAGAAGGTAAAGAAGGTTGACAACGGCCTCGAGAGGGTTGTTGATCTCGTGGGCGATGGTTGCGGCCATGCGTCCCGTGGCGGCAATTTTTTCAGCCTGAAGAAGCGATAGCTCCATTCGTTTGCGAACCGAGACATCGCGCAGAATCTTCGACGCACCAATGATGCGACCATCCGCGTCTTTGATGGGAGAGATGGTCAGAGACACGTCGATCAATCGTCCGTCCTTGGTCAAGCGGACGGTATCGAAATGCTCCACCCGCCGGCCGGCTCGAATGTTCTCGATGATCTCCACTTCGTCCGAGTGGAGGTGCTCAGGGATGAGTTTGAGAATCGATTGACCGATCATCTCCTCTGCGGCGTATCCGAAGACCCGCGTAGCCGCGGCGTTCCAGCTTTTGACGATTCCATTCAAATCCTTGCTCAAAATCACATCGTCGGAAGAGTCGACGATGGCGGCCAGTTGACCGAGGTGTTGAGCGCTCTCCCGTAGCGCCTCTTCGGTGTTCCGAATTTCCGTCAAGTCGCGGACTGTGCCGAGAATCGTGCCTTGGGGTGCGTCCGGATCGAGCCGGACGTTTCCCTTGACTTCGATCCAGCGAAGGGCCTTGTCGGGGAGAAAGATCCTGCCTTCAAAATGGAGGGGCTCGCCGTCTTGCACGGTCCGCTGAATGGCCTGCCGAAACGAGTCGCGGTAGTCGGGATGGACGACGCTGCGCAAGAACTCCGCCCCGTTGACCGGGCCCTCTTCGCGGCCGCGAGCGAAAATCTGATACATGCGATCGTTTTCCCAACGCCCTTTGTCTTCGACCGTGTCCCAGACAAAGACTCCGAGTTGCGCGACTTCAGTGGCGAGTTTGAGCCTCGCTTCGCTGTCGCGCAGGCGGCGGGCGCCCACGACGGTCTCAGTCATATTGCGAAAGGCGTCGTAAACGCCTCCGATCCGACCGTTCTCATAAACGGGAATCAGAGAGTAGCTCCAATAGTGGTCTTCGAGCACTCCGTTCAGAAGGATGGGGATGAGCATGTTGTCCCGCACGGCTGTCTCGCCCTTGTAGAAGCAGGCCTCGAGATCCCCGCCCACCAAATCCCATGCCTCATGAAACACGTCGCGATAGAAACCGCCGAGGGCCGCGGGGTGTTTCAGCGTCAACGTGGAAATGGCTGCGTCATTGTAGAGAAAGACCATTTCCGGGCCCCAGGAAAGGATGGTCGGAAAGGGTGAATGGAGCATCAGGTTCGCGGTGGCGAGCAAGGTCTCAGACCATTGTTCGATGCGGCCCAGGGGGGACTTGGACCAATCAAAGGCACGAATGCGACGGGCCATTTCACTGTTTCCGGTGATCAGGGTGTCTGCACGGTCAGTGAAGGCTGCTTTATTCATGAGATGGTTGGCTTAGCGAGGTATTTTCCGTACCACTCCAATGCTAATCCAATTTCGCATTGGGGACATTGGGCAGCGACGCAGGGATGAGCCGCGATTGATTGAGGTAACTTCGGGAGATTCGGAATGGGGTGGGCCCGATTGTATTGGTGGACGCGGTAGGAATCGAACCTACAACCTGTCGGTTAAGAGCCCGTCTATTTATATTGGCACGTCTTTGTTTTCAATGACTTATCTGGAGCATAAAAGCGTCTTTGGAGCCCTTTCGGCGCTCTGTGCGGTGAAGTTTGCGGTGAAGTTTCAGACGAGCATCACACTGGCGCTCGACCGCCGGATGAGGAGCCTAGTGCTGCGCAATTATGGAATGGTTCAAGTGCGACAAGTCTTCTTCGAGCAAAGCGCTCTCTTCCGTCCCAGGTGAATTTGTTCGTTCCGTCTTGCGTATGGTGTTCCGAAGCTGTGAACGAAACATTTGAGCGATCCGCACTCAATCAATCCCAAAATCGAAGAAAATCCGCCCGGCAATAACAACTGCGTACTCACCAGAGGCAAGGGATGCTTCTGGCTTGAAGGAGTATTTGCGCTGTTGCGTTCCCTTATATGTGATCTCTCCGAGTTCTTGGAAGACCAGAGGGATTCGTGCGGCTTCGGGTATTCCGGTCTGAGTGGTTCGGAAGGCAGCCACCTTGGCCGCTTCGACTCTCCGATGTTTGCTTCCCGTGTCGATCTGGAGCCTAACTAGTTGGACCAACTCGGCAACACGACGGTTTTCGGGAACGACAACTTCGCCAAAGCTTGGGTTTTTGTTTGTCACCCTAATTGGTGAGGCCGGGCCGGCTTCGGACAAAGTCAGATATCCATGTGCGGCACCCCCAAAGGCAACACCAATTCCAGCTTTCGCCTCCGCCGTCACTTTTGTCTCTTGAAGACGGATCTTCTTGTCGCCATCATAAAGCCAGAAGGAATTGTCATCCTTGCTCTCGGAAGACGCAGGGTCCGGAGGGCCAGCCTGAGCACTTGGGGCAGAGATCATGGCCTCAATTACGTTGTCGGGAACGCCATTATTCTTTAAGGCGAGCATGCCGTCTGTAGACATGTCAAACTGGTTCGGACGACTCTTGATTGTCTTCACGATCAGTTCGCTACTCAATCCACCTTTGACGAGTTTAATAACCTCGGCGTTTGTCAAAGGAGCCAGCGTGGTTTGGTTCTGGCCAATCGCTGCTCTAACCCAAAGAGTGCAAGAAAGCGTCAAAACGGTCAACAATAGGATCCTTAATTGAACTGTGCCTAGATGGACTTTCACTTTCATACCGTGCTTCCTTTCCCAACCCTCTATTCGCAAGTTTTTCGGTCTATCAAGCTAACGCTCCTGGGATTTCAGTTAGATTACGCCTCGAGAGTGACGCTATTTTCAACATTGCCGCACAAGATGGCGTGAAGCTACGAACCGCGGTCACCTCCGCAGACTGGTACCGAAAACGCTCATCGCGGCGACAATCCGACTTTCGCCGGACGTAATTATCGCTGAACGAAGCATTGACAATGTTAAATAACTGAATCATTATAGTGCCACTCCTCCTACAAGGTTCTCGAACCCTTGTATCAAATCGCGTTTTTGCGCTTCCGCCCTAACAGATCAACGTCCAAAGTTAGGTCGCCGCTTCATCCTCTGATGGATGCGATCGATAAGGAGGACCGTTTGAGCACTAAGCTGAACTTCGTCGTATCCTGTGGCACAATCGAGAGAGGGATCACCAAGAAAGTTACTTGCCACCGCCCTGCGGCTGCCATTTTCTTTCCAGAGATAGCACGGAAGAACATCGCGCGATTTACGATGTCAACTCTGGCGGTTATCTGCGCAATTTCACTGCAAGGCTGCGGAAGTAACGGTGGATCCTCAACTGGGACCCCAAAACAGTCTGCTCCGGCTATCACTGCACAGCCTGTCAGCCAAACCGTTCCCTCGGGGCAGGCAGCAACGTTTACGGTGACGGCCAGTGGTTCCCCTGCTCCCACTTATCAGTGGCTCCTAAATGGCTCCCCGATCGCAGGAGCAAGCAAAGCATCTTATACAACTCCGACTTTGACAACCGCGAAAAGCGGTGATGCCTACACAGTAACTGTCGCGAACTCACTCGGGGCTGTCACGAGTAGCAGAGCGACCCTCACTGTGACCAATATCGCCTCGGCAGTTCTTGCTCCGTCTGTGATTCTTCTCACAACGGCACAGGAAGCATCTATCACGTCGGCGACACGCTCATCCGTTACTTTTTCACAAGCGGTTACGTTTGCACCAGGGGTTGTCGTTCTTGGAACGAGTCACGTATTCAAGGTCGAATCCAGTACGATTACAGGCTCGCAGACGGTCGTGGCGATTACCGATCCGGAGCTTCAAGAACTGTTTTCCAGCCTGATTGTTCAGGGATCTTACGTGGCCGATCCGAGCATGGCAGTTCCGGCCGCGGCCGTCGCTGCAAAACTTTGGGAGCCGCGGGTGCGGCCCCTCGACACAGGAAATGCTAGCTATACGTTTAGCTGGCCCTTTACGATCAGCAATGGGGGATTTTCGCTGGACTCGACTCTGACCTCCACGATCACCGCCTTTGTAAACTACAGCTTTCAGAATGGTGCGTTGCAACAGGGCGATCTAGACGTTACAGTTGACAACCAGATCACACTTGAGGAATCATTCTCCGCCGAAGCGATGGCATCGACCGAGACAGAACTCGGATCGGTGACGATTCCAATCCCCGTCTCGGTTGCTGACTCCGCCCTTGATAGCATTGGGATCTATACGCTGGCCCTAAAGATACCTGCATATGCGGGAGCTTCACTGCAGTCAGGCTTCGAAGCCTCCCTCAGCCAGACTCTGAGTACCACGGGAGCAATCAATCTAACCTACGATCCTAACGACGGACCTGCCGCGAGCAGCAGCTTTGCAGCGAGCTACACTCCAAGCTCCCTTGATCCCGCGGCGCCCGCAGGATCGCCGCTGGCAACTTTCACAGAAAATGGAAGCGTCTACGTTCGCGTCGCGCCTGCGCTTGCGTTCGTAAACGAGCTGGCGCTGCTCGGTGTTGATACACGGCTATCTCTCGACGATCAGGCTTCATTGCAACTCAACACCGGCTCACCGCCATATTGTCTGAGCAACGATTTCAACGTAGACGTCGCGGCCAATGGGTTCTTAAAGGTAATCGGCTTCGCTCCGTTAACCACACCGACTTACTCGACTTCCCTTTATCAGGGTACGCCGCAGACGATTGGGACCTGCCGGGCAGCAGTGGATGTGTCGGCTCAAACAGGCACCACAGAGCCGATTCCATATCGAGCCAGCGTTCCAATTAGCATCACCGTTGCGCAAAATGGATCTGACTCGCCAGCCCCGGCTTCGGCGCCTACTGGAAGCGTCACTGTTTTAGGCGGCGGTTCTGCATGCGATGCGACTCTCACGGCGACTTCTATGGCCTCTGCGACCGCGACGTGTAATTTATCTCCGCTTTCGGCGGGAAGCAGTGTTCCGGTATCGGTGAATTATTCGGGGGACGCAAACTTCTCACCGGGCACCACTCAGATCGGACTGAATATCGGCGACTCACAGTACTCGTTGCTCGGAAGTCTCGTTACATTGGTTGAGGAGGATCCTCTTGGCACTCCAGGCACTCAAGCGGTCACGGTTCGAGCGGGCCCCGGAACCGCATTTTCCAGCGGCAACCTTGCAACTTTGAATGGCCAACAGATTATTGGGTCTACCTTGCTGGTCGGAGAAGACTATATTGACGTGTCCTACACAGTTGCAGCAACTGCGGCTGTAAGCTCCTTTAACGGGCCTGTTTTCACTTTCGGCGCCGGTGCGCCGAGCATTCTTGGATGCTCACTAGATCCGGCTAGCACATTCTCTTCGTCGCAGGTTCTGGTTTCATGCACTGCGGCGCAGGTTTTTATCAACGCTTCTGGAATATCTACGACGCCGGGCAGTGATATCCTCGTCGACTTACAGCTAGGACCGGCAACGCAGTGACTCGCGGTTTTTGGGTTCCGGTCGAATGATGGGCAATCCCGATATTGCCCATTTTTTGAGATTTCTTCCAGATCGGCGGTCCTACACTTCGGACCACAAACCGAATGCGCTGCGCGGTGAGTCTGTGATGTCCGTCTATTCTCCGCGACGAGATCGACTCGTCAATGGCAAGCCCAACTTGCATCGATTTGCTGACGAGCCCTTAAACTCGATGACAAGTTGGGAATGCCGCAGGCGAGTTTGACTATTCCCTCGCCCTTGCAGCTTGAAATCGGTCATGCAACTGGTCAACGTCTATTCTCGCAGCGGTTGCCGCTTTCTTGAAACCGGGATCACGAAGCATCTCGCTCGTAACATCTTTATAAATAATCTTCAGAGTAATGCTATTTAAATGCTTATTGGCAGCTCCGTATGCTGATTTTAAGTCCTTCTCCAACATCTCCTTCCGCTGATCGGTCGTCGGATCAGATCCCAAAACTTTGATCCAGCGGTCGGGGAGTTTCGCCTTTACAGAAGGCAACAGCCGATCGCAAACGATGGCGCAATTCCTTGCGATAGCGGCATCGAGTTGGGCTTCTGCCATTTGCTGAAACCCGACTATTTCGACATCCAACCGTTTGCATTCCTCTTGGAAAGCCTCGCGGTTGCTTTTCAAAATGACAGCGCCATAATGGGCGATATTAATAAGGTACTTTCTTTCAATTTCTGCGCGGCGTTTCAACAGGCTTTCACCTGAAACCTCATCGGCTTTGGCAATCAATTGAAAGTTGGCTCGAAGGAGTTCCTCAGTCTCCGCATCAGGTGCAAGCCCGAGGAGGTCTGTTGGAACATCCACTCTCTTCCGAGAGAGCGCCGCGCCCTTCAGGCTAAACTCGACGAACTGAAACTCCGTGCTCAGAACCCTCACTTGACGTGCCAGGTCAAAGTCTTGAGGCGGACTTTCTTTGAGGTTGTTTTCAATTGCTCTGACCTCCGTGTTCGTGAGCGAGGCAGCTGCGGCACTCCGCGGAGCCAGAATCTGTTCGTGCAGGTTTTCTCCTGGATTCGGAGAAAGAACAATCTCGGCGGATTGCGGCATGGATTCTTCGACAAGCCTGGGCGTCGGAGCATAGACGATTCTTACGCCGTCGATCTCCAGCACGCAAAGTCGGATTCCGATTTCCGTGGGACAAGCCGATGCCCGCGATCATGTTCAATATGGACAAGTTTGAGAAGCTCCTGGTCGAAGATCACTTCGCCGCCAAGGGCACTGCTCCAGACTGGCTCAAGGAGTTGGAATTGGCCAAGCCTGTCGACTTCCCAGCCAAGATGACGGAAGATATCCCGGAGTACGGTTTGACGCTCGTTGGAATGCCCGATGCAGTCTTCGAGATGGAAGACGGGAACATCTGTGTCGTTGATTACAAGACAGCCGGCTACAAAGGCGACGACGATCCGTTCATGGGCAGTTACCAAGCGCAGCTCTGGGGATACGCCCGATTGCTGCAGCATCACGATATCGGCAGGGTGCGGAAGGCAGCCCTTGTGTATTTCGAGAACGACCTAGCCGATTTCGAAGACGATTCCGACGATCTCTTCACAAAGGACGGTCTGTTTGTTCCGTTCTCGGTCAAGATTCATGAGGTTGACATCGATCTTCGCGCACTCGACAAGTTGATGAAGGACTTCCGCGCCTACGCCGACATGGCAGCACCGCCGAGAAGCCGTGAAGCATGCAAGACTTGCCCAAGGCTCAAACATCTACTCGACATTGGGTTCAAACAGTTCAACAGTTTAAAGGTCGTTAAGGATCTTGAGAACAAAGACACTGCAACATTGAACTTCATCTTGAGACAACGAGCTGCGGATCAGCGCCAGGACCGGGTGCGTGAGTCCCTAGGCTGGGAAGACGACATGACTGACTTCGTGCCAGCCACGCAGTCTGCATTCAACCTGCAGTAAACCTACGAGTCGGCCTTCCTCTAACAGTCGATACTTCCAACTCAACGAAGTTCAGCCCGTCTTCTCAGCGCGTGCCGAGGAGAATGGATTGGAGATCCATGCAGACCATTTCGCCACCGAACAATCCTCAGCCGCCCGCTCCAACACTCTTGAGCCCGCACGCCGTGGCAAGACACCTAGGAGTCTCCGAGCGCTGGGTACGGGACCACGCAACTCGGCGCTTCCCGAAGTTGCCAGTAGTTAAGTTAGGCCCACTTCTCCGATTCCGCCCTAAGGACGTTGACGAGTTCGTCGAGCGCCAGCGCGACGACCACTCGGGAACTACCCGCATTCACTAACTTCTCTCACCGGGCGCGGCAGCACCGCTGTCGCGCTCACACCCACACAACCCGTCAGGATGCACGATATGAGTTTTGAATACCAGCGCGGGAGTGTGTTCGTTCAAGGTAAGCGCCGCAAGATGTGGTATGGAAAATTCCGAGTCTGGCAGAAAGACCCTTTGACGAACACCTTTGCCGCGAAACAGAAGACCAAGAAGATCGGCCCGAAGTCGGAGTTCACGAAATTCGCCGCCGAGGAACGCCTCCGCGCCATGATCGCTGAGGAGAACTCGAATACGCCCTCCCTGCCGGAGGGAGTCGCAGCCAAGGATCTTACACTGGATTGGTTCGTAACCAATCGTCACATTCCGATGATGACCTG
>Ga0265339_10000118_pt1 | contig 65006 bp, 58 predicted proteins | sample 4CB219metaG_FD_202085 | JGI IMG/M metagenome (GOLD analysis project Ga0265339, IMG submission 202085) | Rhizosphere microbial communities from Carex aquatilis grown in University of Washington, Seatle, WA, United States - 4-CB2-19 metaG | ecosystem: Host-associated > Plants > Roots >... | reverse complement strand
GAGACGACCGGCCAGGGCATCGTCTTTGTCGCCGAAGGAAGATATCGCCTCAGTCACACGATTCGCCTGTGGTCGGGCATCCGGCTCATTGGCTACGGCGCGCATCGCCCTGTGTTTGTGTTGGGAGCAAACACACCCGGCTATCAGGAAGGCCACGAATTTCTGGGAACCGGCCGGTACATGCTTCAGTTTTCCTCAATGCGCCCCCAGGCCAGTGAGCCTGTGATGGACGCAAACGAGTTCACGTTCTACAGCGGAATCATGAACCTCGACTTCGAGGTCGGCGCCGGAAATCCGGCAGCAATCGCGGTGCGGTTTCATGTGGCGCAGCACTCGTTTGTTCAGCACATGCGGTTCAAGGTGGGCGATGGCCGGGCCGCGCTTGAAGATGTGGGCAATGGCGCAATCGACCTGCAAATTGAGGGTGGCGAATACGGCATAATCTCCGTTCGCACCTCACCCGCATGGCAATTTCTGCTGATGGATTCCAGCATCACCGGCCAGAAGAAGGCGGCCATCCATACGCAGGAAGTTGGCATGACGCTGATCCGCGATCGCATTGCGCAGGCACCGGTGGCCGTCGAAATCACGCACGGAATGACAGAGCAGTTGTACGGCCGCGACCTGGTGCTTGAAGACATCAGCCACTCTGCAATCGTGCTTGGCGATGCCCGCAAGGCGCATCACCAGGTAACGCTTGACCGCATCGTCTGCAAAAACGTGCCGCAATTGATTCAAGGGCAGGACGGTTCAAGTTCGACATTCGCTGTGAAAGGAAGCACCAAGCCTTTTGTTGAGGAGCATCTGACCATTGGCCTTGCAATCGGCCCTGACGGACGCGAGAGCGGAGTACAAATTCACCATCGCGAGCGCTCCGGCGCAGGCAAGGCTGTGGCATCCGACATCCCTGCCCTGCCGCCCATGCAGCAGTGGGTCAACGTGCACTCACTCGGCGTCAAAGGAGACGGCTCTGACGACACGGCGGCGTTGCAGGCCGCCATCGATGCGCATCGAATTCTGTATTTCCCCAGCGGCACCTATCGCGTAACAAACACGCTGCAACTCAAGCCGGACAGCGTGCTGATCGGTTTCAATCCCGTGACTGCTGTGATTGTGGCAACCGACGATGCGCCAAACTTTACCGGCGAAGGCGAGGCAGTGCCGCTGGTTGAGAGCGCCAAAGGCGGCGCGGCCATCATGACCGGCATCGGCATCCTGACCTCGCCCCAGGACCACCGCGCAGCAGGACTTGTATGGCGCGCTGGTCCTGCGTCGTTCGTTGAAGATGTGAATTTCATGCGTGGGCCGGGTCGCAGAAATTCCGCGCTCAATCCAAATCTACCCCGGCTTGCGCAGCCGCAAAGTCCAGGAGCCTTCAATCCAAACGCAGGAGCAGGAGCGCAATATCCCAGCCTGTGGGTGAAAGATGGTGGCGGCGGCATCTTCCGCGGCGTGTGGACAGCGAACACGCTGGCGAGAGCCGGCCTGCTGGTTGAAAGCACAACCACGCCCAGCATCGTCTACCAGATGTCGTGCGAGCACCACATGCAACACGAAACGCAATTCCATAACGCGTCAAACTGGACGGTGTACGCGTTGCAAACCGAGGAAGAAAACCCCGCCGGCGCCGACTCGTTCTCCATCGAATTTAAAGACGCGCATCAGATGCTGTTCGCGAATCTGTTCATGTACCGCGTGTCGCGAAACGTGCTGCCCAAGCTGAACGCGGTTGAAGCAGCAAACTCAAGCGACGTTCATTTCGAAAACGTGCACGACTTCAGCATGACGCGCCTTGCATTCGACAACAGTTTCTTTGACGCCACCAGCGGCGTGCGCATCCGCACCCATGACTTCACAACCTTCACGCTGAATTCGGAAGTCAAAGCTGGTACCCCATTGCCCCTGCCTGCGGGCGTTTTCGCAGCCGGCGCAACGTTGGAACAGGTGGCAAGCGGCTTCAGCAACATTGCCGGGCTTACTACCAACGAAAGCGGACACCTGTTTTTCACCGACGCCGCCATGCACCATATCTACAAGTGGAACGCAGACGAAAAGAAGGCCGAACTGCTGACCGACAAAGTGCAAACGCCCATGGCCGCGGCCTTCGCCGGCAGCGGCTCATTACTGGTTCAGGACTACAGCCGAACGGTCTTCAGCGTTGACACCAAATCCGGTGAAGCAAAGAAAATCGACGGCGTAAGCGCATCCGTCGCCGATACAAATCTCATGCTGCCGGTCGGCTTCCACAACAGCATGGAAACCCTGATGATGCAGATGGAGCGCCGAGGCGTGGTCTACGCAGGCCGTAGCAACATGGCTATCCAGGCCGTTGTAAAGGATGAGCCGCGTAATTTCTATTATGCTTCCGGCACTTCAAACGCCATTATGGCTGGCGGTAACTGGCAGCCCATGCTGCAAACATCGCAATGGCGGCTCTTCCGCGTCGGCGATGAGCACCTGGTAGCAAGCGAAGAAGACGACGCCACCTATCACCTGAGACTTGATAGCCTTGCCCATGCCACAGCTTCCGAATTTGCAACGCGCGGAGGTTCCAGCGTTGTAGCGGACGCATCCGGAAACGTGTACGTAGCAGAAGGTCAGCTCTACATTTACAACTCCAGCGGAAAGCAAATCGGCATAGTTGAAATTCCGGAGCGGCCAAGCAGTCTCGCCTTTGGCGGAGCAGATAAAAAAACACTGTTCATCGGCGCGCGCCGTTCGCTTTTTTCCCTTCAAACAGCGGCTGCGGGCCAATAAGCTCCAGCCCACATCGGCACATATCAGCCACCATCGCACTGCGCGACTTTTATTTCAAGAGTCGCGCAGCAGACCCCTGGCGTGAGATTCTTGACAACGTTCGACGGACGAGAATACATTCCACCCCAAATGGACTATGAGCCATTGAGATACAGTTTCAATCAGTACTTCGGAGGAAGTTATTCAGCTCAATCCGCGTGGTCCAGTCGCACTTATCGGAACTCTCGACACCAAAGGGGATGAGGTCAGGTTTCTGCGCGACCATCTGCGCTCGCTCGGAATCGACGTCATCGTCATTGACGTGGGTATTCTGGGGCCGCCGCCGTTTACACCCGACATTACTCGCGAACAGATTGCCCTGCGCGGCGGGAGCTCGCTTGAAGCACTAATCTCCGGTGGCGACCGTGGTCAGGCCGTCATGACCATGCAGGTCGGGCTTGCCGAGTGGCTCAGCGAGCGTCATCGTCAGCAACCGCTTGCAGGTGTGCTCGCAGTTGGCGGCTCAGGCGGCACCAGCGTTGCCTCCGCCGGCATGAGAGAGTTGCCGCTGGGCGTGCCCAAGCTGATGGTTTCAACTTCGGCCTCAGGCAACGTCCGGTCCTACGTGGGCGGCTCAGACATGCTGATGATGCACGCTGTCTCTGATATCGCCGGCTTGAATCGCGTCACCTGCAATGTGCTCACAACCGCCGCCAACGCCATGGCCGGAATGTGTGGATTGCCGACGCCGCAGTTCGTCGCAGACCGCCCCTTGGTCTGCGCCACCATGTTTGGCGTTACCACGCCGTGCGTCACCCAGGTAAGAGGCATGCTGGAGAAGGCTGGATTCGAAGTGCTCGTCTTCTCTGCCAACGGAGTCGGCGGTCAGAGCATGGAACAGATCATCCGCTCGGGCCTTGCCTGCGGCGTTATTGACATTACAACAACTGAACTTGCAGATGAGCTGGCCGGTGGAATTCTTTCCGCCGGTCCCAATCGCCTGCAGGAAGCCGGAATCTGCGGCGTGCCGCAGGTGATTTCAGTCGGCGCCATCGATATGGTCAACTTCGGTCCCTTCGAAACCGTCCCCGAAAAATATCGCGAGCGCACGCTGTACCGCCACAATTCGTCCGTCACTTTGATGCGCACAACGCCCGCCGAAAATGCGATCCTTGGTAAACAGATTGCCGAGAGAGCCAGCGCAGCCATGGGCCCTGTAACCATCGTGCTACCACTGCGCGGCGTCTCAGCAATCGATTGTCCAGGCCAGCCGTTTTACAGCCACGAAGCCGATGAGGCTTTGTTCAATGCGATCAGGCAGTACATAAAGCCTGCGGTCAAACTGGTTGAGGTGGACGCGCACATCAATGACCCATCGTTCGCGGCGCGGCTGTTTGCAGAGTTTCTTGAGATCGTAAAGGAGAAGAAAAACGCATGACGTTACGCGAGCAGTGTCTTGCCAGGCTGCGCGAACAGGTTCGTGCCGGATCGCCCATTCTTGGCGTCGGCGCGGGCACAGGAATTTCAGCCAAGTTTGCTGAAGCCGGTGGCGCAGATCTGATCATTATTTATAATTCCGGCCGCTATCGGATGGCGGGCCGCGGATCCAGTGCCGGGCTGCTCTCCTACGGCGATGCAAATCAGATTGTGGTTGAAATGGCTGAAGAAGTTTTGCCCGTGGTCAAGCACACGCCCGTCCTCGCCGGCGTTTGCGGAACCGACCCCTTCCGGCGCATGCACAGGTTTCTGCCGCAGATTCGCGATCTTGGCTTTGCTGGTGTGCAGAACTTCCCAACCGTCGGGCTCATCGACGGCACATTCCGCGTTCATCTTGAAGAGACGGGAATGAGCTATGACCTTGAAGTGGAAATGATCCGGATTGCGCACCAGTTGGATCTTCTGACTTGCCCCTACGTTTTCAACGTGAACGAAGCGGTGAAGATGACCAGGGCAGGAGCCGATGTTCTGGTGGCCCATATGGGATGCACGGTCGGCGGCAGCATCGGTGTACACACATCCATGACGCTCGCCGATGCAGCCGTCAAAGTTCAGGAGATTCGCGATGCAGCTGCCGCCATCAATCCAGACATCCTGGTCATCTGCCATGGCGGTCCCATCGCCGAACCCGCAGACTCGCAATTCATTTATGAACACACCACGGGCGTGCACGGCTTCTTCGGAGCTTCAAGCATTGAGCGGCTCGCCGTTGAGCGCGCCATTACCGAACAGACCCGATCGTTCAAAAAGGCTGTCATCTCGAAGCCATAATCAAGTCCTCACGGAGGAGTCTCATGACTCAAATCAGCGGTAAGCGATTCGTACAGCCCGACGATGTAGAAACCCTGGCCTTTGATTGGGGCCGCCTGCAATGGCTCAGCGAGCCCAAGGTCACTGGCGCAGACAAGTTCTTGCTCGGCGTTGTAACCGTTGAGCCGGGCAAGGGACATCTCCGTCACAACCACCCCGACATGGAGGAGATTCTCTACGTCATTGAAGGCGAAGGCACGCAGATGGTCGACATCGGCGGAGAGCAAAGACGCCGCGTCGTGGCCGGCGACTTGATCCACTTGCCCGCCGGCGTCTTTCACGAAACAGTGAACACCGGAGATAATACTCTGCGCTTTCTCGTCGTATTCGGACCAACCGGTCAGGAAGAAATTCTGCGGGCAATGCCTGACTGCAAAATTGAACCTGCCATAAGACACGGTGCGGACGTGAGTAAATGACCGACGACGCTTCAAGAATTACGCGCCGAAAAGTATTGAGCGTTGGAGGAGTCGGCGTGGCTGCGGCAATTGCCGGCGCAGCCACCGGTGTTGCGCATGCAGCTCACCTCGGGGCCGCCCTGCTCACAGACGCAGAGCAGGCATTGCCGGCCAGTGGCGAAACACTTCCGGCCAAGCCGCAAGCCGGCACCATCCGCACCTTGCTTGTTGGCGGCGGCAGCTCACACGATTTTGAAACTTATTTTCACGCCGCAGACAACGCCACACTCAATGCGGCCGGCGGAATTGCGACAGCTTACACCTCGAATGCCGATGAAGCCGTGGCGCAACTCGCACATGCTGACGTCCTCGTATTCAGTGCAAATCACGCCAGCTTTGGCACACCGGCTTTTCAAAACGCGCTGAATGCCTTCGCTGATGCAGGCCACGGAGTCGTAGTCTGTCACGCAGCCGCGTGGTTCAACTGGCAAAACGTACCCGCCTACAATCAGCGGTTCGTGGGCGGAGGCGCCAGGAGCCATGGCCGCGGCGAGTTCACAGTCTTCAACCGCCAACCCGCCCACGCTGTCATGCACGGCGTTCCTGCCGAATTCAAAATCATCGACGAACAATATCGCATGGAATTCAATCCCGGCGCGCCAGTCGATGTGCTTGCAGAGACCAGTCCAGAAGCCGAAAGCGGGAAAGCATACGCCTCAGTGTGGGTGGTCAATGACCCAAAGACACGCATCGTAAATATCGCGCTGGGCCATGCCAACGAAGCCCACGGAAATCCCGCCTATCAGGCCATGCTGGTCAACGCCGTGCGCTGGGTAGCCGCCAAGGCTTCTGAAACGCGTTCTCTTCATGCAGAGTCTTGGAGAAAGGTAAGCATTCACCATGTTTGAAACATGGAAGCCGCGCATCAACCGTCGCAGCGTTCTCAAGTCCTCATTGGCCGTGCTGGCTGGCGGAGCATTTCGTCGCAGCGCTGAAGCCACGGAGCCTGCCATCAGGAATGTGAATCAGGCCTCAAGCCCGTCCACATTGAAGATTACCGACATGCGCTATGCCGTAGTGGTCAAGCCAGGCCCGAGCCCGTGCGTCATCATTCGCATCGACACCAACCAGGACGTGTACGGTTTGGGAGAGGTGCGCGACATCGCGGGTCCTCAGTATGCGATGGTGCTCAAGAGCCGGCTGCTGGGCGAGAACCCGCTCAACATCGATTACCTCTTTCAGAAGATTGCGCAATTTGGCGGCAACGCACGACAGGCCGGAGGAGTATGTGCCGTTGAAATGGCACTTTGGGATATCGCTGGCAAGGTCTACAACATTCCCGTTTATCAGATGCTGGGCGGCAAATGGCGCGATAAGATTCGCATTTATGCCGATACCACCGAATCGATGGATCCGGCCGAGTACGGCCGCCGCGCCAAAGAGCGCAAAGAAATGGGCCTGACTTGGGTGAAAATGGACCTCGGTATCAACGTGCTCGAAGGAATCCCCGGCACTGTGATGCAACCGTCCGGGCAGGACAAATGGGAGCTTCGCAGCCAGCCGCACCCGTTTATGGCGACTGAAGTGACAGACAAAGGCATCGATCGGCTATGTGAATACGTTGCTGCGGTGCGCGACAACATCGGCTACGATATGCCGCTCTCAATCGACCATCTGGGCCACATCGGCGTCAAGTCTGTCATTCGCCTCGGCAAGGCATATGAGAAGTTCAATCTGGAGTGGATGGAGGATGTCGTTCCGTGGTACTACACCGATCTGCTGAAGGAAATCAGAGAGGCTAACCCCACGCCCATCCTCACCGGAGAAGATATTTATCAGGTCTCCGACTTTGAAACTCTTTGCCGCGAGCATGCCGTGGATAAGATTCATCCGGACCTTGCCACCTCCGGCGGAATCCTGCAAACCCATCGAATCGGCGACATGGCGTTCGCTCATGGCGTCCCCATGGCCATGCACTTTGCAGGGACTCCGATAAGCTGCATGGCAAATGTTCACTGTGCCGCTGCCACACGCAACTTCCTGGCGCTTGAAAACCACGCGCTCGATGTGCCCTTCTGGCAGGACTTGGTGACCGGCATCGAAAAACCAATCGTTAACAAGGGCTTCATCACTGTGCCTGACAAGCCGGGATTGGGCATCACGTTGAACGACGAAGAAGTAAAGCGTCACCTGAAGCCGGGGACCGCCTACTTTGACCCCACGCCCATGTTTGATGAAGCACAGTCTTGGGACGACGCGTTGTTCAGTTGATCGAGCGCTGATTGGTCTGCTCTGTTCATAAGCGAAATGAATTGTCGATTTGATGTGCGTGCGATTCGAGCACAGACTCTTGCAACCACCTGACTGAAGTGGAGATTAGAACGATGAAAAAAATAGTCGTTGCGTTCCTTCTGGCCATCATTGCGACTTCACCCTCATCTGCGTTCAGCCAGGCGAAGACCACTCGGGATCAGATACTCTTCTACACCTCGGAATGGAAGGGCGATCGATTCCCGGACGGCAGGCCCAGGCTGCCCGACTCGCTCCTGAAGCGCGCGGTCGACACGACGATCGAAGACATTTGGGAGTTTTTGCGCGGTCAGGGATACAACAATCAATTCGACACCGGATGGCAGGCTTTGCATATTGACAAGCCATTTGCGGGCCGCGCACTCACGGCGCAATACATGCCTTCGCGTCCAGACATGACCAGGGCCATTGCCGCCGAAGGCAAAGCGGAAGGACGCCTGCTCGGCCGTGGCTCTGGAACGAACAGCTGGCCAATCGCCGAATTGCAGATTGGCGATGTGTATGTGGCCGATGGATTCGGAAAGGTGATCGAGGGAACTTTGATCGGATCCAATCTAGGCAACGCTGTAGCGGCGCATACTCACACCGGGTTTGTCTTCGATGGCGGGATTCGCGACCAGGAGGAGAATCGTGAGATTCCAAACTTCAACGGCTTCTATCGCGGATACGATCCGTCGGCGTGGGCCAACATGGAACTGGCCTCGATCAACGCCGCCATCCGCATAGGGCGCGCAGTTGTGCTGCCCGGAGACCTGGTTCTGTGCAAGCCGGAAGGAGTCATCTTTATCCCGGCCATTCTTGCGGAGGATGCAGTCAGCTATGCGGAGTTCACCTCGTTGAAAGACGACTTCAACTTCGAATTGAATCGCGAGGGAAAGAACGGCGCGCAGTTTGAAGGGGGATGGACAGCGGATAAGTACGATGCTTTTGCGAAGTGGGTGGAGGCGCATCCGGACATGCTGAAAATGCCGAGGTCCGAATTTGACGCGTTGCTGACGAAGGCCAGATCGCCCCGCTCTGCTCAATAAGATCTCAGCGGTGGCCTGTAAAACTTCCTTGCAGTAAACTTCGACGCGATTGCAGACCCGCCGACGCCCGGCCCTCAGGATCATCTACAATCTTGAGGGACATGCAACGGCCTGCCGTTTCGGCAAAAGCTGGCATGTTTTCGTACCTCGCGCTCCAATTTGGAAGACCTTATGCGGATCGGAATTACGTGTTACCCCACCTACGGCGGTTCGGGCGTAGTGGCCACGGAGCTAGGCATTGAGCTAGCTGCACTCGGTCACCAGGTGCACTTCATCTCCTATTCGCAGCCCTTCCGGCTGAACGGACGAGAAGAAGGCATCTTTTATCACGAGGTTCCGGTTTCGAGCTATCCGCTGTTTGAGTTTCCCCCTTACGATCTTGCGCTGGCCTCGCGCATGGCCGAAGTGGCAGAGTTCAACGAACTCGATCTGCTGCACGTGCACTACGCTATTCCGCACTCAGTAAGCGCGCTGCTAGCGCGGCAAATGCTTGCAACCCGCGGACGCCGGCTCCCGTTTGTGACCACACTGCACGGTACCGACATTACACTCGTGGGACTTGATCGCTGCTATCTGCCCATTACGCACTATGCCATCCAGGAAAGCGACGGCGTTACCAGCATTTCGAATTACCTAAAAGAAAAGACCATCGAAAGTTTTGAAGTAACGCGCGACATTGAAGTCGTGACAAACTTTGTAAACTGCGATGTCTACGCGCCCTTCAGCGACGAGGAACTGCGCGCCGAAGCGCGGCGCAAGTTCGCCGCCCCGCACGAAGCAATCCTCATGCACCTGTCCAACTTCAGGCCGGTAAAACGCGTAGTAGATGTGGTCGAGATCTTTGCGCGCGTCGTCAGCAAAATGCCTGCTCAATTGGTATTGGTCGGCGACGGCCCCGACCGTTCTGCCGCCGAATGGCTCGCGCACGATCTTGGCATCCAGAGCAAAGTGCACTTTGTCGGCAAGCAGGACCGCGTAAATGAACTGCTGCCCCTTGCGGACCTGATGCTCATGCCAAGCGAACTTGAATCCTTCGGGCTGGCTGCCCTTGAGGCAATGGCGTGCAAGGTCCCGTCAATCGCAACCCGCGTGGGCGGCGTTCCCGAACTGATAGAAGATGGCTTTACGGGATTGCTCTACAAGGTGGGCGATGTAGACGGTATGGCGCAGGGAGCGTTGAGCCTGCTGAGCGACAAGGCACGTCTCGAAACAATGCGCGATGAAGTGCGGCGCAACGCGCAAAAGCGATTCTGCGCATCCCTCGTAGTGCCGCAATACGTGCGCTACTACGAAAAGGTGCTGGCAAGCAGCGGCAAGTAGTTGGAACCCGTCAACGACCACCAGCCTTCAGAGCCCGCTATTCACTGATCACTGTTTTCCAGCTCGAAGATCGGGGAGTGCCCCAGCCGCTTCCAGAAATCTTCCACAAGTGAAACAGTTTCTGCCGTCGTACTCGCGGTCTTCCGCAGAAGCACTTCGTTACTCTGCCCAGCCACCAGCGACTGCGGCTCCGCGACAATTGCGATGCACTTTTCCGGCCGGTATGTGCACGAGGCCAGGTCGGCAATCGAGAGCCGCGTGGTCGGCGTAGCGAACACCGTTTGCGGCGGCGACATGCGGTCGAGCAACCAAAGAATCTCCAGCTTCGATTCAAGCTCGTCGGGAATGCAATCTATCGCCAGGTCGGCCTCGCGCACTGCATCCTCAATGGACGAAACAAACCGAACCGACGGCAAAGTTTCCGCATTAAGTTGCTGGCGGATAAACTCCTGGGCATGATGCAGGTTGCTCGGCATCACGTCTTCAAGCAAAACAGCAAATCCAGCGCGTGCGGCTTCAAGCGCCAGCCAGCGGCCAAGCGGGCCTGCTCCAATAATTGCGACGGTAGGCATGTGTCTTTCTATTGTAGGCGGTGGCCGTCACCAGCCGTACAGTCGTCCGCAGAATGCGGCCCCGAAAAATAGGCCGGCAATTCATCAGCGAACTGCCGGCCCACTCTGGTTGAAGTTCTTCGCAATTTACGCGATTTCGTATTGGTAAATGCTTACGCTCACTGGCGGCAGCTGCACCTTTTCAGGCAACGCGCCCACCGAACTCTCAGCGATTTTGACGACCGGCTCTTTGCCAACTTCATTGTTTGAAGTAGCACTGGGAGCGACAAGCTGCGAAAGTTTACCCGTGCCGCGCAGTTTGACTCCACTGATCTGCGGCATAAATTCCTGCGCTTCTTCTGTAGCATTGATCACGGAAAGAATAAAAGTCTTCCGATCGCCCGAGAATGCTGCCAGAACATCGATCGGGTAGGTCGGACTTCCCACCGGTTCCGAACCCATATCAACCATCGGCGTGCCTCGCATCGGCACCTGCGGCGAGTTTCCGCTGACGACAATCGGCAGCGCATCCACAAAGTGTGTGCGAATAAGCTTCATCACCAGCGCTTCTGCCGTCAGTCCCACAGCCTGTCCTGTGCTGTCCATCAGCAGTGTGTTCAGCCCTCCCGTTGGACAACTTACATCGATCATGTCGGAGTGGCGGAACATTTCATGCAGAAAGACCGCATACGAGAGCGCCGTCACCATTCCCACCAGCTGCGGAGCGCGGCCCGGCGGCGTGCGATAGCGGCAGCCCCACTCATCAAATGTGATCTTGATATTTTTTGATTTCAGCACCGGCATCTTTTCCACGTAATACTGCCACGCTTCAAAAGCTGCGCCAATGCGATTTGCCATGCGGCGCGTTCTCAGTTGCAACGGATCCGTGACGTCGACATACATTTGCTTCTCGGCATCGAAAGCCATGTCCGGATAGCAATAGGTATGTTCGGAAATGTAGTCGATGTAGTCGGAACTGTCTTTAAGCAGCCACCAGTCAGAATCGTTCTTCGATTCATGTTTGAAAGGCAGCTTATCCAGTAGCGGCGGCTGCCAGAAACCCGGCTCCATCTGCTTCTGTTCCGCTGCGCACCAGGACTCCTCGCAAATGCTCGCCCCGGCACACGCTACCTTGATCTTCGGGTCCACCTTGCGCATTTCTTCAACAAAATAATTGTGCTTCACGGTGTACTGGCTCATCGGCATATAGCCAAACTGCCATGGGCCGTACATCTCATTGCCAATCGTCCAACAGCGAACATTGAATGGCTCGGCATGGCCGTTGTCCGCGCGCATCTTACCCAGCCGCGTATTCACGGTCCCATTGCAATATTCAACGAGCTCGGCCGCAACGCGAGCTTCTCCCAACCCGGTATTAACAGCCAGGTCCGGCTCCGCTCCAATCAGCCGGCAAAAAGCAATGAACTCATGGATACCAACATCGTTCGACTCGATCCGGTTCGACCACATGGGCTGCGGTTTGGGCGGCCGCTTGTCAGCATCGCCCAGGCCGTCGTACCAGTCGTAACCGGATACAAAATTGCCGCCGGGCCACTTCGCCATCAGGAAGCCGACCTCCTTAATGTGCTTCACCATGCTCGCATTGAATCCCTGCACGTTGTCGGCAGGCATCAGCGAAGCGTTCCCAACATGAAATGTCCCGCTGCCGGTGCCGAGAACCTCAAAGCGCGCCTGGTCCGTGTCGACCGGCGAAGTAAACTTGAGCGGAAACTTTTTGAATTGACCGGACAATGCGGGAATCTGAACCGTCTGCGAATCACCGGCGCCTGCGCCCCAGACAAGGCGGACCACAACCTTGGCCCCGGCATCGCCGGCTAGATAAATGCGGCCCACATACGATCTGCCTTGGCCCACGCGCAGCTTGGATTGCGCAATGCCGTGCGGTTCTGAAGCATCAAGCTTGATGCGTGCGCTGTGCTTGCCCACAAAGGCCTTCTCGCTGTCCATTTCCACCGTGCCCGCCGGGCCCATCGGCTTGAACGGCTCGCCGGCCATGCGACGGAAGAACGATCCCTCCTGAGGCGGTTGCGCGTCTGTAATCGGCCGCCCGAATTTGCGGTCGGTCAGCATCTCAGCCCACACCCGTGTAGTGGCCGGCTCCATGTACCCGCCAAAAATCATCGGAGACACTGGAGCGCCCACCTTGGCCGCGTCTATTCCAACCTGGATATTTCCCGCTGGAGCCGCGAAGGCCTTGACTCCATGGTTCAACAGAGCTGCCCCTGCTACTGAAGCCGCCACAAATTCCCGCCGACTGATCGTCATGTCGTTCCTCCTGTTACATGGGTGGTTGGCCACCCCTTTTGAACGGAAGGAGCATTCTACACCGGGAACTCAATAGGTAATTTGAACCCAAACATCAGGCTCTTTTCGGCAGACTCGATGATTCGACCTACCAATGTCCCCATCGAGCGGCTTACCTGTTTTCGGTCCGTGATCGGACGCCGAGCGCCGCTTTCAGTCATTTCTCTCAAAATCCGCTGAGAATCCCCTTCAAAGTTACTGTGGTCACCTACTTTTCATTACTCAACTCTTTCGTCACCCTCCCTTGGGGGACTGGTAATTCCCATAAAGGAGGATTGATTCATTTGAACCAACAAATTACGTATGGAGATGGAAGTGTCTGCGATGGCTACAGCAAGAACGCACGCTTCAGGTCAGTTGAATGAGCCGCGCCCTCCATCATCAAATCTCGAATCGCATTCTTATCTTTATCCTGGTCATCATTGGCGGTTCTGCGGGCTATTTTCTCGGCCGTCAACTTGTAATCTGGCAATCCCTCGTCAGCCTCGCTCACTATTCAGGTCTCGCGCTCGTCCAGAGCAACGCATCTTTTGGCGAAGCCCGCAAGGCGCTTGAAGTACTCAAGGTTCCGGCATCCGCAGCCTGTGCAGACCAGGAAATCGGTACTCTGCGAGACATGGTGTTTCGTTCAGTGCACTTGAAAGATGCCGGCCGAATCCGCGGCGACAAGATTCAATGCTCTGCTACCGCCGGTCGTTCGGTCCGTTCGTTCTCCTCATTGGGTCTTGATTCCACGCAAACTACGGGCGGCTTCATCTATTACAGCCTCAAACACTCCAACCTATCTGGCCTGAATCGCGCTGCCCTTCAATCTGGCAATTCTTTCGTCGTAATTGATTCCGGTGAACCTCCGAATCAAGGAGGTGATCCTGTACACCTTGAGGTAACTATTAAGAATGCCCCGAGTTTGCCGGCCGAAGCGTTAGCGATTCGTCAGCAAGAATCCAGCAATCTGACATCATCATCCGAGGACTCGGGTCGCGCAGGAGAGATGTTGTTTTCTACCCGATGCTCTACTCTCGGCTTCAATTGCGTTACGTTAACCGTACCGGCTGCCTACGTTCTACGGAACGGCACAATGGCAATCTCGGCGAGCGCCGCTGTCGGAGGATTGATATGGCTCCTTTTCGGAATGCTGTTGTCGAATATGCGCGCCCGTAGAAACGATCTGCCCTCCCAGCTTTCTCGAGCATTGGATAGTGACAAGCTGCAGGTTGTTTATCAACCGATCGTCAACCTTGCCACGCAGATGACGGTTGGCGCTGAGGCCCTGGCGCGTTGGACAAATGCAGCCGGCGAGGTAATCGATCCGGATGTATTTGTGAAGATAGCCGAGGAAAAAGGATTCGTAAGCAAGATAACCCGGTCGGTGTTGCAGCACATTCTGCACGATTTCGCGACCACAATGCGGAATCGCCCCGGCTTTCGCATCAGCATGAACGTTGCAGGAGCGGATCTGTCAGACCCCACCTTCCTTCCCATGTTGGACGAATCGCTCAGGCGAGCAAATGTAAAACCAGAAAGCATTGTCATTGAGATTACCGAGCGATCAGCCGCGGACGGCGAAATTGCAATGGAAACAATCCGCAATCTCCGCCGGATGGGGCATAGCATCCACATCGACGACTTCGGCACCGGACACTCAAACCTCGACAAGCTTTTGTACCTATTCGCCGACACAATTAAAATCGATAAGGCATTTACACGCGTAATCGGCACCGACTCGCTAGCCGTCACCATCCTGCCGCAGATTCTGAGCATAGCCAAGTCGCTTCAGTTGGGAGTCGTGGTTGAAGGGGTGGAAACCCAGATGCAGTCTGACTATTTCTCTCCCGGCCTACAGAAGATATACGCGCAAGGCTGGCTTTACGGGCATCCCGCGTCCGCTGAAGCAATCAAGAGCCTGCTCGCAAACGACCAGCCCCTCATTCCCGACTTGGAATCTGCAATACCAGGCCCGGAGATTGAAGCTCCCATTCAGAAATTGCGCCTGGTTTATTCAAGGACAGCGTGAGGGGATAACGCAGACGCAGCCCAACACCGTCCGCTGGCATGCCGAGACACTCATTGGCTCATTGGCAACGCCGACAATCCACTATGGCTGAGGGAAATATCGCGACAACGCGCCGGAGGCGCAAAGCCCCTTAGCCTCGCGCTTCAGCGCGGGTAAACTTGCAGCAATAAGTTCTCCAGTCCCGAAGGGACTGCGCGAAAACTTTCCGCTGCCAACTTCACTCAACTAGAAGTGGGTCAGGTATTACTTGGCCGCAAGCGCCTTGGCAACGTCTTCCGCGTTGGGCCGAACTTCCTTAAGGTGCTCTGCAACCCGCGCCCGCTCTTCAGGCGTCAGCACAGGTATGGTAGCGAGGACGCGGCGCAGCGTTACCGCTGTGTCGTCAATGTAGTTCATCAGGCGGATGGCTTCTCCGGAAAGCGGCATGGGCTTGAATCCTCGCTTGGTACGGTTGTTTCTGCCTTACTTGGCAGGCGTGCTGATGGGCGCAGGCTTGGCGTTTTCAAGTACCGAGTGGGAACCGCTGGCACGGTTGTAAAGGATAACCAGAGCAAGCGAGGTGCACATGAAGAGCACAGCCGACCAGGTGGTAAGGCGCGTAAGCACATTGGCAGCCGCGCGCGGCCCAAACGCCGTCTGAGAACCCTGTCCGCCGAAGGCGCCCGCGAGATCCGCCGAGCGTCCCTGCTGGATGAGGACGACACCGATCAGGAAGAAACACACGATCAGGTGGATCACGATGAAAACATAGAAAAGAATCTGCATTGCGAAGCGTTCCAAGTCTGCCCGGCGTCCCGGACTCAATATCGGATGGTGCGGAGGAGGGGACTTGAACCCCTATGCCTTGCGGCGCTAGCACCTCAAGCTAGTGCGTCTGCCAATTTCGCCACCTCCGCACAAGGTGAACCATACAAGTATAGCAAACGATGAGGGTCGCATGCCCGGCGCGGAATGTGGCTTTTAGCCCCCGGAAACAGGTATACACTCACAGGCAAGATGATGCGGCTACACGGCTTACCCTCCCTGCTTGCGACTACCGCCACCGTGCTGCTCTCGGGCTCGTCCGGGGCAATTTCCATGTCGGCCCAAACCGCGCCGGCAGCCATCCCATCTCCCGCGAGGCTGGCACACACCATGACTCCAAAGGCAAAACTTTCGCCCGCCGCCGTCCAGCAATCGGCCATCGTAATCGATACCCACGCTGACACGCCGCAGCGCTTTCTCGAAGAGCATTTCGACCTTGCCGACCCGCTGAAAGGTGGCAACTTCAACCTTGACTCCGCCCGCAAGGGAAATCTTGCCGCCGAGTTCTTCTCCATCTGGGTGGAACCGGACAGGTACAAAGGCCAATATGCGCGACGGACTCTCGAACTCATCGACGCCGTCAAACAGCAGGTCGCGAAACACCCGCGAGATGTGGAATTTGTTACCACCGCCGACGGAATTGCGCGCGCCCATAGCGAACACAAACTGTCCATTTTGATAGGTCTTGAGGGCGGCCATTCCATCGAGGATTCGATTGGACCTTTGCGTCAGTACTATGCCCTCGGCGTGCGCTACATGACCCTCACCTGGGCCAACTCCAATGGCTGGGCCGACAGTTCTGGCGACTTCAACGATCCGAACATCGCACACACGAAAGAAGGCCTGAGCGAATTCGGCAAAGACGTGGTGTACGAGATGAATCGCCTCGGCATGATGGTGGATGTGTCACACGTCTCCGACAAAACGTTTTTCAGGACACTGATCATCACGCGCGCACCGGTCATCGCCTCCCACTCCGGCGCACGCGCTCTCTGCGACTCTCCGCGCAACATGACGGACGATATGTTGCGCGCCATCGCCAACTCCGGCGGTCCTGACTCGAAGGGCGGCGTCGTGCAGGTCAATTTCTACTCCGGCTTCGTCTCACAGGATTACCGCAACGCCCAAAAAGCGATCGGCCCGGAGATGGACAAAGCCGTTCAGGAGTTAAATGACAAGGCCAAAGCGGAAGGCCGCGTTGCAAGCGCGGCGGAAGTTGAAAAGGTGCAGCGCTCGTTTGCCGATAGAATTCCGCGGCCCCCGCTCTCTGCGCTGATCGACCACATCGACCACATCGCCAAGGTTGCAGGTGTCGATCACGTAGGCCTCGGTTCCGACTTCGACGGAGTCAGCGGCCAACTGCCGCAAGGCATCGACTCGCCGGCAGACTTCCCCAAGATCACAGCAGCGCTCATCGAACGCGGCTACTCGGCAGAGGACTGCCGCAAAATACTCGGCGGCAATCTGCTGCGCGTCTTCCGCGAAGTCGAAGCAGTTTCAAAACAGCTGCAGGTAGAAAACCGGCCGAGGATCACAGTGAAACAACCGTTTGACAAGGCTCCGGAAAAATGACGACTATCGAAGCCTCGTTTACCAGGAGTAAAAGAATGAAATGTTTCGCATTGGTGCTGGCTCTTTGCCTGCCCATTCCTTTGTTGGCTCAGCAGTCCGTACCTGAAATCCACTTCAAGGCACAGACTAATTTCTTCAAGCTGCCGCCCGATGTCTTTTTCGGAGAGGCGGCCGGTGTAGCAGTTAATTCGAAGGGCCACGTGTTCGTCTTTTCGCGTGGCGGCACAACGGGCCCAGCCTATGGCGCGGCTGCGGCGCAGTTGCTCGAGTTTGACGCTCAAGGAAATTACGTTCGCGAAATTGGCCGCCACCTCTATGCATGGAGCTATGCGCATGCTGTCAAGGTGGACAAGGAAGACAACATCTGGGTCGCGGACAAGGGTTCGGACATGGTCATCAAGTTCAGCCCCGAAGGTCGGGTGATCATGGTTTTCGGTCGCAAGCAGGAGGCTTCCGACGAAGGCACCGGTCCGTTGAAGCACCCCAGGCCGCCTCTGCCCCCAATCGATGGAGAGTTCCGCCAGGTTACAGACATGGCCTGGGACTCGGCGGGCAATACCTTCATCAGCGATGGCTATATCAATTCGCGAATCGCCAAAGTCGATAAGGATGGCAACTGGATCAAGTCATGGGGTCAGCCTGGCAGCGGCCCAGGCCAGTTCAATACGCCGCACAGCATTGCCACCGATCAGGCCGGCAACGTGTACGTGGCCGACCGCGGCAACGGACGCATCCAGGTATTCGACGGCGACGGCAAATACCTGCGCGAGATTCACATCAACGTGCCGTACGATCACAAAATTCGCCCATGGATGGGAAACGCCCCCGCTGAAGTCCCGGCAACCTCCGAGGCGCCTGCACCACTGAACAAAACCATGTCCAATGGCTCTCCATGGGCCATTTGCATTTCGCCCGGACCACACCAGGTGCTCTTTGTATCGGACAGTTATCCGGGGCGCATTTACAAGCTCGATCTCGATGGCAAAGTGCTTGGCGCCCTTGGCGTCGTCGGCCACAGGCCGGGCCAGTTTGGTTGGATTCACGAGCTGGCATGTCCTTCAGAGAATGTTCTGTACGCCGCCGAACTGCTTAATTGGCGAGTGCAAAAACTAACGCTCGAACCTGCCCAATAACCTCTACTAACTGAGCAAGGGCAGCATTGCCACTGGGAGTAATACGCCGCCAAACACCAGCAAAATCATCCTGAATCTCCACCTTGGGCGTCAGGATTTGAAAGTAAAACGGCCGGATCTCATCGATCTAGCCATTTCAGTAAGGGGGATTTCAGGCTTAGGCAACTGTAATGCGCCCCTGTTTAGGACTGGTCGATTGACCAACTAGCCTTGCGAATCTGGTTTCTCTTCGTCTTTCTTCTCTTCAATCAGGTTGGTAATTTCCTTCGTGCCTTCGAAACCGGCAATGGCCGCAACGCCTTCTGTGATGATTCCTGCATTGGGGTCAAGTTTCTTCACGCCTTCTACCGCAGCAAACGCTCCGGCTGCCTCTTCAAGAATTCCCATAATTACCTCCTCTTCCGTTGTGAAACTGATCATTCCTTTGATGAATCCACGTAGTCAAGCAAAAAAAAGACAGTCCGATTAAAAATTCAACCGCCGCACCAACCGGGACTCAGGTTACGGTAATGCGAATATCATTCTCATCAAGTCGGCAAGATTCCGCCGCAGCGAAGAAAAGGAGTACCAACGTGAGAAACTCACTCGCATCCTTGGCTGTTGCATTCTGCGTCTCTATCGCGATTCCGTCTTTTGCACAAGGTCACGACGTACCGGTTCCCCGCTCCTGCAGCCCGCAAGTGAATGCGAAGCTGCAGCAGATGATCAACGATCAGTCGCGCAGTTACGTTGAAAACGTGATGGTCTGCGGAACCGCCGAAGGAACCCGCGTGAACAGTGGCGGCCGCCATGGCAGTCACCACATCATTACCGTAGACGCCCAACTTCCCCAGGGCAACATCGTGCGCGTGCAGATTGCGATCAACGACTCTCTGGATGGAGCTGTGAGCGCGACACGCGGTGAGCAGGTCTTCGCTTACGGGCAGGGCTATATCAGCGGCGGCGGATGGGCAGCCGGCATCCACGACGTCCACTGCTCAACGCACCGAACCGCCGATAACGGCTGGGTCGTAGTAAACGGCACAAAAACGCCGGCATCCTGCCGCTAAAACAATCCTGTAACGCAATGCCATTGACGCGCACTATAACTGTGCGTAGACTTCGTGCAACTCGATACTGTGTCGGGTTGCCCTTCAATCTGCATTCGCATTCCCCCTTTTGGAGGTTCCCCCATGCTTCCCCGCCTGCAGTACACAATTCTCTCGCTCGGCCTACTCCTGCCCGCAACGCTCCATGCCAGCGATTACACCTATCAGCAAACCACCCAAATCACCGGTGGTTCGCTCCTCAAAATGATGAAGACCGTCGGCGTCTTCAGCTCACAGGCCCGCCATATCGGCGACCCCGTCGTCTCCACAATCTACCTCAAAGACAATCGCCTCGCCAACGTCTCAGCCGATAGCATCGAGATCATTGATTTGGACAAGGAAACCGTCACGCATGTTGACGTAGCCAAAAAGACCTACACCGTCACGACCTTCGCACAAATGAAGCAGGCCATGGAAAACGCACGCGCGCAGATGCAGCAGCAGGCCGCCAAGCAGCAACCGCAACCCGCCGCCAATCCTGACGCGCAAAACGTCAAAATGAGCTTCGACGTCAAGGTTCGCAACACCGGCGCACAAAAGGAAGTCAGCGGCCTTTCGAGCAGCGAAGCGATTATGACGCTCATGATGAACGCAACCGATACGAAGTCACAGCAGTCCGGAAGCATGGCAATCACTAACGACATGTGGATGGTGCCTTCAGTCCCCGGCTATGACCAGGTGCGCGATTTTTACAAACGTTTTGCCGTCAAGATGTCCGACGCCTCCATCGGCCTCGGCTTCGACTTCAGCAAGATGCTCTCTCAGAATCCCGGCGCGGGCCAGGCACTCAACGACATGGCCGGCGAGATGCAAAAACTCAAAGGTGTTCCCATCATGCAAGTCATGCGCATGGGAACCACTGTCAACGGGCAGCCTCTGCCCGCCGCTTCAGAGGCGCCACTGCCTGCTGACGCAAGCCCTGCAGCTCCGAGCTCCGGTCAGATTGCAAAGTCCGCAATGGGTTCCATGCTCCCCCACTTCGGCGGCTTCGGGAAAAAGAAAAGCGATTCTTCCGACCATAGTGCCGATCAGGACGGGAACTCGTCCGCTCAGGCGCAACCCACCAGCGCCATCCTGATGGAGACTCAAATCACCACATCCAATTTTTCGTCAGCGCCAGTCGATCCCTCGCACTTCGAAGTCCCCGCCGGCTACAAACAGGTGCAGCCACCGACCGGCGTTGCGCCAAACTGAACCAAGATTCCGGGATCAGCCAGCCGTTTTCAGCACGCATCGATTAAGGCGAGCCGTTCGTTATCAATGTGTTTTGTAGCCATTCCAGGCGGAAATGACCTATTGCAAATGCAGTATTCCGCAGCCTCATTCGCCGTAAGGAACCCAGATGTTCTTCACCTGCGTGGCGTGCTGCAAGAACCAGCGTCCTTCCGCCTGCTGGCTGAACCAGTCGTACTCGTGACCGTCGTTGGTCCATACCTGCTTCATATTGCCGATTGAAGCAGCGCGTACCGCGTCGGCTTCCTGGTTGCTGCGGAAACACCAGATCGACTCAATGCCGTCGTGTTCGGCAAGCGTCTTGGCCAGCTCCGCGGGGCGCCCGGCAACAAGGTTCACTACGCCGCTCGGCACATCGCTCGTCTCGAGAATCTGGTAGAGATCGCCGATGATGAGCGGATAGCTTTCTGAAGGCACTGCAACAACAGCATTGCCGACACAAATGGCCGGAAGAATAAGCGAGAGCAGCCCGAGCAGCGGAGCCTGCGTCGGAGCCAGAATACCGATGACGCCAACCGGCTCCGGCATGGCAATCGTAATGTTGCGGCCGGGAGGATGGTGCACGATGCCTTCGTACTTGTCGGCCCAGGCACCGTAACTGAAAATGCGCTGAACTGAAAGATCCACCTCGGCTGCCGCCTGATCTTCGCCGACCACGCGCGCCAGTCGAGCAACAATTTCGTCGCGGCGCTGAATCATGTTTTCGGCGATGTAGTAGATCACCTGCGCTCGGCCATGGGCGCTGATCTTTGCCCAGCTCGACGCGCCGCGTGCTGCCTCCACCGCGTTGCGAATGTCTTTGCGATTGCCGAGCGGCGCTTCGCCAATCAGCTCGCCATTGCTGCCGTAAATCGGGTAAGAGTAGCCGGAGTCAGGTCGCGCCTGCTTGCCGCCAATGTACATCTTAACCGTGCGATCAATCGGCGAACCTTCTGGCAGAAAGAATTCTTCTTCGTCGTGAACTGGATTCGCCGCCGGAGATTCTGCTGTTGGGGAGAGGGTGTGCAGCCATTTTGGCGTCAGATATTCGAGTATGCCTTCGCGTCCACCTTCGCGGCCATAACCGGACTCGCGATATCCGCCGAAACCGCAGGCTGCGTCAAACTGATTGGTGCAGTTTACCCACACCACGCCAGCCTTTATGCGCGAAGCAAGATCGAGCGCAACATTGATGTTCTCGCTCCACACGCTGGCGGCCAGGCCATAAACAGTATTGTTGGCAAGCTCGGCTGCTTCAGCCGGCGTGCGAAACGTCATGCCGACCAGTACTGGCCCGAAGATTTCTTCCTGCACAACGGTCGCCGCAGGATGCACATCGGTAAGCAGCGTTGGTGGGTAGTAGCTGCCCTTCTCCGGCATTGGATGGCTCGGCTGCCAGCAGCGCGCGCCTTCGGCTACGCCCGCATCCACCATCTTGCGAATGGTTTCAAGCTGCACCGGCGAGACAATAGCGCCGATGTCGATGGACTTGTCGAGCGGCGGTCCAACGCGCAGCGTTTCCATGCGGGCGCGCAGGCGCGTGTAAAGCGTTTCCGCCACCCGCTCCTGCACCAGCAACCGCGAGCCGGCGCAGCAAACTTGTCCCTGGTTAAACCAGATTGCATCCACCAAACCTTCGACGGCGGAATCGATATCGGCATCGTCGAAGACAACGAAGGGCGATTTGCCGCCAAGTTCCAGTGAGAGCTTCTTGGTCGAATTCGCAGTGGCCTTGCGAATGACGCGGCCCACCTCGGTGGATCCGGTGAACGCGACTTTATCCACGCCGGGATGCTCGACGAGAGCCTGACCGGTTTTCGCATCGCAGGTAAGCACGTTGAGCACGCCAAGGGGCAAGCCAGCTTCCATGGCAAGCTCAGCAAACGCGAGAGCGGTGAGTGGCGTGTACTTTGCAGGCTTGATAACCACGGTGTTGCCCGCCGCAAGTGCCGGAGCTACCTTCCACGCAAACATCATCAGTGGAAAGTTCCAAGGGATAATCTGGCCGACGACGCCGCATGCCTGGTAGTTGGGAAATTCGGATTCAAGAAGCTGCGCCCAGCCGGCGTGATGATAAAAGTGGCGCGCGACCAGAGGAATATCAATGTCACGGCTCTCGCGGATCGGTTTGCCGTTATCCATGGTTTCTAGTACGGCAAGACGGCGGGCGTGCTTCTGCACCAGCCGCGCCAGCGCGTAGAGATAGCGCGCGCGTTCATGTCCGCTCAGGGCCTGCCAAACGGGCAGGGCTTTGCGCGCAGCGGCAACGGCAGCATTCATATCGTCGATGTTGCCCTTAGCAACTTCAGCGATGGTCTCACCCGTGGAGGGATCGCTGGTGGTCATGTATTCGCCGCTCGCAGGCGCAACCCACCCGCCGCCAATGAACTCATTGAAGCGGCGATGATGACGATCGAGCCATTGCAACGCTTCTTTAGGATCTTCCGGCGCGACTCCGTATTCCATGCTGTAGAACTTTTCCACGATGCTCATTGCGCTTCCTTCTGAACTTCAAAACACCGGAGACAAACTCCGATGGTCTTTACGCGATCGGATGACGATAGGTGGCCGAGTAGCGGCCGGTTAAATAATGCTCAAGCTGGCGCTCGATATCGCCGAGCATGCCGCTGGCGCCAAAGCGAAACAATGAAGGCTCTAGCCATGGGCGGCCGAGTTCTTCTTTCATCAGCGAAAGCCAGTCAAGCGATTGCTTTGCCGTGCGAATGCCGCCGGCAGGTTTGAAGCCCACGGCCATGCCGGTGCGCTCGGCGTAATCGCGAAGACAGCGCACCATCACCAGCGACACGGGCAGTGTGGCGTTCACAGATTCTTTGCCGGTGGAGGTTTTGATGAAGTCAGCGCCGGCCATCATGGCCACCCAGCTTGCACGAGCCACATTGCGCAGCGTCATTAGATCGCCAGTGCCGAGAATGGTTTTCAAATGCGCGTGCGGTCCACAGGCTTCTTTGAATGCCGCGATCTCGTCGTAGAGCGCCTGCCAATCGCCATTGAAAACATGCGCGCGTGTAATCACGATGTCGATCTCGGATGCTCCAGCTTCAACGGAGCGATGAATCTCGTCTACGCGCTCGGCAAGCGGAGAAAGCCCATGCGGAAAACCGGCGGAAACAGCGGCAACGGGAATGCCGGAGCCTTCAAGCGCTTTGACCGCGGTTTCAACAAAGGCGTGATAAACGCAGACAGCGCCAACGTGCAGATGCAGATCCTGAATGCCGAGGCCCTCGACAATGTGGCGCTGCAGCGGGTTGCGCGCTTTGGCGCACAGGCGTCGCACGCGATCGGGTGTGTCGTCGCCGCTGAGTGTCGTCAGGTCCATGCAGGCGATGGCGCGCAACAGCCACGCAGCCTGGTTGTCCTTCTTAACCGTGCGGCGCGTAACGTGAGTTGCGGCGCGGCGCTCGACAGCGCTGGTGTTGACCCGGACCTGGTCAACCCAATCGATATTGAGCGGGATGCGCCGATTCGCTTCGAGGGTACGACCGTTGAGCACGACGGGGATGGATTCAACACCGTGCGCGGATTCTGCTGGTTGGAGTGCCATATTTCTGTCTCCACGAGAACACAAGATTGCAAAGTAGAAAAGATACCGGCTCCCGGAGCCTTTATTAAGTGCCGCTGACAAGGGAGCGGATACGCCAAGAGTCAGATAGAGAAGAATAAATCCATGCGACCTGCAAAGCAACCGCACTAGAGAAGGACGCGATTGGATCAATTGACAGATCTCCGTGGCCAATTCGCGACTGCACGGCTCCCATCGCTGAAATTAAAAATCGTGAGCCGAAAATTGGTGTCTATACTTAGCATTCAAAACACTTTCCCCTGAAGGAGGACGAGAATGACTTTGGTTTTGAGAATTGCCTCGGCCGTGGCTGCTGCGGCTTGGTGCCTTGTGCCCGCCGTCATCTACGCCTCAGACGACGCAGCCACAAAGACTGCATCCGTAGAGAAGGCTGCCGAATTGACCGCCGCCGAACCTGACGCAACGACACAGGGCGAAGTGAATGCCGGCGGTAAGCACATTATCTACACCGCCATTGCCGGCACCATCACCGTGGGAGCAACCGACTCTCAGGACGCGCAGCTCGAGCCGGACGGAAAGCCATTGCCGGGCACACAGCTGGCAGTCTCCGCGCCAAAGGATCCCGCCGATGCCCCGCCGGTTGCGCGCATGTTCTACGTTGCGTATTTCAAGAAGGACGCCAAAGCCGAGTCAAGGCCAGTCACGTTTTTCTATAACGGCGGACCAGGCAGTTCGACCATGTGGTTGCACTTGGGCTCGCTAGGGCCAAAATATGTTGAGACTAACGGAGACACGCATCTCCCGGGGGCTCCCTACAAGTTGGTTGAAAATACCGACAGCCTGCTCGACGTCAGTGACCTGGTCTTCATTGACATGCCCGGCACAGGATTTGGCCGCCTGATTGGCAAGGATGCAGGGAAAGCGTTCTGGGGCGTGGACCAGGATGCAGAGGCTTTTGCCCGTTTCATCGCTCGCTTTCTCTCAAAATATGATCGTTGGAACTCACCCAAGTTTCTGTTTGGCGAGAGCTATGGAACTACCCGCTCTGCTGTTCTGGCAAATGATCTTGAGAACAAGAAGAACATCGACTTGAACGGCGTTATGCTTCTCGGCCAGATCTTCAATTTTCCTGTTGGCATCGGCGTCGGCGGAGCCCGGCCGGGAATGGACCTTCCTTATGCGCTCGCGCTGCCCACTTTTGCGGCCACGGCCTGGTACCACAAGAAACTGTCTCCTCTGCCACCCGCGCTCGCCCCGTTTCTGAATGAAGTTGAAGAATTCGCAATGGGCGAGTACACGCATGCACTGGCCCAGGGAACTGCGCTAAGCTCATCTGACAAACAGTCGGTCGCCGAGAAGATTCACCGTTACACTGGTTTGCCAGTCGCGTATGTTCTAAAAGCCAACTTGCGCATCAATGGTGGCCAGTTCGAGAAAGCCTTTGCCGACGATGACAACATGACCACGGGCCGATATGACACTCGGTATCTCGGACCCACCCTTGATCCACTGAGCGAAGGCGCAGAATACGATCCGCAAAGTGCCGCCATTTCTTCCGCCTACTTCTCTCTTATCAACAGTTATCTTCACAACGATCTTAAATATGGTGCGGCCTCCACCTATTTGCCCCGTGCATTGTTCGATGGCGCGCGTTGGGATTTGTCGAGGAGCGGGCAAAGCGGAGGATTGGCAGCCGCAATCGGTCTGGATGTCAGCGAGGATCTGGCGAACGCCATGAAGACCAATCCCAACCTGAAGATCATGTTGAATGACGGTTACTATGATCTCGCCACGCCATTCTTTGCGGCGATGTACGAAGAACGGCACTTGTCAATCCCTGATTCTTTGACGAAAAACATCGAATACGACTGGTACGAGGCTGGGCACATGGCGTACGTGAACGATGAGTGCCGCAAGCAACTTCACGACCGCGTCGCTGCTTTCATTACAAAAGCAGACGCAGCGGGCAAATAAGAACTCGGGCTTCAAATGGCCCGTACATCGTATTGCAATTTTGCCGATGGCAGACACAAAGCTTAGGAAAGACCGACGTTAAGCAGTTGGAGAGTGTTCTATTGGCTTGGCGTAAAGCAGGGCTGGAATGCCCTTGGCGTAGAAATTCTCTTCCCTGCCCTGCTGGCTGTAACCGTGCGCCTCATAGAGGCGAATGGCAGGCGCGTTGCTCTCGGCTACGTGCAGCCAGATGACGTGTGCTCCTGCGGAGCTGGCCGATTCTTCTACGCGACGCAGCAACTCGCGACCAACTCCGCGACTGCGATGCGCGGGCAGTACTTCCAGCGTTTGGATGTAGGCGAGGGGCTGCTCCGGCGGTTGCGCCCAGTAGAGGATGGCGAAGCCCGCCATTTGCTCCTGCTCCTCTGCGATCCAGGTTGCGGAGTCAGGATCGGCGATGAGCCGCCGCATTGTCTGCCGCGAAAAACGAAACGGGGGCTCGAAACACGCAAGCTCGATATTGTAGAGCTGCGTGAAATCGTCGTCGCGATAAAGGCGGTAGTCCATAAGGCAGCAAGTCAGCAGGTCAGCATGGGCTGTGCTTCGATTGTTACTTCTGCAATTCTATTGGGCCGGATGCCGTTCAAGAATTTCCTGCAAAAGCAAAAAGCCATCCTCCGTGGGAGGATGGCTTTTTTATGGAAGCATGGGTTTGGTTAGACCTTAGCTTCGAGGCCGGTGATCACATCAAAGAAGCGCTTGTCGAGGCGACGATTGGTCGCGATAGCTTCCTTAATGGTGATGTCGGTGATGTCAAGGCCGTGCAGAACTGCAATGCGGCCCCACTTCTGTTCGTGCACCATGTCGATGGCATGGAGGCCATAGCGCTGTCCGAGCAGGCGATCAAACGCTGTAGGCACGCCGCCGCGCTGGGTATGTCCCAGGTTCACTGAGCGGGTTTCAAAGCCGGTCTTCTTTTCGATCAACTCCGCCAGTGCTTCGCCAATACCTGAAAGGCGGGCGTGGCCGAAGGAATCTACCTGTGCCGAGCCGACTACCTGGCCAACTTCAGGCAGGTGGCAGCCTTCCGCGACGACCACAACGCCATAGTGCTTGCCGTGATCGTAGTTGTACTTGAGCAGCGCGCAGACGTGGTCGATGTCGATTTCCAGTTCGGGAACCAGGACTACGTGAGCGCCTCCGGCAATACCTGCCGCGTAGGCGATCCAGCCGGCGTCGCGGCCCATTACTTCAATAACAACCACGCGGTTATGCGAGTCGGCGGTGGTGTGAATGCGATCGACAGCCTCAGTGGCAATGGCCACCGCGGTATCAAAGCCAAAGGTCTGATCGGTGCCGCTGATGTCGTTGTCAATGGTCTTGGGCACGCCAACAGCTGGCAGGCCGTGCTCGCTCAAATAGAGCGTGACCGACTGTGTATCGTCGCCGCCAAGTGCGATGAGCGCATCGATCTTATTTAGCTTCAGAACTTCCTGAACCTTCTCGATGCCGCCGGGGATCTTCTTCACGTTGGTCCGCGAAGAGTGAAGGATGGTGCCGCCCTTCAGCTGGATACCATCAATGGCCTCAAGGGTGAGAGGAATGAAGCGATTCTCAAGAACGCCCTTCCAGCCATCGAGGAAGCCGATGAACTCGTCACCGTAATGGTTGATGCCCTTTTTCACCGCGGCATAGATAACCGCATTCAATCCGGGGCAGTCGCCGCCACCGGTCAACAAAGCAACTCGCATCGCACAATCTCCTGAAATCGCGCGGCCACTGGCCGAGCAGTGAGCAATTTGTTTTTGCAAATGGGCGCACAAATCAAGGCCACGCCGAACTTAACGCCTTAAACAGTGTACCCCGCCCCTGTAAAGGGGAATCGTGACCACGCTCACGGAAGTACAGGGGATAGGGATAAGGGATTAGGGAATTGGAGTGTGCGTATATGCATACCTGAAGACCGGAAACTCTGGTACAGCGGTCTGGGTGCTTGAGATCAGAACTTGTCCTGTTGTTACTCCTGAACCGGCACCTTGTCCTCTTGTTCCCTCGTCCCCTGTACTCGTTCCCTTGTAGACTTAGAAAGATATGCTTGGAATCGGAGCACTTTTACTGCTGGCATTTGTCAGCCTGGTGGTTATCGTCCTGCTGGTTCTATTGCAGCTGACCCGACTGGGGTTCCTGGTGCGGAGCACCATACCGGACCGGCCGCGGCAGCGCATGTTCCTTGCCTCGGTTTCGTTTCTGCTTACTTTTGTAGGCGTGCGGCTCCTCGTCCACCGGATTGCCGCCCACGAAGGCATGTTTCAGTGGGTCGTAGTCCGCGGAATGCATATTCACCACCTGGTGTGGGGCATCCTCATTCTCTTGCTGGTGGGTTATGGATGGCTGGCTGACCTGGGTCGCTCCCATACTCCAATCTCAATCTTTTTTGGCCGGCTGATGGCCGTCAGTTACGGAGCGGGAGCGGCGCTTACGCTCGACGAGTTTGCCTTATGGCTGAACCTGAGCCCGGATGCGTACTGGTCGCGGCAGGGACGACTGAGTATCGACGCCGTCATTCTGTTTGGCGCCTTGCTGGGCGTTGGTGCATTGGGAAGCCCATTCTTCAGAGGCTTGAAGATACTGGCGATAAAAGGACTTCTGTTCGGAAAAGATCTGACACGGTGGGGTTCGCCTATTCGCCTCGTGCGGTTGCTTCGTCCTCGTAAAGCTCGGCAATTGCCGCCGCGTACTTCTGTGTAAGCACCCGGCGTTTGAGCTTCATTGACGGGGTCAGCTCGCCGCTCTCCTGTGTCCACTCATCGGCCACCACGCGGAAACGCTTGAGCGTTTCGAAGTTGGCAAGGGAGCCGTTTACTTCGCGGACAATTTCTCCATAGAGCGCAACAACCCGGCTGTGCGCCACCAGATCGGCACGCGAGCCGGCCTCGACACCGTGTTGCCTGGCCCAATCCTCAAGAGCTACGAAATTCGGCGAGATGAGCGCGGAGATGAACTTATGTTTGTCGCCGACCAGTGCCGCCTGGGCAACCAGAATGCTGTTCTTCAGCTTGTTCTCAATTGGCTGGGGCGCCACCATTTTGCCGCCCGAGGTTTTCAGCAGTTCCTTCTTGCGATCGGTAATGTACAGAAAGCCGTCGGCATCAAAATGGCCAATGTCGCCGGTCCTGAACCAGCCTGCGGCATCAAAGCATTCCGCGTTCGCATCCTGCTTGTTCCAGTAGCCGGGGAAAACTGACGGTCCACGTACCAGCAGCTCGCCGTCTTCAGCAAATTTGAGTTCAACATTGCCAATCGGCATGCCGGCAGCGCCCATGCGGTGGTGCCGCGGCGTGTTGAGAGAAATGACCGGCGAAGTTTCGGTAAGCCCGTACCCTTCCCAGAGCGCGATGCCTACTGAAGCGAACCAGCGAGCCGTGTCGATGCCGAGAGGAGCGCCACCGGAGACAAAGACCTTAACGCGGCCACCAAAGGCCTCACTCACCTTGGAGTAGACGAGCTTGTTCGCCAGGCCCCATCGTGTTGACGATGGCTTGCGGCCGTCATAGACCGTGTCAATAAAGTTGGCGCCCGTGCGAATGGCCCATGCGAGCAACCGCTTTTTGACGGGCGACAGCGCGGAGCGACTTTCGACCGCCTGGCGGATTTTTTCAAAAACGCGCGGCACGCCGACGATGACCGTCGGCTTGATTTCCTTCATCGCCTGCGGCAGCTTGTCGAATTGCGAGCAGTAAACCACTTGTGCGCCGGAGTTATACATCACATAGTCAAGTGCGCGCGCGGTCACATGCGAGAGCGGCAGGAACGATATGCAGGCGTCCGTGGAATTGAATGAGAATTCCTGCGGAGCGTAATTCTGGTTGGCGGCAATGTTGCCATGCGTAAGGGCAACGCCCTTGGGCTCCCCCGTTGTGCCGGATGTGTAGATGAGCGTGGCCAGATCTTTTGGTTCGACGGAACGCACGAGCGCGTCAAAAACCGGATCACGCTCTGCGCCGCGATTATCGTAATCGTCGATCAAAGTGCCAAATGAGATGGCGCCCTCGGGTGCAGGCGCGTCCATAATCACGATGCGTTCGAGCGAGGTGCGTGCGCGGACTGAGTTGAGCTTGTCATATTGCTGACGGGTGGACACGACGGCAATGCGGCAGCCGGCATCGGCAATAAGCTCGGCAATCTGCTCGCCGGTGAGGGTGGGGTAGATGGGCACGTCGGCGGCGCCGATGGCGAGCGCAGCAAAATCGGTAACAACCCACTCCCAGCGGTTCTCTGCAATGAGTGCGATCCGGTCTCCCTTTTGCGCTCCCCAACTCAGAAACGCCTGGGCCAGCGCACGAACACGCTGGTAGATCTGGTCTGAAGAGATGGGCTGCCATTGGCCAAATTCGTCCTGCCAGAGTACGGCACGAGGATTGGCTGCCGAAGCGACGCGGCAAAAAAGATCGTTGATGGTAGAGATGGGCGGATTCATGGTTGTCAGTAAGAAAACATGTGTGCCGAAGCTCTAGCTGGGGACAAACGAGAGTGTATCAGCGCGGGATGGCGATGCGCTTGGATTGTGGGAGTCGCCATAATATCAGAGGGCCTTATCGCCTTGATTCAGGGATTCGGCCGAGGCGTGGATCGCGTTGCCGCAGGAGGTCACAGGCGTGGAGCGCCTCGGCCTCAAATGTGGGACTGTCGCTTGGAATGAGAAGCCAATGGCGAATCTTGTCTCCCAGAAGCTCGATTGCACGGATGGATTGGAATTCACGGCGGAGCTTGGGATCGGCGGGATTGGTACCGTCAGAAAGAACCAGCCAGACGCCATTGTCCCGGGGAGATTTGTCGTGATCGCGGAGCATACAAACGATGCGGTCGCCCAGGTAAACGGCGAAACCTGAGAACATGCGCCGGACTTCGGGATTCAACGGCGCGAGCGCCTCCAGGACAAATGCGTGTGGAGGGTTCTGACTTCGTTTGGCGGGGCGAGGCATGGCTTTCACGAAACAACATAACAGATACGGTCAAGATTCAGCGCAACAGTTCGCGTCCCGTGAGAGCATTTTGACTACGTCATTCGTAATATTACGTAAGTTGTTGATCTACCACCGTGGTTGGAGAGACATTGCCGCCCAGGCCAAGTAGCGTTGAGGAGTAAACTGAAACTGGGACCGGGTGCAAGGCCGCCGTTGCCGAACGATTGGGTTCCATTCTTCGACAATGCCGAAACCTTCTTCCACCATGCTTCCTCGCAATCCAAACCCAGCCATCTTTGCGTGGTTCGAACGGACTGAAACTGCCTGCCTTGCATTATTGATCCTGCTATCGACTGTGCAACTGGCTGCCTGGCGCTTGCCGGGTCCGCTCTGGGCTGTGCTGGGGAGTTTGCTGCCAATGAAGCCCGAGTCGGCTGCGGCTTCCCTTCTGAGCGCCCTGTGCCTGATGCTTCTTGGAACCGGACAAACAAGATGGAAACGCTGGCTAAGTCCACTGCTTGCGGGCGCAGTCATTCTGCTGGCCATGCTGGTGCTCTTCAAATACGTCATCTCCTACGTGCCGGCGCTGGAGGCGTTTTCCCACGTCCACGGGGTTGTTCTACCGATGAGAATGACTCCTCAATCTGCGGGCGCGTTTCTAGCGCTCGGCTTGACCATGTTAGCCATGACAGTAGAAGGCCGGGTCGCTGTCTGGTTGAGCGATGTGCTCACGCTGGTTTTGTGCCTTTTGACGTTTACTGTCGTTTCAGGCTACTTGTTCGGTGAGTGGAGAGTTTTCGGAATTCCGGCCAGCGTTGCCACGTCGCCCGGAACCCTGATTTGCCTTTTGCTTCTGACGATATTCACTGTGCTCCGCCGGACTGAAAATGGCATTTTTTCCATCTATGCGGGTGGCGGAAATGGCGGCAACCTCGCCCGGATTCTCTCGCCCATCCTGCTATTGGCGCCGTTTTTTCGCGAAGCTACGAGAGTTCGGATTATCGGCGTGGGCGTGATGCCGCCGCATTACATCACCGCGTTGCTGGCCTCGGCAGCCGCAGTTTTTTCCATATCAATGTTGCTCTACCTGGTGTGGCGGATCAACGGAATGGAAACCGAAATTAATGCGTTGGCGTTGCGCGACGAATTGACGGGTCTCCATAATTTAAGGGGCTTCCATTTACTTGCGGAACAGGCCATGCGCATGGCGCAGCGATCCAAAGTTCAGTTCTCAGTCATGTTTATCGATTTGGACGATCTGAAGGTGATCAACGATTCGCTGGGACACCAGGTGGGCTCAGCATACATCTCAGAGAGCGCTGCTATCTTGCGCACAACGTTTCGCGATACGGACGTACTAGGGCGCATCGGCGGCGACGAGTTTGCCGTTGCCGGCCAGTTCAGCCGCAGATCGATTGCGACGGCGGCTAATCGGCTGAAGGAAGTTTGTGCGCGGAAGAACAGCAGCGAGGGGCGCGAGTACCCATTGAGTCTCAGCGTTGGTTATGTGACTCTGGATGAGGCAGGCAAGCAAACACTTGACGACTTGATGGCCAATGCTGACGAGGCCATGTACCAGGCTAAGCGGCTGAAGAAAGAGCAGCGCTGGCGCGAGCGGGCCGTGCTCCATCCGGACGAAACGGTACCCACAAAATCAACAGGAGAATCGGCCGAAACTGTGCAAAAATAGGTTTGCATACTTATACAATTGTCATGTATATTTATACGTGCGCGGACTCCGTTAGCGGGCCGCGCAAGTTTTTTGGGGTAAAGATTTTTAAAAGGGACCGGAAGGCCGTGATGAAGCATCAAAGGCTGAATGCGATCAAGGAAGTGCTGGAAAGCTCGCTGGTGAGCAGCCAGGACGAGTTGCGGCGCAAGCTGCGACGACGCGGCATTGATGTGACGCAGGCAACGCTCTCCCGAGACATTCATGAATTGCGGCTCAACAAAGGCCCGAGTGGGTATTCGCTGCCGAACGGAAACGGGCATCGCAGAACAAGCGCAGCCGCCCATGCAGAGGATGCGCCGCCGTCGGTTGAAGAGATGATCGAGAGCTTTGGTTTGCGAGCCAAGCAGGCGATGAACCAGGTGGTGCTGCGAACAGCGATGGGGGGAGCGCAACCCGTGGCTGCTGCGATGGACCGCGCGGCCTGGCCGGAAGTTGTGGGAACTGTAGCCGGCGACGATACAGTGCTGGTGATTTGCGCGGATGCAAAGCGCGCTGCGGAAGTGGAATTGCGGCTGAGGACGATGCTGGAGTCATGAAGGAAACGATTCAAACCGCTGTTGTGGGTGTAACCGGGTACGCGGGCGCTGAACTGGCGAGACTGCTGCTGCATCATCCCTGCCTGAAGAGCAAGCCGCCGGTATTTGTCGGGCGCGTGGAGGCGAAAGATGCCGCGCGCGGTGGCATTCCGCTGGGCGAAATCCATCCTGAGCTCATCGACAGTAAAGGCAGCGGCGCACTGAAGCAGGAGCCGTTCTCGTGGGAACTATTGAAGGAGCGCGGCGTTGATATTTTATTTCTGGCCACACCGCACGAGCAGTCGCGCGAGTGGGTGCCTGAGGCGCTCGAACGCGGAATGCGCGTGATCGACCTGAGCGGTGCGTGGCGGCTGACCGAGGCTGCCAATCGCGCTGTGTACGCGTTTGAAGATGACGGTACGGAATTGGCGGCGGCCACGCAATTGCACGCGGTTTATGGAATGCCCGAGCTGCATCGCAAGCAGATTGCGGACGCGAGGCTGGTTGCAAATCCCGGTTGCTATGCGACGTCGGTGATACTGCCGCTGAAGCCGCTGGTGGCTGCGGGACTTGTTGATTTGAAGCACGGAATTGTCGCTGACTCGAAGAGCGGCGTGAGCGGCGCGGGCAAATCTCCGACGGCGAAGACGCATTTTATGTACGCCGCCGACAATCTTTCCGCGTACGGCCTCTTCGGTCATCGGCACACCGGCGAACTGCTGGAGCAGATCGGTATTGCGGGCAGCGACATTATTTTTACGCCGCACCTGCTGCCAATTCCGCGCGGGATTATGTCGACGATTTACGTGCGCTTTAACGATGCGCAGACGCGGGCAAGCTTGATGAAGGTGTATCGCGAGTTCTTTGCAGGCAGCCCGATGGTGCGTCTCTTCGACAATAGCTTGCCGCAGATTCAGAATTCGGTGCGGACCAGCTACGCGGACATTGGCTTTCAACTGGACGCAAGCGGCAGGCGGGCAGTGATTGTGAGCTGCCTGGATAATTTGCTGAAAGGCGCGTCGTCGCAAGCGGTACAAAACATGAACGTGATGCAGGGCTGGCTGGAATCAGAAGGTCTCGAATGATCATCGCCGCGGAGGACCGGGAATGAAGTACGTCGTTAAATTAGGCGGTGCGGGGCTGGAAGTACCGGCGTTGCTTGAAAGCTGTGTACGCGCAATTACAGAACTGGTGCGCGACGGCAATCACGTGGCAGTGGTCCACGGCGGCGGCGTGCAACTTACCCGGACGCTGAAGGCACTGGGCAAGCAGAGCGAGTTTATCAACGGGCTGCGAGTAACCGATGCGGAGACGCGCGACACGGCACTGATGGTGCTTGCCGGCAAGGTGAACAAGAGCCTGGTGGCCGCATTGGGTGCGTTGGGGCAGCCTGCGGTGGGTTTGTCCGGCGGCGATGGATTGATGTTCAGGGCACGACGAAAGCGAACCGCGCCGGATCTCGGATTTGTCGGCGAAATCGCTGCGAGCGATGCCCGCTGGCTTGATGCGATCTGGCAGCTGAACGGCGTGCCGGTGCTCTGTTCCATGGCACTCGGTTTCGACGGCGAATACTACAACATCAATGCAGACGAAATGGCGGCGGCATGCGCCATTGCCTGCAATGCAGACGCGCTGGTGTTTCTAACCGATGTTCCAGGCGTAAAGGGCGCAAACGGCGAAGTGCTGCGATGGTTGAGCATCGATCAGATTGCCGAGATGGCCAAGAGCGCTGTGATCACCGGCGGCATGCTTCCCAAGCTGGGTGCCTGCCGTGAAGCACTTTTGAACGGCGTAAAGCGCGTAAGGATTCTACCCGCCGAGGCGGCAGGTTCACTTCCAGACCTGTGCAGCTCTCGCGTAGCCCACGGCACCGAAGTGATGGTGGCTTGAGGAGATTACGACATTGACGAAACTTGAACAGATAAAGGCCGCTGAAGCGCGGCTGCTGGTACACACATACGATCGCAACCCACTGCTGTTCACAAGCGGCGAGGGTGTGTATGTGATTAATGAGCAGGGCGAGAGATATCTCGACTTGCTGAGCGGCATCGGCGTGAATGCGCTGGGCTACGCAAACCCGGTGATCGAGAACGCGATCGCACGGCAAAGCAAGAAGCTGATCCACATTTCAAACTTGTACTTCCACGAGGGACAAGCCGAGCTCGCGCTGCGCCTGACTGAGCTCACCGGAATGGATCGCGCCTTCTTCTGCAACTCTGGAACAGAAGCGTGGGAGGGCGCGCTCAAGCTGGCGCGCGCACATGCTGGGATTCTGCGCAGCGAGGGCAAGCAGATCGGCACAAAATTTCTTGCGCTTGAACACAGCTTCCACGGGCGTACCTACGGTTCGATGGCGACCACGCACAAGGCAAAATATCGCGAGCCGTTTGCCCCGGTGATGCCCGGCGTGGAATTTGTAAGACTGAATGACGTGGCCGACTTGCGTGCGAAGTTCTCAAACGAAGTTTGCGCCATCCTGGTGGAGTCGATTCAGGGTGAGGGCGGCGTTCGTCCGCTGACACAAGAGTTTTTTGCGGAAGCGCGGAAGCTGGCGAGTTCGACTGGCGCGCTGCTGATTGCGGATGAAATTCAAGCCGGCATGGGACGCACGGGCAAGTGGTGCGGCTATCAGCATTACGGTATTCAGCCGGACATTACAACGCTGGCCAAACCCCTGGCGGGGGGCCTTCCTCTTGGAGCAATTTTGTGCACGGAGGAAGTGGCGCGGTCATTTCACGCCGGCCTGCATGGAACAACCTTCGGCGGCGGCCCGCTGGCCTGCGCAGTCGGCATCGCGGTTGTGGACGCCATGGAAAACGATGGCATGCTCGACAAGGTGACGGCGACGGGAGAGTACTTTATGGAAAAGCTGCGCGGACTTGCCGGCAAGCATGAAGCTATCGTTGACGTGCGCGGCAAGGGACTGATGATCGCTGCGGAGCTTGATTCCGCAGATTTGGCAAAGAAGACTGTGGCGGAGATGTTGAAGCGCAAAATTCTGATCAACTGCACCAGCGATACGGTGCTGCGCTTCCTGCCTCCGTACATTTTGGAGCGCGCGCATGTGGATGCAGCGATTGCGGCGCTTGATGAAATTTTTACTGAACATGCCGCGGCCGGGCAATTTTCAACCGGACAAGCAGCATCCACTGGAGGACATTAACGTGGCTGGCAGAACGACCATGGAAACCCGGGACACAGTGCCCGTACAGAAGGATCAGGACATCCTGTCCGCGGCGGCCCGGCTTTCGGGCGAGGACCTTTGCTCGATCGCTGATTTGTCGAGTGCGGAAGTGCGTGCGCTGTTGAAGCTCGGGCACGAGGTGAAGCGTAATCCGCGCGAGTATCGTCATGCGCTCGACGCCAAGCAGATGGTGCTGATGTTTGAGAAGGCCAGCCTGCGCACGCGACTCGCGTTTGAGACAGGCATCAACACGATGGGCGGTAACGCGATTTTTGTTGATCAGACCAGTTCGCCGCTGGGCGAGCGCGAAGCGATTGCCGACGTAGCTCGCAACGTGGAGCGCTGGGTTGACGTGATTGTGCTGCGCACGTATGCGCACGACACCATTGTTGAAATGGCAGCGAACTCGCGCGTTCCTGTGATCAATGCGCTTTCCGACTTCGAGCATCCGTGCCAGGCGCTGGCCGATTTTATGACGCTCGAAGAGCATTTCGGATCGGTAACAGGCATGAATTTTACCTACGTGGGCGATGGCAACAATGTTTGCCACTCGCTGATGCTGACCGGCGCGCAGTTGGGAGCCAACGTGACGATCGCAACGCCACGCGGCTACTCGCCCGATATTGAAATTGTGACCAAGGCACGCGAAATGGCGGAAGCAAATGGCTGCGAAATTCGCCTGACTCAGGATCCGCAGGCGGCTGCCGAGAACGCGGATGCGATGTACACCGATGTGTGCGTGAGCATGGGCTTCGAGCATGAGTCAACCAAGCGCGCACCCATTTTCAGGCCGTTCCAGGTGAACGAAGCGCTGATGCAGAAAGCGCAACCGAGCGCGGTCTTCATGCACTGCCTGCCCGCACGCCGCGGTGCAGAAGTGACGGACGCAGTGCTGGATGGACCGCAGTCGATCGTGTTCGACCAGGCGGAGAATCGCATGCACGTGCAGAAAGGGCTTTTGCTCTTGCTGCTTGGCGGTTTGGCGAATGTGGAGAAGTTTCAGTAATCAGTGATCGTTTTGTAAACCTTCGCATCTCGCCCCAACAAGATGCACTTTAAGGATCAAGCATGTCTGCAATTCTCGAATCATTGCCCGTCGGCGAAAAAGTCGGCATTGCCTTCTCCGGCGGGCTCGACACTTCTGCCGCCCTGCATTGGATGAAGCAGAAGGGAGCTTTCCCTTACGCTTATACGGCCAACCTGGGCCAGCCCGACGAAACTGACTACGAAGCCATTCCGCGCGCAGCTCTCGAATACGGCGCCGAGAAAGCTCGCCTGATCGACTGCCGCGGACCGCTGGTGCGCGAAGGCATCGCCGCGCTGCAGGCCGGAGCTTTTCACATTACCACCGCCGGCGTTCCATACTTCAACACCACGCCGATTGGCCGCGCCGTCACCGGCACCTTGCTGGTCTCCGCAATGCAGCAGGACGACGTCAATATCTGGGGCGACGGCTCCACCTTCAAGGGCAACGATATCGAGCGCTTCTATCGCTATGGACTGCTCGCCAATCCCAGCCTGAAGATTTATAAACCATGGCTCGACGCGGCTTTCATTGACGAGCTTGGCGGTCGCGCGGAGATGTCCGAGTTTATGCAGCGGGCAGGCTTCGCGTACAAGATGTCTGCGGAGAAGGCTTACTCCACCGACTCAAACCTGCTGGGTGCAACCCACGAAGCGAAAGACCTTGAGCATCTTTCTACCTCTGTCAAGATCGTGGTTCCCATCATGGGCGTTGCGTTCTGGCGCGACGATGTTGAAATCAAGCGCGAAGAAATTTCGGTCCGCTTTGAAGAGGGTCTTCCCGTAGCGCTCAACGGCCGCACGTTCAGCGACCCCGTTGAACTTTTGCTTGAAGCCAATCGCATTGGTGGACGACACGGCCTGGGCATGTCTGACCAGATTGAAAATCGCATTATCGAAGCCAAGAGCCGCGGCATTTACGAGGCGCCCGGACTTGCGTTGCTGTTCATCGCGTACGAGCGCCTTATTACCGGCATTCACAATGAGGACACGATCGAGCAGTACCGCGACAATGGCCGCAAACTCGGCCGCCTGCTTTATCAGGGCCGCTGGTTCGATTCGCAAGCCATCATGTTGCGTGAATCCGCGCAGCGCTGGGTGGCCAAGCCCATTACCGGCGAGGTGACGCTTGAGCTGCGCCGCGGCAACGACTACTCCATCTTGAACACCGAGTCGCCGAACCTGACGTTTCATCCCGAGCGCCTCAGCATGGAGAAGACCGATTCAGTATTCTCGCCGCGTGACCGCATTGGCCAACTTACCATGCGCAATCTCGACATCACGGATACGCGCGACAAGCTGCTTACCTACGCTTCAACCGGCCTTATCAATTTGAGCAAGGGCAACGAAATGCCGATGCTGAGCAGCGCCAAGGAAAAGGAATAGGCTACCAAAATCAATGTCGAACGAAGAACAATCCGGAAAGATGTGGTCCGGCCGATTTCGCGAACCGCTGGATAGCGAGTTTGAGAAATGGCAAAGATCGATTGGCTTTGACTGGCGGCTGCTGAAGCACGAAGTCGCCGCCAGCAAGGCACATGCGTCCGCGCTTGAAGCAGCGGGCGTGCTGACCGCATCAGAGCTGAAGGAACTGCGCGCGGCGCTGGACGCGATTGCCAAGGCACACAACTCGGACGCAGGTAAAGCCGAAGTGCGCGACCACGCGACTGCCGAGGACATTCATCACTTTGTCGAGCTCAAGCTGGTTGAGAGGATTGGCTCGCTCGGGCTGAAGCTGCACACCGGCCGCAGCCGCAACGAGCAGATCGCCACAGATTTGCGGCTCTACGTGCGCGATGAAATCGAATCCGTTGTCGAAGGACTTGCAGCATGGGCAACAGCGCTGGTCGAAAAGGCGCGCGCGGCAGGCGACGCGGTGATGCCGAGCTATACCCATTTGCAGCGTGCCGAACCCGTGCTGGTTGCGCATTGGCTGCTTGCTTATGTCGAAATGCTTTTGCGCGATGCAGCCAGGTTGCGCGATTGCGCGGCACGGCTGAACTACTGCCCGCTGGGCTCAGGTGCAATCGCCGGAGCCACACTGGCACTTGATCGCTCAATTGCTGCCAAGGAACTTGGCTTTACCGGGCCGACGGCGAATTCAATGGACTCAACCAGCGATCGCGATTTCATTCTTGAATACCTACAAGCGCTTACGTTTGTTGGCTTGCATGTGAGCCGCTTTGCTGAAGAGATCACATTGTTTGCGACGGCTGAATATGGATTTGTGATTCTGCCGGAAGCGTTTTCGACCGGATCGAGCGCGATGCCGCAAAAGAAGAATCCTGACCTGACTGAGCTTTTGCGTGCCAAGGTTGGCCGCATTCACGGAGCGGCGGAGGCGGTAACGCTGCTGCTGAAGGGCCTGCCCTTGGCCTACAATAAGGATATGCAGGAGACGCAGGAGCCGGCTTTCTCAGTGGATTTTGTAGCGCAGATGCTTAAGCTGGTGGCACGTTTTACAGCGGCACTTACATTCAATCAGGAACGCATGCACGAGGCGGCGCAATCGGGCTATCTGAACGCGATGGCTGCGGCGACGTATCTCGTTCACAAGAGCGTTCCGTTCCGCACTGCGCATGAAAAGATTGGCCATGCAGTTCGATACGCGCTCGAGAAGGGCGTTGAGCTGGGCGATCTGTCGCTGGATGAATTGCGCACTTTCGGATCGGAATTCGGCGAAGATTTCTTCCCGGCGGTTACGCTCACAGCTACGCTCGACTGTCACGACGTGACCGGCGGGACGGCTCGGGGGCGCGTGAAGGCGGCAATCGACGGGGCGGCGAAGCGAATTGCCGGGTTGATGAATCAAAAGGTTGTGGAGGCAGTTCATGCTGGTGCGTAAAGCATTGCTCCAGGACGCCTCGAACGTTTACGACCTGGTGAATTCACTTTCCGGTGACGGTACGCTGCTGAAGCGCGCGTTTGCGGAGATCTGCGAGAACATCCGCGACTTTACTGTTGCGGAGTCGGACGGCGGTGCGTTTCTAGGCTGCGGCGCATTGCACTTCTACGGGCCGCATTTGTGCGAAGTGCGTTCGATTGTTGTGAAGCCGGAAGCCAAGGGACAGGGTGCCGGTGGCCGCATTCTGAAGGGGCTGATTGAAGAAGCCGAGGAACACGGCATTCAATCGGTGTGCCTGTTCACGCGTATTCCAGACTTTTTCTTCAAGTACGGATTCAGGACGGTTGAAGACAAGTCGGAGTTGCCGGACAAGATCTTCAAAGATTGCCAGAACTGCCCTCGACTGCATCGCTGCGATGAAGTCGCGATGGTGCGCGGCCGTATCCCCCGGATCTCAATTCTTGGGCCGAGACAAGAGGCGCAGGAACTAGTGCGGATTCTGGGCTAGACGTTTTCCTGGAGTTCGTAAGGATGCATTGCGCTATCCCACCCTTCAATCAAAAGCAATTCAAGGATGGGGCATCCTAACAGGAGTGCGGAGCCATAAGTGAGACCAAGGGGGCTACTTGATGTAGCCCCTTTCCTTGTAGTACTTGATAGCGCCGGGATGCAGCGGCACCGTTGCGCTCACCGCTACCTGCCGGATGTCGTAGTAGTAAGGTTGCGCCAGCTTGCGGAATTCGTCCTGGTGTTCGTCGAGTGCCTTGGCGAGCGTGTAAGCAAAGTCGTTGGGCGCATCATCGCGTACATAGATCACATGGCGATCGCGAACAACGGTGGGAATGCGATGATCGACACCGCGCATAAAGCCCATGGGGATGATGCCGCGCGTGAAGCCGGGAAGTTTAGCCAGTTGATCGATGAGTTGATCGTCCATCTGCACAAAAACAAGATCGCTGAGCTGCGTTACTTCGTACCATGTGTGCTGCTCCGGCGTGTTGACCAGCAAGCCGCCGCCGATGTAGACGTCAGCTGACGCGCGCTCCTGGCGTTCAAGCATCAGCGGATGAATGAAGCCGCCGCCCTTGCGTTCAAGTTCCAATTCGTCGATGCCGTAGTACTTGAGAATCGCCTGCAGAGCAGGGCTGTTGCTGTCGACCCAGATGCGCGTTGGTTCTTTGCGGTCTTTGATATCCCACAAACTCTTGATGCCTGACTTTGCCGAAACTGCGGTGAGCAGATAATTCTGCTGCAGCACGGTGGCGACGACGCGATAGTTTTGTCGCTGCTTGTGATCGCTCGCGTACGCGCCTCGGCCCAGGTAAGCGTCGGTCAAGTTCATGTCGCTGGTAATACCGAAGTCGGGCACACCGTCTGGCGGCGGCTCAAGATACCACGGCACATTTTCACCACGCGGCATCACCGGCTTGGTTTTGTCGGCCACTTCACGCGGACCGTAGCTCGACCAGCACACCCAGCAGATTTGCACGTCATATCCGTAAGGCTTCATCGCATCCACAACCGCGTAGCCAATTGCGCCCCATGGGCAGCCTTTGCAAGCGGCGGCCAGCAGCGGGCGTTTTATATCGATTCCGTAAGGCGGGCGCGCGGTAGGGTCGGGCGGTAAGGGAGTGATGGTGCCAGGAGTTTGCGCGTGCGTCGCGACAAACGCGGCGGCAGCAAGGATCGCGACGGCGATCAAGTGGGACCAGCTAATTTTCAAACTTTTCATTTTGGGTGTGACTCCCTTTGCGTGTGACTTCATGGGCGGAGCGAAGGACCTAAGCAAAATAGCACGTTGAGCGAAGCGCGGGCAGGCGATACTGAACGGGCCTATTTGTGATTGCGGAGCATGGCTGCGGCGACGGCGGCCTGGCCATAGCTGAGGCCGCCGTCGCCCGGACTCACCTGCAGATGTTGCAGAACTTGAAAACCCTCGGCTTCGAGGCCCGTGCGCAGTAAGCGCACGAGACGGCGATTATGCATGCAACCGCCGGATAAGGCGACCTGCCGAATGCCTGTAGCACTGCGGGCCAGAACCGCGGCGCTAACGAAAGACGCAGCTACCGCCGCGTGGAATTGAGCTGCAATTTGCGGCGACGGTCTTCCGGCGCGCAGATCGTCGACAATCGCGCTCCACAACTTCGCCGCGGAGATTGTTGTTGGAACGTGATTGGCCCAGTCGCCGGAGCACAGATCAAGCGCGTAGCTGGCATCGCGCGCGACGTCATACGGTTCGTCAATAGCGACGCCTTCAAGTTCGATGGCGGCCTGCGCTTCGTAGTCAACATGCGTACGCTTCAGTACCAACTCTGCGACGGCGTCGAAGAGACGACCGCAGCTTGATGTGAGCGGCGTGTTGATGCCGCGCTCAATCATGCGGCTGAGAACCCTTGCTTCTGCCGGCTTGACGCCGAGCAACTCCGATACCTCGGCTGATGCGATGTCGAAGCCGGCTGCGCTCATATGTCCGAGCGCCATGCGCCATGGTTCGCGAATGGCCGCTTCGCCGCCCGGCATCGGCACGTAATCCAGATGCGCAAAGCGTTCGAAGCTGCCGGCATGTTCACCGTTCAAATGGCCGATGAGCACTTCCCCGCCCCAGATGCGCCCGTCTGTGCCGTACCCGGTGCCGTCGAGCGAGAGGCCGATGAAATCCGAATCGATGCCATGTTCGGCCATGCATCCGGCAACGTGCGCAAAGTGGTGCTGCACGGCTATCAAGCGCAGGCCGCGCTCGGCTGCCCACTCTTGGGCCCATTGCGTGGATAGATAGCCAGGATGCAGATCGTGGACGACTACTTCAGGTTCGATTTCAAACGTGCGCATGAGGTGGTCGAGCGATTCACGAAAGAAATCGAGGCCTGATATGTTTTCAAGATCGCCCAAGTGCTGGCTTTGATAGACGAAGCGGCCGCGAGCCAGAGCGAATACGTTTTTAAGATGACCGCCGACGGCAAGCAGCGGCGGTGCCTCGATCGGCAACGCAATTCCCAGTGGAACGTAGCCCCGTGCACGGCGAATGATCTGCGGCGCGCCATCAACAACGGCCGCAACTGAATCGTCGCAGCGCTGCAGGATCTTGCGGTTGTGCAACACAAAGGCGTCGGCGATTGCGCCAAGCCGCGTGCGAGCTTCGTCATTGTCGATTGCGATAGGCTCCTCGCTGAGGTTGGCGGAAGTCATGACAAGCGCTGCTATTCGCCCATCGGAAAACAGCAGATGGTGCAAAGGCGCGTATGGAAGAAACACGCCAAGCCAAGGAATGCCGGGGGCGACGGATGCCGCGATTGGACTATCCGATTGGGCGCGACGGCGCAGCAGAACGATGGGGCGCATGGACGTGGTGAGCAACGTTGCTTCGGCGTCGCTGACTTCGCAAAGGCTGCGCGCAGCATCAAGATCGCGCACCATTACGGCGAGCGGTTTGCCGTAACGATGTTTGCGCTGCCGAAGGCGCATCACCGCGGCGTCGTTGGTTGCGTCAACGCTGAGGTGAAAGCCGCCGATGCCTTTGATGGCCAGGATTTCGCCGGCGGCGAGACGCGCGATCACGTCGCTGACAACGTCGGCAGATGGTATCGCTTCGCCTGCCGAATTGGTGAGAGTGAGCTGTGGACCGCAGTCCCAGCATGCATTTGGTTGCGCGTGAAAGCGGCGATTCGCCGGGTCGTCATATTCTGCCTGGCAGGCCGGGCACATTTCAAATTCGGCCATCGAAGTCTGCGGGCGGTCGTACGGAATACGTCGCGTAATCGTGAAGCGAGGACCGCAGTTGGTGCAATTGAGAAACGGATAGCGATAGCGGCGATCGTTGGGCGCAAGCAATTCGCGCAGGCAGTCGGAGCAGGTGGCGGCATCTGCGGGAATGCCTGTAGAAACGCGCCCCAGCACTTCGCTCGCGATAATGCGGAAGGTCGTGTCACCATTGGGTTCGGCATCGTCAATGTCCAGGGAATCGACGCGCGAAAGCGGCGGCGCTTCAGAGAGCAGTCGTCCAATAAAAGCGTCCAGAGACGCGGACGGGCCTTCAATTTCGATCAACACGCCATCTGTATCGTTGCCGATAAAGCCGGAAAGGCGCTCTTCCTGCGCCAGACGATAAATAAAGGGCCGAAATCCCACACCCTGGACGACGCCGCGAACGCGTATCTGGCGTCTCACGGCCTTATCCCCTTCGGGTTGAGCGTTACTTGCCAAATATTTACCTCGCACCGGAATTCAGCATATCGCAGGCAACCGTAACAGCAGTGCGGAGTTAATGGTTAATCGCCGCGGAGCAACCAAAAGAACCATCTATTACTCCAAACGTAAGCGAAGGGTATGGGCCGCAACTGTGCGCATTTGCGCCACCCTCCAAAGCACCGGATGTGAGTGACTGCAATCGCAGGCACAGAATGGAGATTGACATGAAAAAAATGATGACAGTGGCGGCACTGTTGGCGCTTGCCCCTCTCGGGTGGGCAGGCTCGTCAGCAGATACTACGGACCGTTTGGAAAACGCGGCGAAAGTAATGCATGAAATTATGGCGGCGCCGGATAAGGGCATCCCCGAAGAAGTACTCGATCACGCCAAATGCATTGCGGTAGTTCCGCACATGGTCAAGGGCGGTTTTGTGGTTGGCGCTGAGCACGGACGCGGCGTTGCCAGTTGCCGGACGGAACATGGCTGGAGCGCACCGGCCTTTTTTGCGATCACCGGCGGCAGTTGGGGATTGCAGATTGGCGTTGAGGGCGTTGACCTGGTGATGGTTATTCAAAATGAGAAGGGCATGCAACAGCTACTCTCAAGCAAATTTCAGATCGGCGGAGATGCATCCGCAGCAGCCGGCCCCGTGGGACGGCATGCCTCTGCAAACACAGACTGGAAGATGGACGCAGAGATACTGACCTATTCGCGCGCCAAAGGAGCCTTCGCAGGGCTCGATCTGTCCGGTTCAGCCATCCGGCAGGATGACGACTCAATGAAAGCCGTCTACGGTCCCGATGTTAACCAAAAAGCCGTCCTGAATGGAGAAGTAAAGGCGCCGCCGGAAGCCGCTCCTTTCCTTTCGGCGATCAGGGGAGCCAAGGAGCAGGCAGCTGGTCAATAACAACGGATCGATAGCAACAGGGACGTCTATACTCCATCCTTATCGCGCTCTGGCCGTTGTAATGTAGCAGCGGCTGGAGCGCGATTGGTGTGTCCGCAAGGAATAGGTGCGTGCCCTGCTAAGCTTTAAATGGTGAGATTTTTCGATTTGGCAAGCCTCAAAATTGTCAGTAAAAGTGCAGTTCTACTGTGCACCGTGTTCACCTGCGCAGTCTCGCGCGGGCAGCAGGTCGACAACCCCATCGCCGTTAGCAATGTTGACGCGGCAGTAAAGGCACGCATCGACCATATTGCCGGGTACACCGACATAGAACACTACAAGGTCTTCAGAGGCGGTGATAAGACCCAGCCCGCCGCCGAAATGGTTGTGAAGACCACTTATCGCCCTGAATCTGGCAAGGACTATCAAGTGCTCTCCCAGAGTGGTTCGACAATCCTCTACAAGCTGTTGCTGCGGCCTTTGCTCGATAGCGAGAAGGATGTCAATAACCCTTCCAAGGTGGGTCAGTCGCTGATCATCTCAGCCAACTACGAGATGCAGCTCAAGCCTGGCGGCACGGTGCAACAGGACGGGCGCGAGTGCTGGATGTTGGCGCTTGTGCCCCGGCGCAAAGCTCCCAATCTGTTTGAGGGAACACTTTGGGTGGACAGCAGGGATTTTACGATTGTGCGGATTGAGGGCGTCACTTCAAAGAGCCCATCCTTCTTTGCTTCGCCTGCCCATGTGATGCGTCAATATATCAAGGTCGACGGTTTCTCTCAGGCAGTCCATGCCCTTGCCGAATCGGACAGCTTCTTCGGCAAGGTCGTAATCTCCATCGACTACGATGGCTACCAGATTCAATCCCGGTAAGTTACGCCTAACCCCATCCCAACACATGCCGATTGAGCACTTTCTGCTCTATACTGTGCCTTGTGACCCCTATGATCGGTGACTGGAAGCTTGACGCTGCGCTGGGCTCCTGCCTGGTGCTGGGGCTGCGTCATGGGTTCGATTACGATCACCTGGCCGCCATTTCAGACATCACTGCCGTGCAAAAGAACTGGTGGAGCGGATTGCGCCTTGGCATGACCTATGCACTTGGCCACGCGTTCACGGTGGTAACTCTCGGCGTTCTTGTGCTGCAGATGCATATGGGGCTTCCGCAGGGGCTGGATCACTGGACTGAAAAGCTGGTGGGCCTGACGCTGATCGTGCTCGGCCTCGGCGTAGTCGCGGGCATCCTGCGCAGAGACGCACATGGTCACCGACACACACGCATCGAAAGCCGCCTGGCAATTGCGATCAACGGCGTGCTGTGGGCAGCTTGGCGCGTGCGGCGCATGTGGAATCCGGAAGCGCCCCGGCCGGATCGCTTTCAGTGGATGTATAACGGCAAGTCAGTCTTCGCCATCGGCGTCCTGCATGGCATAGGCGCAGAAACTCCAAGCCAGCTCGCGTTGTTTTTTCTGACGGCAAATCTGGGCGGAACGTCGCGCGGAATGCTCGGCCTGGCGGCATTCGCAATCGGCCTGGTAGCCATGAATGCGCTCATGACTGCATCCATGAGCAGCGCGTTCAAAGCCGGCGGGCACCATCCGCGCTTTTATCATGTAATTGCGTGGACAGGCGCCGCCTATAGCTGCATCCTCGGTGTCATCTTCCTGTTCGGAATCTCCGATCGCCTGCCGTCGCTGGGGTAAAGCAGCTTTCAGCTCCCAGCTCCCAGCTTCCTGACATCCCGAAACCTAGTTAGGGACCTGCGACTGTTCATTACCTACGGCAGCCGCTACTCCGCAAGCTGCGTACGGCTGGTTGCATCAGACCCATGCTGCTTGACGAGCTTGTTGTAGATGCCCAGCAGCAAGAATGGCGCAGCCCATTGGCCGACGAAGAGAGCTGGGTGCTCTTTTTTTGCCAGATGGAATCCGGCCGAAATTGCGATGGCTCCCAAAGCGGCCGCCAGGTAAACGCTCGATGGGATCTGCGACGTGTGTTTCTCGATGGATGCCGTTATTTGATCTTCCTGAACCTGTCCTGGTGAAACGCGATAATCAACCATGATTCTTCCTCTAATAATGTATTGCGCCGAAGCGCACTCACCCGTAGATGCGCAAAACAGCCGATTGGAAGCGCGTGTTGGCAGGATGAACAGTTTTGGCTCGGGATTGCGGACGGGCCAATTCGAAATGAGTAACAGTTGCAGAAGCGCAACGAACGGGGCTTCGCGATTGCCCTTCTTCCCCTCAGCATTATTCGCTCATTTCAAATCATCCACGGTGGTGATCGGAGGAAAGCGGGGTCAAGATCGATGGCCTTGACAGGAATAAGAGTACGTGCGTACTCTTATGTTGTGCGGTACTCAAAGGAACACAAAGCGCAGAATCACGAGAACATTCTCTCCGTAGCCGCTCGCTCTTTTCGCGAGCACGGCGGTGACAGCAGCGGAATAGGGACGGTGATGAAGAAGGTAGGCCTGACGAAAGGGGGCTTCTACCGGCATTTTAGAAGCAAGGACGACCTGTTCGTTGAAGCGGTGGCCCGGGCCTTCGACGAGATGGGAAGAGGCATGTTGGAAGTTGCGAAGTCCGCGCCCGAAGGTCAGGCTCTGCGAGCCATGATCGAACACTATCTGAGCCCACGTCACGCCAATTCGCCAGGAATGGGTTGTGTGGTTTCCGCCCTCGGACCAGAGCTCGCACGAAAGCCCTTGTCCGTGCGAAAACGGATTGAGGTGTCGCGAGAGGCGTATCGCGAGCGCATACTCCCTTTTGTTCCAGGCAAAACCCGCGAAGAAAAACTGGCGAAGTTTCAGCTGTTGTTTCCGAGTATGGCTGGAGTGCTGACTTCGGCCCGCATGATCCTGTCCGCCACAAGACGCGAGCAGTTGCTGATGGAGGCGAGGAATTTTTTTACGAAGTGCTTCGCTGAAGAATAAATTTTTTGCTCCATTAGAGTACGGTCGTACTCTAACTGATGAACGTCACTCTACAAAACTGAATGGAGAGGTCAACCCGATGAATCTGAAGAACGCTCTTTTCATGGCGATGCTACCGATAGTATCGGCAGCACAAACTCAGTCCCCGGCCAGCCCGGCATTGCTCAGCATAGCTGTACCTAAAACCACCGACGTCCTGGCCATTCAGACTCCCAAGCGGGGCGTGACCTTTCAACAAGTCATGGACGTTATCCCGGCAGAGATTCGGGCAACCGTGAATCTCTAACTCGACGGGAAAATCCGCCAGTGGTATTCCCGCGGCGATGGCAAAGGCATCGTCTTCCTGATCGACGCCAAGACCGAGGACGAGGCACGAACCATCATGGAATCACTGCCCCTCGAGAAGGAACAGTTGATGGATACCCAGTACATCCCGGTCGGCCCCCTGATGCCCCTGAGATCATTGGTCGGCCCTGGAGGGATGGCCCCACAGCAGTAACCATGCCGGTGATAGCACGGCTGCAAGAAGGCAAGCACTCCATCTCCCGGGCCCGGACCAGCGGGCCCCACGTTAATGCGAACGCAGGCTCAACACGCTCCGGTGTGGAGAGCCTGCTATTCAGTGTGGGCCTGCAATCAAGCCGGCACGGTGCTTCCAGCTAATAAACAGGATCAGTGCGTTGGAAACTCGAAAAGGAGAATTGAAATGACGCCGGTAATCATTTTCAACCTGCATCTCGTGCTGGGTTATGTCGCGTGGTTGCTATGCACGAATGTGTATATCCTGCCCAGGCTCAAGGCAATGAGTCTGATCGAGGCTCAACGCGCAATTGCCACGCTGCACAGTTTTCGATTTTTTGGGCTCGTATTCATTCTCCCTGGCGTCGTCGGTCACAATTTGCCTGCCGGCTTCGCGCCCTTCGCTGCGTACGGCGACTTCGCAACTGGTTTGTTGGCCATTCTGGCGCTTCTCACCATACGGTTGCGTTCCCTGTTCTGGCCTCTCGTCGTCTGCTTCAACCTGGTAGGAGCCATCGACATCATCGTCGACTACTACCATGGCGCCACATTGGGACTACCGCCCGTGTCTGGAGAACTGGGTTCGACCTACGCGATCGTGATTATTTATGTGCCGCTACTGATGATTACGCACATCATATCGCTCTATTTGCCGCTCCGCCGTCGATCGGAACTAACTCGTGCCGCTACGGTCTGAGTAGCTTCCTGGAAAATGCCCTGGTGTCGGAGTTCCCAGGGGGTTCTTCTCAGCACCGTAAGTTAGTTCGAATGTGCAAGAATTCCCGACGAGTGATCAAGCTCACTCATCCCACAGCGAAAAATCTGAAACCGGTGATCTAAAACGACATAGCCACACCATCGAGTGACCACTGTCACGGTTGCCAACTCCTCTTGCGCGTACAACAATGTTAGGCACCGTCGGGACAGGTCCCAACAAATGTTCCGCGCGATGTCTCCAATTCAGGAGGGTATCGTGCCAGCATTCACACCTCCGCCGCTTCCGAGCGACGACAAACGATGGAAGATTGTGAACGGCACCATGCGCAAGAACGGCTTTGCCCGTCATGCGCTCATTGAAACGCTGCACACCGTTCAGTCTTCGTTCGGCTATCTGGATGACGACGCTATCCGCTTTGTGGCCCGCTCGCTGCGAGTGCCGCTGAGCCAGGCCTACGGCGTGGTCACGTTCTACCACTACTTCAGCTTGAAGCCGCCGGGCAAACATACCGTTACGGTATGCGCCGGAACCGCGTGCTACATCAAAGGCGCGGACGCACTGATCGCCGCGGCTGAAAAGCGGTTGGGCATTGCGCAAGGGCAAACCACGAAGGACGGCAACATCAGCCTGATGACAGCTCGTTGCGTGGGCGCCTGCAGCCGCGCTCCCGTCGTGTTGTGCGATGGAGAAGTGGCCGGAGAAGCGTCAGTGGAACAGGTGCTCGAGCAGCTTGAAAGGTGGACGGTGGAATGACAGTCGAGGAACTTGAACAAATAGCAGAAAGCGTTCGCCTTGAAAACGCTAAGTACGACCATGAGATACACGTCTGCATGGACCTGGCCTGTGCAAGCCAGGGCGCGGATAAGCTTCGTGATGAGCTGGTCAAGGCCGCCGAGGCAGCGGGTAAGAATGTTTTGGTGCGCCGCACCGGCTGCATGGGGCCCTGTTCGTCTGGTCCGCTGGTTCGAGTCGATCCGGAAGAGACGCTCTATGCGCATGTAAAGGCGAAGGATGCCGAAGCGATCGTTGCGAGCCTGGGCAGCTTGCCGGTTCCGGAACTGCAGTGCGATCTGAGCAGCCACTTCGACAAGCAGGTTCGCGTAGTGCTTGAGAACGCGGGCCACATCGATCCGGAAAAAATTGACGAATACATTGCCTGCGAAGGCTACAAGGCGCTGATGACCGCGCTGATTGAAATGACACCGGCCGGCGTGATCCATCGCATTACGGAAAGCCGACTGAGAGGTAGAGGCGGCGGCGGTTATCCGACCGGCCTGAAGTGGAGCACGGTAGCCAAGGCCAGCGGCGACCAAAAATACATAGTCTGCAACGGCGACGAGGGCGACCCCGGCGCGTTCATGGATCGCAGCGTAATGGAAGGCGACCCACATCGCGTCATCGAAGGTATGGCGATTGCGGCCTACGGCGTGGGCGCCAACAAGGGCTTTATTTATGTGCGCGCCGAATATCCGGTTGCCGTAGCTCGGCTGACCATGGCGATTCGCGAAGCGCGGCGGCGCGGCCTGCTGGGCAGCAACATCGGCGGAACTACTTTCAATTTCGACGTGGAAATTCGCCTGGGTGCAGGCGCGTTTGTATGCGGCGAAGAAACAGCACTGCTGGCATCGATCGAGGGCCGGCGCGGAACTCCAAAGCCACGGCCGCCCTATCCAGCGGTGAGCGGTCTCTGGGGCAAGCCGACGCTGATCAACAACGTTGAAACCTACGCCAACATTGCGCCAATTATTCGCAACGGCGGCAAATGGTTTGCGGATATGGGCTCCGAGCGCAGTAAAGGCACCAAGGTATTTGCACTGACGGGCAAGATCACAAACACCGGCCTTGTCGAAGTTCCGATGGGCATTAAGCTGCGCGAGATTATTGAAGAAATCGGCGGCGGCGTACCGGACGGGCACACGTTCAAGGCTGTGCAGACCGGCGGCCCTTCCGGCGGCTGCATTCCGGCTGAAATGCTGGACGTAGGCGTGAGCTACGACGCACTTATGGCGATGGGCTCCATCATGGGCTCCGGCGGCATGATCGTCATGGACGATACTTCGTGCATGGTCAACGTGGCGCGATTCTTCATCGAGTTTTGCATGACCGAGTCGTGCGGCAAGTGCATTCCGTGCCGTGCTGGTACAGCACAGATGTATACGCTGTTGAGCAAGATCTGCGACGGTACCGCAAGCATGGACGATCTGGAACTGCTGGAGGATTTGTGCTCCACGGTAAAGGAGGCCAGCCTTTGCGGACTTGGACAGACTGCTCCCAACCCGGTGCTGAGCACGTTGAAATACTTCCGCAACGAATACATTGAGCACATTGCGCACAAGCGCTGCCCGGCCGGCGTTTGCACCATGAAACCGCAGGAGGTTCTGGCATGAGCGATGCCGTAGAGGTCAAAACACTCATCATCGACGGCGAAGAGGTAAGCGCTCTGCGAGGCCAAACTATCCTTGAGGTTGCGCGCGAGAATGGCATTGACATTCCCACGCTCTGTCATCTGGATGGGCTGAGCGACGTGGGCGCATGCCGTATGTGCCTGGTCGAGATCAAAGGTAGCAACAAACTATTGCCGGCGTGTGTCGCCACCGTGTTTGAAGGCATGGAAGTGACCACCAAATCCGAACGCCTGCAAAAGCATCGCCGCACGATTCTGGAAATGCTGTTTGCCGAGCGCAATCACATTTGCAGCGTGTGCGTATCGAACGGCAATTGCGAACTCCAGTCGCTGGGCCAGGAGCAGGGACTGACGCATATTCGGCTGCCTTATCGAAATCCTGAGCTGCCGGTGGATGCATCGCATGAGCGGTATACCGTTGACCACAACCGCTGCATTCTTTGCACTCGCTGCGTACGAGCCTGCGCCGAAATTGAAGGCGCGCATGTTTGGGATGTGATGGGACGCGGCATCAACTCCATCGTGATCACCGACCTGCATGAGGAGTGGGGCAGTTCAACCTGCACCAAGTGCGGCAAATGCGTGCAGGTATGCCCCACCGGTGCCTTGTACGACAAGAGCAAGATCGGCGTCGATCATCCTAAAAATCCTGATTTTCTGCCTTATCTGAACTTGATGAGGGAGGCGCAATGAGCAAACTGAAACTGGCAACAGTGTGGCTTGACGGTTGTTCCGGATGTCACATGTCGTTTCTCGACATGGACGAACGGCTGCTTGAACTGGCGGAACTTGTCGACGTGGTCTACAGCCCCATCGTCGACACCAAAGAGTTCCCCGATGAAGTGGACATTGCGCTGGTTGAGGGCGCGGTGGCCTCGGTGGACGACGAAAAAAAAATCAAGAAGATTCGCGCCCACTCAAAAATGCTGGTGGCGATGGGCGACTGCGCGGTGGCCGGCAATGTGCCTTCCATGCGCAACCCGATTGGGCCGGAGGCCATTCTGCAGCGGGCTTACATTGAGAACGCCAGCGCACAGCAGCAGATTCCGTGCGTGGTGGTTCCTAAACTGCTTAAGGTGGTGCGCCCCATTCACGAGTTTGTGAAGGTGGACGTATTCCTGCCCGGCTGTCCGCCTTCCGCGGATACATTTCACACAGCGCTGACGGCGCTGGTAACCGGGGGGCCGGTGGACATTCCGGCGCTGACCCGTTTTGGTGCGTAACTTACGACGCGCCAAACATGGCTTTGAAATGGCGCGGCTTCAGCTGCGCCGATGGGCCAGGAAAATCTACGGGCTTTAGCCACTGAGGGATTTATGAGCCAGACAATCACGATCGATCCGGTGACCCGCCTTGAAGGACACGGCAAGGTCACCATCCAGTTGAATGACCAGGGCGAGGTCACGGATGCTCACTTTCACGTAACCCAGGTGCGCGGTTTTGAGCGCTTCTCAGAGGGTCGGCCCTTCTACGAGATGCCGAGCCTGATGGCGCGCATCTGCGGCATTTGCCCGGTCAGCCACCTCATCGCCTCTGCCAAGGCCTGCGAAGCCATCATGTCGGTGCGCATTCCGCATACCGCGGCCCAGTTGCGCCGCATGCTGAACCTGGCGCAGATGGTGCAGTCGCACGCGCTCAGCTTCTTCTATCTCTCCTCGCCCGACCTGATACTCGGCATGGAAGCGGACCCGAAGGTGCGCAACATTCTTGGAGTGGCCGCTGCCAAGCCGGAACTGGGACGCGCCGGTATCGGACTGCGTCGCTTCGGGCAGCACATCATCGAGCTGCTCGGCAACAAGCGCATTCATCCGGGATGGGTTATTCCGGGCGGCGTCACCGAGCCGCTGGCGCAGGCTAAGCGCGATGAGATTCTGGCCATGATTCCTGAAGCCTACGCAAATCTCGGCCTCGGCATCGGCTGGTACAAGCAGGTGGCGGAAAACTTCAAGCCGGAGATCGATGTCTTCGCCAATTTCCCGTCGCTCTACATGGGCCTCATCAATGAAGACGAGTCGATTGAATTCACCGACGGCGCACTGCGGTTGATCGATGCCCAGGGCAACACCATCGACGAGGGCATTACGGCGAGCAAGTACAACGAAGTGATTGGCGAAGCGGTCGAGCCTTACAGCTACACCAAATTCGCTTACTACAAGCCGCTCGGTTATCCAGATGGCAGCTATCGCGTCGGCCCCCTGGCTCGGCTCAACATCGTCAAGAGCATGGGCACGCCCAAGGCCGAAAAGGAATTGGCCGAGTTCAAACAGCTGGCAAACGGACCGGTAGAAAGCTCGTTCTACTATCACCACGCGCGCCTGGTCGAGATGCTCTACGGCATCGAAAAGATCGAACAGATCCTCAGCGATCCCCTGATTCTTGACAAGCATGTGCGGGCAACCGCGGGCGTGAACCGGCTGGAAGGCTCAGGCCAGGCCGAGGCACCGCGTGGCACGCTGAACCACCACTACAGGGTGGACGAAAACGGCAAGATGACGTGGGCCAATCTCGTCATCGCAACCGGACAAAACAACAACGCCATGAACAAAGGCGTGGCGCAAGCGGCCAAGCACTACATCAAGGATGGAAAATTCTCGGAAGGCATACTGAACCGCGTTGAAGCGGTAGTGCGCACTTTCGATCCATGCCTGAGCTGCTCGACACACGCGTATGGACAGATGCCGCTGATTCTCACCCTTGTCTCTTCACAAGGCGAGGTTGTCGATCAAGTCGTGCGCGGTTAGGCGTTTGAGAACGATGATTGTGCTATCCCACCCTTGCGACAAGAACAATAACGTCGCAAGGATGGGGCACCCTCAAAGTTGTGCAGTGAGTCGTGCGCCAGGTACGATGGAAGTATGAAATCCACCAGGGCCCGATGCCTTCTTCTTGCCTGCGGAAACACGCTGCGCGGGGATGACGGTATCGGGCCTTGGCTTGCCGACTGGGCAGAAGAACGCTTTGCCGACGAGCCGGGCCTGCATGTGATCAGCCGTCAGCAGTGGACGCCGGAACTGGCCGCCGATCTTGCTGAAGCATCGGCCGTCCTCTTTGTCGACTGCTCCACCTCGTCTCAGGCCGGCTCCGTCGAACTTATCGAGGTACATCCCGCACAACGAACAGAAGGCGTCGGCACCCACCAGGTGAGCGCGGCGGAGCTGCTGGGCTTGGCACAGGAGCTTTACGGTTCCCCGCCCCGCAAGGCGCTACTGCTGACAATTGGCGCGGGATCAACGGAGCTGAGTGAAGAGTTCAGCCAGGCCGTTCTCGATACAATTCCGCTGGCCTGCGAACAGCTCCAGTCAGCTGTCGAGAAAATGCTCGCCTGCTGCTAGACCTTCGCGTGACCCCGGCCTGGCAATTCAACTTTTGAAACCAATACTGGCCGGCTCAACCCCTCCAAACTATTTAGCTGTCTCAACTAAGCGGGCCAGAGTATGCTTGCCACACGCTTCCCCGCGCCCACTTCCCAATTCATCTTCAATAGTCACGGAGGCGAATCGCCACTAAAATTCGAAAGGAGAATCACGATGAAGTACATGATCACTTGGAATGAACGTCCCCAGGGAACGCCCCTCGAGTACGAGAATGCTCAGAAGCGAATCCTGGAGGTCTTCGGCCCGTGGAAGACGCCCGCCAACTTCAAAATCGAGGCATTCGTTATCCGCGTGGGTGATTGGGGCGGATACATGTTAATGGAATGCGACGACCCGCTCGAAGTGCATAAGTTCTGTTCGATGTTGCCCGCCTTCGTCTTTGAAGTTCACCCCGTCGTCCCGGTCGCTGACGCCATACGCGTAGAACTCGAAGCGATGGCATATCGCGATGGGCTGAAGAACAAGTAGGGCCTTGTCACAAGAAAAGGGCGGAGGCAATATTGTGCCGCCGCCCTTAAAAAGTAAGTTTGAGAATTTAGAAAGCTGGTACGGTCCGGCGAAGGCTGAAGGGTCTTAGCGTCTTGATGTTGTTGTCGCGATCTAATTGCGACATGGTAAGCCTCTATGGGCGTCAGCTGACTAGTCTACGACTCGGCCCGAGAGCGATCCTCATGGCCAGGGAAACAGCAACTACGCCGACTGCGACTGCAGCTACGAAGTTGAACCCGTTGCCGTCGTGTCTGAGCTTCTGATTCCTCCCCTTGTCTTGGCGTTTGTTGAGACTCGAGGTCTCTCCAAACGTTCTCAACCGCCGTTCGACGGGCACGAACGAAGCGCGTTTTTCAACAAAACGAGCACCAAGCTCGCATTGAGGAACGGGGAACCTGGAGATGCAGGTGTTTATAACTTCGTCGAACGCGGGGAAATCGGATTGCGCAAACGGCAACGTGTCAAAGAAACTGCGCCTAGTGGATGCGTATTCGGGCTTCAGAGCGACTCGGCGTTCAGCGCACCGAAGAAACTCAAGTTCATGAGCATTCAGAGGTGAATCGACTACGATGTGCTCGGTTTCAAGTTCCTGTAACGCTTCAAATATCAGGCTCATCCTTGCCCTCTTGAAACGAAGGTAGTTCACCTAATGTTCCATACCCCAATATTGCGGTAAATAACCCTTCGCCGGCTTTCGAAACTCAAAAGTTGTAGCTGGGGGACCGGAGTTGGTACTAACCCGGCCACGCTCTGAGCACGGAGGTGAATGCGCCTTAAAGCGGGATTTGAAGAAAAAATGGCGGCAGCATTTTCATGCTGCCGCCTTAGAAAAGGAAGAATGAAGACCCACAAAGCTGCTACAACTAGAAGGCTGCTACAGTTTGGCGCAGGCTGTACGAGCTTAGCGTCTTGATGTAGTTGCCGCGATCGAATGGTGATGTGTCGGGAACCGAGCGGCGGCTCAGGCAGCCACGCGTTTCGGCCAGCGACGTGTACTCGCGCTTCTCAAGCCAGTAGCACATATCGGAGAGCACGCGGGCAATGTGGTCAATGCCATGGATGTGAATGGCAGAAACCATCATGGCGCAGTTGCCGCCGGCCATAATGCACTTGAGCACGTCTTCAGCCGAATGCACGCCGCCGGTGATGCCGATGTCGATGTTGAGGTGCCCGAAGAGGATGGCTGCCCAGTGAAGCCTCGGAAGCAACTCCGAGGGCGTAGAGAAGTGCAGCGTGGGCCGCACCTCAAGTGCCTCGATATCGAAATCAGGTTGATAGAAGCGGTTGAACAACACCACTCCGGCTGCGCCAGCTCCCTGAAGCTGCTTCGACATGTTCGGAATGCTGGTGAACGACTGCGACAGTTTGACCGATACCGGGAGCTTGACAGCCTGGCAGACGCTCTTTACGAGGTCGAGTAACTGCTTCTCGAGATCGCTGGATGTCTGGCCGGCGTCGGTTGCCAGGGCGTAGGTGTTCAGTTCAATTGCGCTTGCCCCGGCCTGCTCCATATCTCTGGCAAAGCGTACCCAACCGCCGGTAGTTGCACCGTTCAGGCTGGCCATGATGGGAATGGCGACAGCTTCGCGAGCCTTGCGCAGGTTCTCCAGATAAATCTCGTGCGTCATGCGGTAGTCTTCGAGATCGGGCAGAAAACCAAGCGACTCGGCAAAAGAGTCGGTACCGCGGGAAAGGTCATCGTCGAGCGCCCGCGATTCGAGAGCCAACTGCTCTTCGAAAAGCGACGTAAGAACAACCGCTGACGCGCCGGCATCCTCCATGTGGCGGATGTTATCGATCGACTCCGAAAGCGGAGTGGACGCCACCACAATGGGTCCACTCAACTTAAGGCCGAGATACTGCATTGACAGGTCGATCATTCTTCACCTCCGGCAGCGACCGCCGCCAGGTTCTCTTCAGGTTTTTCAGCTGGAGCGATGTGCGGTGTCTCGCCGCGGCCGGGCATTGCTGCACGTGCGGAATAGACGCGCCACTGACGCTCTACGTCGTCCTGAGCTTCTTTCAAAAGTTGTGCCGCCATCTCCGGGTTGCCACGCGCAAGCATGGTGTAACGAGCTTCGCGGTAGGCATAATCCTTAAGGCGAATGGACGGCGCCTTGGAATCGAGTTGGAACGGATTCTTGCCCGTTTCGCGGAGCGCCGGGTTGTACCGCATCAGCGGCCAGTAACCGGATTGCACGGCGAGCTTCTGTTGCTCGAGTCCGTGAATCAGGTCGTAGCCGTGGGCGATGCAGCTTGAGTACGCGATGATGATCGACGGCCCTTCGTGCGCTTCGGCTTCCTGGAAAGCCTTGATCACATGGCTGTCGTTGCCGCCGAGCGCCACCTGCGCCACATAAACTGAGCCATAGCTGACGGCTTCCATGGCCAGATCTTTGCGGCTTACCGGCTTGCCCGCTGCGGCAAACTTGGCAACCGCACCGCGCGGTGTGGCCTTGGACATCTGGCCGCCGGTGTTGGAGTAAACCTCAGTGTCCAGAACCAGCACGTTGACGTTCTTGCCGGAACCGAGCACATGATCCAATCCGCCAAAGCCGATGTCGAATGCCCAGCCGTCGCCGCCCAGTATCCATACGCTCTTGCGAACCAAAGCGTCAGCGATTGCCAGCAGGTTTTTGGCATCGGACGATGTGTCGTTGGCAAGCTTCTCGTGCAATTGCTCAACACGCTTGCGTTGTGCGTTGATTTCCGGTTCGGTCTTCTGCGAGGCGTGCAGCAGTTCGGCAACCAACTCAACGCCAATCTCAGTAGCCAACCGCTGTACCAGCAATTCAGCGAATTCCTTCTGCTGATCCACAGCGGTCCGCATGCCGAAGCCGAATTCCGCGTTGTCTTCAAACAACGAATTCGACCATGACGGACCGCGGCCTTCGCGGTTGCTGGTGTAAGGCGTAGTGGGCAGGTTGCCGCCGTAGATCGACGAACATCCGGTAGCGTTGGCAATCAGCAGGCGGTCGCCAAAGAGCTGGGTAAGCAGCTTGATGTATGCTGTCTCGCCGCAGCCTGCGCATGCGCCAGAGAACTCAAACAACGGCTGCAGCAGTTGCACATCTTTTACTTGCGTATGCGAAAGTTTGGAGCGATCAACTTCTGGCAGTTCAAGGAAGAAATCCCAGTTGTCGCGCTCGGCCTCGCGCAGCGGAGCCTGCGCCGTCATGTTGATTGCCTTCTTGCTGGCGTCGCTCTTGCTCTTTACTGGGCATACGTCCACGCAAACCGCGCAGCCGGTGCAATCTTCGGGCGCGACCTGGAGGGTGTAACGGTCGTTCTCCATGCCCTTCCACTTGGGCTTGGCCCACTGGAAAGTGGAGGGCGCGTTGGTGGCCTGATCGGACGAGTAGACTTTGGCGCGGATCACTGCGTGCGGGCAAACCATAACGCACTTGCCGCACTGGATGCAGAGGTCCTTGTCCCACGCCGGGATGAACTGCGCGATGTTGCGTTTTTCCCACTGCGCGGTTCCAGTCGGGAAGGTGCCGCCGGCCGGAATTGCGCTTACCGGCAGCAGATCGCCCTTGCCGGCTGCAACCTGGCCAAGCACATTGCGCACAAACTCGGGCGCCTTGGGCGAGATGGCCGGCAGGATATCGAAGTTGGACGAGACAGTAGCGGGCAGCACAACCTTGTGCAGGTGTGCGAGTGCCGCATCCACCGCAGCAAAGTTTTTGGCGACGACTGCTTCGCCGCGCTTGCCGTAGGTCTTCTTAATGGCCTTCTTGATCTGTTCAATGGCTTCGTCGCGCGGAAGCACGCCGCTGATGGCGAAGAAGCAGGTCTGCATGATGGTGTTAATGCGCGTGCCCATGCCGGCTTCGCGAGCCACAGTGTAGCCGTCGATTACGTAGAACTCGATCTTCTTGCTGATCATGGCCTGCTGCGTGTGCCGCGGCAGGTGGTCCCAAACTTCCTCGGCCGTGTAAGGCGAGTTGAGCAGGAACACCGCGCCGGGCATGGCCGCTTCAAGCACGTCCATCTTCTCAAGGAAGCTGAAGTTGTGGCAGGCAACAAAGCTGGCCCGCGTGATGAGGTAGCTCGACCGGATCGGGTTAGGCCCGAAACGAAGATGCGAGGTAGTCATCGAGCCGGACTTCTTTGAGTCGTAAACGAAGTAGCCCTGCGCGTAGTTCGGCGTCTCGCTTCCGATGATCTTGATTGAGTTCTTGTTCGCGCCCACGGTGCCGTCGGATCCAAGGCCGTAGAACAGCGCGCGAACCGTCTTGGGATCTTCGGTCGAGAAATCGGGATCGTAGTCGAGGCTCGAGTGGCTTACGTCATCCACAATGCCGATGGTGAAATGGTTCTTCGAAACCGGCTTTGCCAGTTCGTCGAAGATGCCCTTGACCATCGCCGGGGTGAACTCTTTCGATGACAGGCCGTAACGCCCACCAACCACCTTCGGCATAGCGAAAGGCAAAGTGGTGATGTTCTCGGCGAGAGAGGTGATGATGTCCTGGTACAGCGGCTCGCCAACGCCGCCGGGCTCCTTGCAGCGATCCAATGCGGCGATCGCCTTGACCGTCTTCGGCATGGCGGCAAACAGCGCGCTCGCGTCGAACGGACGATACAGCCGAACCTTGACCATGCCGACCTTTTCGCCCTGCTTCACCATCAGGTCAACCGCTTCTTCGGCAACTTCAGCGCCTGAGCCCATCACAACGATGACGCGATCCGCATCTGGTGCGCCGTAATAGTCGAACAGTTTGTAGGCGCGGCCAGTGAGTGCGGCAAAGCGGTCCATGACCGACTGCACAATTCCAGGAACTGCAACGTAATACGGTGTGCAGGCCTCGCGCGCCTGGAAGAAGAAATCAGGATTCTGTGCTGTGCCGCGAAGAATGGGGCGATCGGGGCTGAGTGCGTTCTTGCGGAAACGGATGAGGTGTTCGTCGTTCACCAGGGCGCGGATCGTTTCGTCGCTGATGGGAATGATCTTTGAAACTTCGTGCGAGGTGCGGAAACCATCAAAGAAGTGCATGAACGGAAGGCGTGCTTCAAGAGTGGCGATCTGTGAAACAAGCGCGAGATCGGCAACTTCCTGCACGGAGTTTGACGCCAGCATGGCCCAGCCGGTCGCGCGGCAAGCCATCACGTCAGAGTGATCGCCAAAGATCGACAGCGCATGCGTTGCCAATGTGCGCGCGGTTACATGCATGGTGGCCGGGGTCAGTTCACCGGCAATCTTGAACATGTTGGGAATCATGAGCAACAGGCCCTGCGAGGCGGTGAAAGTAGTTCCAAAAGCACCGGCCTGCAATGCACCGTGAAGTGCGCCGGCGGCGCCACCCTCACTCTGCAATTCCTCCACGATGGGCAATGCGCCCCATATATTTTTCTTTCCCTCTGAGCGCCACTGATCAGCCCACTCGGCCATCGGCGACGAGGGGGTGATGGGATAGATAGCGACCACTTCAGAAAGTCGATAGGCAACCGAGGCAGCCGCCTCGTTGCCATCGAGAATTACCATTTTGTCTGCCTGCTTAACTTCACTCATTCCGTTTGCCTCATTGGGCGGCGCGAGGGTGTTCAACCGCTAGCTTGAGTGTCGTTTTGCTGGTGCATAGAGGGCAGTGATGGGTGACACAGGGGGGCGGCGTTTTCCCGCATTGTGAAATACGTTTCATGGAGTGAACAGCACACAGGCGCTGCTAATGCCGAGAATTCACCGTGGTTTGTTCACGGTAGCAACCTATGCGCGGTCGATGAGCGCTCTCAACTCAGCAGTACTGAGACCTTCGTCATCCATTTCGGTATTTCGAGCTTTTGCGGACACAGCGGTTCGCAACTGCCGCAGCTTGTGCAGTTGGTCGAGCGTTGTGAGTCATTCATTAGAACCTTGAAGCGGAAGCGCGCACTCACCGCGTCATTGTACTTGTGGGAGTAATTAAAGAGCTCAAGGTTGCCGGGAATGTCCACTCCGTTAGGGCAAGGCAGGCAGTAGCCACAGCGCGTGCACGGAACAATAGTCCGCGCCATGTACTTTTCGCGAACTTCTGTAATCAGTTCCGATTCAGCAGGACTGAAATAACCAATACGCGAGTCCTCGGCGAAAGCCAGGTTCTGCTCCACCTGCAGCATAGTGCTCATGCCGCTCAGAACCACCGACACATCGGGTTGATCCCACAGCCACTGCAAGGCCCATTCGGCTGGAGTTCGCTCGATGGGAAATTCCTCAATGAACGCGCGGATATCCGGTGGCGGATCGGCAAGGCGGCCACCAAGCAGCGGCTCCATGATGACGACGGCCAGATTCTTATGGGTTGCCAGATGTAGTCCGCGTGTGCCGGCCTGATTGTCCGTGTCCATGTAGCTGTACTGGATCTGGCACATCGACCACAGGTCGCTGCCGTTCACGATTTCATAGAAGGCTGCGTAATCGCCGTGAAACGAGAAACCGAGATGACGGATGCGACCGTCGGCAAGCGCGGCCTCTGCTTTGGCCAGCAGATCGTACTTCAGAACAACGTCGCGCCAGACTGACTGATTGAGCGCGTGCAGAAGATAGAAATCGACATGATCGGTCTCGAGCTTCTTCAGTTGCTCATCAAGGTACTTGTCAAAATCATCCGGGCCTTTAACGAGCCAGACAGGCAGCTTGGTCGCAATCTTGACCCGCTCCCGATAGCCATCCTTGAGCGCCTTGCCAACCACCACTTCACTTTGCCCTTCATGGTAGGGATAAGCGGTGTCGAGATAGTTCACGCCATTGTCGATAGCGTGACGAATCATGCGAATGGCTTCCGGTTCATCAATGTTGGCGCTGTTCGGTTTCCCATCCAGCGTGGGAAGGCGCATACAGCCAAAGCCGAGGGCCGAGGCCTTCCAGTCGAGCGTTCCAAAATCTCGGTATTGCACGTTCTTGCTCTCTTCAGGGATTCGGAGAGGATTCTACTCCAATCCGGACTTCTTGATTGTCGCCGTCGTCACGAATGTATTGGCTCTCAATTCCCCACCGGTGATTCATTGCCCTCCTTACGAAGCATCTCCGCAAGGTCGTCCAACTTGTCGTCCAGCAAATTCAACTTCCGCGACAGCCCTTGTATCTCTGTCTCCGCACGCCGATTCACGTCAAAATCCAGCTCGGAGCGCAGCCGGTCTTTGGTGTCCTGCCGATTCTGGCTCATCATAATGACCGGCGCCTGCACCGAAGCCAGCATGGAGAGAAAGAGGTTAAGCAGAATAAACGGATAGGGATCCCACGACCGCTTGTCCAGCACCACGTTCAATGCCGTATAGCCTATGAGGACAATTGCAAACCAAATAATGAAGGTCCACGATCCGCCGAACCTGGCCACCGCGTCGGCAATACGCTCACCGGATGTGGCTTCTGTTTCGATCAGTTCATTCGGATTGCGACTGGCTCGAACTCGTACCAGCCCCTGGGCAGCATGAACCTGGCGGCCCAGAGTGGTGAGCAGATCCATCCCAGCCATCGGCTTGCGGCTCAGCAGAACGGCGATGTCATCTCGAGAAACCTCAAGGCACTCGGATTCCTCCTCAGCCACGGCGCTTGTCTGGTGAGGCGTCTTTTCAAGCATGGATGCGAATCCGAAAAACTCTCCGTTCGCCGGTTCGTCGATGACCACTTCCTGTTGATCCTCGTCCACGGTGAATACCTTCACCTTGCCTGAGATCACCACGTAGGCCTCCGCGCCAAAGTCGCCGGTTTTGTAAATGCGCTCGCGCGGCGCAAACGTCTTGAGCTCCACCTGGCTTGCCAATACAGACGCCTCTTCATCGTCCAGCAGGGCGAATAGAGGAATATTTCTGAGTACTTCCGGTTTGCACGCCATGTGATTCTCCTTTAATTCAAAAAAAACTGATTGGAAGTTTCGGCTGCAATTGCGCTACGGCCCGCCACTCCGGCGTCGAGCAGAAGTCCAGACGTCAGGGAAATCCATCGAGAACCCAATCTGAGCGCCTAGACGTGGACTGGCAACGTATTTGCCGCCCAGCAAACCGAAGCAAAAATTAAAGCCATCTCGGATCTCGTATTGTCCGCCGGCCATTGCCTGAAGCTGGGTTCTTCCCAGGCTCCCGTTTTCCGCGTAGGCGCCGTAAAGCTCGCCACCCAGAGTAACCCGGCGGCTAAAATCGTGCAGCAGAGAAAGACCACCCGTGTAAACCTGGCCGCGCGTATTTTCTGTTCCGATCACACCGGTGCTGGTGTTGCCGGCAAACAAGGTTCCCAAATTTGCGGTGACCCTGGTTTTTTCGGTGAAAGGCTCTTGAGCAATAAAGTTGAGCCAGTAGTCCGTTAATCCCGAGCCGAGCTGCTGACTCGAATCTCCGGTTGGAAATTCGATATACAGGCTAGCCGCAAGAGCAGGAATTCGTGATCCTACAGACCCCTTATGAAAGCTCCACTTGATTCCCAGGTTCGCATCCCCCAAACCGCTGGAAGGCTCGTTTCCACTGGCGCGACCGATAGCGAGAAAAGGTACGTCGAAGTCCAACTCCAAATTGTGCGGCAGACCGTAGTTCAGTTTGAAATTGGCCGTATTCTGGCGCAGATTCGGGTATTGAAGCTGAAGGGCGTCGTACTCATTGAAGAACTCAAAATGCCACTTTCCACGATCGGTCACGCCGGTATCGTCGGTATAGAACGGCAGTTGCGCATGGAGCGGCCCGCATGTGGAGAGCGCACACGCCAGCGTCAGCCAAAACAGAACACGCAAAGGGAAATGCATCGAATGAGCATTCAGAATAGCCCCCCAATTGGAGTTCCAGCTCTTAACAGGAGGCGAACACAAGAATTTATTACTGGCGAAAAATCTACGCATTGGATAGCACCTCAACCGGCAAAAGCGGCCGCAGGGGGGCTTCAAACGGCAGACCGACTGGTTGGTTTACTTCAACCTGCCAATCCTTCCACCAACGCTGCCCATTCTTCGTCAAACGAAGGACGATGAAACTTCA
>Ga0265339_10000117_pt1 | contig 65198 bp, 54 predicted proteins | sample 4CB219metaG_FD_202085 | JGI IMG/M metagenome (GOLD analysis project Ga0265339, IMG submission 202085) | Rhizosphere microbial communities from Carex aquatilis grown in University of Washington, Seatle, WA, United States - 4-CB2-19 metaG | ecosystem: Host-associated > Plants > Roots >... | reverse complement strand
ACGCGTCGCCGTGCCGGCCGGCCGCGTCGCCGTCGCCGGCGGTCGGGTCGCGGTGCGCGTCGGTGTTCGAGTCGCGGTCGGTGCCTGACGCGTCGCCGTCGCACTGGGCAGCGGCGCGCCGGTGTCGCCGCCATGCACGCGCACGCCAGTCGGTAGCACGAGCGGACTGGCGACGAAGCCGAATGTCAGGCTGCCGCCGGCGGGAATCGACGTGTTCCACGCGGCCGACGCGATGACGTAGTGCGACCCGCTGTGCGAGACCAGACGCGCGTCCCACAGCGAGGTGATCTGACTCGTGAGGTCGAGCTCGACGACCCAGTCGGCGAGCGCGGTGGTGCCACCGTTGTCGATGCGCACGTCGGCTTGGTAGCCGCTGCTCCACTGGTTGACGACCGTCACCGTAACGGATTGCGCCAGCGCGGCGTGCGCACCACACACCACGGCGAGCGCCACCGCCAGGCCTCCCCAGGCCCGCGTGGCTCGTGCCCACATCCGATTCTCCCTTCGTTCGAAAGCACGGTCGCCCGTCGCGACGCGCGCCCAGCTGTCGAGATGGCGCCGTCCGACGGTTTGCGGCAGCGCTGGCGACGCCGCGTTGCGAAACGTGTGCCTCGGACGAATCGAATGCGGCGGATGGCCACCGCGCCGGCGGTCGACGAGGTGGGTGGCGTCAGCGCGTCGGTCGCGACGTGCCGCGGCGCGCGCCCAAGCCCGCTGCCCGCGCGCGCGCCGCCGGACGCGCCATCAGCACGAAGAACAGGCCGCACAACACGTACCCAATCGCCCAGCGTGTGCCGCTGCCGAAGGCGATGTCATAGAGACCGCCGGCCGGCGTGATGGTGCCGGCGTGCACGAAGCCGAAGAAGGCCGCCACCGCGCCGATCGTCGCCCAGATGGCGGCGCGGCGAAACGCGCCGTCGATCAAGGCGACGCTGATCGACGACCACACCATGCAGGTCACCATGAAACCCTGCGACAGCGCGACCAGCCCATCCAGCTGCAAGCCGTTGCGCGCGAAAGCCGCGCTGTCGCCGAGCACGCGCGCCGCGAGGCCGGCATCGCCGGTCGCGGCGCCGGCGGCGTTGAGCGTCTGGGTCACGATCAGCAGGCCCCACGCGGCGATGGCGGGGAAAAGACCGAATGCAACCGCCGGCGCGTGCGCTGCCGGCGTCGCTTGAAAGGCCTGGGCGGTGATGACGATGCCGATCCACAACACGATCGCCATACCGGCTTCCATCGGTACCAGCGCATTGATCAGGCCGGTCAGCCCGCCGAGCGCGATGATCGCGAAGAACACGCCGTTGAGTATGGAGTAGCCGGAGCGCGCACCAAGGCCTTTCCAGCCCGGATGGCCGATGTAGATCGTCGTCGGGAAACACGATCCGAAGACGGCGGCGGCGATCGAGCCGAGCCCGTTTACCGCCAGCGACGGCAGCGTCGGGTACGAGTCGCCGGCGGCTTCAGCCGACTCGATGTTCTGTAGCGAGCCGAGGACATTGAACAACCCCATCGGCAGCACCACCGGCACCAGATATTGGCGCAGCAGTGGATGCGTCAGACCGGCGATCAGGTCACCGATCACCGGCACCGGCCAATACCAGCCGACGGTGTCGACCGCGTGATGCAGGTTGGCGGCATTCACCGGGGAGGCCTCGCCGATCGCCGACAACAGCCAGGCTGAGAGACTGCCGAGCCCCAGGGCCAAGGCGCCGCCCGGCACGTGCCACGGCAGCGGGCGATGCGAGAAGTAGGTCGTCAGGATGACGCCCAGCGGCAGCAGCGCCACCAGCGGCGCGGCGAAGGTCTTGATGGCAAAGTCGATGGCGATGAAGCTGACCGCGATGCCGGCCAGCGTCGACAGCAGCGCGGCACGCGGCGCAAAGCGGCGCACGCGCTCGGCGACGGCGGCGAGGAGCAACTCGATGACGCCCGAGAGCAGGCAGGCGGCGAGGCCGAGCTGCCACGCCAGGCGCGCCGCCTCGACGGCGGCGACGCCGTTCGCCTCGGCGGCGAGCTTGACCGGCAGCATCACCAGAAACACGTGCGCAAACAGCGACACGGTGTTGATGCCGTACGGCAGGGCGGTGACGTCGTGCCGTCCGCTGGCGGCGCTGAGGCGTTGCGCCTGCCAGGCGTAGAAGAGATTGCCGACGATGATCGACAGCGCCGCGCCGGGCAGCACGGTCTCCAACACCAAGGACAACGGAAAGCCCAGCACGCCGGTGCAGAGGGCGAGGATCAGCAGGAACTGAATCAGGTTGTCGATGGCGAGGCCGAAGAAACCATCGAGATCTCCCGCGGTGAAGAGCGGTTGCGGCCGGCGCACCATGCGCGCCTCACGCCAGAGTGCTGCGCCTTTGTAAAGCGCGCGTCAGATCACCGCAGGTGAAAGCGAGAGCCACAGATCCCCGCCGCCCAGACCCGGGACTGGATGGGATTCTTCAGAGGGCCCGGACTGAAGAGCGAAATCGAGCTGCCCGTTCGGGATCTGATCGGAGCGCGGCCGCGTCGGGAAGCTGCGTGTCTCTGCGTTGCCCGAGACGACTCAGACGACCTCGAGCGCGCAGGCGACGCCGTGGACGACGGCGGCGATGCGCAGCGTGTCGACGACGGCGTCGGCGGACAGGCCGCCGGCGGTAACCGTTCGTTCATGCGCCTGCAGACAGACCTCGCAGCCGTTGATGGCGCTGACGGCGAGACACATGAGCTCGAAGTCGAGCTTGTTTCCGGCCGGCTTGGCAACGCGCTGCATGCGCAGGCGCGCCGGCAGGCTTTCGTAGGTCGCGCCCAGCATGTGGCGCGAGCGGTAGAAGACGTTGTTCATGCCCATCAAGGCGGCGGCGGCGCGCGCGTCGTCGAGCGCCGCCTCGTCGAGACCGGCTTCGCGGCCGGCCTCGACGAGCGCATCGCGCAACGCCGGATTGCGCGCCGCAAAGCCGCTGGCGACGGCGATGCCCCAGCGTTGCCCCACGCTGAGAGCCTCCGCCGCCAGAACGCTTTGCAGCCCGATCTTCAGATCGCGCGCCGCTTCAGGCAGCGACTCGCGCAGAGTATCCAGCGCCGACATGGCCGGTTCAGACGTTGAGGGTCGGCTCGCCCTTCTGCCAATTGCACGGGCAGAGCTCGTCGGTCTGCAGCGCATCGAGCGTGCGCAGCACTTCGTTGACGTTGCGGCCGACCGAGAGATCGTTGACCGAGACGAAGCGAATGATGCCGTCCGGATCCACAATGAAGGTGGCGCGCAGCGCCACCCCGGCTTGCGGATGGATGACGCCCAGGCTTTCCGCCAGCGCCGGCGGCACGTGGATCATCGGGAACGGCAGCGCCTTCAAATCCGGATGCGCCTGGCGCCACGCCAGGTGCGAGAACTCGTTGTCCGTGCTGCCGCCCAGGATGACGGCATCGCGGTCGGCGAAGTCGCCGGTCTTCTTGCCGAACTCGGCGATTTCGGTCGGGCAGACGAAGGTGAAGTCCTTCGGCCAGAAGAACAGCACCAACCATTTGCCGGCGAAGTCCTTGTTCGAGACGTCCTTGAACTCCTTGCCCTTGTCGTTGCTCACGGCGGCCTTGACGGAAAAATCGGGAATACGATCTCCAACGGTCAGCATCTCAAATCTCCTTCATGCAGTGGGGAGCGCCGCCGGTGTGCGCGGCAGGCGCGACAGAATTCTTTTGAACACTGATTGTTGTTTAGCTCAATGGGGGCCGGCCGAAAATGCCGCGACACTAGCCGGAGGCGCGCGCGGCGGTCGACACGCCGAGCAGCCGAAACGTCTGCTGCGCCTGGTGGAACCCTTTCAACGTCAGGTCGCCGACGAGCTCGGTCGCGAAGGCTTCCAGCAGGTCCGCACGACTGCGCGCGCTGATCAGGATCTCGCCGGGCGCGGCATGATCCGACAGGCGCGCGGCGAGATTGGTGACATTGCCGATCACCGCGTAGTCGCGCCGCCCTTCGTAGCCGATGAAGCCGCAGGTCGCGTAGCCGCTGTGAATGCCGATGCCGACGTGAATGTTGTAGCCTTTGCGCGACCACCCGGCGCGCAGCCGTGCCACCTCGTCGCACATCGCCACCGCCAAGCGCGCGGCGCGCTCGACGTGATCGGGCTGATCGACCGGGTCGTTGAAGAACACCATCAACCCGTCGCCGGCGAAGTGCTCCAGCGTCCCGCCGACGTCGGCGATACAGGCGCCCATCGCGGCGTGGTACTCATCGAGCGTCGCGATCACCTCCTCCGGCTCGACGCTGTCGGAAAACGCGGTGAAGCCGCGCAGATCGGCGAACAGCACGGTCACCACCTTGCGTTGACTGCCGAGCTGCGCGGCCCCGCCGCGCGCCATCACTTGATCGATGATCTGCGGCGGAAAGAAGCGCTTGAGGTCGGAGAACTCCAGCTCGCGCCGGCGCAGGCGCTCCGTCGCCTCGACACGCATCAACGCCTGCACCGCCTGCTGGGCCGCGGTCGACAGCGCGTCGACATCCGCCGCCTCGTAGGGATCGCCGGTGGTGCGCGGTCCGACCGCCAGCCCGCCGACCACTCGTTGATCCTGCACCAGGGGGATCAGGAGATCGGCGCCGAGGCGCTCGAAGCCGGCGCGACAGTCGTCGCGGATATGCGTGTACTGCGGCTCCACGGCGACCTGCGCGCGATGCATCTCGCGCCGCGTCGTCGCCATCAACTGCACGAGCACCTCGCGCTCCAGCGGGCGGCCGTCGTCGAACGATACCGCACCGACGCCGCGTAGCACGGCAGTCGGCGCGCCGGCGCCCGGCAGCAGAAACGCAACGGCGGAGCTGGCGTTGCACAGACGGCCGGGCGCCGCCGCCAGCGCATCGAGCACGGCGGCGCTGGAGATCGCGCCGCCGATGTCGTCGCCGACGCTGCGCAGCAGCTCCGGGAAGCGGGCGCGTTGCGGATAGAGGATGCGGTTCAGGCGGTTGTCGAAACGCGGCCAGACGTAGAGGAGCGGGAAGAGCAGCACCGCCACCGCGTACGGACGCATGGCGACGAGCAGCAGCGCCAACACGCTCAGGATGGCGACCGCGGCGGTGTAGATGACCGCCTTGCGCACCGCGATGCGGGCATTGAGCAGCGCCGGGCGCACCGTGACGCGCGCCAACGCGAGGACGAACAGCACCAACGGCCAGAGCAGAAAGCGCACGTCGAGCTCGAAGCCGCCGAAGCCCTCGCGCACGAACTGGAGCGCCGCGAACGGCCCCATGCCGAGGACGGCGCCGGCGAGCAGGATGCGCGCGCGTTGCGCGGTAAGCCGATCGCGCGCCCGCCCAGCCAGCCACGCACAGCGCGCCACGAGGAATGCGCTCGACAGCAAGAGCAGCGTGGCGCCGAATTCGCGCGTGTAGGCGAACGGACCGACGTAGTGGACCTGCCAACCGACCAGGTTGGCGGTCGCCTGCAGCGCCGCGGCGCCATAGATCAGCCACAGCACCGGCGTGCGCTGCACCAGCCAGCGGTGCACCACCGGAAACGCCAGGCCGGTGTGGAACAGGAGGTAGGGCACGAAGCCGACGGCGACCAGAAAGTAGCGCGCGTTCCATGCGTGCGCGGCGTCGATCGGCACGAACACGGTCAACATCGCACCGCCGCCGAAGCTGCACAGCGCCAGCAGCGCCCAGCTGGGAATTTCGTAGGGACGCAGCGCGAAGGTGACGATGCCGACGGCGAGAAACAGCAATCCGATGACATCGCTGGCGCCCTGCGTGAACGCGAAGTCTTCCCACTGCCAGGGATGCACAGCCAGCGTCAGCTCCCGCTGGTCGCCGCGGACGGAGTGGAACGTCAGCGTGTTGAGGGCGCCGATCTCCAGATGCAGGCTGGGCCCGCCGGCGGTGTGACCGCGCAAAGCGGCCGGATCGAGATCGATGCCGTTGATGCGCAAGGCGCGCCCGCCGCCGCGCAAACCGGACTCCGACGCCTCGTGACTGCTCGGCGAGACGATGACGCCGTCCATGATCCAGCCGACGTTCGGCGTCCCCAATCGCTCGATCTTATCGGCGATCGCCAACCCCAGCCCGGACAGCGCAATCGCGACCAGCAGGCCGAACAACATCTGCTGGCCGAAAGTCCCATCGCGCAGATGCATGGCGATATTTCGCATAGCATGAAGAGAAAGAGACGTGACCAGTGAGCCGGGCATTCCGAACGAGAATGCCGTGAGGCTCCTGGCTGCGGCGGCCGCCGGCCCTTTCCGGCGCCGCCGGGTGATCGCTTCGGTGCGGCCACTGGCCGCGGTTGCCGCGACTCGCTATGTGCGGCGGATGGAGCTGGATCTGCCACGCTTTGTCGCCCGGGCGCCGTGGCTGGGGCCGGATCTACAGACGCTGCGCAACATGATGCGGCCGCCGAAGCTGACGCAGGAGGCCGGTGAACGGTTGATCCTGCCGCTGGCGGACGGCTCCGGCGATTGCCTGGCGGCGCTGCTACAGCGGCCAGCCGGTGAGCCGCAGGCTCCGCTGGTCGTGCTCGTGCACGGCCTGTCGGGGGGCGAGGCGAGCCCGTATATGCAGGTCAGCGCGACGGCGCTGCTGAGGCGCGGCCATCCCGTTCTGCGCCTCAACCTACGCGGCGCCGGGCCGTCGCGGCCGCTCTGCCGCTTCCAGTATCACGCCGGCCGCACCGCCGATCTGCGCGACGCGCTGGCGGCGCTCGACCCGGTGTTGACCGAGCGCGGTCTGGTGCTGATCGGGTACTCGCTCGGCGGCAACATGCTGCTCAAGTTTCTCGCCGAGCACGGCCGCGCGTTCCCGATTCGCGCCGCCGCCGCCGTGTCGGCGCCGATCGATCTCGCCGCGGCGGCGCGCCGCATCTTGGCGCGGCGCAATGCCATCTACCATTGGAACTTGCTGCGCGCGATGAAGATCGAGGCGCTCGGAGCGGGCGCCGAGCTGACGGCGAGCGAGCGCACCGCGGTCGAAGCGGCCCGCACCATCATCGACTTCGACGACGTCTTCGTCGCGCCGCGCAACGGTTTCGTCGACGCCGCCGACTACTACGCGCGCAACTCGGCGGCGCAGTTCCTCGCCGCCATTCCGCTGCCGACACTCGTCGTGCACGCGCTCGACGATCCCTGGATACCGCCCGACGCCTATCGGCGCGTCGAATGGGCGCGCGCACGGTTCTGCCATCCGCTGCTGGCGCCCGGCGGCGGGCACGTCGGCTTCCACGCACGCGGCGATCGCCTGCCGTGGCACGACCGCGCCATCGGCGCCTTTCTCACCCAGACGCTGCCGCGCTGAGCGCGCGCTCAGCGATGTAGGACTTTGGGGAAGATGGCGCGCGAGGCAGGCGCCGCGTCGACATCGGCGGCAGGCATGGCCGCCACCTCCGCGCGCTGCATATCGGCCCCCGACGGCGCGGCGCCATTCGGCCAGAACGTCGCCACCGCCAGCGAGCCGATCAACAGAGCCGCCAGCGAGCCGAGCAAAATGCGCACGGGCATCGACATGCGGCGCTTCTACGACCGCCCGCAGCGACGATGCAAGACCGCGACGCGATCTGCTCTGGCTGTTCGCTGAACGCCGGTCGCGACAGCCTCCGCAACCGCCTTACGCCTTGCGCGCCGGCTGCGCGCCGGCGCTGGCGACCAGGCTGGGAATGTCGTCGCGCTTCCACTCTTCGTAGAAGAGCGAGGTGTAGCCGATGTGCTGGAACTGCCACGCTCCGGCGGCGCGCACCAGGCGATCGTCGTAGTACGCGCCGATGCGGATGCCGCGGTTCTCCGCCTCGTTGTACATGTAGTTGTACAGCGCCCAGGTGGCGGTTGCGGTGTCGCGCCCGGTCAACACGATTTCCGGATGGTGGCCGTGATGGATGGTCACCGAGCCGCGCGCGTGCCCGAGCGAAGTGCGCAGGAAGTGCATGATCGCGGCGCGGCCGCTGAACTCGTACGTGCCGGAGCTGTAGCAAACGGTCGCATCCGGCACGAAGCACTGTTCCAGCTCGTCGAACTGCTTGAGGTCGAGGTGCCGCCAGTAGCGGTACTTGAGCTGTTTGATCGCCTCGATGTCTTCCAGCGCCGCGACCCGCCGCGCGAGGTCTTCGATGTCCGCCATGGTCTTTCTCCGCAGAGTTGGCGCTGTCGTACCAGCCGAGACGCAGACCGTGCGCTGACGCCCGGCGGCTCAACGCCTCAATCCTTGATGCGCGGCAGCACTTCCTTCTCGAACAGACGCAAACTCTCCCAGCCGAGCTCCGGATCGATGCCGCCCATCAACGGATGGAGGATGACGCGGCCGCTGTCCTTGGCCAACGCAACACACTCGTCGGGCGTCAGTACGACGTAGGCGCCGCTCTGCTTCACGTCCTCGAGCGTCGCGCCGTGCACGTGCACCTGCGAACGCTGATCCGGCGTCTGCCACGCGGCGTAGGTCGTCGCGTCGTAGACCGCGTGCGGTCCGATGCGTTGCCAGTCGCGCTCCGGATCGTGCGACACATGCACGAAGCCGGGGCCGCCCGGCAGGCTGACGAAGCCGCCGTGGAAGCCGATGCGCTCGCATTCTTCCTTGTAGAGCTTGGCCAGTTCCGGGTCGCCGATGGCGGGGAAGAAACCGGCGTGCAGCTTGGCGGCGCGCTTGGCCGCCTTCTCCGTCGAGCCGCCGATCAACAGCATCGGCTCCGACGCCGGCTTCGGCGTCACGCGCACCGTGCGGCCGCGCCACTCGAACGGCTCGCCGGTCCACGCCTGGCGCATCACCGTCACCGCTTCTTCAAGCAGCGAGCCGCGCTTCTTACGATCGACGCCGGCCATGTCGAACTCTTCCTGGCGATAGCCGAGCCCCGCGACCAGGCCGATGCGGCCGCGGCTGACCAGCGACACCACCGCCAGCTGCTCGGCGAGGCGCACCGGATCGTGCAGCGGCGCGAGGATCGCCGCGATGTTCAGCTGAATGTTCTTGGTGCGCGCCGCGATCGCCGCCGCCAACGTCACCGGCGCCGACATGAAGCCGTCTTCGACGCCGTGATGCTCAGAGAGCACGACGATATCGAGCCCGAGCTTGTCGGCCCATTCGCACTGATCGAGACACGCGGCATACATCTCGGCGTGCGTCGTCTTCGCAAACGGCGGCACGCGCAGATCGTATCGGATTCCCACCATGGCCATGCCCGCGGATGTACAGGCCGGGCGCCGGACGGGCAACCGAGACGGTACGGAGGTGCGGGGGCGTACGGAGGTGCGGAGGTGCGGAGGAGCGGCTCAGTGTCCGGTTCAGCGCGCGCCCGCCCGCGGCGATTCGGGCCCTAGCGTTTGTGCACCTTCGCACGTCCGTACCTCCGTACCTCCGCACCTCCTCCGCACCTCTTCCCGCCCGCCGCGGCCCGCGCTATGCCCGCGCATGGCCAACACACACGATTTCACAGTCACCACCATCGATGGCGCGAACAAGCCGTTGAAGGACTACGCCGGCAAGGTGTTGCTGCTCGTCAACGTCGCTTCACAATGCGGCCTGACGCCGCAGTACGCCGGGCTGCAGGCCCTGCACGAGAAGTACAAGGAGCGCGGCTTCGCCGTGCTCGGTTTCCCGTGCAATCAGTTTGGCAGCCAAGAGCCGGGCAGCGAGGGGCAGATCAAGACGTTCTGCGAGACCAAATTCGGCGTCACCTTCCCAATGTTCAGCAAGCTGGAGGTGAACGGCGCCGGACGCGACCCGCTGTACGCCTATCTGACCGCGCAGCCGACGCAGCCGGATGGACCGGGCGACGTGGTATGGAACTTCGCCAAGTTCCTCGTCGGCAAAGACGGCGCGGTGGTGGCGCGCTTCGCGCCGACCGCGACGCCCGACTCGACCGAGCTGAGCGGCGCGATCGAGCAGGCGTTGTGATGCAGACCGCTGACGTGCGCACGCGCTGACGGCGGCTGCGCCGAGCCGTCGACGCGCGTACGTCAGTACCTCGACACATCAGCACACTAGCCCGGCCGAACCGAATGCCAGCTCTCGACGCCGTCGAGTGGGAAACGTGCCTGCTCGAGCCGGTGCACAATCCGGCCGCGGAGCGCGCGCTGCGCAAGGCGCTCGGCGTCGTGCCGCCGGGGTTCACCTATTTCCTCGATTCCGCCTGGGGACCGGCAGCAGCGATCGCCTTCGACCTTGGCCACCTGCCCCTGCGCCATCTGTCGTCCAAGGTGGCGGAGATGGTCGCGCTGGTGGTCAGCCAGGACAACGCCTGTCGCTATTGCTTCAACATGACACGTGGGGTGCTCGGTATTCTCGGTTTCTCCGACGCCCGCATTCGCCGTCTGGAAGAGGATCTGCGCACGGCAGAGCTCGACGCCGCCGAGCTCGCGGCGCTGCAGTTCGCGCGCCGCGTGTCGCGCGCGGCGCCACCGGTCGGCCTGTCCGATGTCGCGCCGCTGCGCGCACTCGGATGGAGCAACGCCGCGATCGCCGAGCTCGCGGCGGTCGCAGCGATCAACGTCTTCTACAACCGCACCGCGACGCTGCCGGCGCTCCCCTATCAGGCGGCCGACGAGTTGTTTCGCCGCCCGACCGTGCGCCTCTTCGGTCCTCTCGTGCGCCGCTGGATGCGGCCGCGGCGCCGGCGCGCGCCAACGCCGCTCGCCGCGGAGGCGCGCGTCGGTCCGTTCGCGCCGTTCGTCACTGCGCTCGAAGGACTGCCGGTCGCGCCGCGCTTGCACACGGTGATTCGGGCGTGCCTGCACGGTTCGACGCTCGGCCCGCGCGCCACCGCGATGGTCTTCGCGGTGGTCGCGCGCGGCATCGGCTGCGCCGTTTCGGAGCGCGAGGCAACGCAACTCCTGCTTGCCGACGGCATGCCGGAGCACGACATCGAGCCGGCGCTGGCGCATCTTGCCGCGCCGTCGCTCGGGCCGCTGGAGCGCGCCGTCGCGGCGCTGGCGCGCGATTCGGTCTGGCCGCAGCCCGCGAGTTTGCAGCGGCATGCGCGCACCATCCGGCCGTTGTTCACACCTCAGCAGTTCGTCGACCTGATCGGTGTCGCCGCGCTGGCCAACGCGCTCTGCCGTCTGTCGATCGCCGTCGATCTGGCGCCGCCGTCAGCGTGATGGTCTGGCTGGAGCTCGCGCTCGCGCTGCTCCTGTTGGGCAGCGCGGGGCTCGCCGCCTGGTCGCTACAGGAGCGGCGGCGCCTGCGCCACCGAGTCGATAGCGCCGCCGCCGAGCTGCAACGGCTGCAGGCGGCCTTCGGCCATTTTGCGCCCGGAGCGGTGGTCGACCGCATCGCAGCGCGCGGCCGGCCGAGCGAGGCCGATCGGCGCGAGGTCACGGTGTTGTTCGCCGACCTGGTCGGTTTCACCGCCTTGGGCGAAGCGCTGACGCCCGAAGCGCTGGTGGCGATTCTCAATGACTACTTCGGCCGCATGAGCCGCGTCATCGAGCAGCACCGCGGCCACGTGGCGAAGTTCATCGGCGACGGTCTCATGGCACTGTTCGGCGCCCTCGAGCCGAATCCGTGGCAAGCCAATGACGCCGTGCATGCGGCGCTGGCCATGCAACGCGCTCTGACCGAGTACAACAGCGAGCTCGCGGCGCGCCGTGGGCCACATTTGCGCGCCGGCATCGGAATCCATCGCGGCCCGGCCGTAGCCGGCGTGCTCGGCAGCTACACGCTGATGGAGTTCACGGTCATCGGCGGCACGGTCAACCTCGCCTCGCGCGTCGAGCGCCTGACTCGTGTGCACGGCCAAGCCGTACTGATCACCGACGCCGTGCGCGAGCAGCTCGATCCGCGTTTCGCGCTGATCGCCATGCCGCCCGCGGTGGCGCGCGGCGTCGCCGACCCAGTGGCAACCTGGGCGGTGAAGGGTTTCGACGGCGACGCCTGACGGCAGATCGAACTGCTCAACGCAGCTGAACACAGCGAAGGGCGGCGTGTTGGGCTCGCCATGTCACCTGCGGGTTGCGACGCTGTCTCGGTCCCGTTCGTTTTTTCCGCCGCGCCGGCTGCGTGAGTCCAGCCGGTCTATCCGGCTTATCGGTCTTCGTCTGCGGTCTTGTTCTTCCGCTCACTCACGGCCTGCGCGGTGACGGCAGCTGGCAGTCGAGGAAGCCGTTGCCGAAGATCTGTCCGATCAACAGGCGGTCGCCGCGATGCGCCGCCACGCTGGCGGCGGCGAGCGGCTGACCGTCGTTGAGGAAGACCTCTTCAACCGTCTTGCCGTCGGCCGAGATGCGCAACACTTGCGCCGGTACGACCGCACTCGGATCGGCGGCGTACCTGGCCATCGCGAGCAACTTCGGATGCGCGCCAATCCACAATTCGCCTGCGTCGTCGACCTCGATGTTGTCGCCACCGCTGTGGATCGGAATGTCGTCGCGAAAGGTCAAGGCATCGCTCGCCGGATCGCGGTCGTAGACGTGCACGGCTCGATCGGTGGTTCCGGCCACGTAAACCATGCGCCCGTCGTGGCTGACGTTGATGCCGTTAGGAAAGACCAGGCCGCCGATCGCCGTGCTGAAGCCGCCGACGCCGTAGTGCAGCACCTGCGCGCCACGCAGCTGCAGGTAGGTCTCCAGCGTTTGCATGCGCCCGGGCGCGTGCGCGTGGGTGTTGGTGACATAGAAACGATCGAGGCCGACGGCGACGAGATCGTTCGGCATCACCAGGCGCTCGTCGGTCAGCGTCGCGCGATGCGCCAGCCCGTCGCCGGCGATGTCGTAGATCTCGATCGTGTTCGCCGGCCAGCCGTGCCCGGGCACCGGGTGGTTGATGACGAACAGCGCCCCGCGTCCGTCGGGCTCACGCCACAAGCTGATGCCGTGCGGCTGCAGATACAGTCCGGCGTCCGGCGTCAGATTGCGCGGCTGGGCGCCGGCGGTATCGAGCTCGTACGACCACAGCCCACCCGGCTGCGGCTGGCCGGCGGCGAGCGCGCGTCGATCCGAGGCTGAGATATACGCGCGACCGTTGGTCGAATCGATGGTCAGATCCTCCGGGCCCACCGGGCCTTCGACCAGCCGGCAGCGCCCCGCAAAGTGCGGTCGGATGGTGGTGAACATGCCGCCGATCCAGGCCAAGCGCAGCGCCCAGCCGCCGCTCACCAGCAACAGCAGTCCGACTCCGGCCAACACGATTCGTCCGCGCCTCATCCGCCGCTCTTGCTGCGCTGCGGCGGGAGTGTCAATCCGGCTGGCTGGTGATCACGACGAGGATCCATGGCGGAGACGCGCGCAACGCACGCCGCGCGGCGACCGCTCGCGCCGCCGCGGCGGAAAGTCCGCGCGCCCGGCCTCGCCGGTGCACGCTCTTCCTGTTCCCTGCCGCACGAAATACGGAGCTGTGATGCGCATTCCCGCCAAAGGCCTAGCCAAGGACGAAGTCTTTCGTCAGCTCGAAGCGTTTCGGGCCGACGATGTGGATTGGCGCAGCGGCCGCACGCTCGCCTACGTGTACGATCCCGGACGCGAGGCGGAAGACGTCATCAAGCAGGCCTTTGGCTTGTACCTGTCCGAGAACGCGCTCGATCCGACCGCGTTCCCGAGCATGCTGAAGCTGGAGACGGCGCTGGTCGGCCTTGCCGCGACGCATCTGAACGGCGCGCCGGACGTGGTCGGCAACTTCACCAGCGGCGGCACCGAGAGCTTGATCCTGGCGGTCAAGACGGCGCGCGACCACGCGCGCGCCCACCGCCCGTCGATCAGCCGCGCCGAAGTGGTGCTGCCGATCACGGCACACGCCTCGTTTCAGAAGGCCTGTCACTATCTCGACGTCGAGCCGGTGTTGGTGCCGGTCGATACGGCGACGTTCAAGGCCGACGTCGCCGCGGTACGCGATGCGATCACGCCCAACACCGTGCTGCTCGTCGGTTCGGCGGTGTCGTACGCGCATGGGGTCATCGATCCGATCGTCGAGCTCGGCGCATTGGCGCGCGAGCGCGATCTACTGCTGCACGTCGACGGCTGCATCGGCGCTTTTCTGCTGCCGTACTTCCGCCGCCTGGGGGTCGACGTGCCGCCGTTCGATTTCAGCGTTCCCGGCGTCACGTCGATCTCGATGGATCTGCACAAGTACGCCTTCGCGGCCAAGGGCGCGTCGGTCATCCTTTATCGAGACAAGGCGTTGCGGCGGCACCAGATCTACACCTGCGCCCGCTGGACCGGCTATTCGATCGTCAATCCGACGGTCCAGAGCACGAAATCCGGCGGGCCGCTAGCCGCCGCATGGGCCACGCTGCACTTCATCGGCGACGACGGCTACATGACGCTGGCGCGGCAAGCGCTCGAGGCGACGCAAGCGATCGTCGCCGCGATCGATGCGATGGAGGATCTGCGCGTGCTCGGGCGGCCGCAGATGAACCTGGTCGCCTTCACCTCCGACACCGTGAACATCTTCCACATCATCGATGAGATGAAGACGCGCGGCTGGTATGTGCAGCCGCAACTCAGCTTCCAGGGCGCGAAGGAGAATATTCATCTGTCGGTGAATCCGGCCAGCGCGCGCTGGGTCGAGCCGTTTCTCGATGACCTGCGCGCCTGCACCGCCATCGCCAAGACGATGCCGAGCAGCCCGCTCGCGGCGAGTGTCCGCGAGGGCTTCGCCGCCATCGACCCGAGCCAGGTCACACCGGAGATGGTTCAGCAGATGCTCGGCATGCTGGGTGGCGGCGGCGGGTTGCCCGGGCGCATGGCGGAGATCAACGAAGTGCTCAACGCGCTGCCGCCGGCGCTGCGCGAAGCGCTGCTCAACGAGTACATGAACGAGCTGCACACACCGCCGCGCTAGTGTCGTGGATCCAAAATAGCAGTACCGGCTCGGTGAGAGATCGACGTCCCTGGCAAGGCGCGCCGCCGCAGGAATATCGGGGCATATTTCGAGGTGGCGCAACGCCGCCAGGGGCGTCGAGATCCAGCGAGACGGTACTGCTATTCTGGATTCGCGACACTAAGAGCAGACCGGCACGGCTCCGTCGCGACACCGTCGGTCAAGCTCAAGCGGCGCAGTGGTGATCTCCAGCTGACTGGCGGTGCCTGACAGCAGGCTTCGATACACCCTCGAAAGGTCTCGCATGCCGCGCATCTTCAGCGCCCCGAACACGATGATGGTCGATCAGATGCGCGACGTGCTGGCGCGTCAGGGCATCGACAGCAACGTGCGCAGTCGCGATCTGGCGGGACTCAGCGGCGCGCTGCCGCCGGGCGAATGTTGGACCGAGCTCTGGGTCGACGACGCCGATGCGCCGGACGCCCACGCGCTGATCGAGGCGGCGCTGGCGAGCGGCGACGCGGCTGCGGCGCCGCATCGCTGCGCGCGCTGCGGCGCACCGCTGGATGCGGGATTCGAGACCTGTTGGCGCTGCGGCGCCAGCGGCGAGGCGCCGCCGCCAGCTGATTTCAAACGCGAGCACATCGGGCGCGCGTCGCCGCGCGCCCGGCAACGCGCAATGTTCTGGATCGTGTGGATCGGATTGGCGCTCGTCGGGCTCGTCATGTTCCGCGCCTATGCGCGGCAGCACTTCGCGTTCTAGCCGAGCGCTGTGGTCGTCGACCGATCACACTGGCACACGCCGACCCGCCCCTCTCCGATACCCGACACCCTTTCTCTTGCCCGCTCCCCTTCTCCGGCCTACTGCGTTGCAGTGTGACGACTGAGGCACCGATCGACGGATTTTGTTCACCGCGTTTTGCTGCGGTGCGCGATGCGTTCGCCGCCAACTTTGCCGCCGGACGCGAAGTCGGCGCGTCGTTCGCCGCGACCCTCGATGGCGAGTTGGTGGTCGACCTGTGGGGCGGCCATGCCGACGCGGCGCGGACGCACGCCTGGCAGCGCGACACGATCGCCAACGTCTTCTCCACCACCAAGGCGATGACCGCACTGTGCGCGCACATGCTGGTCGAGCGCGGACTGCTCGACCTCGACGCACCGGTGGCGCGCTTGTGGCCGGAGTTCGCCGCGCACGGCAAGGCTGCGATCACGCCGCGACAACTGCTCTGTCACACCGCCGGTCTCGCCGCGGTGCATCAGCCGCTCGACGCCGACGCATTCTACGATTGGCCGCGCATGATCGCCGTGCTGGCCGACGAGACGCCGTGGTGGGAGCCGGGTACCGCCAACGGCTACCACGCGCTGACGTACGGCTATCTGGTCGGCGAGCTGATTCGCCGCGCCGACGGCCGCATGCCGGGCGTGTTCTTTCGCGATGAGGTGGCGCGCCCGCTCGACGCCGACTTCCACATCGGCCTCGACGCGACGGAGGATCATCGCGTCGCGGAAATGGTACCGCCGACGCCCGCCGAGGCAGCGACGGCCGCGCCGACGGAGCCCGATTCGCTGTCGGCTCGGGTGTTGAGCAATCCGCGGCTGCGTCCCGAGGTAGCCAACACGCTGCCGTGGCGGCGCGCCGAAATTCCGGCCGCGAACGGCCACGGCAACGCGCGCTCGGTGGCCCGCGTCATGGCCGCCCTGGCCTGCGGCGGCGTGCTCGACGGTGTGCGCCTGGTGTCGGAGGAGACGCTGGCGCGAGCGATCACCGAGCAGTGCTACGCGCCCGACCTCGTGCTGCGTTTCCCGATCCGTTGGGGATTGGGCTTCATGCTCACCAGCCCGACGCTGCCGCTCGGCCCGAATCCGCGCGTATTCGGCCACGGCGGCTGGGGCGGCTCGCTCGGCTTCGCCGATCGCGACGCGCGCGTCAGCTGGGCCTATGTCATGAACAAGATGACGCCAGGAACCGCCGGCGACAACCGCGCCTTTCCGATCATCCACGCCTTCTACAACGCGCTGGCGCCGGAGGCTGCAGCGCGATCGCCAGCCTGAGCGGCGCGCTTTGGCGCACCAGCGCGCTGCGACGCACGGTCAACGTCGCTCCGGGGCCGGCGCGCGCTACGCCGGCGGCGGCGCCGCTGCCGCGGCGCCGCCGGACACGACCGCTGGCGCCTTCGGCTGGTACCCGTAGGTTCGCTGCAACGTGCGGCGTACGCGCGCCACCAGCTCCGTATGGCTGAACGGCTTGCCGATGTAGTCGTCGGTGCCGACGAGGAAGCCGCGCTCGCGATTTTCGGCGTCGTCGAATGCGGTGAGCATCAGGATCGGCACGAAAGCGGTGCGCACGTCGGCGCGCAGGCGGCGACAGACTTCGAAGCCGTCGACCTCCGGCATGGCGACGTCGAGCAGCACGAGATCGGGCGGATGCTGCTCGGCGAGGTGCAGCGCTTCGGCGCCGTCGCTGGCGAGCGTCACGGCCAGCGGCAGGTCGCTCTGATGCAGATACAGCGCCAGCAGGCTACGGAAGTCCGGTTCGTCGTCGACGACCAGGATCTCGAAGCGCCGCGGGGTGAGCGGCGCCGCCGGCGCGGCGACGCCCGCTGCATCGCCCGCCGCGGCGCCGACAACAGCCGGCCCGACCGGCGCCATCCCGCGCGCCGTGCCGGTGCCGCAATACGGGCAGGCCTGCCACTCTGGCTGCAGCGGCTTCTGGCAGCCGCCGCAGGTCAGGCGCAGCGGTGTCGCACAATGCGGACAGACGGAGAAGCGCTGCTCGACGACACGGTCGCACGCCGGACAGTGCGGCTCCTCGGTCATCACGTCGACCGACCGCAGTACCTCTTCGGCGGTGGTGAGACCGTCGAGCACTGCGCGCTGGGCGCTACGCGCCAGCGGGACCATCCCATCGTCGAGCGCCTGCTGGCGCAACGCACTGTCGGAGGCACGCACCTCGATCAAGCGCGACAGCGCCGGCGTCATGGCCATCACCTCCACGACGGCGGCGCGCTTGTCGTAGCCGACCTCGTTGCACGCCTGGCAGCCGGCGCCGCGCCGCAGCGCAGTGTCGGGCGGCACATGCAGCGAGCGCAGGACCGATGGATCGGGCGCATACGGCTCGGCGCAGCGTTCGCAGAGACGGCGCACCAGGCGCTGCGCGATGATCAGCGTCAGCGAGGGCGCCAGTACGTGCGGCTCGACGCCGAGATCGACCAGGCGGGTCAAGGTCTGCACCGAATCGTTGGTGTGCAGCGTGCTCAACACCAGATGGCCGGTCTGCGCCGCCTGCACGGCGATCGTCGCGGTTTCCTTGTCGCGAATTTCGCCGACCAGAATCACATCCGGATCCTGGCGCAGGATCGAGCGCAGCGTGCTGGCGAACGTCAGGCCGCGGCGCTCGTTCACCTGCACCTGATTCACGCCGGCGATGTGGTACTCGATGGGGTTCTCGATGGTGACGATGTTGCGCGTCGACGAAATGATTTCGGCCAGCATCGAGTACAGCGTCGTGGTCTTGCCGCTGCCCGTGGGCCCGGTGACCAGAATCAATCCCTGCGGCCGTGCAATCGCGTGACGCACGACACGCGCGTCGCGTTCGCTCAGGCCGAGGTGATCGAGCCCGGCGGGTGTCGCCGTGTTGTTGAGAATGCGCAGGGTGATCTTCTCGCCAAACTGCGTGGGTAGACTGGAGACCCGCAGGTCTACGGTCCACTCGCGATGCTCGACGCGGATGCGGCCGTCCTGCGGCTTCTGGCGCTCGGTGATGTCGAGCTTCGCCAGTACCTTGCAACGCGTCACCAGCGGATCGTGCACCCACTTGGGGAATTGGAAGGCGTCCTGCAGCATCCCATCGATGCGATAGCGCACGCGCACCTCGGCGGTGGCCGCTTCGATATGGATGTCGCTGGCGTGCTTGCGAATGCCGTCGAGCAACACCAGATTCAGCAACTTCACCACCGGCGGCAGCATGCTCTGATCGCGCAGCGCGGCGAGGTCGGTGATGTCCTCTTCCACCGCGGCGATCGGCATGTCGGCGTCGACGCCCTGCAGATAAGCGCTGAGCGCCGCATCGAAATGATAGGCGCGGCGCAGCGCGTCGGTCATCGCCGAGGCAGTGACCAGCGCCAGCCGGACGCGATACCCGGTGGCGAACTCGATGGCGCGCACGGCCTCGCGGTCGAGCGGGTCGACCATCGCGACGGTGAGCAGCGGCCCTTCTTTACTGAGCGCCAAGGCGCGATAGCGCGTCGCAACCTCTTCGCGAATCAGCGCGACGGTCGATGGCTCCAGGGTGCAGGTCGCCAGGTTGACGAAGGGCAGCCGCAGGCGTCCGGCGACGGTGAAGGCCAGCTCTTCCTCGGCGACGATGCCGCGCCGGCCGAGCCATTCCAGCACCGACATGCCGCTCTTTTCGGTGCTCAGCTCGCGCAGTGCGGCATCGACCTGCCCCTGGTCGAGCAGGCCATGATGAATGAGATAACGGACGAGGCTGGACTTCCCGCTCGGATGCAACACGGCCATCGGCGGCACAGCAGGCAAGGGACATGCCACGTGCGCAGCCGTTGCCCGGCTCGGCGGGCCGGCCGGCGATCGTGACGAGCAGCGTCGAGCGGCAAGCACAACGGCTTGAAAGCGACGCCGATAAGCGGCGCTGCTGGCTCTGAGTCGCGGCGCCGAGGGGCTCAGCCCACCCAGCCTGCAGCGTTTCGCCAGGACTCAGTTCGCTGCGGCGATTGGGCTTCGTCGGCTGAACGCGGACTGCGCACAGCCGAACGCCTGCCGAGGCGGCGCGCGGCGCGAACGTGCTGGTCACCTTCTCCCGTAGTCCATCGCCGCGCCTTTGCGCTGGGCCATGATGTAGGCCTCGAGGGCGCGCATGTTGGCGCTATCGGGATCCAGCTTCTCGCCGCGCACCGGGTGCTCGATGCACCAGTTGATCATGTCGCGCAGCAGCGCGACGCGGCCGAGCTGCGGTTGGAACTTCGGGTAGGTCTCCGGGTGCGTATTGGCAGCGTGCGGGTGGCACATGTCGCACGACACGGCGATCTGGCTCTTCAGCTTGTCACCGCTGTGGAAGATGGTCGAGCCCTCGGCGGCAAACTTCACCGTCTCGTTGCGCCACAACAGCACGTCTTCGCTGGTGATGGCGCTGTACGTCGCGCCTTGGCCGCGCCCGATCAGCGCGTTGTTGTCCGCCGGCATCACCAGCTCGTGCCGCTCGAGCTCGTCCTTCACCCACCCCGTGTCGGGATTCTTCTCCAGCCACTGGGCCATCAACGCCGAGGCGATCTTCTGACCGTTCTCTGCGGTGCGCGGCTGATCGGCGGGCACCGTGGTGGTGGTCTTGTTGTCGCACAGCTTCACTTCCATCTCACCGCCGGCCGTTCCCGCCGCAGTGGCGGTCGGTGCGGCATCCTGCGCGCCGGCGTGCAGCGCAGCGACGGCCAGCAGCGCGAGGGAGGCGAAGGCGGCGCGAGTTCCGATCAGCATTCGCATCGTCCGGTCCTCCTCAGAAGCTGACCAAGTTCGGCTTCGCCGGCACGTTCTTCGTGCCACGCGAAGACAGGTAGTTGGCCGAGACGGTCACCGGATTGCGGTTCCACAGGTTGTACACCTTGTCGACCAAGCCATCGGCGTGCACCTCGACGCCGCCGTTGCCGCAGCCGTCGTTCGGGTTGAACGGATCGGCGCGATCCATCTGGATCGTCAGCGGCGGCAGGCCCTGCGGAGCGTACGGCCACGGCCACGCGGTCGACAGCATGCCGTGGAACTGAATGTTGCCGATGCGGTTGGTGAGCATCTGGTGCGTGTGCCCGTGGATCACGGTCACAGTGTTGAACGGCTTCAAGATAGCCTGCACCTCGTCGGCGTCTTCCGTCCAGAAATTCCACGGCCGGTAGTACTTGTAGAGCGGCGAGTGCGAGAAGACGATCAGCGGCGTCTGCTTGGAGATTTTCGCCAGATCTTGTTTGAGCCATTCGCGCTGCGGCGCGCCGACCTGGAATCGCCCCTGCAGCCCGTTGTCGAGACCGGCCACGGTTTGCATGCGCTGCATCGGCGTCATGCCGCGCGCCGTCCAGAAGTCGTCTTCATGGATGCTGTTCAGGACCACGAAATGTACGCCCTTGTGATCGAACGAATAGGTCGGCTGGCCGAACAGGGCCTGCCACTTCTCGCCCAGGTCGAGGAACCAGTCGTGCTCGCCGACCATCATGTGCATCGGCGCTTTGACGTTCTTCAGAATCTGCGCGCCGAGATCGAGCTCTCCGGCTTGGCCGAGCTGCGCCAGGTCGCCGCCGAAGAGCACGAAGTCCGGCTGCGGGTCGAGGTGGTTCACGTCGTCGACGGCGCGCAACAGCGAGCGCACGAAGCGCTCATTCACGGCGCGTTCGTAGAGATGCGCGTCGGAGATGTAGGCGATGCGGAACGGCTCGACGCCGCTGGTGGCGGCGTAGGCGACGTCGATCGGCATGAACGACTGCGGCACCATGCCGTGCACCGCAGCCGCCGCCGCGGCCGCCGCCGAGACCTTCAAAAATGCACGGCGATCGAGATGGCGCAGCCCGTCGAAGAGCGCGTCGCGCTCGGCGTAATGCTTGGTTTCGATGCTGGTGTGTCTCGCGCGGCGAGGCATGGTCATTTCCCTCCCTTGCCGGTGACGCGCTGCTCGAAGGGGATCAGCTGGCGCAGCGCCAGCGCGTTGTCGCGGAACGGCCGTTTGGTCGCTGCCGCCGTGCGCTGCGCCGCGAGGATCGTCTGCGCTTGATCGGCGAAGCGCTTGTCGGTCAGCGTGGCCATGAAGGCGACGACGGCATCGATCTCGGACTCGCTCAACGCCAGCGGCTCGATGCCGCCGTCGAGATACGGATTGGCTTCACCGCCTTTGTTGTAGTGATCCATGACGTCCCACAACGTCTGCAGCGTGCCGTCGTGCATATACGGCGCGGTCAGCACGATGTTGCGGAGCTGCATGGTCTTGAATGCGCCGATGTCGGCGCGATCGCGCGTCACCATGAAGCGCCCGAGCTCGGACATGTCGGTGCTGAGCGCCAGCTCGTCGAGCGCGTGCGGGTTGCTGTTCTTCGCCAACTCGATCTGCGCGCGCGTCGCCAGCTGCTCGAAATCCTGGTGGCGCGCCGAGACACCGATGTTGTGAAAGCGGTTGTCGGTGCCGAGCGGGTTCGACGGGTTGAGCGCGTGGCAGCTGACGCAGCGCGCCTTGCCGTTGAACAGCACCCAGCCGTCCTGCGCCTGCGGCGAGATGGCATGGACGTCGCCGCGCGCAAAGTCGTCGAACGGCGAGTCGAGGAAGACCAGCGTGCGCTCGAAGGCGGCGAGGGCGCGGCCCACGTCTTCATACGTCGGGGCGCGGCCGTAGGCGTCCTTGAACAACGGCTGGTAGGCGGCGTCGTTGGCGACCAGCTTCGTCACCGCGGCGCCGTCCGGCTGACCCATCTCGATTGGATTGATGATCGGCAGCTTCGCCTGTTCTTCGAGATTCGGCGAGCGGCCGTCGAGGAACATCGTCTGCATCAACAGGGCGTTCATGGTCGTCGGCGCGTTGCGCCGACCGAGCTGATCGCGAATGCCTTCCGACACCGGCCGCTGATCGGTGAAGCCGCGACTGACGTCATGGCACGTCGCACACGCCACCGTGCCGTCGGCGGACAGGCGTGCGTCGAAGTAGAGTTTCTCGCCGAGCGCGACGCGCGCCGGCGTCAGCGTATTGTCTTCCGGCACCACCGACTGCCAGATGACCGGATCGATGCGCGTCGACGCCAGCGCCGCGGCCTCCTTCGGCTTCAGCGCGGCAAACTTCTGCGCCTGGTCGGCCATCGGCATGGCGCCATGCAGGTTCTGCGCGGCGGCGGCCGACGTGGTGATCCAACACGCCACGGCCATCGTCGCGGCGAGTCCCAGCCGATGCGGCCATCGGTTCATGCGTTCGCCCTCCCTGCGCGGATCGACACCGAGCGACAGCTTCGTAGCGGAGCGGCGTCGACCTCGTCAACACTGAGTGTTGTTTAGATCGGCGCGGGAACGCCGGCGGGGAGCCTAGACTTCGTCGCGGCAGCGCAGGCAAACGCCGCGCAGCGTCACGGCAATGGCTTCGACGCGAAAGCCTTCCGGCACCGAAGCCAAGCCGCGGATCTGCCCATCGGCGCGCGCCGGAACATCGACCAGGTGGCCGCAGATGCGGCAACGCGCGTGATAGTGGGCGTGCGTGCGCGCCTCGTAGCGGAAGGGCTCGCCGCCGTCGGTGACACAGGCCGCCAACCCTTCGCGCACGAACGAGTTGAGGATCTCGTACACGGTCTTGCGGCTGATCGAGCGCTGTTCGCGGCGCAGCTGTTTGTGCAGCTCCAGCGCGGTTGGATGACCGGCCGCGTCGCGCAGCAAGCGCAGCAATGCGATGCGCTGGCGAGTCGCGCGCAGGCCGCGGCCGGACAGCTCCTGCGATAGCTCGGGCATGCGCTGCAAAGAATCTCGACTGCCGGCGGTCATGACGTAGCGCGAGCAAACCGGACCGGTCACGCGAGGTCAACCGCGATCACGCGGTGCGGCGATAGCGAACGGTCGGCCTCGCGCCGCGCGACAGCGACGCGCTGCGTTTGCTAATGAGCCCGCGATGCACCTGCACGATCTGCTGCTCGGCCTCATTGGGCTGCTGACGATCACTGCGATCTCGCTGACCTTCTTTCACCGTCTCGGCCTTGGCTCGGTGCTCGGTCTGCTGGCAACCGGCGTCATCGTCGGCCCGTCCGGTTTTGGCGCCGCGCAACGCGTCAGCGAAGTGCGCCGCGTCAGCGAGCTGGGCGTCGTGTTGCTCCTGTTCATCATCGGTCTCGAGATGGAGCCGGCGCGATTGTGGGGCTTGCGCCGCATCGCCGCCATAGGACTGCTGCAAGTGCTGTTGACCGGCGCGGCCATTGCCGGGTACGCACGCCTCGGCCACCAGCCCTGGAACACGGCGCTACTGATCGGCTACGGATTCGCCCTGTCATCGACTGCGGTGGTGCTGCGGTTGCTGCAAGACCGCGGCGAGATCGCGAGCCCCTCCGGGCAGACGATGTTCGGCGTGCTGCTGATGCAGGACCTCGCCGTCGTGCCGTTGTTGGCGCTAGTGCCGATGCTCGCCGGCCGCACCGCCAGCGGGCCCGGTCCGCTGTGGCGCACCGCAGCCGTGCTGGCTGCGCTGGCCGGAATCGTCTGCGTCGTCCGCTATGTTCTGCCGCGGCTGCTCGATTCGCTGGAGCGACAAGGCAACGCCGAGGCCTTTGGCACCGTCGCGGTGTTGGCGATCATCGCGTCGGCTTGGATCATGGAAGAGGTCGGCGCGTCGATGGCGCTCGGCACCTTCGTCGCCGGAATGCTGCTGTCGGACTCGCCCCATCGGGCGCGCATCGAACATCTGGTGCTTCCGTTCGAAACGGTCTTGCTGAGTCTATTCTTCATCGCAGCCGGCATGTCGATCGACGTCGGCCAGCTGACCACGCCGCTGCCGCTGATGTTTCTGCACGCGGGCCTGCTCATGACCATCAAGGCAGCCGTGCTGTACGGCCTGTGCCGCGCCTTCGGCATGGCGCATGGCCGGTCGCTGCGCGTCGGCCTCTTACTGGCACAATGCGGTGAGTTCGGCTTCGTGCTGTTCAGCGCCGCCGGCGAGCACGGCCTGGTACCGCCCGAGGGCTTCGCGTTAGCCGCGATGCTGATCGGCTTGTCGATGGCCGCCACGCCGCTGCTGACGCGCATCGCCGATCGTTGGGCCCCCGAGTGAGTCGGCGGGCCGCCGCACCGCGGACCGAACGTCGTCCGGTCCGCGGTACCTCAGGTGCGCACTACTGCGCGGCCGGTTTCTCTTCGACGCCGATCGCGACGGCTTCGGTGTAGGTGACCTCGACGAGGTCGCCCTTCTTCACTTGCTTGAGCTTCGAGGGATCGCGCACCTTCACCGTGACCGGGTCGCCACCGTCCGGCGGCTGCAGCGTCACCGTGCCCTTCTTCTCGTCGAGGCCGACGATCGTCGAGGTCACGGTTACGGCGCGACCGGCAGCCGCAGCGGGCAGTTGGCTCGGCTTCGTCGCGTCGCCGGCGGCCGCGACGTTGACGCCCGGCACCGCATCGCCCGGCTTCTTCACTTCATACGCCAGCGACTCGAAGTAGGTGGCCGACACCGTGTCGCCGGCCTTCACCTTGTCGAGCCCCTGCACGCTCGGATCGACTTTGACGGTGAAACGGTCGCCGTCCGGACCTTGCAGCACGGCGGTGCGCTTGACCGCGTCGACCGAGATGACCTTGGCGGTGACGGTCATCGAATTCTGCTGCAGCGTGCCGGAGGGCGGCGGCTTGCTTCCCATGCCCAGATCGCTCGACATCGTCGAGCACGACACCAGTGCGACCGTCGCCGCGTACAGCAGGACCACAGTCAAGTTGCGGATCATCGGAACGCCCTCCCTCATCGACATTCTGGCGGTGCGACGCAACGCGCGCCGGTTCACCACATGGTCAGCCACCACTATCCCGAATCGCCACCGCGCACAGCCCAATTTTGCCGTTTGCAGCCGCCGCAGCATGTACGCGGGCGGCGGCTTCACCGCAAGTGGCACGAGCGAGACGTCGGCTGACGCTAGAGCGCGCGCAGCTCGATCGGCAGGCCGTCGAGCGGTTTCGAGATCGGCGCTTGCTGGACCGGCATGGTGTACCCGTTCGGCACCGACCAGCGATAGCGCTGCACCAACTGATGCATGATCGATTTGATCTGCAGCTCGGCGAAATGCATGCCGAGGCACAGGTGCGGCCCGCCACCGAACGGCACCCAGGCGTGCGTGTGGCGCTGATCCTCGGCACGCGCCGGCGCAAAGCGCTCGGGATCGAAGGACGTCGGCTCGTTCCACCACTCGGGCATGTAGTGGGTGTGGATCGGCGCGACGACCACCATGCTGTTGGCCGGAATGCGATAGCCGTCCCAGTCGATATCTGCGGTGGCGACGCGCGGAATCACCGGCAGCGGCGGATAGCGCCGCATCGTTTCCTTGGTGACCAAGGTGAGGGCGTCGAGCTTCTCCAGGTCCTCGAATGCCAAGCCCTCGCCGCCCAGTGCCTGGCTCTCGGCGCGCACGCGTTCCTGCCAATCGGGATGCTTCGCCAGCTCGTAGGTCATCGACGTCAGCGTGCTGGTGGTCGTGTCGTGCGCCGCCATCATCAGGAAGACCATGTGGTCGATGATGTCCGGGTCGCTCAGTCGCGCACCGTCCTCGCTTTCGGCTCGGCACAAGCGGCTGAACATGTCGTCGGCGCCGCCGGCGCGGCGCGCGGCCAGCATCTCGCCGAAGTACCGCTTCATGAAGCGCCGACCGGCCAGACCGCGTTGAAACTCCAGACCGGGGATCGGCAGGCGGAGCTTCGACATCGAGGCCGCGACCAGATCCTCGAAGACGCCGTTCATGCGCGTCGTCTCGGGTCCGAGCTCCACCCCGACGAAGATGCGCGCCGCCAGATCGAGCGTCAGCTCTTTGTAGGCGCGAAAAGCGTGCAGCGGTCGCGGCCCGCGCTCCCACGCGGCGAGGCCGTGTGCGATCAGCGGTCCCATGCGCTCGCCGTATTGGCGCAGCGCCGGGCGCGTGAAGGCCTCGCGCATGATCTTGCGATGACGTTTGTGGTCGTCGCCGTCGCGCAGCAGCAGGCCGTTGGGAAAGATGCGGCCCATGATCAGCATCCACGGCTTGCGCGCCGAAAACAGCCGATCGCGGTCGAGCAAGACGAATCGATTCGCTTCTGGGCCGGCGAGATGGACGTAGCGCAGCACGCCGAGATTGATCTGCACCACCGGCCCATGCTGCGCGTGCAGGCGTTGCAGTCGCGCCAGCATGTCGACGCGCTCCCCCTTGCCGGTGGCCATGGCGCGCACCATCTCCCAGCGCGAAGCGCTCGGGATTGCCCGGGTGCTGCCCAGCGCAGCGGGAATCGCGGCCATGCGAGCTGCAGTTATCGCGCTGTTGAGCACTCGGTCAATAAACTTATCGGCATTCGATCTTTCGTTTGACGCCTCGAGGGCGGACGCTTATCCCCGCTGCATGGCCGATGCCGCGTTGCGCGCCCGACGTGAAGCCGTGGTTCGGCACCACATGGAGGCGGAGAACGCGCACGACTTCGATGCCGTCATCGCCACCTTCGGCCACCCGCGCTACGAGATCATCCCCACCGACCAAGTCCACGACGGCGAGACGGCGGTACGCGAGTATTTTCGCGCCACGCGGACCGCCTTTCCCGATCAACGGAACGAGCTGATCGCGTTGCACCATCTCGATGATGGAGTGGCCGTCGAGTTTTGGCTGGTCGGCACGCACGGCGGAGCGCTGATGGGCATCGAGCCGACGGGGCGTACCTTTCGCTGCCGCATGGCGGCTCTTTTTCTGTTCGATGGCGAACGCATTGCGTGTGAGCGCGTTTACTTCGACGCGGCGACGATTCTGCGCCAGCTCACCGCGTAACCCGACGGCGCACGGTCGTCATCGACCACGCTGCCCGCGTTGTGAGGCGACGACCGCCGGGCGGCGTTCGTAGGGGAGTCAGCGATCAACCGCCGGCGGCGGCAGCCCACCGACTATCTGTGCGTTGGCCGATCGCTGACAGCTGGTGGTCCTGCGTTGATCACACAGCGCACGGCAGGCGATGCGCCCAAGCAATAATGTGTTTTTCGCGCCAGCGCGCCAGCTATACTTCCTGCCGACCGCGCGATGACGCATCCTTTGACTCGGCCCGCGGAGCCGCGCGACGACGGCCGCGCCGGATCGACACCGCCACGACCGTTGCGCGTGCTGTTCGTCGAAGACGATCCCGCCGACGCCGAGCTCGAGCTGCGGGCGCTCGCTGCCGCCGGGTTCGCGTGCGCGTGGGACCGCGTCGACGATGAGAGCGCCTGCGTCGCGCACCTCGAGAACGGCGCCTACGACCTGATCATCTCGGACTACAATCTGCCCGCCTTCAACGGCTTGCGCGCCCTGGCGCTGGTGCGCGCTCGCGATACCAACGTGCCGTTCATTCTCTGTTCCGGCGCGTTGGGTGAAGAGGCCGCGATCGAGAGCCTCAAGCTCGGGGCCACGGACTACGTGCTCAAGGGCCGTCTGGAGCGACTGGCGCCGGTCGTAAACCGCGCCTTGCGCGACTTCGAGCAGCGGCGACAACGCGCGCGCGCCGAGACGGCCTTGCGCGAATCGGAAGAGCGCTACCGCTCGCTGGTCGAGAGCGCGCCCGACGTCATCCTCACGCTGGCGCCGGACGATACCTTCAGCTCGCTCAACCCAGCCTTCGAAGAAGTCCTCGGCTGGTCGCGCGACGAGTGGCTGGGGCGGCCGTTCGCGCCCTTGCTGCATCCGGATGACGCGGCGCAAGCGCCGGGCGCGCTGACCAAGGTGCGCGCCGGCCAACCGCAGCGCGGCGCAACCATGCGCGTGCGCGCCGCCGCCGGCGACTATCGCGTCGTCGAGTTGACCGCGACGCTGCAAACAAATGACGCCGGCGCACTCGACGTCCTCGCCGTGGCCCGCGATGTCACGGCCCGCACGCGCGCCGAGGCGAAGATGCGCACGCTGGTCGCAATCGCCAAGGACCTCAGCGGTATGGTCGATCTGCGCGCCGTGCTCGAGCGCGTCAGCGAGCGCATCGCGCGCGCGCTACCGTGCGATGCCGTCTCGCTCTTCGCCGCCGATTCGGAAGGTCAGGCGCGTCGGCTGATCGCGCAATACGGCCTGCTGCCCGAGCATCGCCAGGCAGCCGCCGAGCTCGGCTTCGCACCCGGCATGTTCTTCGATGGCCTCGTCCGCGGCGGCGAGACGGCTGTCGTCGTCGCCGGCGAGACAGCACGCGAGGATCATGCCGCGCTGCTGGCGCGTTTTGGCCTGCACTCGCTGGTGATCGCGCCGCTGCGCTGGCAGGGCCGCAGCTTCGGCGGCTTGGCGTTGGGCAACCGCACGGCGCGTCCTTTCGATGCCGAGATGATCGAGCTCGGCGAAGCGATCGCCCGCCAGATCGCGGGCGCGCTCGAGGCGTCGGACCTGCACCGCGTGCTGCAAGAGGAAGCGCATGTCGCGTCGGCATTGGCCCGCGTCGGCCAGGAGATGATCTCGTCGATCGAGTTGCCCGCCCTGCTCGAGCGACTGGGCCACGTCACCACGGACGTCCTGCAAGCGGACGTCAGCTACACGCTGCTGCGACGCGACGAAGAGGACGCCTACCTGCCGGTGGCCGCCTACGGCGAGACGCCGGAGCGCTGGGAAACCTTGCGCGCCATGCGCGTGCCCGGATCCATCCTGGCGCCGCTGATCGAACAGATCGAGCGCGATGGACTGATGCTCTACGAGGAAGACGCGCTGGTCCCGCTGGTGCCGCGCGAGCTGCTGTCGGCCTACGACCTGCGCAGCATTTTGGGCGTCGGCGTGCGCCGCGGCCCCGACCTGGTCGGCATCCATTGCGCCGGAATACGACGCGCCGGCGCACGCTTCGGCCCGACCGAGCAGCGCATCGCCCGCGGCGTGGCGCAGCTGGCCTCGTTGGCCTTGGAGAACGCGCGACTGGTCGGCCAGCTCGAACAGGCCAACCGGCTCAAGTCCGATTTCCTCGCCACCATGTCGCACGAGCTGCGCACGCCGTTGAACGTGATCATCGGCTACAACGAGCTGTTGCTCGACGAAGTGTTCGGCACGCTCAGCCCGGAGCAGGCCGCGAGCCTCGATCGCGTCGGCACCAGTGCGCGCGAGCTTCTCGAGCTGATCAACGCCACGCTCGACATCAGTCGACTGGAGACCGGTCGCGCGGCGCTGAACCTGCAGGAGATCAACACCATCGCGCTGCTGCACGAGATCGAAGCCGAGACGCGTGCGCTGCGCGAGAAACCCGGCGTTGAGTCGGTGTGGACCATCGCCGCGCAGCTGCCGCCCATCTACAGCGACGCGGTCAAATTGAAGGTGCTGCTGAAAAACCTGGTCGCCAATGCCTTCAAGTTCACCGACCGCGGCAGCGTCACCATTGCCGCCGACGCCGCGGACGGCTGGCTGCAGCTGAGCGTCAGCGACACCGGAATCGGCATGAGCGCGGACACGCTCGGCGTGATCTTCGAGCCGTTCCGACAGGGTGACAGCTCGACGACACGTCGCCACGGCGGCGTCGGCCTCGGTCTCTATATCGTCACCCGCTTGCTCAACTTGCTCGGCGGACGCATCGACGTCCAGAGTCGGCCGGACCACGGGTCGACGTTCCACGTCTGGGTGCCGCTCGACGCCCTGCGCCACTCGCGCGCCGGCGACTGAACGGCCCTCGCGTCACGGCCGCCCGCGGCGTCCGCACGACACTTCGCGACTCGGCCGGTCGAGCCGGGCAGGCGGAGGCGAAATCCGAGCCCGCTGCCGCTAACGCGGCAGACCCAGGCCGCGTTGCGCCAGCAGGTTGCGCATGATCTCGGAGGTGCCGGACGAGATCGTCACCGAGCGGCCGTAGAGATAGCGCTCTTGCCAGTCGGTCGGGTCGAGTTGGCGGGCGTCGCGGTAGAGCTGGGCGTATGGGCCCTGCACGTCGAGCGAGAGGTCCTCGATGCGCTGCTCGATCTCGCTGCCGAACAGCTTCTGCAACGCGGCCTCGGGCGGCGGCGCGGTGGCGTGCTCCAGCTTCGGTAGCGTGCGCAGCGTCTGCGCGGCAAACACCGTCGCTTCGATCCACGCCTGCACGACACGCGGCCGCAGGCGCGCCAGTTGGGTAGGATCGACGACGCCCTCGCGGCGCAGGCGGTTGTACATCGCCGCGACGCTGCGCGCGCCTTTCTCCAGTCGGATCTTGAACTCGGTCGCCCAGAGCGTGCCGCGCTCGTGGCCGAGCGCGGTTTGGATGACATTCCAGCCGCCGTTGACCGGGCCGAGCACATGATCGGCGGGAATCCGGCAGCCGTCGAAGAACAGCTCGCAGAACTCGCTCTCGCCGGTCAGCTGACGCGTCGGCACGATGGTCAGCCCGGCGGCCGGCAGCGGCACCAGCAGACAGCTCAGGCCCCGGTGCTTCGCCGCGGTCGGATCGGTGCGCGCCAACAGCAGACACCACTTGGCGAGATGCGCGCGGCTCGACCATACTTTCTGGCCGGTGATGACCCACGCGTCGCCGTCGCGCTCGGCCTTGCAACGCAACGACGCCAGGTCGCTGCCGGCGTTGGGCTCCGAGAAGCCCAGCGACCACATGGCCTCGGCGGACAGAATGCCCGGCAGCAGCTGGCGCTGCTGCGCGTCGGTGCCGACGCCGATGAGCGACGGGCCGACGATCCCGAGGCCGACGTTGTCGAGAATGCGCGGCGCATCCACGCGCGCCAATTCCTCGGTGTAGATCATCTGCTCGCGCGAGCTGGCACCGCGGCCGCCGTGTTGGCGCGGCCATTCCGGCGCCAACCAACCGCCACGATACAGTGTGCGCTGCCAATCCTTGAAGAACTCGTAGCGCGCCTTCTCCTCGTGCGGCACGTCGCGCCGCCCCGCCAGCCAACCCGGCGGCAGGTTCGACTCCAGCCAGCTGCGCAGCTCGCGGCGGAAGGCTGCGTCGGCGGGCGTGTCGGCGAGGGTGATCATCGGCTCACGGGCGCTAGCCGTTGGCGCGGTGACCAGTCAAGGCGGTGCCGGCGAACGATGCGGCATGCCCCGCGGCCGCGACGCGCGCCGGCGTGACGAAACCGTCCATTGACTACGCCGCGGTCGGCTGGGAAGGTCCGGCGCGCGTTTTGTTTGAGGAGGAGCGATGAGCGGTCGAGTCCAGCAGCTGATGTGGTGCCTGGCGGTTTTGGCGGCAAGCAGCGGGCTGGCCGCGTGCAGCGACCATCATCACCACAAGAAGACGACGGCGACACCGACTGGTGCCGCGACCGCCACGCGCACCGCGACGCGCTCGTCGACGGCGACCGCGACCGCTCTGTCGAGCGCGACCGCGACCGGCACCAGCACCGCGTTGCGGACGGCGACGCCGACCAGCACCGGCTCGCCGACACCTACCGCGACGCCGAGCCCAACCGGCACGCCGGATCAGAACTGTCCAATCTCGGCCGATACGCAGCTCGGCACCGTGTGTGGCACGACCGGGGCCGTCTCCGGACTGACGTCGCGCGCTTTCCTCGGCATTCCCTACGCCGAGGATCCGAGCGGCGACAATCGCTGGACCGCGCCGATCGCGGTGACGGCGCGTCCCGACAAGTTCCAAGCGACGCAGTACGGCGCGATCTGCCCACAAGCCGGCCAGCCGGCGATGGTACCGACGCCGAGCGAGGATTGCTTGTCGGTCAACGTCTGGACGCCGCCGGGGCGCGGCCAAGCGCTGCTGCCGGTGATGGTGTTCATTCACGGCGGCGCCTTCATCGAGGGCAACAGCGCATTTCCGCAGTACGACGGCACCTACATGGCCGCGTCGCAGAACGTCGTCGTCGCGAGCTTCAACTATCGACTCGGCGCACTGGGCTTCCTCGCCGGCATCGACGGCCTGACCGGTAACTACGGCTTCCTCGATCAGCAGCTGGCGCTGCAGTGGGTGAAGGACAACATCGAAGGCTTCGGCGGCGATCCGAGCCAGATCACCATCTTCGGCGAAAGCGCCGGCGCGATGTCGGTCGGCCTGCATCTGCTCTCCGCACCGGGCAGCGCCGACCTGTTCGACGCCGACATCATGGAGAGCAATCCGTTCGCGCTGCCCTACAAGACCGTCGAGCAATCCGCGCCGTTCGGCACGCTGCTCGCCGGGCTGCTGAAGTGCGAGCCGAGCGATCTCGCCTGTCTGCGCGCCACCAGTTGGCAGGACGTCGTCGCCGCGCAGGACGATAAGTCAATCGTCATCCCCGGCCTGCTGAGCGGCTTCGGCGGCCTGTTGGTGTGGGCGCCGGTGGTCGACGGAACGGTGCTCACCGAGCAGCCGTTGGCCGCCGCGAAGAGCGACGGCCTCGGCAAGCCGACGCTGCTGGGCACCAACCGCAACGAGGGGACGGTCTTCGTCTATCTCGCGCTGGAAGTGCTGAAACTCGATACCCTGACCCCGGCCGACTACACCGGCCTGGTCGCGGCGCTGTTCGGCGGCACTGCGGCCGCGGAGATCCTCAAGATCTATCCGCCCGAAGCCGACAGCGCCCCGGTCGCGGCGCAGCTGTCGACGGACTACATCTTCTTCTGCGCAACGCGCGCGCTGGCCGAGACCGGCGATGAGTCCACCTTTGCCTACGAGTTCAATCAGCTCACCAGTTTCAACACCTATCCGCCGGTCCCGCAGTGCGCCGACCATGTCTGCCACGGCGCCGAGCTGCCCTATGTCTTCAACACCGCCACCGTCAGCGGCGACATGTTCACCGCCGACGAGGAGGCGCTGTCGAAGACGATGGTCGGCTATTGGGGATCCTTCGGCCATCCCGACCATACGCCGAACGGCGATGCACGCCCGACCTGGCCGGCGTTCCCGGGCAAGAACTATCAGCTGCTCGACACGCCGATCAGCACTGCCGTCGACCCGCCGCACCACTGTGATTTCTGGGACACGGTCGGCTACGACACGATCGGCATCAGTGCGCTCCTCCCTGCCACAGCGGAGTAGCGTGCGCGCAAAGGTTGGCGACCAAGAATACCAGGGACGAAAGACGGAAGTAGCACTCGCCGCCGGCTGTTCGTCCTTGGTGTTTCAATCCGGGTCTTGCGTCCTTGGTCTTTCATCATAGGTCTTCGCTGACTCACGATGACCGTCTTCCTGCATATCGTTGGGCTGATCCTGCTGTTCGTCGGCTGCGCCGCCGCGGTGTGCTCGGTGGTGCTCGGGTTGCCGGGGACGATCTTCATCGTCGGCTTGGCGCTGTTGTACGGTTGGGCGACCGGATTCGTCGCGCTGCAGTGGTCGACCATCGGCTGGCTGGCGCTGCTCGCGGTTCTCGCTGAAGGGTTGGAATTCTTCGCCGGCGCGGCGGGCGCCGCCGGCGCGCGGCCCTCGCGCCGGGTCACCGTCGGTGCGCTCGGCGGCGCCTTTGCCGGCGGCATGCTCGGCGCGCCGATCCTGTTCGGCATCGGCGCCTTATTCGGCGCGCTGCTCGGCGCCTTCGCCGGCGCCGCGATCGCCGTGCGCTCGGAGGGCGGCAGCTTCGACGAGTCGATCACCACCGGCTTCGCCGCACTGCGCGGCCGGCTGCTCGGCTTCATCGTCAAAGCCGCCATCGCGGTGGTGATGGTCGGCCTCGTCGTCGTAGCGGTCGTATAGTCGCCAGCCGTGGCGCCGCGTACCTCCGTTCACCGAGGCATGATCGCGCGGTGACCGTCCGGTGACACCGCGTCGGTTATCCTGGAGCGATCCAGGGGGGCTTTATGGTGAGCGAACAGACGGCAAGTCGATTCGAGCAATATACGGTACAACAGTATGCGCGGGCGGTGCGGCCGCATCTGCCCGCCGAGATCTTTCAGCCGCAGCCGTGGCGGCTGGCGTGGTTGCCGCTGCACCTGGCCATTATCGTCGGCCTCGGCTCGTACGTCGTCGTGGCGCGGCCGGCCTGGTACGTCGCCACGCTCTGCGCCGTCGTCGCCGGACACAGCTGGGCCTGCATCGCCTTCCTCGCGCACGAAACGATGCATCATGCCGTCGTGCGCAGTCGCCTGGTCGAGCGCGCGGTCGGCTACTGCGGGCTGATGCTCTTCTGCCTGTCGCCGACGCTTTGGGGCGCCTGGCACAATCAAGCGCACCACGGCAACACCGGCAGCCCCGATGCCGACCCGGATCACTTCGGCACGCTGGAACACTGGCGGACCAGCGCCGCCGATCGCGCGGTGGTTAGGGTCGCCCCCGGATCGCGCCACAAGCGCAGCGCCTTGTTCCTCTTCTTCACCTTCACGTTTCACTCGGCGGTGGTGCTGCTACAGCACAGTCAGGTCGGCAACTATTACGCGCGGATCTCGCGCCGCACCGTCTACCTCGAGACCGCGTCGATGGTCGCGCTCTGGCTCACGCTGCTCGCCGCCGTCGGCGCCCGGAGCTTTCTGTTTCTCTGGGTCGTGCCGGCGATGGTCGCCAACGCCATTACGATGTCGTACATCGCCACCAACCATTTCCTGAATCCGCTCACCGCGATCAACGACCCGTTGGTCAACTCCTTGTCGGTGCGCGGGCCGGCGTGGATCGAGCGCCTGCACCTGCAGTTCGGCTATCACGTCGAGCATCACATCTTCCCGACCGTCAGCGCGCGTTACGCGCCGCTGGTGCGCGACGCCATCGTCCGCCTGTACGGCGAGCGATACCTGTCGCTGCCGCACGCGCGCGCGCTGCGCCTGCTCTATAGCCGCCCGAAGGTGCACCACGACCACGACACTTTGATCGACCCGCGCAGCATGCAGGTGTTCAAGGCCTTGGCGCCGGGCGACCTGTCGATGGCGGCCGTCGCAGCGGCGGACTGAGCGCCGGTCGTTCAGCAGGTTGTCCAGCAGGGCGATTGATCGCTCGCATCGATCGCGCTGCTGCTCGCCGCCGCCGAAATTATCGATTGCCTGAACGCCGCACGCCGCTAGCCTGATGGAATCGGGAGGCGACGATGCGGGTTGTGCGGATGATCTCGGGCGTGGCGGCGGTGACGTTGCTGAGCGTGCTGGTGCCGTGGCGGGCCAGCGCGACGTGTGGCGGCGATTGCAACGGCAACGGCGTGGTGTCGATCGACGAGCTCATCCGCATGGTGAACATCGCCCTCGGCGAAGTAGCCGTGACGGTGTGCGCGGCGGGCGATGCGAATGGTGATGGGGCGATCACCATCAGCGAGATCGTCAGCGCCGTCGGCAACGCACTCGACGGCTGCCAAGCCACGGGGGATAGCTGCGCCGCCGGCACCTACACGTATACGTTCACCAACTACTGTGCCGAGCCGATCTTCATGGGACAGAACGGTCCCGGTTCGGCCTCGACACCACCGTCGTTTCCCGAATCCGGCAACTGGGCGATGGCGCCGCCGTGCACGGCCGCCAACCAGGCCGCGGTGTGCACCGGCAACGGGTCGACGTGCAACGTGCCGGTCGGCGACCAGTTCGGCCAATGCACCTGCAGCATGGACAGCGATTGCCCGGGCTCGGCGGCGTGCATCGGCGGACTCTGCAGCACCACCACGACGTTCTGCATGCCGCAGAATTGGAGCTCCGGCGTCTTCTGGCCGCGCACCGGCTGTACGTTGTCGGACAGCACGACGCTGACCTGCACGACAGGGCAGTGCAACGGCGTGCCGGGCAGCTCGGGCGGCCAGCTCGATTGCGGTGCCGGCTCCAACCAGTTCGGTCCGGCACCGCCGATCGTGCTGTTCGAGGCGACCACGACCGGCTCGGCCGTCAACTACGACGTGAGCTTGAACAGCGGTTACAACGTGTCGCTGGCCGCCGTACCGAACGGTGGCGGCTACGTCTTCCCGCTCACCACGACCGCGGCTGCGTGCCCTCCGGCCGGCTGCATCGCCGACCTCCAGTGCCCGACCTACCTGCAAACGACGGGCGGCTGTCTGGCTCCGTGCTCGCAGTGCACCAACAGCGCCCCTGGCGGAAGTACCGCCAACGCGACCACCTATGCCGCGCTGCAGTGCGATCAGACGATTACGACGGATTTCTCCGGCAATACGCCGAGCGATACGACCGCGTGTAGCGGCACGGTCACCGGCGGTTTGCCGACGTACCAGGACATGTATTGCGACGCCAACGCCGAAGGCGACAACAACGCCACCGCGTCGGGCAATCAAGGCACGCCGACGGCGTTCTCGCAGCTCGACTGCTTCCCCGGCACTACTTTCGTCGTGCCGACGTATCCGAACGGCTATACGCCGCCGGCGGGCGCCGGCGTCTGCCTCTACGAATCCAGCACGCCGGGCGTGAACGACTACGGTTGGACGGATCTCGTCAACGGCACGGAGAGCTGCGGCAGCTTGCTCGACGGCGTCGCGTGCGGCGGATACCGCACCAACCAGGGCGGCGGCGCCTACTTCCCGGAAGCGCTCGGCTACACCTGTCGCACCGTCACCTTGCCGTCGAACTTCCCGACGACCACCGCACATCTCTGCCTGCCGCCGACGGTGAGCGGCCTCGGTACCTGCGAGACCGACCAAACCACCGCGGCCACTCCGACGCCCGGTTCGCTGTCGCTCTATGCGGCCGCCGGCGGCGTGACCAATGCCGCGTGGTTGACGGCCGGCCTGCAGGCCGCGACGTCCAGCACGTCGTCGCCGTATGCGCCGGGCTCGATACCCTATTACGAGACTCTCAAGAACGCCTGCCCCTACGCCTACGCCTGGCAATACGACGACGCGGCGAGCGGGTACTCGTGCACGGTCAACGCCACGGTGCCGCCGGCCGGGAATTTTGCCGGCTTCAACGTGTCGCTCTGTCCGCCGGCCGCGTCTCCGACCAGCACCCCGACGAACCCGCCGACTCCCGGTGGCCCGACCGCGACGCCGACGCCGACGCCGATGTCCGCCGGCGCGCTGAGTTGGAACCTCGACATGGCGGTGAGCACGAATCTGGTCGTTCCACTCGCCGGCATGAGCTACACGCTGGGCGATCTCCTGCTCGTCGACAGTGGCGCGCGTTTCTGCACCACGTCCGGCAAACAGCCCATCGTTTCTGTCGATGTGGAGGGCAAGCTGCAAACCATCGGCAGCGTGACCAGCAGCACGTCGCAGGTGCAGATCGCCAACATTCCCGCCGCGGCGGGGGGCTCCTACGATGTCGTCGTGCAGCTGTTCGCCGACTGCGGCGACACGCAGACGATGCTCACCATGCCCGACGCGCTCACCTACTCGAACGGCGCCACGGCGACGCCGACCAGCGCCGCCAGCACGCCCACGGCGACGAACAGCGCAGCCCAAACGCCGACCGGCACGGCGACGCAGCCGAGCGGCACTCTCACACCGACGACCGGCGTCGCTCAAACAGCGACGGCGACTGCGACGCAGCTGAGCGGCGCGACACCCACCCCGACCAGCGGCGGCATCTTGAGCTGGAACCTCACCGGCGCGGTCAGCACCAACCTCCAGGTTCCGCTCGGCGGTATGAGCTACACGCTCGGCGACCTATTGCTGAACGATAGCGGCGCGCGCTTCTGCACCACCTCCGGCCTGCAGCCGATCGCCTCGGTCGACCTCGGCAACGGCGATCTGGAGACCATCGGTGCGGTGACGGGCAGTGCCTCGGCGCTGCAGATCGCCAACATCCCCGCCGCGCCGGCCGGGACCTACGACGTGGTCATTCAGCTCAACGTGAACTGCGACGCGACGCAGACGATGCTCACCATGCCGAGCGCGCTCACCTACAGCTCGAACTGAAACCGCCCGCCGCCCACGATTCCCTGCTTCCGTCGTGGCGGCGGGCGGCGCGCCCGCATAGCCGCGCGCCGCGCGGCGGCTCCGACCTCTTGCAGCGGCAGCCTCTGCGCCTGGCGCACGGTCGTACGCCGCGCAGTCGCGCGCGATCGATCGGGCGGCGCCCGGTCCGTTTCAAAAACGCAGACGCAGCGACGCTTCGCCACAGGCGCACGGCGTGCGATCGAGCCCGGTGCGCAGCCCGCTGTCGTAGCGCAGCGGCGCAATGGCCCGCTGGCGCGGCGACAGCAGCAAGCGGCCGCCGGCGATCTCGGCGATCACCGCATCATCGCTGAGGTGCAAGCCGTCGTGCGCGCTGCATTCGCCGGCCACCCAGGTATCGACCTGCGGCAGCGACAGGACGCGGAAGACGTCGTCGGCCGGCGGCGCGGCAAGCAGCGCGGCGTCGGCCGGGGTCAACAACACGACAAACGCGCGCGGTCGCGGAAAGCCCTGTGCGCCGCGCAGGAACTGCAGGGAGGCTGGATCGCAGATGATCACGTCGGGCTGCACGATCTCCCACACTTCCGTGGCGCGCTTGAGACCGGCTTCGTTGACGATTGGCCCGACCGGCAACGCCAGCGCATCGAGCGCGTCGAGCGCATCGCTCACCGCCAGCGTCCCCGGCGCGACCATTCCGCCCTCCAGCGTGTCCGAGGTGCGGCTGCGGGCGCGCAGGCCGGCACGGCCCAGCAGCCGCGCACCGAGCGCCGCTTCGCGATCGAGGTCGGCGCGCGACCACGCGATCGGCGTCGGCCGCGGCACCGCCGCGGTCGTGAGCCCGGCGCGGATCAAGTCCTCGCCGGCCAGCGCGAAGCGCCCGAACGGCGGCTGCGCCTCGACCGCTTCGGCAAACGCCTCGCCACTGAGAATCGGCAGCCCCGCCAATCCTTCGGCGCCGCCGCGCAGCCGCTCGCGCAACGCCGCCGCATCCTTGTTCGCCGCAGCCAGCATCGCTCACCCGTGGCGCGCTGGCTCGCGCAGGTCAAGCCATCGGTCGGGAATCCGCGGGATGGAGCTGACACCGGTGTCGCTGCGACGCACGGATACTCGCCGGCGAGCCGTCGTCGCCGGGAGTGACGCGGCACGCCGGCGAGCCAACCGTCGAGCCGCGTCAAATCGCGCCGCGCCGCCGGCCGAGCCGGGCGGGGCGCAGCGGTGTTCATCCGCGGCCATCTGTGTTCATCTGCGGAATCCGATTTTCGAGGAGCACCGCATGGCGTACGAGACCGTTCAATTCGAAGTGCGCGACCGCGTCGCGACGCTGACGCTCAATCGGCCGGACCGTTTGAACGCGATGAATCAGCAGATGAAAGACGACCTGCGTGCGGCGTGGACGCGCGTGAAGGACGATCCCGACATCTGGGTGGCGATCATCACCGGCGCCGGACGCGGCTTCTCCAGCGGCGCCGACGTGCAGTCGCTCGACAGCGGCGGCTTCACCAAGATCGACCGCTGGCGCGAGCTCTGCATGCACGAAGGCATTCGCACCTTGCCGACGCCGCGCCGCATGTTCGTGCACAAGCCGGTGATCGCGGCGGTCAACGGCGTCGCCGCCGGCGTGTCGCTCGATCAGATCACCGAGTCCGACATTCCCATCGCCTCCGACAAGGCCTACTTCGTCGATCCGCACGTCTCGATCGGCCTCGTCTCGTCGCATGAGATGGTCAACATGGCGCGCCGCGTGCCGGTCGCCGCCTGCCTGCGCATGGCGCTGCTCGGCAGCCAGGAGAAGATGAGCGCGCAGCGCGCCTACGAGATCGGCCTGGTCACCGAAGTGGTGCCGCATGAGCAATTGATGGAGCGCGCCAACGAGTTGGCGCACATGCTGTTGAAGAATTCGCCGCTCGCCGTGTGGGGCACCAAGATGGGCATCCTGCGTGGCCTCGGTCTGCCGATCGAGCAAGCCGAGGAGATCGCCGCCGGCTACCTCGAAGTGGTCGAGCAATCCGAGGATCACAAGGAAGGCCCGCGATCCTTCGTCGAGAAGCGGAAGCCGGAGTGGAAAGCGCGGTAAGAAGATTGTTAGTGGTTTGGTCTGCTGGTTGTTAGGTCGGAGACTTCGAGCGGGGCCGATTGCCGACCTAACAGCTAACACCCTCTCGCAACACGCACGCCAGGAGACGCCATGGACCTGTCCTACACTCCCGAAGAAGAAGCCTTCCGCACCACCGTGCGGCAGTGGATCGCGGCCAATGCGCCGAAGCGCTCGGACATGCGCGATCTCGATGCGGCGCGCGCCTGGCAGCGCACGCTACACAAAGCCGGCTATCTCGGCGTCGGTTGGCCGGCTGAGCATGGCGGCGCGAAACTGAGCAAGATCGAGCAAGGCATCCTGAACGAGGAACTGGCGCGCGCCAACGCGCCGGGCGTCATCAATTCGATGGCGATCTGGTGGGTCGGTCCGGCAATTCTCAAGTACGGCACCGAGGAACAAAAGCAGCGCTTCCTGCCGCGCATCCTCAACGCCGAAGAGATCTGGGCGACCGGGTACTCCGAGCCCGGCTCCGGCAGCGACATGGCGGCGGCGAAGACGCGCGCCGACCGCCAGGGCGACTTCTACGTCGTCACCGGCCAGAAAGTGTGGACCACAATCGCGCACATTTCCGATTGGTACTTCGTGCTGGTGCGCACGTCGACCGAAGGACCGAAGTGGGCCGGCCTGACCTTGCTGTTGATGGATCTCAAATCGCCCGGCGTCGAGGTGAAACCGATTCGCCAGATCACCGGCGACAGCGAATTCAACGAAGTCTTCATGAACGAGGTGAAGGTGCCGGTGACCAACCGCCTCGGCGCCGAAGGCCAGGGCTGGGAGATCGTCAGCTCGGCGCTGATCAACGAGCGCAGCGGCATCGCCGGCTCGATCCGCGCCGATCAATCGCTCGCCAAGCTGGTCGCGCTGGCCAAACAACGCCGGCTGACGCGCGACCCGATCTGGCGCCAGCGCTTGTCCGACTTGGCGATTCGCACGCAGATCACCAAGGCGTCGGGCTTCCGCTCGATGACCAACGACCTGCGCGGCGAGATGAACCCGCACTTGTCGGCCGGTCTCAAGCTGCTCTCTACCGAGCTGACACAGAAGTTCTCCGAAACCGGCGCCGACCTGCTCGGCGTCGACGCGCAGTTGTGGGAGCACGACGCGCCGGACGACGGCAAGGTGGCGTACACCTTCCTCTACGATCGCTCGATGACCATCGCCGGCGGCACCAGCGAAGTGCAGCGCAACATCGTCGCGCAGCGCGTGCTCGGACTGCCGCGCAAGTGAGCTGATCGCGATTGTGCATCGCCTATCGCGCACGACCGCCTCATCGCTGATCGCGTATCGTCCGTATTCCAACGGCAGGCCGGCGCAGTGCGAGCGATTGCTTGTCGCCGCCAGACGAGCGGCGCCGAGCGATGAGCGAACCGCCATCCCCGATGAGCGGTAGGCACCCCAGGCTCGGCGAGCGGCGGCTGCCGCTCGCATGCTTCCTGCCCGTTCAAGCGCTGCTGCTGTTGGTGGCCCCGGGGCATCTGCCGCTATGGGGCGACGAGTATGCCAGCCTGACGCGCGCCGACTTGCCGGAGACCGCGCTGCTCGAGGCACTGCGCCACAACGTCCACCCGCCGCTCTACGCCGAGGTGCTGCAGCGCTGGCTGGCGCTGCCGTGGCATGCGTCAGAGCTCGTCCGCGCGCGCGTCTTGTCGGCCTTGCTGGTGCTCTCCACGACGGTCGTGCTCGATCGCACCTGGCTGCGCCAGGTCGACGCGCGCACGCGCACGTGGTTCTTGTTGTTATGGACGTTCTCCCCTGCGCTGCTGCTCTACGGTCGCATGGCGCGCAGCTACAGCCTGCAGCTCGCGCTGGCGACGCCGGCGCTGTGGCTCGGCTGGCAAGTGGTGCAGGCGCCGCGTCTGCGCACGGCGTGCGCCTGTGCGGGCCTGGTCGCGCTGCTGCTCTATACGCACTACCTGCCCGGTCTCGCCGTGCTCGGCGCCATCTCCCTGTGTATCGTCGGCCGCTGGATCGGCACGCGGCAGCCGCTGCTGCTCGGCGCACTGCTGCTTCTCTGGACGATCGTCGGCCTCGCCTATCTGCCATGGATCTCGGCGCTCGGGCTGGCGCTCGGGCGCGTCGAGCACGGCACGCCCTACTCGCCGCTCGGCGGCGGCTGGCTCGATGCGGCCGCCGGTCTCGCCTATGCCCTGCTCTCGTTCAGCGTCGGCGAAGCGCTGTGGCCGTGGATTCCGGCGCTGGTGTCGCTGCTGGCGCTCGGCCTGGCGCTGTGGCTGTGGCGGGCGCTGCGCGCCCCGCCGGCATGGCTGGCGCTGCTGCTGCCCGTCGCGGCTATCGCCTGGCTCGGCGCGACCCGCTGGGTGTCGTACGCCTTCGTCGCGGCGCGCCTGCTGTTCCTGCTGCCGTTCTATCTGCTGCTGCTGCTGCACGGCGTGCGCGACGCGCCGCGCCTGCGCACTGCGGTCGGCGGCCTCTGGCTGGCGCTGTCCATCGCCGGCCTCGCGGCGTATTTCGCCGGCGTGGGGTTTCTCAACCAAGCCTACGTCATCCCGGCCGAGGCGATCGCGCATGCCATCGCGCCGCCGGACCGCGCGACGATTCCGTCGGTCGTGCTCGATCATCGCAGCATCAACCTGACGCCGCTGCAGCTCTACCTGCCGCCCGCGGCCGAGGTGCGGCTGGTACAGAGCGCCGCCGACGCCGACGCGGCGGCGGCGCTGCCGGTGCCGGCGAGCGGACGATTGTGGTTCGCGCACGCGGCGCACGATACCTCGCCCGACGGCGGCAACGCGCGCATCGAAGCGGCGTGGCGCGCGCGCTGCCCCGTGCACCGCCAGCATTTCGCGCCGTTCTCGGCGCTCGACCGGCAGCTGATGCGCCTCGCCGGCTGGCCGACGCGCCCCGATTACGCCGTCGAGCTGCTCGAGCTGCGCTGCCCGCCGGCGCACTGAGCGTATGACACGGGCCGCAGCGCCGCGCGTTCGTCTGCTGCAGCGGTGGCCGAGCGCCGCGGCGCTCGGCGCCGCCGCGCTCTATGCCGCCGAACTGGCGCTCGCCTCGCCCTATCGACATGCCTTCGAGCTCGACCGCGACGAGGGCATCAACGCCGGTAAGGCGCGCCTGCTGGCGCACGGCTACGCGCTGTACACGCCGGTGTGGAACGACCAGCCACCGCTCTTCACGCATGTGCTGAGGCACTGGCTCGACTGGTGCGGGTGGAGCATCGAGAGCGGGCGCATGCTGGTGCTGCTGTTCGCCGCCGTGCTGGTGTTCGCGATCTACGACCTGACGCGCCTCGAAGCCGATCACCGCGCCGCGCTCGTCGCCGTCGCCGCCCTGGCGGCCAGCGCGTTCGTGCCGCGCTTGAGCCTCTCGTTGATGATCGGCTTGCCATCCATTGCGCTGGCCGCGCTGGCTCTCTGGGCGCTGTTCCGCTGGCGCCACGCCGGCGGTGCCGCGTGGCTGCTCGCTGCCGGCGCGCTGTTCGGCGCCTCGCTGGCCATCAAGCTGTTCACGGCATTCCTCCTGCCGCTGTTTGCGCTGTGGATCATCGCCGTGGCACCGCGGCCGTCGGATCGCTGGCGCGCCGCGACCCTGTGGGCGACCAGCGCGCTGGTGTGCGGCGCGGCGCTGATCCTGGCGCTGGGCGGACGCGACGCGCTGCCGCAACTGTTCGAGCCGCACCTCGCGGCGCGCGCGGCACCGCTGTTGCAACGCTTCAACGCCGCCGGCGTGCTGGTCACCGGCCGCATCGAATGGCCGCTGACTCTCCTCGCCTGGCCGTCGTTCGGCTGGATGCTGTGGCGCGCGCGTGGCGCGTTGCTGATCTTCCCCGCGTGGGGTCTGACGGCGCTGATCGCGCTGCTCGACCACGCGCCGGTGTGGTACCATCACCAGTTGCTGCTCAGCGTCCCGTATGCGCCGGCGATCGGGGTGTGCCTGGCGGGGCTGGCGCGCGGCGGCGGGGCGCAGGCGCCGCGGCGGCGACGCATCGAGCGCAGCCTGGGATACGGCGGCATCGCCGCCATCGCCTCGCTGGCCGTCTATCGTGTGTTTTTGACGCCGGCCGGGCCACAGCCCGATCCGCGCGAATCGATCGTCGCCGCCGTGCGGGCGCACCTCGGCGTGCAGGGCGTCGCCCTGACCACCGACCCGATGTACGCCTTCCGCGCCGGCGCCGCTGCGCCACCGGCGCTGGCCGTGCTGTCGCTCAAGCGCGTCGCCACCGATCCGGAACTGTCCGCCACCATCGAGGCGACATTCGCGGATCATCCGCCGGAGGTGGTGGCGCTCGGAGCGGGGCTCGAGGGCGTCGATGCAGCCCTGACCCATGCCATGGGCGACCGCTACCGCGCCGTCTTTCACAGCGACGCCGGCGAGGCCGTCACCGTCTTCGCGCGCCGTGACGACGGGGCGGTGGCGCCATGAGCGATGTCGCGCGTCGCTTGCGTCGCCGGCCCGGCGCCATGCTGCTGGCGATGGTGTTGGCCGGGATCGCCTCGCGCGAGTGGTACCCGTTCTCGCCGTTTCCGATGTACGCGACGTTTACGCCGTACAGCTGGCACGTGCTGATCACCGACGGCGACGACCGAACCGTCTCGACGCTGCAGCGCTTCGGCATCAGCGCCATTCCGTTGCGACGCATGTTGGAGCGGCGCGTCCTCACCGCACAGGCCGACACGAGCCAGCCGCCTGAAAGCGCCGCGGCGCGCGGTTCCGTCGCGCTGTTGCACTTCCTTCTCGCTGAAGCGCGGCCGCAACCCGGCGCGCTGCCGCCGCCGCCGCGGCTGCGCCTGTGGCGCGTCGACTCGCGCGTCGACGGTACGCACGTGGTCTCGACGCGCGAGATGCTGGCCGAGATCGCCGTACCGTGAGCTGGCGATATCCAGGGCCGCGCCAGGCGTGGGAGCTGCGCCTACAGCGGGTCGGTTTCGTCCTGCTGCTGGCGTGGCGCTTTCCCGCCATTCCACGCTACTCGGCGCAACCGATCCCGGCCGGCGTGGCGCAGCTGGTCGATGTCTCGTGGATGGGCAACGCCGCGCTCGCCAATTGGATCTACGCCGCCTTCGCGTTGGCGCTGCTCGGCTATTTGATCGATCGCGCCATGCTGGCGGCGCTGACCGTCCTGGCCGCGCTGTGGATCGGCGCCGGCGCCTTGGCGAGCTCGCAGGGCTCGCTGGCACACGACACGCAGCTGGTCGGCTTGGTGCTGCTGGCGCAGTGGATCGCCTATGCGCGCGGCGCCTGGGCGAGTTGGCGGCGCGGCGTGCCGCGCCGGGCGGCGCACGAGTTGGCGGTCGACTATACGCAGCAGGTCGTCGTCGCGACGTACCTGTTGGCCGGCCTGATGAAGCTCGTGCTGTCGCGCGGCGCGTGGATCGCGATGGCACCGAACGTCGCGACCGACATCGTCAAGGTGCACGGCCAGCGGGCCGCCGACGCGCTCGACGCGTCGTTGATCGCGCGCGGCGATCGCCTCGCCGCCTTCGCGCTGACGCACACCACCGCCATACGCTTGATGATGGGCGGCGCGTGGCTGCTCGAGCTCTCGTCGCCGGTCGCCTTGCTCGGCCGCATCCCGGCGATGCTGTACGGCGGCGCGCTCATCGGCATGCACCGCGGTATCGAGTATCTGATGATGATCCGCTTTTACGAGAACGAAGCGCTGCTGCTGATCTACTTCGTCAACCTGCCCTACCTGTTGGTGTGGGCCGCGCGGTATTGCGACCGCACACGGCGCCGGCGCAACCACCACTCCGACTCTGCCGTGGCGACGGGCGTCCCGCCCGCTTAGCCGGGCGCAAGGCGGCAGGAGCGCGGTGACTCGCGGTGGAGGAGCGGCGGGATCGCACGTCAGAGCGCGCGGGGTGAGCGGCGATTCGGATCGCTCGCCCCGGGAAGAAGCCGGTTGAGCGAAATCGCACCGCGCGCGCGCACCGCTTGCTAAGAACAGACTCCTTCCAACTGCGATGCGGCTGTGTCAGCAGGAGGAAAAATCCAAGAAGGAGGATGCGATGGGTCGAATGCGAACCACCGCCGCAGTCGCGCTGGCGATGCTGGCGGTGATCTGGGCCACACCGGCGTGGGCCCCCTTTCATGTGGTCGACATCGAGCAGGTGTTCTTCGGGACGCCTGACTGCCCGAACGCGCAGTATGTGATGCTGCGTACCAAGGCGGCCTTTCAGGTCTTCGTCGACACGCAGAGCATGCCGACGCAGAACGCGGACGGCAGCAGCGCCGGTCCGTTCGGCACCTTCGATCACAACCTGACCAACACGGCTTCGGGTGTGCGCATGCTGATGGGCACGGCGCAGGCCGCGCAGCTCTTCGGCATCGCCATGGATCAGCAAGTGAGCGGACAGTTGGTGATCGAGAACGGCCGCGTCTGCTACGGCGTCTTCGGCGGCGCGCCGGTCGATTGCGTCGCCTACGGCGAGTTCGCCGGCGACAACGGGAGCTTCGGCAGCCCGGCCGCGGCGCCGGCGGCGGGCGAAGCGCTGAACCGGATCGCGTCGAGCGGAAAGAACGACGCCGACTTCAACTCGGCGGCGCCGGCGCCGATGAACAACGCCGGCGCGATCGGCACGCTCGGCACCTGCGGCGAGGTCGCCACCGCGACGCCAACCGACACCGCGCTGCCGGCGACCGCGACGCCGACCAACACGGCGGGCAGCGCAACCGCGACGGCGACCTCGGCCGGCGCTTCGCCGACGGCGACCACTGCCGCGGGCTCGACATGCTACGGCGACTGCAACGGCGACGGCATGGTCACCGTCAACGAGCTCGTCACCTTGGTGAATATTGCGCTCGGCGATCAAACGGCTTCGGCCTGCCCGTCGCTACCACCCGATGCAACAGTCACCATCGCGGACCTCGTCTTGGCGGTGAACAATGCGCTGAACGGCTGCCCGTCGACGCCCACTCCCACCGCAACGCTGGCCGTGCCAACCGGCACGGCCGGCGCCACGGTCACCGTGACACCAGGCGGGCCGCTCGGCGTGCGGCGGTTCTCGCTGAATCCCAGTACGTCGAGCCTGATCACGACGTTGGCCTCGAGCTTCAGCGTCACGAGCAACGGCATGCAGGGATTTCTCGAATTGACCGCCGGGGTTCCCGATCCGGCCACTGGCGTAACCTACGTCGATCTCACCGATGCGTCCGAGTACCTGTCGATCGACATTCCGAGCGGCCAGCAAGCCTTGTGCATCCGCGTGCAGCGCGACCAGTTGCCGGTGCACCGCGCCGGCGTGATGGCCTGCTACGGCGGCGGCGCCCTGGGGCTCGACCTGACGCTCGATCATCATCTCGGCCAGGTCGGTGTGTGCGCGGGCGGCGACGACGCCGAGGCGCAGTGCGCCGCCGATATCGATTGCCCGGGGGGCGTGTGCTTCAGCGCGCAGCGTTGCAGCGACGCCGGCGGCACGCTGGACGGGCCGGACGATCTCTATCCAGGCGTCTGTCGCAGCGCGCTCGACGGCCGCCCGCTGGCCGGCAACTCCGGCGCCGGGGCATTGCTGCTGTCGCCCGATCCGGTCAACGGCACCATCAAGGGCGTGCCGGCGATGATCATCAACGAACATGCGACTCCCTGCGGCGATGAGCCGGATGCGCCCGGCTACAGCGTCGTCATGGCGTTCACCACCGGCACGGCGCACGGGCGCGTGAAGAACTACAACAACATCGTCGGGCAGGATTTGGACGCACAGCAGAGCGGCGAGAACTTCGACTGCGCCAATTGGACGCGCGAAGACGGCCCCGGCACGTTGGTGCTCGCGTCGCCGATGTACGACCTCTCGATCGGCAACGGCGCCGTCGCCGACGCCATCACCACGCTCATCCTCGACGACTGACCCCAGGCCGCGCGCCGCGGTCGTGCGGTAGCGTGAGCTGACTGGCGTCAAGCGATAGCCGTCTCGTTTTTCGCTTTCCGCTTTGCGCGTTTCGCTCTAAGTCCGCGCCGGAGGAATGGCGATGCTGAGTTTTCCCGATGGCTTCCGCTGGGGGACGGCGACCTCGGCGTATCAGATCGAGGGCGCCGCGCAGGTCGACGGCCGCGGCGCGTCGATTTGGGACGTCTTCGCGCACACGCCGGGCAAGACGCGCGACGGCGACACCGGCGACGTCGCCTGCGACCACTACCACCGCTACCGCGACGACGTGGCGGCGATGGCCGGCCTCGGCCTCGACACCTATCGGTTCTCGGTGGCTTGGCCGCGTGTCCTGCCGCTGGGCACCGGCGCGGCGAATCAGGCCGGGCTCGATTTCTACTCGCAGCTGGTCGACGCCCTGTTGGCACGCGGCATCACGCCGTTTCTGACGCTCTACCACTGGGATCTGCCGCTGGCGCTGCAAGCGCGCGGCGGCTGGGGCAATCGCGACGTCGCCGGCTGGTTCGGCGACTACGCCGGGCTGCTCGGCCGCACGCTCGGCGACCGCGTCACGCATTGGATCACGTTCAACGAGCCGATGGCGTTCGTGCTCCTGGGGCACCTCTTCGGCATCCATGCGCCCGGCGCGACCGACGCGGCGCTGGCGTACCAGGTGTCGCACCACATGAACCTGGCGCACGGCGACGCGGTGCGCGCGCTGCGCGCGACGGTGCGGCAGGCCGAGATCGGCATCACGCAGGTCTCGATGCCGTGCTATCCGGCCTCCGACGACCCGGCCGATCGCGACGCGGCGCATCGCTACGACGGCTTCATCAACCGCTGGTACTGGGAGCCGACCCTGCTCGGGCGCTACCCGCACGACATTCTCGACCGCCTCGGCGCACTGGCGCCGCGCATCGCGCCCGGCGATCTCGAGCGCATGGCGCCGCGCATCGACTTCTTCGGCCACAATTCGTACACGCGCGCCGTCGTGCGCCACGACCCGGAGTCGGCGCTGATCGGCGCGGCGACGGTGCGCACCGGCAATCCGGCTACCGCAATGGGCTGGGAGATCTATCCCGACCATCTCTACGATGCGCTGACGCGCATCACGCGCGACTATGGCGCGCCGAACATCTACGTCACCGAGAACGGCGCCGCGTTCGACGATCACGTGGTCGACGGCCAGGTCGAGGATCCCGAGCGCACCGAGTACCTGCGCGCGCACTTACGCGCGTGCCATCGCGCCATCGCCGACGGGGTGGCGCTGCGCGGCTATTTTTGCTGGTCGCTGCTCGACAACTTCGAGTGGACCTACGGCTACTCGAAACGCTTCGGCTTGCTGTACACCGACTTCGCGACGCAACAGCGCATCGTGAAAGCGAGCGGACGCTTCTTCGGCGCTGTGGCGCGGCGCAACGGCCTCGAATGAAGATTGCGGCCGGCTGCCTGATCACGCGCGACGGCGCCAACGGCATCGAGATTCTGCTGGTGCATGCCAGCGGTGCGACCTTCAAGCGCCCGCTGTTCGGCATCCCGAAAGGCCTTGTCGAGCCCGGCGAGTCGCTCGCCGAGGCGGCCCGCCGCGAAGCGCAAGAAGAGACCGGGTTGGTGGTGATCCTCGGCGCCGAGCTCGGCAGCGTGCGACAGAAGTCTGGCAAGACGGTGCACGCCTTTCACGCCACGGTGGCGCGCCAGAGCCTGCGACTGATCGACGCGCGCGGCCGCTGCATACGACACGACGACGAGAACGACGTCTGCCGCTTCTACGGCCTGGCCGACGCGCGGCCGATGATGATCGAAGCGCAGCGCGAATTCCTCGATCGCTTCGCCGCGCTGCAAACTCGGTAGGGGTAGCGGTCGGACCGGCCTTGCCCAGAACCCGGCGGCTCATCACGTGTGCAGGGCGACACGCAATGGTGGTCATCGGCGCGCATCTGTGGTTGGTGTGTGGGCCTCTCTTCCGGCGTCCACGCCGGGCGACTATGACCGTCCAGTTGGAGGACACGCGATGCGCTTCGGTTTGAACGCGGGCTATTCCGGCGCCCGCATGCAGCTCAACATGCCGCTGATCAAGGAAGCCGACCGGTCGGGGTTCTATTCGGTGTGGACTGCCGAGGCCTACGGCTCGGACGCGGTCACGCCGGCGGCGTGGATCGCGGCACAGACGGAGAAGATCCACGTCGCCACCGGCATCATGCAGATGCCGGCGCGCACGCCGGCGATGACCGCCATGACGGCGACGACGCTCGATCAACTCTCGGGTGGGCGTTTCCTGCTCGGCATCGGCGCCTCGGGTCCGCAAGTCGTCGAAGGCTGGCATGGCGTCGCCTACGGCAACGCCATGCGCCGCACGCGCGAATATATCTCGGTGCTGCGCAAGATCTGGGCGCGTGAGGCGCCGGTCGAGTTCGATGGCGAGCTGTACCACATCCCCTATCGCGGCGCCGATGCCACCGGGCTCGGCAAGCCGCTGAAGAGCATCCTGCACGGCCGCCAGATCCCCATCTACGTCGCCGCCATCGGCCCGCAGAGCGTGCGCCAGGTGGCCGAGATCGCCGACGGCTGGCTGCCGATCTTCTGGTCGCCGTTCCGCGCCCCCAAGGTGTTCAAGGAATCGCTCGACAGCGGGTTCAAGAAGGCCGGCAACGGCAAAGGGCTGCACAACTTCGACATCGCCGCCGGCCCGACGGTGATCATCGGCGACGACGTCGCGGCGCTGCTCAACTTCATCAAGCCGGTGCTGGCGCTGTACATCGGCGGCATGGGAGCGCGCGGCAAGAACTTCTACAACGACCTGGCCTGCCGCTACGGCTTCGAGGGTGAAGCGAAGAAGATTCAGGACCTCTACCTCGACGGCAAGAAGGATGAAGCCGCCGCGACCGTTCCCGACGCGCTGGCCGACGAGGTCGCGCTGGTCGGCCCGGCCGAGCGCATCAAGGATCGCCTCGCCGCCTGGCGCGAGAGCGGCGTCACGACGCTCATTTGCGCGACGATGCAGGTCGAGGCGGTGCGGTTGTTGGCGGAATGCCAGTGAAGAGAACTGCGTGCGGAAGTGCGGAAGTGCGGAAGCACGGAGGTGCGACACACCTCCGCAGCGCCGTACCTCCGCACCTCAGCACGCCTTGACGATCGGCGCCCCCTAGCGCCGGACGAACGGAGGAACGACCCATGGCAATCAAAGAAGGCGACACGCTTCCCAGCGACATCAAGCTCAAGGAAATGGGTGAGAAGGGGCCGCAAGACGTCACCGTCGGCGACCTTTTCAAGGGCAAGACGGTGGTGTTGTTCGCCGTTCCGGGCGCGTTCACGCCGACGTGCTCGATGAAGCACCTGCCCGGCTTCGTCGAGAAAGCCGCCGAGCTCAAGGCCAAGGGCGTCGATGAGGTCGTCTGCATGGCGGTCAACGACGCCTTCGTCATGGGCGCGTGGGGCGACAGTCAGAAGGCACACGGCAAAGTGCGCATGGTCGCCGACGGCAACGGCGAGCTCACCAAGGCGCTCGGCCTCGAGCTCGACGCCAGCGGCTTCGGCATGGGTCACCGCTCGAAGCGCTTCGCGCTGATCGCCAAGGATGGCAAGGTCACGCACCTGGCGGTCGATCCGGGCCCCGGCCTGACCACCTCCAGCGCCGACGCGATCCTGGCGCACCTCTAGTCCAGACAGCGGACGGCGACGCCGCGTCGCCGTCCGTGTCGTCGTGCGCTGCGGGCCGCAAGCGGCCAGATCGGAGCCGTCGGCTCCGCAACGACCAACCGTTCAGCGATAAGCGATCGACGAAGGCTGAGCACATCAAGCCATGCCGCCGAACAAGCATTCCCGGCGCAACGCGCTCATCACGCTCCTCGTGCTGGCGCCGATCTTTGGCTACGTCATCTACTCCAGCTTTCAGGTGAGCGACTTCGAGTGCGAGGTGTGCATCACTTTCGACGGCCGCGACGCCTGCCGCACGGTCACCGGCAAGACCGAGCAGGAAGGCCTGCGCACCGGCATCGACAACGCCTGCGCCCAACTCGCCTCCGGCGTCACCGACAGCATGCGCTGCGGCCGCAGCCAACCGCGCAAGGCGAGCTGTCGGCCGCTCTGAGCCACCGACGGCGACGACGAAAGCCGGCCACCGCCGCTCGGCGGCCAAGAAGCACGCGGCGCGTGGCGAAATACCCTTGATTTTTGGGGTGACTCCACCGCTAACGGATGGCTAGCAAAAACGGAATCGCAACGGGGGGAGCCATGGCAATTAGATTCGCGCTCGCGTGGATATTCGTCTGTTCGCTGGCCGCCGCAACGACGGCACAGGCGACCACACCGCTTCGTTGCGAAGGGGGGAAACTGAAATCTGCGGGCAAGTACGACTACTGCCGCTTGAAAGCGCTGGCGAAGTCGGCGCAGACCGGCGCGGCCGCAGACTACTCGAAGTGCAATACGCAGTTCGGGAGCAAGTGGAACAGCATCGAAGAGGCTGCCGGCGGACTGTGCCCAACGAACGGCGATGAGTCGGGGATCCAGGCATTCATCAGCCAACACACCGATGATCTCGCCGCCGCCCTAGCCGGCGGTCCGCTGTCAAACTGCCCGGCAGATCTCGCCACTTGTTCCAACGATCTGAGCACATGCGACGGATCGCTCGACGCGACGACTGCGAATCTGACGAACCTGCTCCAGCAACCTGACGGGGTGCAATGCCGACCTAAGCTCGGCAACGGGGAATCTGACGACGTGCTCGGGCAACCTCGACGGCTGTAATACCAATCTCAGCTCGACGATCGCGACGCTTTCAACCTGTACAACCAACCTGACGAGCTGCAACGGCACCGTCGCGTCGACGACGGTGAACCTCGCGACGTGCACCACCAATCTCAATGGCTGCAACGGCAGCCTGGCCACGACCACATCGAGCCTCACGACCTGCAATTCCGGTCTCAACGCGTGCAACAGCGACAAAGACGCGTGTCATACCGACCTAAATGGCTGCACGGCCAACTTCGCCGATTGCACCGCAACGTTGGCCAGCGTGGGGTCGGGAACGGCCTCCGTCGCGGACGTGCTGAACGGCACGACGTTCTCCAGCGCCGCCGGGATTGGACAAATCGGCGCAATGCCGAACAATGGCGCGATTACGATCGTTCCTGGGACCAGTCCGCAGACGATTCCCGCCGGCTATCACAACGGCGCAGGGAGCGTCGCCGGCGACAGCGATCTCACGCCAGATCACATTAGCACCGGTATCGTGCTGTTCGGCGTCGAAGGGACGTTCATTGGCCACGGGCTGCCGGCCACGGGTGAGACGACTTCCTGGGGGCCAGGCTCTGACGGTGATGTGCAGAAGGGCGCAGTCCGTTCTTTCACCCTCAACGGTGACGGCACTACGACCGACAACGCGACCGGTCTTACCTGGGAGAACAAGACCAGCGATGGCAGCATTCATGACTACACGAAGTCGTTCACGTGGGGTACGTCTGGCAACGTCATGGATGGGACCATCAGCAGCGTTTTCTTGGCGACCCTGAACGGTGGCGGCGGCTTCGCTGGCCATAGCGATTGGCGCATTCCGAACGTGTATGAGCTGACCACGCTGTGGTCCGTTTCGGCGGCTACTTCGTATCCTCCCGGCTTTCCGACCTGCCAGGGTCCCCAGACCTGCACCGGCATCCAATGCGACTGCGGCGCCCAATCGATGGGAAAGTACTGGACGTCGACGACGAGCAGAATGGGTCAGGGTAACGCGATGTACTTGGATTTCTCGCACAGCAACATCACGTTCGGGAGCAAGTCGAATGCGTTCTGGGTCCGCGCCGTTCGCGGCGGTTGATCCCCTCGAGGAATCGGAGACCCGACCGCGGGGCGCTCCCCTCGTCGGCCGGCGCTTCAACGGTGTCGACGGCAATCGACTGATGGCACCTGGAATCGCCAGACTGACCAATCCCAACCACTGATGCCGCCATAGGCGACGGCGACAGCCGTCTTGCCGCCCGCAAGCTCACGCTGGCGGGCGCCGCCGGCTCAGCGGCGCCCGCGCATCACGAGGTTACCGTCTCAGCGGTTGCGCACCGTTACGGTGGCGCTGTCGTCGTCGTGGCGGCCGTCGGCTGCTTGCACGGTGGCGTGGAAGCTCAAAGTGGTGCCGTCGGCCGCGGTCGGCGCGACCTTGTGGGTCAGCTTTATGGCTTGGTTTCCCGGCCCCTTGAGGCTCGGGAAGTTCCAGGTCAGCATTTTCTGACCGTCTGACGTGGTCGTCTGCGAGCTTGGACCGGGCAGCGCCGAGTCGAGGTTGGCGACCGCCGGGCCGGTCAGCGTCACGACGACGTTTTCCGTCGGACCGCGCGCGCCATTGGTGATGGTCAGCGTCGACTTCAGCGTGCCGGCCTTGCCGCCCGCGATGGTGACGGTCTTCGGCATGGTCAGGCTGGCCGACAGCTTGCCGTCACCGCCGGTGCCCGTCGAGGTGCCGGCGCGCACACCACCGGTGAAGGTCGCATTCGCCGAGTTGCCCTGCGCGTCGTACACCGTGGTGCGGTTGGTCAACGACGCGCCGGCGACCGCCGTCGGCCCCAGCTCGGCTTCGATGACCAGCATGCGCGTCTCGCCGGCGTGCAGGGTTGGAATCTTGAAGCTCAGTTGCGTGCCGTTGATATCGCTCGGAGGCGGCTCGGAGTCGACGAAGTCCAATCCCGGCGGCAAGGCATCGTTGACGATGACGTCGGTGGTGTCGGTCGCGCCCTGATTGGTCAGCTTGATGACGTAGACCGCGGTCTTCACGGCGTCGATGCGCAGATTGCGCGGCGCACCGGTCAAATCGAGAATGTACGGCGATGCCGGACCGGCCTCGGTTCGATAAGTCGTCACCTCGACGGCGCTGGCGACGTGGCCCTCGTCGTCGTCCACCCAGGCGCGCAGCGGAATCAGCGAGCCGTCGAAATACAGGCTCGGATCGTCGACGGTGAAGGAGACGAAGATACGCGCCGAACTGGTCGGATCCATGTCGCCGATTTCCCAGAACAGGTCGCCGTCGGCCGGCGGGCTGGCTTCCTCCATGTCGAGATTGGGATCGGCGTCGACGTGCACGACGACGTCGGTCTGCTCCTCCTGGCTGAGGTTCGAGAAGGTGATGGCGTAGACGAGCTCGTCCTCCGGCCCCACCGGATCGGGCAAGTCGTCGATCGACATGCCGAGCACCGCCGGATCGACGACCTCCGTGTCCTCGTAGGTGCGCGCGATGCGGCACGGTCCGTCCGGCGTGCACGGGTCGCCGCCGCCGTCTTCGATCTGCGCCATGTTGTGGATGATCGCGCCCGGCAGCGCATCGTCTTTCACCTGCGTCACGATGTTGATCGAGCGCACCGCGCCGGCCGGCAGATAGGCGATCGTCCAGCGATCGTCGGTGCCGAGATCCGGCGCCGGCAGCGACGAGGAGACGACGACATTCGGATCGAACAGCTCGCGTACCACGAGGTTGCGCAGCGCGGTGGCGCCGCGGTTGCTGACGACCAGGTCGTAGCTCAGCGTCTCGCCCGGACGCACCCCGTCCGGATCGTCGACTTTCTCGATTTGCAGCGTCAGGTCGGTCTCGACCGTCGTGGTGAGATCCGCGCCGACCTGCGGCAGCGTCGCCGGCGGGATGGTGGCGCTGACCTGATAGCCGCTCAGCACGATGACGCTGTCGTTGGGCAGCCCGGTGTTGACCTGCACGGTCATCGACACCATGCCGCCACCGCTGAGCGGCAGATCGCTGACGTCCCATGTCACCGCGCCGGTGCCGCCGACGCCGGGATCGGCATCAGCCTCGGGGCTCGATGATTCGAACGTCGTGCCGGGCGGGGTCGTCGCGGTGACGGTGACATTCGACGCACGCCCGCCGGCATTGGTGAACATGAACGTATACGTCAGCAGCTGCCCGGCGCTGATCGGATCGCGACTGCCGACGGCGCTGATGAGCAGCAGCGGCGGCGGCTCGGTGGGAGTCGGCGTCGGGGTATCGGTCGGTGTCTGCGTCGGCGTGTTGGTCGGCGTCTGGGTCGGCGTCTGCGTCGGCGTGAACGTCGGCGTCACCGTCGGCGTGTCGGTCGGCGTCAGCGTCGACGTCGGCGTCAGCGACGGGGTCAGCGTCTCGGTCGGCGTCAGCGTCACCGTCGGCGTCAGGCTGGGCGTATACGTCGGCCCGACCAGCACCACGGTCAGCGCGCCGTTCGCCGCCGCCGTCGGTCCGACGAACATGGCGTTCGGATCCTGCGCCAGCGCGTTGCTCGCAACCAGTGGATAGACCCCCGGCAGCGTGCCGCCGAGCACATCGAAACGGCAGGTGTAGATCGGACCGTCGGGAATCGGGTCGTTGTTGAGCGGCGGGCCCTGCACGAACACGCGCAGCGTCGTCTGCGTCCCGGTGATGTTGACGATGCCGGCCGACAGCAGCTTGCCGAGGTCCGGATTGGACGTGCAGTTCGCCGGATTGATGCTCAGCGCCGTGTTGTCGAACGTGATGTCGTTGCCGGTGCCGGCGACGTCGACACCGAGGATCGAGCTGTTCAGGGTCGCGGTGATCGCGACTTGCTGACCCGCCAGGCCTGTCGATTCGCCGACGTCGATCAGCACGCTGATCGGCGTCTGCGTCGGCGTCGCAGTGATCGACGGTGTCAGCGTCTGCGTCACCGTCGGCGTCTGGGTCACGGTGGGCGTGTCGGTGACGGTGCCGGTCGCCGTGGCCGTGTCGGTTGCGGTCGGCGTCGACGTCGCCGTCGGCGTGTCGGTGACGGTGCCGGTTGGAATCGGTGTCGCCGTGAAGGTCTCGGTCACCGTCGCAGTCGCGGTGTCGGTGGCGGTGGCCGTCGCCGTGGGAGTGTCGGTCGCTGTTGCGGTCGGCGTGTTGGTGTCGGTGGCAGTGGCCGTCGGCGTGTCGGTGACGGTGCTGGTCGGGGTCGCGCTGTCGGTAGGCGTCGGCGAATCGGTCGCCGTCGGCGTCGCGGTCTCGGTGGCCGTCGGCGTGTCCGTGTCGGCCGGAGTCGGCGTTGCGGTATCGGTTGCGGTCGGCAGCGGCGTCGCGGTGTCCGTCGCGGTCGGCGGCACGGTCGGCGTGTCTGTCGCCGTGGGCGTGTCGATAGCGGTGGCGGTATCGGTGGCAGTCGCGGTGGCGGTGTCGAACGGGGTCGGCGTCTCCGTATCGGTGACGGTGGCGACGGGCGTCTCGGTATCGGTGGCGGTGGCCGTCTCGGTCGCCGTCTCAGTAGCCGTCTCGGTCGGCGTATCGACCTGCGCCGCGCTCCGCTGCGCGAGAGCCAACATCAGCACTCCGGCAAACAGCAGCGGCAGGAGTCGGTCAGACGTGTTGCGCGCGTATCCCCTCATGTCCCCCCCGGCAGGCTAACGTGCCGTCAAGGCGCCGAGCAGCTCCCCAGCGCACTGTTCACGCCGGCGATGAGCTCACTCACCGTCACCTGTCCGTTGCCATCGCGATCGAACGCGGTGCAGGTACCGACCGCCGCGTTGCCCAACGCGATGTTTACGCCCTGAATCAAGTCGCTGATACTGACGGTGCCGTCGCCATTGCAATCGCCGGTACAGCCGGCGAGCGGCGTCGGCGTAGCCGACAACACCGGCGTGCGGGTCGGCGTCGCGGTGATCGTCGCCGTCGGCGACGGTGTAAACGGCACGTCGGCGCCGTTCAGCACCACGGTCACCCGATCCTGTGTGTTGGCGCTGGCGGCCAGATCGACCTTCGCGTCGCCGTTCAAATCGGCGAGCACCAACGCATCCAGGCTGTCGTCGTCGATCATCGTCTCGCCGAATGCGAAGCCGCCGTCCGCCGCTCCGGTCCACATCTCTGCGCCGAGCGCACTGAGCACGACCAAGTCGGCGACGCCGTCACCGGTCAGATCGGCCAAGCCCATCGCGACAGGCAGCAATCCGACGCGTTGATCGGTCGGTGCGGCAAACTGGCGCGGCGCCGTCTGCACGAAGCGCGACAACTTGCCGTTGTTCTGCGTGCCGACGAGCACCTGCGGCAGCGCGGCGCCCGGTAGCACGTCGATCAACGCGGCAATGGGCGCCGCCAGGCTGCTCAACTCGATCGGCGGCTCGAGCGGATCGCCCGCGGTGCCGCTGCCATAAAGCACGTACACACGACTGCCGTCGTGGTCGGCGACGACGACGTCGGCGTGACCGTCGGCGTCGAGATCGCCCACCGACAACGACGTCGGCGCGGTGCCGACGCCGACCGTCAGGAGCAGGCTGAAGACGCCGCTGGGCTTGCCGCCGCTGCTCTGCCCCGCCAGCACGCTGATCTGGCCAATGGCCGTATCGCCGCTGTGCGCGTACGCGACCACCAGATCGAGCACGCCGTCGCCGGTCACGTCGGCGGCGCTGATGGCGCGCGTGAAGAATCCGTTCAGCGCCACCGCCACGGGAGCCGCGAAGGCGCCGCCGGTATTGCGGTAGATCAAGACCATGCCGCGCACTGGAAACGTGGTGACGTCGTCGACCGCCACCGCCAGGTCGTCCAGACGATCGGCATCGAAATCACCGCTGGCGATGGCCTCGACGATGTATTGCGCGGCATTCACCGTCACCCGTTCGTCAGAGAAAAAGCTGCCCTGCCCCCGATTGAAGAGAAGCGACAGCGACGGGCCTTCGGTCCCGGCCTCGTTCACCGTCACCAAATCACGTCCGGCTTGAGCATCGAGCGCTGCTGCAGTGATGCCGATCGGCGCTCCATCGACCGCGTACGTACCGGCGCGCCCGAAGCGCGGCATCGCCCAGCCCGGCGTTGCGGCACAGACCAACACAGCCCAGGTGAGGAGGAGCCCAGCCCGCCTCACGATGGGCACCCCGGAGCGTATGCGCATCCATGAATGTCCGAACACCGCATCCTATTGTCCGGTACTGAAGTTTTTCAAGAATATTTGGCGGAGATGGGGCGGCTGATTTGCCTTGCCGCACATGGGAGGGACGATTAGAAGCCAAACTATGCCCGTTCGGGTCGGTCAATACCAACTGAAAGAGAGAATCTGCCGTGCGGCTTTATTGCGCGCCGCTCTGGGAGTGTTTTTTTTGGGGTTTCCGGGGGCCATCTGGGGGCAGGATTGTCTGTTTGTCCTGAGCCGGCTGGAGGGCGGCGTGGTGGCGGTGCGGCGGGCTGACGCGCAGGGGATCCGCAGCGTCACCCTGCCTGACTGCCCGCTGCCGCAGTGCCAGCCGACCTCGCTGGTCATCGACGCTGCGCAGCAACGCGCCTACGTCACGCGGTTGGATTCCGACTCCGTCGCGGTGCTCGACCTCGACGCCGCCGTTCCCATCACCTCGGTCCCGGTCGGCGACGGCCCCGCGGCCGCCGTGCTGACGCACGACGGTCGGCGGCTGTATGTCGCCAACCTGTCGTCCGGCGACGTGTCCGTCGTCGACACCAGCAGCTTGCGCGTCGTCGACACGATCACGGTCGGGAGCGGGCCGCGCGGCCTGGCACTCCTGCCCGATGACACGCGGCTGTTCGTCGCCAATAGTAATGATGACACGCTTTCGATCATCAAGACGGCGGACGGCACCGTCGCCGATACGGTTGCGGTCGGCGACGCGCCGTCCGGCGTGGCGGTCTCGCCCGACGGCACGCGCGTGTATGTCGCCAATCAACGGGCGGGGACGGTCTCGGCGCTGGATCTGGCGCAGGGTCCGCCGGCGGCCGCGATCACGGTCGGCAACGGCCCGCGCGCCATCGCCTTTTCCGTCGATGGCGCGCAAGCGCTGGTCACCAACACCCTGTCCGGCACCGTCAGCCCGATCGACGTAGCCAGCGCCACGGCGGGAACGCCGATCGCCGTCGGCGGCAGTGCGGCGAGCGGGCCGGTCGCGATCGCCGTCGCGCCCGAGGGCCTCGTCGCGTACGTTGCCAATCTGAGCGACAACAGCTTGTCGACGATCACGCTGTCGAACGGTGCGGCGACCACCAGCGCGGCGCCCGGGGCGCCGTTCGATCTCGCCTTCGGCAACTGTCCGGTGCCGATGGCGACGCCGACGGTAACGCCGACCGTGACGCCGACCGGCGGCCGGAGCTGCCCGGGAGACTGCGGCGGCGATGGCGTGGTCACGGTCAGCGACATGATCCAAGGCGTCAACATCGCGCTCGGCAACTCGGCGCTGTCGAGCTGCGCCGCCTTCGACCTCGACCACAGCAACGACGTCGGCGTCAACGAGCTGATCGCGGCAGTGAACGCGTTACTCAACGGCTGCCCCAGCTGATCCGCGGCCGCACCCACTTCGAGTCGTGAGGGAGATCGTGCGCAGAGCCAGAATCCATCCCGTCGCCGCGCGAACCCAGCGCTGCCTCCTTATCACCGCGGTCCTCACCGCGACGGCGCAGCTCGCTGCCGCCGAAGACTGTGTCTATCTGTTGACCGACCAACCGGGTGGCGTCGTCGCGTTTCGGCGTGTCGACCAGCGCCCGGCGGCGGCCTTCACACTGCCCAACTGCCATCCCGACACGTGCAAGCCGACCGCGATCGCCGTCGATGGCGATCGGCGGATCGGCTATGTGACGCGCGCCGACACGGATCGCGTCGTCGTGCTCGACCTCGCCACCGGCACGGCGGCGGCAGAGATCGCCGTCGGCAACGAGCCGAGCGATCTCGCGCTGACGCCGGACAACAGCTTGCTCTTGGTCACCAATCACGGCAGCGACGACGTGTCGGTCATCGACACGGCCAGCCGCAGCGTCGTCGACACCATCGCGGTGGGCGACGAGCCCAATGCCATCGCCATCATCTCGGACGGCTCGCGCGCGTTTGTCGTCAACGGCGGATCGGACGATTTGTCGATCATCAGCATCTCCGAGCGCGTGGTGATGGACACGCTGCCGGCGGGCGACGATCCGGTCAGCATCGGCTTGTCGCGCATCGGCGGCTTGGTCTACATCGGCGATCGCGGCGACGGCTCCGTCACCGCGCTGCACCTCGCCGACCCGACGCCGCCCGCCAATATCCCGCTCGGCGCGGATCCCGCTGGCGTCGCCATCACCTCGAACAACAACGCCGCGCTCATCGCCGACGCCGCGAGCGATTCGGTCATCCCAATCCTGACGGTCGGCGAAACCCCGCAGGCACCGATCGCGGTCGGCCGAAGCCCACGCGCCATCCTCATCGCGCCCGACGTTCCGGTCGCCTACGTCGCGGTCACCGGCGACGAGCTGCTGACGACGATCAACATCAGCAACCTCGAGGTTTCCAGCGTCGACGCCTTTGGGCGACCGCTCGACGTCGCGCTCGGCGCGTGTCCGATCGACGTATCCACGCCGACGCCGCGCGCCACCCACACCGCAACGCCGACCGCGACCAACACGCCGCTGCCGGGCACGACTTTTACGGCAACGGACACGCCAACCGGCACGCCGACGGCGGAGACGCCGACGCCGGACGACACCGCCACCGCGACCCCGACTTCGGACGGCTCGACGCCCATCGTCACGCCGACCGACGTCTCGACGCCCACCGTCACGCCGACCTCCGACGGCTCGACGCCGACGGTCACGCCGACCTCCGACGGCTCGACGCCGACGCGTACGGCGACGCCGCACAGCGTCGTCTGTGTCGGCGACTGCAACGGCAACGGCGAGGTGACGATCAACGAGTTGGTGCTCGGCGTCACCATCGCGCTCGGCGAGGCGCCGGTATCGGCCTGCCCGGCCTTCGATCCTAACAATTCCGGCGAGGTGACGATCAGCGATCTCGTCGCCGGCGTCGACAACGCGCTGAACGGCTGCCCGGTCGACACACCATGACGCGCCTCGGCTCGGCGCCGGCACGACGATTCGTGGCCGGCGCCGGGCTGTTGCTGATCGCCACGGTCGGCGCGGCTTGCAGTGCCACCGCACCGGGCGGCTTCAGCCAGTCGCTGACGCGATCGCACGCCGCGCAGGCCGGCATGCCGTGCAGTGAAGCGGCGCGGGTCGCGCAGGGGGCGCTGTATCGCGTCGGCTATGTCCCCGACAGCACGACGCCACCACAGCCGGGCACGCCCGGCACGGTGATCGGCAAGCGCGCCGCCGGCTACGACTACGGCAGCAACGCCGCGACGCATGCCTACACGACGACCGTCACCGTCACCTGCTCGAATGCCGGCGCCGACTTCGACGCCGTCACCGACGAGCCGCTGCCCGGTTCGCTCAGCTTCAAGACCGATTTCGCCAAGGCCATCGAGACCGTCGCGACACGCCGCGTGCAGCGCCCGGCGCTGGCCGATCGGCCGGCCACCGGCATGGTCATCACCGTCGAGCCGCTGCGCGGCGGCGAAGCCCGCGATCAGGTCGGCGCCGATCTGCCCGGCATCACGACCGTGCGCGTCACACTGGAGAACCGCACGGACCGCACCTACGCCTTCGCGGCCGACGGTGTGCACCTGGTGACGCAAGAGGGCGAAAAAGTCGCGTCGCTGAGCGCCGCTGAGATCGCCAAGCGGGCCGGTGCGGCGGCCAGTGGCGCTGCCGGCAAGGAAATCAGCAACGGCCCGCTGGCACCGCGCGCGACGCTGAGCGGCTTCCTCTTTTTCCCCGCCTCCGCCTATCAACGAGCCACCGTGGTATTGACCGATCAGGCGACCGACGAAGAGGAAGGGTTCCGTGTGGACTTCTAGTGCGACCGCCAACCGCGCCGCGGCCGCAGCGCGTCTACGCTCGGCGCGCGTGGCGTGCGCCCTGGTGTCGCTGCTGGCGAGCGGCGGCTGCACGCTGCAGAGCTCGCAGTGGGAGATCACCGACCGGCCGATGCCGTGCGACGAGGCCAACCGCGTCAGCTATCGAACGCTCGAGGGCATGCGCTTCCGCATCGACAGCTTCGAGCCGGCGGCGCCGGGCAAGCGCGGCACCATCGACGCGAGCCGCCCGGTCACCGGCGCACCGGGCCAGACACAGTCGGTGACGACGACAATCGATTGCACGCCGAACGGCGCCACCATCGACGTGCACGAGAACGGCGTCCTCGTGCAGCAGCTCGAGATCAAACGCGCATTCTATCAGGCCTTCCTCAACGTCCAGGAGATGCGCAGCGTGCAGAGCACGCTGGACGCGCAGAATCTCGCCGGGACGGCGCCGGCCTCGCAGCAGCGGCGCGACCTCAAGGTGCTGGTGATGCCGCTGCGCGGGCAGGCCGCCAAGCTCGACTTCTCGTTCGACTTTGCAGCCGCCGGCGTTTTGCCGGTGCGCGTCGAGATCACCAACCTGACGACGCAAACCTATACGCTCGACGTCGACGAAGTGCGCTTGGCGCGCCCCGACCGCGAGCGCATCGCGCCGCTGACGCCGAGCGCCGCCGCGGCAGCGCTGGCGCCGAAGACGACGGAATCGGCCGCCAGCATCGCCGAGCAACTGGCCGCGCGCCAACTCACCTCCGCGACGCTCGCCCCCGGTGCCGCGCGCCAGGGATACCTGTACTTTCCGCTCGCCGAGTACAGCAGCGCGCGCGTCGTACTGACCGACCAGGCCAGCGGCGAAGACGAGGGCGTGCGGGTGGAGTTCTGAGCGCTGGCGCAAACGCGGAGAGCGCCCACACGGAAGAAATCGACGGCGCCCAGTTGGGAGTGCGCCGACGCGAGGCGCGCATTGCGCTCTTCGCGCCGGCTGGCATTGCGAGGAGAAGTCATGACGTTGGCAGGTAAAATCGCGTTGATCACCGGCGGTGGGCGCGGCATCGGCCGCGGCATCGCGTTGGCGCTGGCGCAGGCAGGCGCCGACGTGGCGATCGCCGAGGTCGATCGCGTCGGCAGCGCCGCGCAGCACTACCGCGCGGCGACACTGTCGGGTGTCGCGGCAGCCGAGCACGTCGCCGGCGAGGTTCGCGGACTCGGCCGGCGCGCCGTCGCCCTCGCGGCCGACGTCACGCAGAGCGCGCAGGTCGCGGCCATGCTCGACGGCGTGCAGCAACAGCTCGGCGGACTCGACATCCTGGTCTGCAACGCCGGCGTCGTGCACGTCGCTCCGGTCGAAAAGCTCAGCGAAGAAGCCTTCGATTTGACGATGGCGGTGAACGTCAAAGGCGTCTTTCTCGCCTGCCAAGCGGCCATTCCGCTGCTCAAGCAACGCGCCGGCTCCTGCATCATCAACATCGCGTCGGTGGCGGGCAAGAACGGCGCACCGGGGATGGCGCACTACTGCGCCTCCAAATTCGCCGTGGTCGGCTTCACCAACTCGCTGGCCAAGGAGCTCGCCCGGCACGGCATTCGCGCCAACGCCATCTGCCCAGGCATCTTGCGCACGCAAATGTGGGAGTACCTGGCCGACGAGCTCCGCGCCCGTGGCGAGGACAAAGAGGTCGCCTGGCAGCGTTATGTCCAGACGCTGATTCCGCTCGGCCGGCCACAAACCGCCGAAGATATCGGCCAGCTCGCCGTCTACTTGGCCAGCGCGCCAAATGTCACCGGCCAAGCCATCAACGTCGACGGCGGCATGGAGCTGCACTGATGGCCGCGCACGAGGACTGTTCCACTGCCCGCAGCCGTGAGTTAAGGATTGGGTTTGATGGCTAAGAACGCTCCCGCTTCATCCGTCCCGTTGGAAAAGCCGCGCTGGCGGCAGAACGCCGAATCAATCGGTCTCGCGCTCCTGATCGCGCTCGCCGTTCGCTCCTCCGTCGTGCAAGCCTTCTGGGTGCCGTCCGGCTCGATGCTGCCGACGATCCAGATCGGCGACCACATCTTCGTCAACAAGATGGCTTACTCGGTTCGCCTGCCGCTCATCGGGACGGAGCTGCTGGAGACCGGCTCGCTGCACCGCGGCGACGTGGTGGTATTCGTGTCGCCCATCGAGCGCTCGACGGATCTGATCAAGCGCGTCATCGCCATTCCCGGCGACACGGTCGAAGTGAAGGACAAGAAAGTCCTGGTCAACGGCGAGGTGGTGCCGGACTCGCACGCGCATTTCTCCGACTCGACCATCAGCCCCAACACGCATCGCGACAACATGCCGCCGTTGCAGGTGCCGGAAGGCAAATTCTTCGTCATGGGCGACAATCGCGACCGCAGCTACGACAGTCGCTTCTGGGGACTCGCCAACATTTCCGACATCAAGGGCAAGGCGACGTTCATCTACTGGTCGCGCGACACGTCGCAGAGTTGGCTCGCCATGCCGCGTTTCGAGCGCTTCGGCCATTTCATCGACTGAGCAGCGCCCGCTCGCCCGCCGATCGATTGCCGCCTCGGAGACCCTCTGGTACGGTCCGCTCTCCGCAGGACCCTTGAAAGGAGCGGTGTGATGGCTGGTGGGAAGACGTTCAAACGGGATCAAAAGCGCCGCAAGGAAATGGCGCGCAAGCTCAAGCAGGA
>Ga0265339_10000115_pt1 | contig 65607 bp, 54 predicted proteins | sample 4CB219metaG_FD_202085 | JGI IMG/M metagenome (GOLD analysis project Ga0265339, IMG submission 202085) | Rhizosphere microbial communities from Carex aquatilis grown in University of Washington, Seatle, WA, United States - 4-CB2-19 metaG | ecosystem: Host-associated > Plants > Roots >... | reverse complement strand
TATGACCATTTTTTGCCATTTCTGCACCATTTCATGTGCAATTTCGGCTCGCTCACCCCAAACTGGCTCCGCCTGCCCCCCGAGCGCCGCTAATTCCGCTTAACTATATCAAATAAAACAACATACCAGCCAATCTGCCTAGCTATCCAGCTCCTCCCCTTCCCCACTAGGGCGAAAAATAGGCGAATTCAATAAGTCTCTGCTCTCCTAACCCCGCTGACTCCGGCGGGGCGCGCCAGTCCCCAAAGGCCGCCCCTAAACCCCACTGAAGGTGCCCCCGGTCCCTCGCTTTTGGGGACCTGGGAAACCCCCGGCTTCGCCACCCCAACCAGCGCTTTTCTGATCCCTGACCCCTGATCCCTGACCCCTGACCCCTGATCCCTGATCCCTGACCCCGTCCTCAGGCAGCGGTAGCTACCTTCTTCGGCCTGCCGCCCTTGCGGCCGTTCGCTCGTGACGCCTCCGCTTTCGCGGCGCTCCGGGCTTTGCCACCCAGTTCTCCCAGGCGCGCGGCCATCCATCGTTTCGATCCAAAGAACCCTTCCAAAAGCGTCGGAATGTACAAGTCTGCGTCCAGCGCGGGGAAGTGAAGGCCGAAGCCCGGCGGGTCAATCTCTATCTCCCGCAACTGTTCCCATGTGGCCGCTTCCAGCCCTTGCGCATCGCGCGGCGAGAAGGAAATCTCCAGTCCGGTGCTGAGGCGCACCACAATGCGTCCGATACGACGATCGTAGCGGGCGCTGATGGCGTGGGGAATTGTGGCCAGCATCTCTTGCCCTTCACGGTTGGCTTCCAGGATTTCTTCATGCTCGTCCATGTATCTCCTCCCATGCGGTGCACAGTTCGGCGAGGTGATCCTTCAATTTCGCTCGAATGTCGTGGTACTGGCGATCTGAAAAACCAAAGTTTGCCCGCAAACTCAGTGGGCCGGCCAGACAATTCAAGTTGAAAATGGCGCTGTTTCCCTGCCCAATGACGTGAACGTGCGCCGGCCTATGATCGTTGGAGTAGATTGCGACTCGCAACCTCCCCAATCGAAGGACGGTTGGCATGAGAGCAGAGTACCATAAACCTGAGCGGTTAGGATAGAGCCACACCGGGCGAATCAACCCATCTACGGAGCCTCTTTCCGCAGCCGCTCTATATTCAACAATTTAATCCACTTGCGGCAGGATGTGTCACTCTCGCAATATTTTCTATTGACAGACTAATATTTATCTGATAACAATAGACTAAATACACCAAACCCAAGGCCCGCAGCCCCCCAGTCGCGCTCCGGACCAAAGATCAGATCGGAGCGAAAATCCCGTGTCGATCATCCAGCACAACAGAATCCAGACCCCGGTCCGCTCCCACGCCGCACCCCACCCCCTACCTTTGGTAACCACCTCAACCCATCAACCCCCGCCCATAAGCAAACAAACAGCGAACACAATAATGCAGAAAACGCACGCATCCATCTGATTCCAGTAAACATAGCCATTTTTTTATTGCGCCCCGCTCTTCGCCCCGTCCCGCGGTTGGCCCATGAACGCCTATAATTCCTCCTGTCGTGTCCATGCACTTTCCCTCTTCGTTTCACCGTCTTCGCCGGCTCGCGGGCGCGGCGGCGCTCCTTCTTCTCTTCATTCCCGCGGTGCCGAGCGGCAACGCGCAGGCCCCGCCCGATTCAACCGGAGGCAAGGGCCGCATCCTGCTGGTTCTCCCGTTTGACAACAACACCGGCCAGCCCAGCCTGGAATGGATCCGCGAGGCCTCCGCGGAGCTGCTCAACAGCCGCTTTACCTCAGCGGGATTTGCGCCCCTCAGCCGCGCTGACCGGCTCTACGCGCTGGATCACCTGGGATTGCCGCAGGGATTCCAGCCTTCTCGCGCCAGCTCGCTCAAGCTGGCACAGACGCTGGATGCCGACGACATCGTGGTCGGCAGTTATCGCACAGACGGCGACACCATCGAGACCGAAGCGCAGATTGTGAACGTGCCCCAATTGCGCATGGCGGCGCCGGTGAGGGCAAGCGGCCCGGTGCGGGACCTGATTGCGGTCTTCGACTCTCTGGCATGGAAGCTGACAAAGGAGCTCGATCCGCAATTCGATGTGGCGGAGGAGACATTTGTGGCAGCCGGCGCCAATCTGAACCTGGACGCGTTTGAGCATTACATTCGCGGCATCACGGAGCCGGACCAGGCGGAGCGGCTGCGGAGCCTGGATGCAGCGGTAAAGCTGAGCCCGGATTTCAGCGACGCATGGATGGCCCTGGCCCGCCAGGATTATGCCGGCCAGCAATACGAGCAGGCAGCGGCGGCGTTTGCCAAGGTAAAAGGCAACGATGCGGACAGGCTGGAAGCCGGGTTCTATCGCGGCCTGTCGCTGATGTTCTCCGGCGAGTACGCCAAGGCGGAAGGAGCGTTTGCCGAGGTGGCGCGGGTTTTGCCGCTGGCCCCGGTGCTGAGCAATGAAGGCGTGGCCATCAGCCGCCAGGGCCACGACGGCACAGCGTTGTTTCGCCAGGCCGAGGCCGCCGATCCCAATGCTTCCGATTATCACTTCAACCTGGCGGTGAGCCTGAAGCGGCATGGCGATCAAGCGGAGGCGGAGAAGGAATTAGCCGAGTATTTGAAGCTGCGGCCAAACGACACCGAGGCGGTAGAGATGCAGGCGGCGTGGAAGCAGCCCTCCGCCGCAGGGAGCGGAGATCCCCTGGAGCGCATTGAACGCGGGTTTGACGCGGCGGCCTTTCGTCAGGCCGCGGTGATGATGGACCAGATGGAGGCGACGCGTTTGGCGGCATTGACCCCGGAGCAACGCGCTCAAACGCTCTCAACGCAAGCCAGAGAATATCTTTCGCGGGGATTGCTGCTGGAGGCGGAGCGGCTCTACCGCCAGGCCATTGCCGCGGATGACAAATCTGAAGTTGCGCACGAGGGGCTGGCGGAAGTGCGCGAGCGCACCGGCGATGCGGAGGGTGCGCGGCGCGAGGCGCAGGCTGCGCTGGCGATTGAGCCTTCAGTGGAATCGTACCTTGTGCTGGCGCGGCTGGATCTTGCGGCGAGCCAGCTGGCGGAGGCCGATCGCAATGCCGGCGAAGCGCTGAAGCTGAGCCCCGACAGCAAGGCGGCAAAGGAAGTTTTGCGCCAGGTGAGCGCAAGGCAAGGGGCCGCGAAGTAGGTCCCTGAAGGAGCAAGCCATGTGCGGAAAGCTTGCACAGCGTGTGGCGGGATTGTGGATTCTGCTGATGGGGTCCGGTGTGATGGCGCGCCCGCAGCAAGCGCTGGTGGACAGGTTTGTGCTGGATGACACCATCCAGCCGGTAAGCGCGGGGCAGCTGGATCGCGCGCTGGCGCGGGCCAACTCCGATGGCGCGGCGGCGCTGTTGATTGAGCTGGACACCCCAGGCGGACTGGTGGATTCAATGCGGCACATGGCGGGCGCGATTCTCAGTTCGCGCGTGCCGGTGATTCTTTACGTTGCGCCCGCCGGAGCGCGCGCGGGCTCGGCCGGTTTCTTCCTTCTTGAAGCATCGGATGTGGCGGCCATGGCTCCCGGAACCAATGCCGGCGCGGCGCACGTGGTGTTCGCGCTGGGCAAGCCGGATGACACCGAGATGCAAAAAGTGGAGAACGACGCCGAGGCATTTCTGCGCTCCTATGTGGCAAAGCGCAACCGGAATGTGGACGCGGCGGTGGCGGCGGTGCAATCGTCGCACGCGTACAGCGCGGAGGAAGCGCTGCAACAGCACTTGATCGATGTAATTGCGTCGAGCGACGAGCAACTGCTGAATCAGCTCAATGGGCGCGAGATCACCCGCCTGAACGGAAGCAAACAGATTCTGCACCTTGCCGGCGCGCGCATTGTGACGCTGAAACCCACGCTTAGAGAAGACATGCTGGGTTGGCTAGTGAATCCCAACATTGCGCTGCTGCTGCTGATAGGCGGCGCGCTGCTCATCTACCTGGAATTCAATACGCCGGGCACGATTGTCCCGGGCACGCTGGGCACGCTGATGGTGTTGCTGGGAATTTTCGGGCTGGACTTGCTGCCCATCCGCTATACCGCGGTAATGCTGCTGATTGCCGCGCTGGTGCTGCTGGTGCTTGAGGCCAAATTTGGAGGCCACGGCGCGCTGGCCATTGCGGGGATTGTCTGTCTTGCGCTGGGCACGCTCACGCTGGTGGCCGCGCCGGTGCCGGAACTTGCGGTCAATCCGTGGGTGGCCATAGGCGTGAGTGCGGGATTTGGCGGCATTACGGTTTTTCTTGTTCGGCTGGCGGTGCGCGCGCGCCGCTCCAAACAGATGCTCGGCCTGGACAGTCTTATCGGTCGTCCTGCATCGGCCATGGAGGCGCTGGCGCCGGAGGGCCACGTGCTGGTTGAAGGCGAAATCTGGCAGGCCATTGCCGATGCGCCACTGCCTGCCGGGACATTTCTACGGGTTACCGGGAGGGACGAATACCGGCTGCATGTGAGCCCTGCGGGCGTGAGTGCAGATTCATCCAAAAGCGGCGAGTGAGCACAACAGTAGTACAATCCGTGCGGAAGCGAGGTAACACCCGTGGCTCAAGCCAACGTTACAGTATTGATCGCCCTGGCCATTTTTGTGCTCTACATCATGAACTCCATCAAGATCCTGCGCGACTACGAGCGCGCCGTGATCTTCCGCCTGGGCCGTGCCCTGCCCGTTCCCAAGGGCCCTGGCATCATCCTGGTTTTCCGCCCGTTTGACCAGATGGTTCGCATCTCCCTGCGCCAGGAAGTGCTGGAAGTGCCGCCGCAGGACGTGATCACGCGCGACAACGTGACCATCAAGGTGAACGCGGTGGTCACGCTGTATGTTATTGCGCCGAACCTGGCCGCCATCAAAGTGCAGAACTATGTCTACCAGACGTCGCAATTTGCCCAGACGACTCTGCGCACGGTGCTTGGCGAGGTGGAGCTGGATGAGTTGCTGAGCCACCGCGACAAACTCAACCTGAGGATTCAGACCATCATCGACCAACGCACTGAGCCGTTCGGCGTCAAGGTCAACTCAGTGGAAGTGAAGCAGGTGGACCTGCCTGAGCAGATGCAACGCGCCATGGCCAAGCAGGCCGAGGCCGAACGCGAGAAGCGCTCCAAGATCATCCACGCGGAGGGCGAATTCAACGCGGCGCAGAAGCTGGTAGACGCCGCCGCACTGCTGGCCACGCAGCCCCTCACCTTGCAGCTCCGCTATCTGCAAACCCTTACCGAGATCGGCGTGGAAAAGAACACGACCATCGTCTTCCCGCTTCCGGTAGAGCTGCTCTCAATGCTGAACAAGTTGAGCGGTTCGTCGAAGGCTTGAACGGAGAATGCTTGGCGAAGACGTGCGTTTCCATGCGGGATTCCGTTAATGATGAATAGTGGTTTGCGAAAAGCTTCCGCCAGCCTACACTGAAGAAAAGCAGGGAAGCAGAGCGCAGACGATGCACAGAAGTTTTGGTGGTACCACAATTGAGCCCGCTGAAGAGGCGCGTGACCGGGAAATCACACTCGGCCCCATGATGCTGGCGGTGCTTGGCCTTGCACTATTGGCCCTGTGCAGCGTGTGCTTCATCGGCGGATACTCCGCAGGCCGCAACAGCGTGCCCGCAGCAGCGGCGGCGGCCAGCGGCCACACCGCTACTCAACTACTGAGAGAGCAGCCCAAGCCTGGGGCCACGCAAAGCAGCTACGAGGCGCCGCCTGTTGCCCAGTCCACATCGGTTACGCCGGCGCAGGCAGCGGAGCCGGGAGTTGTATCTGCCTCCGCCGCAGTTCCGTCCAGCTCTGCCGGTTCCAATGCGAGCGCGGCGCCGGCGGTGGTACATACTGCGCTGCCCGCCCAGACAGTATCTGCGCAGCCGGATACCACGGCCGCGCCAGTGCAGTCCGCACTTCCGCCGGCTGGCTCGTGGATGGTGCAGATTGCCGCGGTTTCACATGAGGAAGATGCCGATGTGCTGATGACTGCGCTGCGCCAGCGCGGCTACGCGGTGAGGCAGCGCCGCGATCCAGTGGACAATCTGATTCATGTGCAGGTGGGTCCGTTCTCAACGCAGAACGATGCGATTGCGATGCGCCAGCGGCTATTGAATGACGGGTACAACGCGGTGATTCAGCCGTAACGCGCCGGCGCGACTTTATCCCCGCATCCACTCGGGCAATCCGGAAGCAATGGCAGCGCGCACCGCTTCCAGCAGATCCTCGCGACTGGCAAATCGCCTGGGATCGAGCGGCTCGTGGAAAACGATGTGCGCCGTGCCCGGCCTGACGCGCATGCTCCCCTTTGCCATCATGCTCTCCGTTCCGAAGATGGAGACCGGAATGCACGGCGCGCCCGCTTCCATGGCCAGATAGAACGGGCCTTTTTTGAATGGCAGAAGGCGTCCGTCCGGGGAACGCGTGCCTTCAACAAACGTGGTGATGTGCAGTCCCTTATCGAGCGCGCGCCGCGCCGCCGCTACGCTCTCCACGGCGTTCTCCACGCGGCCATCGCGATCCACCGGCACAAAATCGCCAAGTTTGAGCGCGTAGCCGAACACCGGGATCCTGGTAAGCGACCGCTTGACGAATGCGGAGGTGCGTCCGGGAATGCGCGGGAACAGAGCCGGCGGATCAAGATTGGAGACGTGGTTGGCCATGAAGATGCACGCGGTGTGCGCCGGCACGCGCTCCATGCCTTCCGTTTCAACTCGGATGCCGGCCAGCCGGAAAGCCGCGCGCACGATTGCCTGCGACACGTTGTACAGCGGCGTTGCATTGCCCGTGAGCAATGTGAAGGGAATGTAGACGAGCGCCGCGGGGATGGCGAGCAACACGATGACGGCGATCAATGTGAGCGATGCGATCATGCGTGCCTTTGCGACAGGTCTTGAGCAAGGCGCGCCGGAAGTTTCTCGTAAATTCCGTCGAAGCCGCCATTGGAAAGAATGGCCACCACGTCACCGGCGCGCAATTGGGGAACGACCTGGTCCAGGATCGATTCGACATCGCGGCAAAGCGATGCGCGCGTGCCCAGGCCGTTGAGCGCGTGGACAACGTCCTCAGGATGCAGGCGCTCGTCCTCAGCAATGCGCTGCTGCTGGTAGACGCCGGCCAGGACCACGCGATCAGCCAGGCGCAGGCTCGCCACCAGATCGTTCTCAAGCACCTTGCGGCGCAGCGTGTTGGAGCGCGGCTCAAGCACTGCCCAGAGGCGCGCCGTTGGATACACGGCGCGCAAGGCTCGGAGGGTTTCGCGAATCGCAGTGGGATGGTGGGCAAAGTCGTCGATGATGGTTACGCCGCCGATTTCGGCGCGCACCTCCAGGCGGCGCTTCACGCTTTTGAAGCCGGCGAGCGCGGCGACAATGGCGTCTTTCGCGATTCCCTGGTTGGCGGCCAGCGCAGCGGCAGCAGTGGCGTTCAGCGCGTTGTGCTCGCCCGCAAGCTGCATCTCCGCTTCAGCCCAAAGCTCGTGGCCGCGCCAAATCTGCCAGCGCGTGAGGCCGGCATCGTGGGCAAGATTTCTGATTTGCCAGTCCGCGTGCTCCGATAATCCGTATCGCTCCACGCGGCAGAATGCGCGCGCCACGCACTCAGTTACGCTTTCGCTTGCGTCAAACGCCACTATGACACCGCGGCGCGGCACCAGATTCACCAGGCGCTTGAAAGCCGTCTTCACCGCGCCGAGATCGGCGTAAATGTCGGCGTGGTCAAATTCCACATGAGTGAGGATGAGCGCGTCAGGAAAATAATGCAGGAACTTCGGTCCCTTGTCGAAGAATGCGGTGTCGTACTCGTCGCCCTCAACAATGAATGTGCGCGTGGGCCGCAGTTGAAAGCTCGATGCAAAGTTCTCCGCAACGCCGCCGATGAGGAAGGACGGCTCGAGCGCCGGGTTGGCCAGCGCCGCGGTCTGGTAGATCCACGCGAGCATGCTGGTTGTGGTGGTTTTGCCGTGCGTGCCCGCGATCACGAGCGACTCGCGGCCAGTGAGGAACTCTTCCTTTAGCAGCGCCGCCGCGGACGTAAACGGAATGCGCTCGTCCAGCACGCGCTCCACTTCAGGGTTGCCGCGCGAGAGCGCGTTGCCGATCACGACCAGATCAGGAACGGGCGAGAGATTCTCCGCCGCATAGGGTTCCTTCACGGGGATTCCCAAATCCTGCAACAGGTCGCTCATCGGCGGATAAGCCGCCTTGTCGGAGCCGGTGATGCGATGTCCCTCAAGCTGCAACAACCCGGCCAGCGAAGCCATCGCCGTTCCGCAGATACCGCTCAAATGAATGTGTTTCTTTTCCTGTGCCAATGCTTTCTTCTACTCCCTGGCGCCTATCTTCAGAGTTGTTTCATCTGCTGCATCCAGTTGCGCCTCTACGCCAAAGGTGAGCGTGACATTCTGCCGCGACACGTGCCCGCTCATTAGTCCAAACGCAATCGGTCCTTCAAAGTCCGCCAGGGCGCTCAGGATAGTTTTCTCCAGCAGGTCCGGCTCGCTGCCCGGCGAAGCGCAATCCAGCATCTCGCCAAATACGATTCCGGACACCGCTGCCAGCTTTCCTGCCTTGCGCATCTGCCACAGCATGCGGTCCACCTGGTACGGCTTTGCGCCAACGTCTTCCAGGAACAGCAGCTTGCCATCGGTTTGCGGTTCCCATGCCGTCCCCAGAAGCGAAACCAGGATGCTGAGGCAGCCGCCATACAAAACGCCGCGCGCGCTTCCGGTCTTCAGCGTGCGCAATCCTTCCGCTGCGCTGAGGCTGTAGACCTCACCGGCCAAAGCAGCGCGGAAACTACGTAGATGCACCCCATCTTCAAGATAGAAATCGGCCGCCAGCATGGGCCCGTGAAACGCGGGCAGTCCGATGCGGTCGAGCAAATGCAACTGAAGGCCGGTCAAGTCGCTGTATGCAAAAAACGGCTTGGGATGCGCGCGAATGAGATCGCGATCGAGCTGGTCCAGAAGATAGTTTGAGCCATAGCCGCCACGCAGGCTCATCACTACTTGCGTTTCAGTGCTTGTGAATGCAGTGTGCAGATCGGCGATGCGATTTTCGCGCGATCCCGCAAAAAACAGCGGACCGCGCCCCAGCGCGTGCTCGCCAAACTGCGCATCGAACCCTAGTGCGCGCAGAGCTTTGGCGCCGTCATCGATGCGTTCCTGACGCGCAAACGACGCGGGCGCCACGATGCTTACGCCCGCTCCAGCGGGTATGGCCCCCAGCGGAATGAGCGGCCGCGCTGGCATCACCACGCCTCGCCGCGCGCAATCAGCGCCGCCGGACCAGTGAGGTGCAGCTCTGAGCCCGGCCCGTTCCACTCCACAAGCTGCGCGCCGCCCGGCGCCACCACGCGCAGCGGCGAAGTGCATCCGTGAAGCGCAATAGCGGCCACCGCCGACGCGGACGTGCCCGTCCCCGACGAGTTCGTCTGTCCCACTCCGCGCTCAAAGATGCGAATCTCAATCTCATCCGGTTTTACGATGCGCACAAACTCCACGTTGGTCTGGTGCGGAAAATCCGGATGACCGCAGATCTGCTGGCCAACGCTCTGCCATCTCTGCCCATCCACCGCAAACCCGGCATTGTCCACCACGACTACGAAATGCGGGTTGCCCGTGGAAACCGCCACGCCTTCAACCTGCACGCCGCCAGGGATCGTTACCGTTCGCGGAGCGAACGCCGGCACTCCCATGCCGGCAGTCACATCCACGCTGAATCCATTTGCAGCACGTACGGCATTCACGCGGCACATCCGCAGGCCCGCGTCGGTGGCGATCTCAAGCATATCGCCGCTTTGCGCGCCGCTTGCTTCCGCCATCCATGCCGCTACGCAGCGCGTGCCGTTTCCACTGATCTCGGCAATCGATCCATCGGCGTTGTGCAGGCGAATTCGCCCCGACCGCGGCCCTGTCCAGGCAAAAAACTCGACGCCGTCGGCACCCACTCCCGTGTTGCGCGCGCACAGTCGGCGCGTCAACTCCGCCCAGTCCAGCCCCGCCGCCGCTTCCTCTGTCACAATCAGGAAATCGTTGCCGCAGGCATGAGCTTTGGTAAAAGGAATCAATCGTCCTCCCGATCTTGCCCGATGCTATCACCGCGCCGCTGCGCTCTGCGCGACGGGAGTATCCGAGACGTAAAGTGTTCCTGAGGGCTGCCCGGACCATGCAAACTGCCTCACCGCCTTCAGCCTCCCGGGGTGCAATTGCACCGCTTGTTCAATCTCGTCGCCATTGAACGCCAGCACCACGGCCGCATGTCCGGCGGGGTCAGCCAGCGCTGCCTGGTAAAACTCCTTATCGCTTTCATTCAGGGTTTGACGCAGCGGGATCCCGCTCAGCGCCACAATTTGGGGATAGACCGACGTTTCCATCAGCACTGTGGCGCCAGGCCGCGGGGCCAGCAGCTTCCGTATCGCCGCTGCAATCTCGCGCTCATAGCCGCGCCGCGCCTGCGCGTTTTTTGTTCCTTCCACATAAACCAGCGGCCGCTCCCTCGCCATCTCCACCGCATTTGCCGCAACCGCCACAAACAATACTGCAGCCGCCACGCGTGTCCACGCCGGCTTGAAATCCCGCACCGCGCCCAGCACAAAGCGCGCCGCGAACCCTACTCCGAGCGCCAGGGCCGGGATCAACTCCAGGCCGTATCGCGTGTTGTACCAGGAGTGAGGCCACCACACGGGGATGAAGATGGGCACCGATCCGTACGCCACCGACCAGGCATAAAACGGAACCGGAAACCACAGCAGCAGCGACCACGAAAACGCCTTGCGCCGCTCCATCAACCAGGCCCACGCGGTTCCAATCACGCTGAGCGCCAGCAGCGCGTTTCCCCACGCGGCCGCGGCCGAGTCCATCTCCGACACCTTGAGAAAAAACAGCAGTCCCACCCATGGATTGTGCCAGCCCGGATGCGGCGGTCCCGCCCCCGGCGTGGCCGTCCGCAATTCAATTGCTTTGGCCGAATACGGCCCACGCGCAAAATCCAGCCAGTCGCCGAACACTGCGGCGTTATAGGCAAACCATGCCACCGGCGCTGCCATGATGAGCACGCTCGCCATCCAGAATGTTGGCGAGTGCAAGCGCCCGCGCCGCAGGAGCGCCACGCCCATCACCGTCCATGCCGCCAGCGCCATGATCCAGCCGTCATAGCGCGTATACACCGCGGCTACCAGCACCAGCGCGATGAGCCAGGTCAGCCGGTTGCTTTGCCGCTCATTGCCGCTATCCAATCCGGCGCGCCATTCCACCAGCCATGCTGCAGTCCACACCATCTCGCACACAAACAGCGGTTCGGTCATCGCCGTTGTCTGCATGTAAATCAGGTTGGGGTTGAGTGCAAAGAATGCGAGCGCGATTGCAGCCGGCGCCGGCCGCAGCCAGCGCCGCAGCAGCCGGTACATTCCCAAGCACGATGCCAGCCAGGCCAGCGCGGAAGGAATGGTTCCCGCAATGCCGTTGGCCCACCATGCGTAGACCGCGACAAATGGAATCATCAGCAGATGCGGCAGCGGGAGCCACACGCTGCCAAGCTGCGTCAGCCCCGGACGGTGCGAATCAATGACACGCCGCGCTATGTGCAGGTGCGCTTCAGCGTCGCCGTAGTTGAGGATGGCGTTGTGCCGCCAGCTCCATACAATTGCGGCCAGTGAGGCGGCCGCGCAGCAGGCCATCACGGCCAGCAATTCGCGGCGCCCGGCACGTTCTTCAATCAAGGTGAGTCAACTCGCGGAATTGATCAAAGCGCGCGTGAACCTCGTCGCGCGTCAGCTTTTCCAGGCGCTCCGTCCCGAACCGCTCCACCGCGAATGAGCCCATCACGCTGCCGTAAAACATTGCGTGGCGAAACGCGCCCGGAGTGAGCTCCTTTTGCGATGCAAGATAGCCGAAGAATCCGCCCGCAAAGCTGTCGCCTGCGCCGGTCGGGTCCACCACTTCCTCAAGCGGCAGCGCCGGCGCGCGGAAGGTCTTTGCGCCCAGCTCGTTCTTGCCATGTCCGAAAAACGCGGTTGCGCCGTATTCGCCATGCTTCACCACCAGCATGCGCGGCCCCAGGCCCAGCACGGCGCTTGCGGCTTTCACCAGGTTGCTGTTGCCGGCCAGCATCTTCGTCTCTGTGTCGTTGATCAGCAGGATGTCAAGCCCGCGCAGCACCTCAAGCAGCGCCGGCCGGTGATCCTTGATCCAGTAATTCATGGTGTCGCCGGCCACAAGCTTCACGCCCGGCATCGCCTCGCGTACGCGCCGCTGCAGCACCGGATCGATGTTGGCGAGAAACAGAAACTCCGAGTCGCCATACGCATCGGGAATCTTCGGCTCAAACGCTCCAAAGACGTTCAGCTCCGTTGTGTGCGTTTTGGCTTCGTTCAGGTTTTCGAGATAGGAGCCTTCCCAAAAAAAGCTCTTGCCCGCGGCCCGCTCGATGCCGCGCGTATCGATTCCATGCGAATGGAACACCGCCAGCTGCTCCGGCCCAAAATCCTCGCCCACCACCGCGATGACGCGCACATCGGTGAAGAAACTCGCCGCCAGGGAAAAATACGTTGCCGCGCCGCCCAGGCAGCGCTCGCGCCGCCCCGCCGGAGTCTCAATCGAATCGAACGCCACACTGCCAACCACCGTAATCGCCATGCAGTCCCTCAGTCGCCTCTCTTTTAGTTGTTTTGAACTCCGCTAACTCCGCTGTCTCCAGCTACCACCCCATGTATTTCCCAAACAACAGCTTCAGCCGTTCCTTCGCCGCCGCGGGAATCGCATCCGGCTGCGTCAGCACCGCGTACTTCGCAGCCGTTGCGCATGCGCATTTCCGTTCTTTCGGCATCGCCGCCACGGCCTGCTTCACCACCTCGCAGGCGTTGGCGGCGTTTTTGTGCAGAACGGCCACAATCTCTTCGATCGTTACCGCGTCATGTCCTTCGCGCCAGCAGTCGTAATCCGTCACCATGGCCACCGTGGCGTAGCAGATCTCCGCCTCGCGTGCCAGCTTGGCCTCCTGCAGGTTTGTCATTCCGATGACGTCCGCGCCCCAGCTCCGGTAGAGGTTTGACTCCGCCCTGGTGGAGAATTGCGGGCCCTCCATGCACACGTAAGTGCCGCCTTGCTTGCGCACCACGCCCGCCTTCTTACACCCATCCACAGCAGCCTTGGCCACGGTGGCGCACACAGGATCGCCGAACGCGACATGGCCCACGATTCCGTCGCCAAAAAAGGTGGCAATGCGATGGACCGTGCGGTCAATGAACTGATCGGGAATCACGAAATCGGTGGGCTTGTGCTCTTCCTTCAGCGAACCCACGGCGGATATGGAAATGATCCGCTCCACGCCAAGCTTTTTGAACGCGTAGATATTGGCGCGGAAGTTGAGCTCGGAAGGAAGGATGCGGTGCCCGCGGCCATGCCGCGCCAGGAAGGCCACCTTGCGCCCCTGCAACTCGCCGAGGACGAATGCGTCAGAGGGCTCGCCAAACGGCGTCCCCACGCGCACCTCATGAACGCCGGTGAATCCGGGCATGGAATACAATCCGCTGCCGCCGATAATCCCGATCTCCGCTTGAGACAAGTCATTCTCCCGCGCCGAGGCCATGCCGGCTCATGCGCTCACCTGTTGCAGATACTTCAGTATAAAGGGGAGCGCCCAAATCTTAGTCCGGTATTACCAGCAGCGTGATGGATTGCGCGGGGAACGTGGCGCTGATCGAACTCGCAGTCGCAGAGCCGCCCGGTGGGGTCACCGTGACGCTTGCCTGTGGAACAATCGCGTTCAGGTTCGTACTGCTGTAGAGATATTCCTTTGCCGCCGTAGTGGTCGCCGGCAGATTGGCTATTGCGACCGTCGCGGCCAAGTCACCGTACGTCTTATTGATCACCATGATCGTAACCGTCTGGTCTGCGGTCCGCAGCGCGCCGTAAATCGAGAGCTGGCTCTGGTTCGCGCTGGTTGACGAGATCGCTACGTCGCCAAAGGCCGCGCCATTCCCGTCGTAATTGCGGAACACCTCGAATGCCATGAGTCCCGGCGCCTGCTGCACCGGATCCGGCGCGCCCCAGAGCGTGCCCACGTCCAGCCCTTCGCGGCCGAAGATTCCCAGTATGTCTGCCTGCGCCAGCGCTCCGTTGATATGTTCCTGCCCGCCCCAGTTGTATTCCGTTATCGCCAGCTTGGTTCCGGGATAGTCTTTTGCCACCCAGTTCTTCATCATTGGGATCACCTGCGGCGCCTGCAGCGGCACGGTGCAGTTTGCGGTGTAATTGGCGTCGGCAACGTAGTTGGGCTGAGAATAGTTCGGATCGGTGTACGCCGGATCCCAGAACACGCGCGTCGAATTCAGCCGCGCTTGCTGCGCCACCGTGTTTCCCGCAAGCGCGAACCCCAGCGATTGCCCCGGATTCTGCGGGTCGTCGGCCACGAAATACGAGTGCAGATCCACGTAGTCCAGCAGCCGCGCGCCACCGGTCTTTTCGGCCGCGGCAAACTGCTGCAGGTAATACTCGATGAACGGTACGCCTCCGTGTGCCGTTCGATCCGCCGGATTCTGCCACGGTTCGTAACACGGCCCCGTCGACCATCCGGATTCGATGTCCTGCTTGGAATAGAAATATGCCCACCAGTAATCCATCACCGGCCCGCTCACTTCGGCAGTTGGATCGGCGCTCTTGATCGCGGCGGCAACTGAAATGCCGTTATTCGTGACTTCATCGTAGGTGAACGGCTTGGGGTGCACATCGCGATGAACCGCATCCCACCAGCTGAGCTCGTTGTCCAGGTCGTAGATGGCCACTCCGCCGTTGGACGCTTTGCCGAACTTGCCAACCAGGTACTTTACCCAGCCGCTTGCCCACGTTGCTCCGTCGATTGCCGTGCTGGTCGCGGTGGGGTCGTTGCCCGTGATGATGCAACCGGAGGAGCTTGTGCATCCCGCCGTCCCCTGCGGGTACACGCCGTTTCCGCAGCCCCTGTTGCTGTCCACTTCCAGTTGGCCCGGATAGGTCGCGACCGGAAAGCTGCACGAGGAGGAGTTCCTGGCCACCCATCCGTTCACCGGCACGGTCCCCAGCGTTTTGGCGCCGATCTTCTGATCCGTCTCAACCTGCGCGTTGAACGCCCCCGTGTCCTCTTGTCCCGTCCCGCCGGGCAGCAGGTTGTTCTCGAAATACCAGTCTGACGCCGAGTTTGTCACATCGAGCTGATAGTTGTAGCGGGAGGTCGCATCGCCGCCAAAGCGGTCTACGGAGATGTGAGCGGCGCTTCCTGAGCTCGACGATAGTTGCCAACCATTCATGCCGTAGATCAGCGGATTGATGGGGTGGGTCTGGGCGCTCACGTCCACCGTCAGTGCAGGCCCGCTGGCTTTTGCCGGTGCTTCCAGGTTCACCGTCACGGAACCCGCAACTGTCTTGTCCTGATTGCTCGTCGCGGTCACCGTCACGGTGGCCGGAGCAGGATAGGGAGTTGTGTACAGTCCCGCGGAGTCAATCGTTCCCGCGCTCTGGCCGCTCCCTGCCGGAGCACTCACTGACCAGCTCACCGTGGAATCCGTTACGCCCGGTCCGCTCACCGTTGCTGAAAACTGCTGGGTTGCGCCGATGGTCAAAGTGGGCGCGCCAGGTGCAACGGCTACTGAGCTCACCGGCGGAGGTGTTCCGCCGCCGCCGCCCCCTCCATTGTTGCCGCCCCCGCCTCCGCACGCCACCACAAGTGCGCTCATTGCGGCCGCGCCGCCGCAAGCTACAATCCGCCCCAGAAATCTCATGCAAGCCCCACCGTCTGTCTGCAGGCTGTTTCGCCTCGGCTGCTTCGCTGTTTGAAATCACCCTGCAGTTGATTTGCGGATCATCTTACACGTGTAAGCGTCCCCGCCGCTGCTCCGAAACGCGCGAGTCGATTCTCCCCTCAATAGAAGATCCAGCGTGTCTCACCCGCGCGCCAGCTCCGCGCCCGCTTTCTCCCTCAGCGCTTCCGCAACGCCCATCTCCCTCAACGCCCATCCCGCCAGCAGCAAGCTGGGCGCCTGCACCGGCCCGGCAGCGGCCAGCGCGCCCAGAGTTGTGTGGCGAACCTCCTGGTCAGCCTGCGCCGCACGCGACACCAGCGCGCAGGGAAACTCCGCCGGCAACCCTTCCGACTTCCACTCCGCAGCCAGCAGCGTCAAATCGCGCCCCGGCATATACACCACGCGCGTGGTATTCTCCACTGCCGGCATGGCGCCGCCGTCATGCGACTGCGCATGATGGCCGGTGGAGAATTTCACGCTCGACGCAAATCTCCGGTCTGTCAGCGACACGGGAATCGCAGCCGCCGCGGCCAGCGCCGACGTGATGCCCGGAACCACTTCAAACTCCACACCCGTATCGCGCAGCGCCTCCATCTCCTCCGCCGCGCGGCCGAAGATCAGCGGGTCGCCGCACTTCAGCCGCACCACGCTCCGGCCTTCCCGTGCCCGCTCCACCATCAGCGCGTTGATATCGTTCTGCGTGATGCTTCTGGTTCCGCAGCGCTTGCCCACATTCACAATCTCCGCTTCGCGCGCCAGCTCCAGGATCGCTTCCGGCACCAGGTCATCGTGCAGAATCACCTCCGCAGATTCGATCAGACGCACCGCCTTCACCGTCAGCAGCTCCGGATCGCCCGGCCCGGCGCCCACCAGATACACGCGGCCACGCTCCGCCCTAGGTGTTCCTCGCGTCATCATCGCCCGCGTCTCGCACAGCGCCGAATCGCACACCCTCCTCTGCGCCAGCTCATGCAGCAACGCCTTGCGTTCCTCGCCCGCCGGATGTGTTTGCAGCACCTCACGTCGCAGCTCGCCAATCCGCTCCAGCCACGGACCAAGATCGTCCGGCAACTGCGCGTCAATCTCCTTGCGCAGTCTCTGCGCCAGCGCCGGGCTCTCTCCCGCGGTCGAGATCGCAATCTGCAACTCGCCTCTTCGCACCACTGAGCCAAAGAAGAAATCGCAGTTGGGAATATCGTCCACGCTGTTCGACCACACGCCCCGCTCCAGGGCCGCGCGATGCACCGCGGCATTCACCTCGGGCACATCCGTCGCCGCGATAACCAAATCCCGCCCGTCCAGATCCGGCGCCGCAAACTCGCGCTGAATCCACTCCAGCCGCCCTTCTGTCTCCAGCGCGCGAATCTCCGCCTTCGCCGCCGGCGCAACCATGGTGAGCCGCGCGCCCGTGCGTAGAAGGCTGTTCACCTTCTCCAGCGCCACCGTCCCCGCGCCCGCCACCAGCACGCGACGGCCTTCCAGCTTCACAAAAATTGGCAACAGACTCATCACTGCTCCTCAGCCTCTTAGTCCCTCAGTCCCTAGTCCCTACGTCCCTGGTCACCGTCTTTTCACTCCACCCCATGCGGCACATGCCCCGCGGCCACATCCCGCTCCACCGCGGCCAGCACCTCTCCCGCCAGAAACGCCCGCAGCTCGTCGTTGGAGTGTCGCGCAAACCACGCGCGCAGATTTTCCTCACGCCGCCGGCCACCCAGATACTCGCGCAGCAGCCGCTCAATTGCTTCCGGAACAAGCGGCGCCGGGCAACGGTATCCCACCTGCCGCGCAATCCCCGCATGCTGCCCCACCGCGCCGCCCAGGCAAAAGTAATACGCGTCTGTCAGCACGCCTTCATGCTTGATTTTCTTGCCTTCCATGCCAATGTCCGCAATCCAGTGCTGGCCGCAGCCGTTCGAGCAGCCAGTCACGTGCAGGCGCAGCTCTTCGTCAAACTCCGGCAGCCGTTCTTCCATCTCCTCCACCAGCCAGCGCGTAAACGCCTTGGTCTCCGTGATGGCCAGCTTGCAGAACTCCGTGCCCGTGCACGCCACCGCGCCGCGCCAGAACACCGTACCATCCACGAACAGGCCGATCTGGCCCAGCTCGCGCGCCAACTCATTCGCCTTGTTGGTTGGAACGTCCACCACAATCAGGTTCTGCGCAATCGTGGCCCGCAGATTGCCGCTGCCGTAGCGCTCCGCCAGATCTGCCGCAGCCTCAAGCTGCTCGCCCGTCATGCGCCCGCGCAGCACGCTCGCGCCCACGTAAGCCAGCCCCGGCTGCTTCTGCGGATGAATCCCCGCATGATCCCGCAGAGTTCCGCTCGGCACCGTCTCCTCCGCGCCCGGTTCCAGCGCAAAATCCAGCCTGCCCTGCAACTCGTTCAGGAAGCTCTCCGGCGTCCAGCCCTCGCGCAAAAACAAGTACTTCAGCCGCGCGCGATCGCGGTTTTCGCGCAGTCCCTGCTGTTCGCGGAAGATCTCCGCCACCGCCTTTACCACCGGCAGAGCCTGCTCCGGCCGGATAAACGCATCCAGTTTCACGGCCAGGTGCGGCTCCTTTGACAAGCCTCCGCCCACGCGCAGGGTGTAACCAACTTCGTCCCCGCGCTTCACCGCGGTCAGCGCCACGTCATTCACTTCCGGGTAATTGCACCAGTCCGGGCAGCCCGTCGCAGACATCTTGAACTTGCGCGGCAAATTCACAAAGTCCGGATTCGCAACCAGCAGCTTCGCAATGCTCTGCGCAAGCGGCGAGGCGTCAATCAACTCGTTCGCGGCAAGCCCGGCCAGGGGGCATCCGGTCACGTTGCGCACCACGTCTCCGCACGCGCCCTTGGGCGAGAGCCCAATCGCATCCAGCGCGTCCACCACCTCTGGCAGGCTCTCGATCGTCAGCCAGTGAAACTGAATGTTCTGCCGCGTGGTAATGTCGGCCAGGTTGCGCCCGTACTTCCGCGCCAGCCCCCCAATGGTGCGCGCCTGGTGCGAGGTCAAAATCCCATTCGGAATCCCCACCCGCATCATGAAGTACTCACTGGCCAGGCCTTCGCCGCCTTTGCCGCCGGTGGCGCCAACCCCGTCGCCCTGCGTGTACACGCCCCACCATTTGAAATAAAGACCCGCCCACTCCGGCGCCACGCTCGCGCGGCCCTCCCGTGCAAACCGGCGCACTTCGTCAAACGCCTCCCACGGATTCTTCACCTTCTTCAGCCGCTCTGCGCGCTGCGCCTTCGTCTCTTTCACCGCTGCCACGTCGCCCATCTCGTCTAACCTCCCTGATCCCTGGCCACTTGCCCCTGACACCTGAAAAAACAAAACGCCCGCGACAGTTCTGCCGTCGCGGGCGTTTCGGAAACCTTGTGCTCTTCTTCAGCTGATAAGAATGCAGGTCACCTGTGCCGCGCGATGAGGCATACAGCAGCGACAACAGGAGACAACTTGCATAAAGGGATAATACGGGCAAATCCCCACGGATGCAACCGGCACGGTGATCCAGGCCATAACACGAAAGACTTAGTTCGCACTCCATCAATGGGATACACACAAATCGCTCTTATCCACAGATCCCCTTCGCACACGCATCCTTTCACGCGGCTGTAACCACTCTCTGACGATCCCGTAATGCCTCCTCCCTAGCATCGTGATGAAGAATCGCGTCCGCGCGCCGCTCTTTGCGCCGGAAGACGCGACCGCCCGCCGCGCAGGTCCAGCCACGTTCTCGCCTTGATGGAGTGCGTTCAAAGGAGACCCAATATGAAAATTCAGCCAGGCCGCTTCTTTCTTCTCGCCAACATCGTCGCCATCGCGCTTTTCTTCCTGTGCATTCCCGTCCTCGCCGGTGCGCAAACCGCGCGTGGCGCCGTCTCCGGCACAGTCAAGGATCCTGCCGGCGCAGTGCTCAGGGGCGCAAAAATCGAAATGCAACCTGCCCTTCGCCCTGTCACCACCGATGGACAGGGCGAGTTCTCCATCACGGATGTTCCCGCCGGCACGTACGCGGTCACCGTCACCTACGTCGGCTTTGCCCCGTATCACGGCTCTATCACCGTTACTGCGGGGCAGGCCGTGTCTCTTGATGCGCAACTCCAGGTCGCGTCGCGGGCCGACGAAGTTGTCGTCACCGCCGAGCGGCCCCACGGTGAAGCCGAGGCCATCAATCGCACTCTCGCCGCCGACAACATCCTCCAGGTGCTCACCGCCGATGTCATTACTTCGTTGCCCAACGCAAACATCGCTGACGCTCTCGGCCGGATGCCCTCCGTCTCCATTGAGCGCGACGAAGGCGAAGGCAAGTATGTCCAGATCCGCGGCACCGAGCCCCGCCTCTCCAACACCATGGTCGACGGAGTCACCATCCCCTCGCCCGAGTCCGGCGTCCGCCAGATCAAACTGGATACCATCGCATCGGACCTGGTGGATTCCGTCGAGATCAACAAGACGCTGCAAGCCAACATCGACGGCGACGGCATCGGCGGCTCCGTCAATCTCGTAACTAAAACCGCCAGCGATACGCCCACCATGGTTATCTACGGCGTTGGCGGCTACACCCACATCATCGGCGGGCGCGACGTTTACCAGGGCGGCGCAACGCTGGGAAAGCGCTTCCTTACCGATAAAAAACTGGGCGCGCTCATTGGCTTTACTTACGACTACAACGGCCGCGGCATCAACGACATTGAACCTGTCCCCACGGCCGGCAGCGCCACGCCCCATTACGACAGCCAGGACATGCGCGATTACATTTACAACCGCACCCGCTGGGGAGTCACCGGATCAACGGATTACAAGCTTGGCGAAGGGTCTGACATTGCCTTGCGCGGGCTCTTCTCCACCTTCCGCAACTGGGGCAACAAGTGGGTCTACTCCCTGAACGACGGCGGCACGCCGCAATATGGCCAGGATTGGCGCCGTCCCAACATGGCCGTCGGCAGCCTCAACCTGGCCGGCCATCATCTCTTCGGCAACAACACCATCATCTGGAATGCTGACGTTGCCCGATCGCGCTCGCTCGCGGGCTCTGGAGGCGCCAGCTTCTCATGGAATGGCGACCCCGACGCGCAGTGCACCAACGTGACTGGAACCAGCGTCTATCGTCCAGGATGGGCAGGTTGCATTGGCAGCGGTGTCGCCGCAGCCGATAACGCCTTCGACCGCAACAACTACGCTTTCTACGAATTCGACTACCCCACCTTCGGCCGGAGCGTCCAGCTCAATCTTGAAGCCTCCGGCTCCTACGCCCGCATGTACCACTTCGGCACTCGCTACGGCACCTTCGAGTTCGGCGCCAAGATCCGCAACGCCCACAAGTTCGACGACACTTACAATGAGTCCCTCTGCACCGACAGCGCCTGCGACGGCGACGGCGCAATTCCCGTCTCTCAGCACCCCGAGTGGTACAGCACCTTTTCTGATCCGAACTACTACGACGGAACCTATGGTGGGAAATATCCCGCCGTCACCAGCTGGGGCCTCCTCAGGGGCTGGGCTGAAGCCAACAAAACCCAGCTATCGATCGTCGGCGGCCCTGGCGTCAACTCCAATAACTACGACCTCATCGAGCGCATCCCCGCCGGCTACTTCATGAACACCATCGAACTGGCCAGCCGCGTCCGGCTGGTCGCCGGCCTGCGCATTGAAGCCACCCACGTTGACACCACCAGCTTTGACGAGACCACCAACGCCCTCTCCTATAAAGCCGGCGGCGACTACACCAGCTTCCTCCCCAGCGCCGCGCTCCGCTTCGCTCTCGACAAGGACTCTGACCTACGCCTGGTCTATGGCCGCGGCATTGCCCGCCCCGATCCGCAGGACATCTCCGCTGCCGTCTCCCAGCCCACCCTCGGCCAGACCCCGGTCACCATCTCCATCGGCAATCCAAATCTGAAGTCTGAGCAGGCAAACAACTACGACCTGCTCTACGAGCGTTCTCTCTCCCACACCGGCCTGCTCCAGCTCGGCTACTTCTACAAGGACCTCACCAATCCCATCGCCTATGAGCAGTTCTACTCAACGCAGACCTTCCCCCACGTTCCGCCCGGAACCAAGGTTCTTGTCACCGAGCCGATCAACGCCGGCAGCGCATACGTGCAGGGAATCGAGATCGGTTTCCAGCAGCGCATGGCCTATCTTCCCGGCGTTATGAGCGGTTTCGGCCTCTCCGCCAACTACAGCCACACCACCTCCGCCGCCCGCGACCTCCCCAACCGGTCTGACCAGCCGCCCCTGCTGCGCGACGCCCCCGACGTCTGGAACATCAGCCCCACGTTCGACACTCGCAAGTTCGACATGCGTGTCGGCATGACCTACGACAGCGCCATGGTCTATCAGTACAACTGGCAGGACGGCCTAGATCCGACCGGTGTCCACGGCCCTTCCGGCGACGTCTACCTCTACGGCCACTTCCAGTTCGATACCCAGGCCAGCTACGATCTGCCCAGGGGACTGCAGGCCTACGGCTACATCCTCAACGCCAACAATGAGGTCTTCGGCTTCTACATGGGCGCGCCGCAGTACATGATTCAGCGCGAGTATTACCATCCCACCTACGCCATGGGCCTCCGCCTCAACCTGCATCACGAGTAATCGGCCCCACGCCTCGTCGGAGGGGCTCGGGAGTAAGGTACCGCCGGTCTCCAGACCGGCGGTAGCGGGGGCCTCCAGGCCCCCGCAATCGAACCCCGCCCCCAGGCTCGCGCGGCACCTCGCCCAGGAGCCCATCACGCAGTAATTTCTTAGCGTCTTCCAAATAAAGTTTGTTCGCCCCGCAACAGCAGCCCTCCCGTTAAACTCTTCCCCAAGCCCGCCGAAGACCTACCCAGTACATATTGGCGCCGGCGATATCTCATTGCCTGCAATCCGGCGGAAAAGGTTCAGGCAGGCGGGGCGCATCCACGCCCCAGCTCCTGGTAGGTGCGGGCCATGTCCCTGGGTGTGTCGGATAGTTACGCCGCTCTATATAGGGAGGACCCTCTCAGCGACACGTGTGCCAATCCCATCCCGCGGCAGGCTTCGCCCGGCTCGGAAATCGACATCGGCGCCGAGCGTTCGGTCGGACTTCCCCATGCTGACTGCCTCGGCATCGCTCTGATCGGCCCGGATGACCACTTCCAGGAACAGCTCTTTCGGCCCCTGGCGCTCTCCCTCTACGCCGTAAGGCAACTCCAGTACTATCCCACCCTCGATCAGGTTTCCGCTATTGCCGCGCTCGGCCACAGCGTCTTCATCATCGACCTCGACAGCGATGCACGGATCGCCCTGAATCTCGTAGAGGGCTTCAGCCGGATCGCCAATGCAGTCGTCGTGGTTACGTCGAGCAGCCTCTCCATAGACCTGGTGATTCGCGCCGTGCGGGCTGGAGCGCGCGAGATTCTTCCTCTGCCGCTCACCCGGGAACAACTGGACGAAGCCATGACGCGTGCCCGGTCGCGCATATCGGCCACGTCGATAAATGCTCTGGGGCGTCTTTGCGTCTTCATAGGAGCCAAAGGCGGGTCCGGCACCACAACAGTCGCCTCCAACTTCGCCCTCTCCACGGCTCTTGCGTCGGGAAAACGTGTTCTGCTTATTGACTTCGATCTGCCGTTGGGCGATGCGGTGCTGAATTTCGGCATGCAGCCCGAGTTCTCCACCATGGATGCGCTGGAGAGCCATCAGCGTCTCGACGCCACCCTTCTGAAGCGTTACATCGCCAGGCACGATTCGGGCCTCTTCATCCTGGCTGCGCAGGGAAAGTACGCTCGCTGCCCCATGACAAAAGAGGCAATCGACAGGCTGATTCTGGTGGCGCGGCAGGAGTTTGAATGCGTGGTGCTCGACGCCGGAACACGCTTCGATCTTACCGACACGGCCATCTTCCACACCGAGGCGCAAATCTACCTCGTCTCACAGGTCAGCATTCCCGATCTGCGCAACGCCAATCGCATCTTGTCGCAGATCCCCTCCGGCGGCCGGGCCCGGAATGTGCAAGTGGTTCTGAACCGCGATTCCGTCATTTCCACCTTCGACAATGAGCAGGTGGCCAAAGCACTCACGCAGGCGGTCCGATGGCGGGTTCCGAACGATTACAGGGCGGTGCGCGACATGCAGGCCAGCGGTGTCCCGTTGGTCATGAAAGACTCCGCCGTAGCGCAGGCAATTCGCCAGATGGCGCGGGCGGGACTTGAATTACCGGGCGAACCGGAGAAAAAGAGGAAGGTCCTGGGGCTGTTTTAGACGTCAGCCTGCCGCGAATTCAGTGGAGAATAGAGCTGTTTTGCACGCGATTGCATCCGCGATATCGCCCGATTGTTCCAAGGTTGTCATTCCATTGTTGCGCGCGAATTTTGCTCCATGCGCGGACCTATACTCAAGCCCGGGCCATGCCGCAGATCCCCTCCTCCAAATCCCCCCTGCGGCAGCCCAGAGGACACAATGAAGAATCATTCGCGGATGGAGATTCGCCTCCTTTCCACTACTGCCTTCGCAGCGGCAACGCTGATGATTGCGGCTGGCGCGCAACGCGGCTGGACTCAACCGACACCGAATCACAGCTCCGGCCATATTCTGATCAGCGACCAATTCAACAACCGTGTGATTGAAGTGGACGAGGCCACACACAAGATCGTGTGGAGCTTCGGCAACGGGTCTGACATACCGGGTCCGCACAGCGTGGTGGGCGTAAACGATGCGCAGCGCGTCGGTTCGGCAACGCTCATTGCCGGCACTGGCATCCCCGCCAGCGATCCGCCGTTGCCGGGTTGTTCCGATGCCGTAAACGGCTGCCCGGACAATCGCGTCTTCCTGGTGGACAAGCGCGGTCACATCTTCTGGCAATATGGGCAAGCGGGCGTAACCGGCTCTGACCCAAATGAGCTCAACGCGCCCGTACAGGCCACGTTCACGTCGAACTTCCCAGGCCATCCTGGATTCCATGTGCTCATCACCGACCAGGGAAACCAGCGCGTGATCCTGGTCAACCAGAAGGGCCAAATCGTCTGGCAATACGGGACCACCGGAGTGACGGGCAACGGGCCTGACCAGCTCAACAACCCCAACAGCGGCGAGCTGCTTGAGAACGGGCACGTCCTGATCGCGGATGAGAGCAACGATCGCGTGATCGAGATCAAGACCGACGGAACCATTGTGAAGACCTTTACGGAGAGCGGCGGTTTGAGTGGCGCGGCGTTCGCCAGCCGGCTGCCCAACGGCCATACGCTCATCTCCGACGCCAACAACAACCGCATTGTGGAAGTGAATGGTAACGACCAGATTGTGTGGCAGTACGTCACCAACATGGGGCCCAACAGCAATCCGAACCCGGCGCCGACGCGCGGCATCAGGCTGCGTAACGGCAACACGCTCATCAGCGACCAGTTCAACAATCGCGTGATTGAGGTGACTCCCGCCGGCAAAATCGTGTACCAGCAGGGCATGACCAACGTCATGGGGAACGGCTTCAACAAGCTCAACGGGCCGTACGACGCCAAGAAGATCGGCGACTGGACTGGTCTGACGCCGCCATTCGACCACGATCATGACGGAGACGATTAGTACCATCCCCGCGACGCGGTGTCCGGCATCACAGCCTTCCCACCGCCATCTGGGCGTACTCTGATAACGCAGGCCGGGGATCAACCTCCCCGGCCAGGCGTTTTTCAGGGGAAAAAAGGGGTACCCCCCTCCCCCCCCCTCACTATGGACCACGATGTGGGAAGAACAGAAGCTTCTCGCTGAAACTTATAATACTTACACCAAAAGCAAGGTCAAGAATCGTCCCGCATCCTGATAAATCCCACCCTGCGGTACTATTTTGGGCGCCAGAGCCGTTATTCCTTCGGCTCAGTCTGCCGCATCAACTCCGCCAAATCGTCCTTCCACTCCGCCGCATCGGTGTGCGTTCCGTGCCCGCGCGTCTTCTCGCTCTCCGGAATCAGAATGAACCGCCCATGCGGAATCCGCTTCGCCAAGCGCTCCGCAATGCCCAGTTCGGGCGGGTTGATAAAGTCGTCTCCGGAGTTGATCCACAAAACCGGCGCCTTGATCGTCTCCAGCTTCGGCTCCGGATTGTAGTTCCGGCTTGCGTTCAGGTAGTAAATCATGTCATTGGCGTCGGTGTGCGTCATGGTGCGCTGCAGGTAGCCGTCGATGTACTGCTCGGCGGCCTGGCGCGTGGGCGCTGCCTTCTGTGCCAGCAGCGGTGTGGTGCCCATAATCAGCAGCATCTCGTTGGCGCCGCGCAGGCCGTCCTCGGGCTCAGTCTTGTACTCGCCGCCGTCAAATGCGGGATCGAGCTTGATGTCCTGGATCGCCATGTAACGCATCATCCGGTTGCGGCCGGCAATTTCCACCGGCAGGCAGGCAAACGGAGCCAGCGCGTCCATGAAGTCCGGATACGTCTCGCCCCACACAAACCCCTGCATGCATCCCATCGACGTGCCCAGGATCAGGCGCAGATGATCCACCTTCATCTCGTCCAGCATCAAGCGGTCGGCGCGCACCATGTCGTCGTAGTCGTAGGCGGGAAACTTCATGTGCAGGCCGTCAGAGGGCTTGGAGCTTTCGCCGTGCCCGATGTCGTCAGGCAGAATGATGAAGTATTTCTGGATATCCAGAACACCGCCAGGAACAAACAGCACGTTGGAAAAGATGGGATTCAGCAGCGTGTGCGCGTTGCCGCCGGTGCCGTGAAGCAGCAGCACCGCGTTATCCACGTGCCCGGCAGCATTGCGATGCGGCGTGCCCAGCGTAAGGTAATGCAGCTTCAGTTCGGGCAGCGTCTCTCCCGTGCCGAATTTGAAGTTGGGCAGCGTAACCGATCCATCCTTTGTCGGCCACTTGGTCGCTGCTGGTGCAGGCGTGGCCGATGACGGTGCGGACATTGTCTGGCCCACGGCGATTGCGGCGGAGAGGGTCGCCGCCACCAGAATCGCGGCGGAGTTTTGTAGACTCATCGAACGCCTCCAGGCATTCATTTTAAGGCGTTTGGCCGGTTGGCCCACGGGGAATCAGCGTTCGCATGCAGGCCTCATACCGGGAAGCAATTCGTGCTAGGCTTTGACTATGGCTACGGCCCTGCACATCCCGCTGAAGGACTACCTGAGCCAAACCTTCAGGCCAGACCGCGAGTACGTGGACGGTGAAATCAGGGGGCGCAACGTGGGAAAGTACGAGCACGCACGTGTGCAGGCTCTGTTGGCTATATGGTTCGGCCAGCATGAGAAGGACTGGGGATTTCAGGTGGTGACCGAACAGCGAGTCCAGGTTTCGCCAAGCCGGGTGAGGATTCCGGATGTGGCCCTGCTTCAAGTCGGACCGCAGCCTGATGTTATTAACGATCCGCCAGCACTGGTGATTGAGATTCTCTCTCCCGACGACAGCTACTCCGATACCCAGGAACGGGCCAGCGATTATCGCGCGATGGGCGTGGCGACGGTGTGGATCATTGACCCGAAGACGCGCACAGGCCGCATGTGCTCCGGCGCGGAGTGGGTCGAGTCGTCACGGCTCGCGGTCAAGGGAACGCCAATGTTTGTCGATTTGCTGGAAATATTCAGCCAGATAACGCCCGCGTAACAACCGCGCGTCCTGCGAACTCTAAGTACCTTTCAACTCCCAGAGATCGCATCTTCGCGCTAAAATATCAGCGGAATCATGCGCGACCGAGCCTCCATCCCGCGCCGTCCCCCGCTCAGGCGTTTCCGCCGCGGCAAGCACGACCGTGGACGTTGATTCCCCCGGCTCAGTAATCTAATTCCCGTCAAGTTTTTCTGTGTGCGGCTGCGCCCCATGCGGCGCGCCCCGATTCGCTTCGTTCGCCTGGGCGCGGACGAGAAAGGTGCTTCCCGATGAATTCGTTTGGCGCAAAAGCCACGCTGACCTCCGGCTCAAAGAACTACACGATGTTCCGTTTGCCCGCCCTCGACGCGCGCGGCTTCAATCTCAGCCGCCTTCCCTTCAGCCTCAAGATCCTGCTGGAAAACATGCTGCGGCGTGAAGACGGCGTGAATGTGACCGCCGAGGATATCGAGTTTCTGGCTAAGTGGGACGCGAAGGCCGAGCCCAGCCGCGAGATTGCCTACATGCCGGCGCGCGTGCTCATGCAGGACTTTACCGGCGTACCCGCCATCGTCGACCTGGCCGCCATGCGCGACGCCATCAAGACGCTGGGAGGCGATCCCGAGCGCGTGAACCCGCTGATTCCGGCAGAGCTGGTCATCGACCACAGTGTGCAGGTGGACGAGTTTGGCACGCCCCAGGCGTACGAAGCGAATTCGCTGCTCGAGTTCCAGCGCAACCGCGAGCGGTATGCATTCCTCAAGTGGGGACAGACGGCGTTCCGCAACTTCAGCGTGGTGCCGCCGGGCATGGGCATCTGCCACCAGGTGAACCTCGAGTACCTGGCGCGGGTGGTGTTCACCACGGAGCAGGATGGCCAGCTGCTGGCGTATCCCGACACGCTGGTCGGCACTGACTCGCACACCACCATGATCAATGGCCTGGGCGTGCTGGGCTGGGGCGTGGGCGGCATTGAGGCCGAGGCGGCCATGCTGGGACAGGCTGTAACCATGCTTGTGCCGCAGGTTGTGGGGTACAAGCTGACCGGCAAGCTGCGCGAGGGCGCGACGGCCACCGACCTGGTGCTGACCGTAACCCAGGCCCTGCGCAAGCTGGGCGTTGTGGGCAAATTCGTGGAGTTCTACGGGCCCGGCATCGCGGAACTGCCGCTGGCTGACCGCGCCACCATCAGCAACATGGCGCCCGAGTACGGCGCCACATGCGGCATCTTTCCGGTGGACACGGAGACGCTGCGCTATCTGCGCCTCACCGGCCGCAGCGAGGAACAGATTGCGCTGGTGGAGGCCTACTACAAGGAGCAAGGGTTGTTCCACACCGTGGGTACGCCGGAAGCCGAGTACACGCAGACCTTGGAGCTGGACCTGGGATCAGTGGAACCGAGCGTGGCTGGACCGAAGCGGCCGCAGGATCGCGTGCTCTTGAAGGATGCGGCGGCCAGCTTTGAGCAGCAGTTGCCCAGCCTGCTGGCCCCCACCGCCAAACCGCTGGGCACGCGCAAGGCGTCTGCGTGGGAGCGGAAAACGATTGCTGACACCGCGCTCGCCGTTGGCGCGGAAGACAATGAAGGCCCGGCCACCTCATCCGCAGTCACCCACATCCATGGCGCGCCTCCGCTGCAGGTGACCCCAACCGTAGCCCAAAACACAGTCAAGGCCCGCTTCAACGTCGATCCGGACCTGTACCTCGATCACGGCTCCGTCGTCATCGCCGCCATCACAAGCTGCACCAACACGTCGAATCCTTCAGTGATGATCGCGGCCGGCATCCTCGCCAAAAAGGCTGTCGAAAAGGGCCTGTGCGTTCCGCCATGGGTCAAGACGTCGCTCGCTCCAGGTTCCCGCGTGGTTACCGATTACTACCAGAAGTCAGGCCTGCTTCCCTATCTTGAGAAGCTCCGCTTCAACGTGGTGGGTTATGGCTGCACCACCTGCATCGGCAACTCCGGCCCTCTGCCGAGCGATGTTTCTAAATCCATCGATGAGCACGGCCTGGTCGCGGTCAGCGTGCTCTCCGGCAATCGCAACTTTGAGGGCCGCGTGAACGTGGACGTGCGGGCGAATTACCTGATGAGCCCGCCCCTGGTCGTGGCGTATGCGCTGGCAGGCCGCATCGGCCACAACTTCGACGCCGATCCGCTGGGCGAGGACCAGAACGGAAACCAGGTATTCCTGCGCGACATCTGGCCCACGCAGGCTGAAGTGGCGGAGGCCATCGCGAAGGCCATTTCCAGCGAAGGATTCCGCAAGGAGTACGCCGGGGTCACCCGGGGCGACGCGGCCTGGCAAAACCTCAGCTTCCCGACTGGCGACGTGTACCAGTGGGAGCCGGACTCGACCTACATTCGCCAGGCGCCGTACTTCGACGGCATGGGCAAGACGCCCACTCCGGTCGGGGATATCAGCGGCGCGCGCGTGCTGGCGGTGCTGGGTGACTCGGTGACCACGGACCACATTTCGCCGGCGGGCAACATCAAGGCCAACGGGCCGGCGGGCAAGTACCTGAACGAGCACGGAGTAAAGGCGGCGGACTTTAACAGCTACGGCTCGCGGCGCGGCAACCATGAGGTGATGGTGCGCGGCACGTTTGCCAACGTGCGCCTGCGCAACAAGCTGGCGCCGGGGACTGAAGGCGGCGTGACGCGTCTCTTGCCCGAGGGCGAACAGATGTCGATCTTCGATGCCAGCGTGAAATACGCGGAGCGCGGCGTGCCGCTGATCATTCTTGCGGGCAAGGAGTATGGCTCGGGGTCGTCGCGCGACTGGGCGGCCAAGGGCCCGAACCTGCTGGGCGTGCGCGCGGTGATTGCGGAGAGCTTTGAGCGCATTCACCGCTCGAACCTGGTGGGCATGGGTATCATTCCGCTGCAGTTTGAAGCCAACAAGACGGCGGAGTCGCTGGGTCTTACCGGCGAGGAGACCTACGACATCGTTGGATTCAAGGAGCGGCTGGCGTCAAAGTTCGAAATCGGCCGCACAGTGGCGGTGGTGGCCACTGCGCCGGACGGCAAGAGGACCAAGTTCGAGGCAAAGATCCGCATCGACACGCCGCAGGAGATCCTCTACTACGAGCACGGCGGAATCCTGCATTACGTTCTTCGGCAACTGGCGTCCAAATAGCATCGGCATCGAATCCCCGGTTAGAGCGGATCCCGTCATCGAAGGACTTGGACGATCATGGGATCCGCCTATTACCGAGGGTTCACGAGGGCATGACGATGCAAGTTATTGTCTGCTGTGGAATGATCGCGGCCGCGCTGGCGGCGCCGGGAATCGCGAACGGTCTCAAAGCTATCGACCCAATCCAACAAGGCACGGATGTCTCCGGCGCCGCGCAAACAGGAACAACAACCTCCTCTGGCCGTCAAGCGCCGGCCACCCCCACGGTGAGAACAACCACGCGCCTGGTAGAAGTTGGGGTTATCGCCTATGACAAGCATCGGCACGCCGTGACCGATTTGACGCAGAGCGATTTCGAGATCTACGACAACGGCAGACCTGAACAGATCAAGTACTTCAGCGGCAGCAGCGAGCCTGCCTCCGCATCCGTTGCAGCGTCGCCGAAAGACTCCCCGGCTTCGCTCGGCAATGCCCAGAACAGCCAGCGAGGAAGCGATGCTAGCACCACGATCTTGTTGATCGATTCCAACAATCTCGCATGGCAGGACCTGTCTTACGCGCGTCAGCAGATGCTGGAGTTCCTGAAGAAGCTGCCGCAGGCAGACAGCATTGGGCTTTACGTGCTCAGGAGCGACCGAATTGAGGTTCTTTGCGAGCCGGCACATGACCACTCCCAGGTCGCTGCGATCCTGGAAAAGTGGATGCCCAACATTCAGGAACTTGCGCGCGCGCAGGAGGCCGACCGCACCAATCGCCAGCAATTCGACAATGTGCACAGCGTGAACGACCTGGTGAATGTGAACGGCAGTGCCCGCTCCGCGCAGGAGTTGTACGCGCCCATTGAAAGCGGGACGCAGAATACGGTGGATGTTCCTTCTGGCAGGCCACTCGATCCCCAGTTGCGCAGGAATAGCGCCAGTCCGGACCGGGTGGCGTATGCGCTCCTGGCTGTAGCCGCGCGTCATCTTGCATCGCACCCGGGCCATAAGAGCCTGGTTTGGATCACCAGCGATACGGCGCTGCTTGATTGGACAAACAAGCCGGAAAACACGGAAAAGGGAATGCCGGATGACCGGATCGCATTGCGGGCGCAGGAAGCGCTGAACGAAGCGCACGTCAGCCTCTATCCGCTGGATGCCTCCGCGCTGGAAAGCGGCGCTGTGGGAGCCGGCATGGAGAACCAGAATGTCCAGGCGGTCGGACTTACCGCTCGAGGCGAGCGCGGAGCCGACCAGGGAAGCGGCCTGGATCCGGGCCGCGTGACGGCGCAGGCGCAAAGAGATGTACTTCCCATCCGGGGAGTGTTTCGAGCGATGGCCGCGGGCACAGGCGGGCAGGTTTTCCGGCGGTCCAGCGATCTATCGTCGGAGCTGAGCAGCGTCATCGCAGACGGGCGCTCCATTTACCTGCTGAGCTTTGTGCCTGACACCGAAGCGGACGGATCGTATCACGCGCTGAGTGTCAAGCTGACCAATCGGCGCGGCGTAACGCTCCGCTATCGTACGGGGTATCTTTACACCCACTAAGGCGCGGCCTTACGACGCCAGCGTCTGCGCCGTGTTCTCGTCGGCGCGGAACCTCAGCCATGCCGCGATTCCTTCCAGCTGCGGCTTACCTTGGACTATACTTTTGCCATGCGAAACGAATTCACGGCCGTAATCGAGCGTGACAGCGACTGGTTCGTCGCGTGGTCACCTGAGATTCCGGAGGCGAATGGCCAAGGGCGAACTATTGAAGAATGTCGCCAGAGCCTGAGCCAGGCTATTCAACTAGTTCTTGAGGAGCGCCGTGAAGATGGACTTCGGGGCGTTCCTCCCGCAGGACTTGGCTAGGCAGTTAGCCGAAAAATAGGTAGGCGAATGGCAACGATGAGCCGCTGGTGGCTTCAGCCTGTGATTGGCGCGCTGGTGGCCTTCTTCTTCTACTTGCCGTTCTTCTATCTTAAGTATTTCGATATTGAGTCCATCCTTTACCTTTCTGGAATTCTCATTCTCACTGTTGCAATTGGCATCGGGATCGTCGCGCGGCGCATGATCTTCAAGCATTGGGTAAGTTGGCGATTTCTTCGCGCCATTGCGGTTTTCTGGGCAGTTACTATTCCGATGTTCTTGTGGACGGAGGATATGCGGCCTTGGGCGCGTTGGTTGGTCGCGTCTCATCGATATGAGGCGGAGGTCATGCAGCAAATACCTGGTTCTCGGACGGGCCTTCGACACATCGAATGGGACGGCTGGGGCTGGGCAGGAATGGATACGTCAGTGGAACTGGTATACGATCCGACCGATTCGCTCGCCCACCAGCTTCGACAAGACCCCAAGGGTCGATATGCTGATTTGGCTAATATAACTGCGAAGATACAGCGGTTAGGGCGTGGATGGTATTCAGTTACCCTGTTCACAAGCGAAGTTTGGGACGACTCTGACGATTGAAGATCAATTGGAACACCAACTCCGCCATTTCCGCTGCTTCAACTCGCCAGCGCCTGAGCCGTATTCACCTCCGCGCGGAACCTGAGCGCTGCCGCGAATCCGTCCGGCAGCGGCAACCTGGCATGATGCAACTGCCGTACCTCAACGCCGCGGCCCAGCGCGTGGCGCAACAGAGCTTCCCGAGCATCGGCGAACCGGCGCATGCGCGCGCTGCAGAAGGCGCACGTCTCCAGCGCCTCGGCTTCAACATGCCCGCAGTTCCCGCACAGCGATGCGCCGGGCTGCGCCGTATTCGGCTGTCCCACCCACAGCATCGTGCGCACTTCGCCCTGCTCCAGCGCATCGATGACAGCCGTGAGGCCGACTGCGCCAAGCGCATTGGCGGCCGCCGCACCAACTGTCTTTTCCACCAGCCGCTCTTCGTCCTCGCGGTCCCTGGCATCGATGATGGCCTGCGATTGCGCCAGGATTTCTTCCGAGGTGGCGAATCCCGGATCGGCGGCAAAGCGGCCCACCATAATACGCCGCACCTGTGGATGCAACTCGGCTTCAATCTCCGGCCACATCTCGTCACGGCAGCCCACAATCAGGCCGTCGTAATCCTCGTGTTCATAAAAGCGCAGCAGATGATCGGCAAGAAAAGCGAAATGCCTGCGCGCCTGTTCTTCCTTCTTGCGTTCCAGATGCACTGACTTGCCTGCTCCGGTGGTGCGAATCTTCTCCTTGTCGTCCTCGTCCAGTACATGACTGTGCTCGGAGATCTCGCGGTCCTCAAGCAGAAGCAGGCGCGCGCGGTTACGGTCTGCCAGCGCAATGCAATAACGCTGGCGGCTCTGTTGCTCCGCAATCAGGGGCGCCAACGCGAAAGAGCAACCCGCGTCCAGACGCAGGGCAAGGTCTCCGGCAACATCGTACTCGCGCCAAAAACCCGCTCGCGCGCATGCAAAGATAACCCTGGCGCGGCGCCCATTGCCCTTCATCTCAGCCACTCGTTCCAGGATGCGTTCAATATCGGAGCGATCCGCGGTTGAGTTGCCGCGCAGCTTCCCCATCGCTTGCTTGATCTTGTCCCTGGCATGAATCGGGTCTTCGCCATGCGCCAGATCGGATGGTTGCGCCGTGGCCTTGAAGTAGAGCGAAAGCGCATCGCCCCGATCCGACCAGAATTGCGCCAATTCCTTTAACTCTTCAGCAGTGATTTTTGAATTGCCGGTTGCCACATGCACTCCTTGGCGGGGATTCCCCGCGCAACGAAAGTTCTACCGCAGTGTGTTGCCGCTGCCATTCACTCCGGGCCGCGCGTCGCCGCGCCGGCTGACGCTCTTCTCCTCAAGCGGCCGTTCAGGGCTGTTTGCGGTGGACAGGAAACGGTCCGTGCAGTAGATTGACGGCTGGTTTGGGGTGCGGCTCCGCGTGAATGTCATCGAGATGAGCGGCATATGAACGGTTCTCCACGCCCGCGAAATGAACCTGTGGCACGGGATCGGGGTTCTTTGCGCCACCGATATGGACCGGCCCACTGGGAACCCAGTTCTTCAGCTCTGTGACATGAGTCTGCCGCTTGCGGGTTCTTTTCACCGGCTCAGCCGCATGGATCTGTCGATGGGGATCTCGTTTTTCCGCCTCCGCGGCATGGGCTCGTTCTTGAGGACCCCGATGCGCTGAATCGGCGCTGTTCTTCCCCAGCTTTGCGGGCGAAACAGAATGGGAACGAGTGCTGTTTCCTGAGGTTTTGTGGGTAGCTTTGCGGGCGGTTTCCTTCATTTAGTTCCGGCTCCTCGGAATGCGCGGTCATCGACGGGATTATTCCCGTCCGATTGGTGAAAGCGGCATTCGGATTGTGCTGCTGAGAATTCCGATGCGGCGAAGTCGGAAGAGGGTTAGCCGGCGAGCAACTTATGGCTCCGGGAGACCTGAATGAACTGACGGGAATACTCCTGAGCAGAGAAAAGGCGCCACTCCGTCGAAAGTGGCGCCGTTCCAAATTGCTCAGAAAGCTACTTTTTGGGCACAGCCGATTTTGCCCCTGCGCGCCTGACGTGCGGGGCCTCCTCCGGCGGACGGTAACGCGGATCGTGTGTTGGCTCGCCCAGAACGTGCAGGCGCAGGAAGTTGGTCGATCCGGACTTGGTGCGCGTTCCGGCGACGATGGCGATCACTTCCTTGGGGCGCACGAAGCCGCCCTGCTGCAGCAGGCTTTCAGACAGCTCCACCATGGCTTCAGTCGAGTTCACCTTGGGACAGCGGATCGGAATGGTTCCCCAAAGCAGATTGAGCCGGTTGATGGTCACTTCAACCGGGCTGAGGGCGAAGATGGGCGCGGAGGGATGGTATTTCGAGAGCTGCCGCGCCGTGGCGCCGGACTCGGTGAACAGCGCAATCCCGCGCAGATCCAGGTCCTCGGCGGCGTGGGCCGTGGCTTCGCAGATGGTCTCGGCAATGGACAGGTGCGACTCGTGCGGGCGCACGGCGTAGCCGGACTGTTCCTTGAGGGTGCGCTCGGCCTCCTGCACGATGCGGCTCATCATGGCGACCGTTTCCACGGGGTACTTGCCCACTGCCGACTCGCCCGACAACATCACGGCGTCGGTGCCATCGTAGATGGCATTAGCCACGTCCGAAGCTTCGGCGCGCGTGGGCCGGGGATTGTCGATCATCGACTCAAGCATCTGCGTGGCCGTAATCACCGGCTTTCGGTACTCGCCCGCCTTGCGGATGATGTGCTTTTGAATCGCGGGTACGCGTTCCGGCGGGACCTCGACGCCGAGGTCGCCGCGCGCCACCATGATGCCGTCGGAGACCTGCAGGATGTGGTCGAGGTGTTCGATGGCCTGCGGCTTTTCCAGCTTGGCAATGATCCAGGTCTCGCTGCCGTAAGCAGAAACCCGGTTGCGCACCAGGCGGATGTCTTCAGCCGTGCGCACAAACGATACCGCGATGGCGTCCACGCCGTTGCGGAGCGCGAATTCGAGATCGGCTTCGTCCTTTTCAGTGAGTGAGGGAACGCGTACCGGAATGCCGGGCAGGTTGATGCCCTTGTTTTCTCCCAGCATGCCGCCGTTCACAACGTCACACACTACGTCGTTGCCAACCACTTCGTGGACGCGCAGTTCGATGAGGCCGTCGGAGAGCAGGACGCGCGAGCCTTGCTCGACATTCTCAGCCAGTGTCTTGAACGTAGTGCCGACCAGAGAAGCTGTTCCGGGAACATCGCGCGGCGTAATGGTGATGCGCTGGCCGGTCTTCAGCAGCACCGGCTGGTGATCCTTCAACTTTGAAGTCCGGATCTTCGGTCCCTGCAGATCGCCCAGGATGCAGAGGGGCTTGCCCAGTTCCCTGCTCACTTTGCGGATCATCGCAATGAGCGCCAGCTTCTCCTCGTAGGTTCCGTGGGAGAAATTCAGGCGGGCCACGTCCAGGCCGGCGCGCACCAGGTTGCGGAAGACGGGTTCGGTGTTGGAAGCGGGACCGAGCGTTGCAACAATCTTGGCGCGGCGCTGGATTGCAGAGTCGCTCAGGCTAATGTCAGCAAACGGCATTGAATGGGCTCCGGGTTTTGTGCCGCCGGGGATGGGGAAATTTGTGTGATCAACCGATTTCATTCTACATGGGCCGCGCCGCCGGATTCTTGCCCGAGTGAGGCGGCGAGAGTGCGGCTTATTCCATCTGCGTGCGGCGCGCGGCTTCCATTCGCCCCTGCCGCGAAACGTAAAGCACGCCGTTCAGCTCCGCGCCCAGCAGCGCGCTGAATGAGGTCAGGTAGAGCCAGACCAGGGTGGCAATCCCGGCCGCGAAGGGGCCGTAAAAGCGCGTGTAGTTGGCCACGCGCGTGACGTACCATCCGAATGCCAGGGTGGCGGGAAACCAGACCAGCGTTGCCGCGATGGCTCCGGGCAGCACCCAGGCCCAGTACTCCTTGCGCTTGGTGCCAAAGTGATAGAGCGCCGCCAGGACCACAATGCCTGTAGCCACGGCGACGGCCCAGCGAAGCACGCGCCAGAGTACGATGACGAAATGGCGCAGCTCGTGGTCGGCGTTGACAATCATCCAGCTTTCGATCTCATGTCCGAAGACCAGCAGCAGGCTGGCCAGCGAGAGAGGAAGCAGTACGATGGGCACCAGCGAAAGGGCGCGCAGCCGCCGCTCCCAGAATCCCCAGCTATCGCGGCGAATCTTGTAAGCGCGCCGGAAGCCCTCCATCAGCGACAGCATCACGCCCAGTCCGGCGAATATGGCAAGGCTGGCGGCCGGCAAGACAACCTGCGTGGAACGAAGATGGCGCGCGCTCAGCGAGCTTTGCAGCAGGTTCATTGACTCAGGCGGGAGAATCTGGTCGAGCGAGCCGCGCATTTCCCCAACCAGGGTAGGCCCGGCCGGAACCTGCGCCAGCAGCCCCGTCAGCACCAGCAGCGCGGGGAAGAAGCACAGCATGCCGGAATACGCTGCGGCCTTGGCGGTGTTGAAAACGTCGTGATCCAGCGCCAGCCAGAGCGTTCTGCGAACGTGTTGGAAAACACGTGCCATATGCGGTCACTGAAAGAGTAGAGCATCGGGGCGCATTCGTAATACGGCATTTCGCCGAGCGGCGTCCGAGTGTGCAACCAGTGTGACCGACCGGTTTTGGTCTGGTTACTTCTGCATTGTCTGGTACGCGTGAACCCACGCGTTCATCAGGTCGTCGAGCGAGAAGCCCGGCTCGATCTTGCAGTTGCCGTACTTGTCTTCAGTGCGGTCGCACCGCGCCACCACTTCACCCTTTTCGTTATAGAGCGAGAGCCCGTTGGGGCCTTTGGGAACGTCCGCAAATTGAGGTTGCAGGACTGGGTTTACCAAAGGCTTCAGATAACCGGTTGCGGTTCCCGTGGAAACCGAGGCCATAAGAATGAAGGCAGAGAGAGCACTCATTCTGAAACTCCGTATTTATTGATTTTTCTCAGTATGCAGCACTTTCGGCTCTTCGCGATAGCTTTTTCGTTGTAGCACCGATGGCCCGGCAAAAGGGCAACGCCTCTCCCAATCTGCGCTCAGCTTCTTCGCGCGTGCTCAAAGTGAGGCTTCAGCGCTGATGGCGAACGGTTTATGATTGCCGGTTATGAAGAAACCATCTTTCGCCGTCGCCTGCCGCTTATTGATTTCAGCCCTGATCCTTGCGCCGCTGTGCCACATTTCGCTGGCCCAGGCCGCGCCGCCCTCGAATGCGCAGCTCGCTTCGCCGGAAATCAACCGGAAAGTGGAAGCCTTGCTCAAGAAGATGACGCTGGAGGAAAAGCTCGGTCAGCTTGCCCAGTTCTCCGCCGGATTCGCCACCGGCCCGGGCGCTTCAAACCAGCATTGGGACGACCTGGTAGCCAAAGAGCAGGTGGGCTCGTTCCTGAACGTGGTGGGCGCCGACGCCACCAACCACTACCAGCACATCGCCATGGAGAAGTCCCGGTTGCACATTCCGCTCATCTTTGGGCTCGATGTCATCCACGGCGACCACACCGTATTTCCCATTCCCCTGGCCGTTGCCGCCAGCTTCGATCCCAAAGCAGCGGAGACTGTGGCGCATACCGGCGCAGTTGAGGCGCGCGCGGATGGCATTCCCTGGGTCTTCTCGCCCATGGTCGATATCTCCCGCGACGCGCGCTGGGGCCGCATCATCGAGTCCAACGGCGAGGATGCGTATCTCAGTTCAGCCATGGCGCGCGCCTGGGTGCGTGGCTACCAGCAGGGCGATCTCTCCAGGCCCGATTCGGTTGCCGTAAGCGTGAAGCACTTTGCCGCATACGGCGCAGCCCTTGCCGGCCGCGACTACAACGCGGTGGAGCTGAGCCCCATCACGCTTCGCCAGGTCTACCTGAAGCCCTACCAGGCCGCGGTGGCAGAAGGCGCGGCCACCATGATGAGTTCCTTCAACTCCATTAACGGCGTTCCGGCAACCGCCAACCCGCTCATCATGACTGAGATTCTGCGCAAGGAGTGGGGCTTCAACGGCTTTGTTGTCTCCGACTGGGGCGCGGTGGCCGAGCTTATCAATCACTCCATCGGTGACGGCCCCACCGTGGCGCGCAAGGCGCTTGAGGCCGGCGTCGACATGGATATGGAAGGCAATCTGTACGGCACCGCGATCGCTGCCCAGGTTCGCTCCGGCAAAGTGCCGGAATCGGTGGTCGATGAGGCCGTCCGCCGCATTCTTCGCGTCAAGTTTGTGCTGGGGCTCTTCGATCACCCCTACACCGAGCCCGGCCCTGCATGGGAGCCCACACCGGAGCGCCGCGCCCTCGCTCGCCAGGTTGCCGGCGAAACCCTGGTGCTGCTCAAGAACGATCCGGTGGAAGGCGTGGGCAAGCTGCTCCCATTTGCCGGCAAGACGAAGTCCTTCGCCCTCATCGGCCCGCTGGCGGACGATCAGCGCGACATGCAGGGTGCCTGGTCCCAGGGCAATCCCCAATACGTCGTCACGCTCCGCAAGGCCCTGGAAGAACGGCTGGGCGCCGATCACGTTCTCTACGCCGTGGGATGCGGCCTGCTCTCCGGAAAAGATGAGGTGATCCTCAACCACGCAAGCTTCGGCGGATCGGCTGCGCCCAGCGGCTCCAACCAGATTCCCGACGACGCCAAATCCATCGCCGAGGCCGTGGAGACGGCGAAGAAAGCGGACGTGGCCGTCCTGGCCCTTGGCGAGAGCGCCGACTGGATGGAGGGCGAAGCGTCCAGCCGCGTCCATCTCGGCTTTACCGGCAAACAGGAGGACCTCCTTGAGGCCGTCGCCGCCACCGGCAAGCCGGTCATCCTTGTTGTGCTCGCTGGCCGCCCGCTCCAGATCAAGTGGGCCGGCGAGCATGTTCCCGCAATTCTGGAAGCGTGGTCGCCCGGAGTGGAAGGCGGCTATGCCATCGCGGACGTCCTCTTCGGCGACGTTAATCCCTCCGGCAAGCTCCCTGCCAGCCTGCCCCGCGCCGTAGGCCAGGAGCCTCTCTACTACGCGCAGATGCCCACCGGCCGCCCCGCCACCGGCATCGACTTGAGCCACATTCCCACAAACTCCGACGAGAAGTTCCACTCGCGCTACGTGGACGAGGAGAACTCCGCGCTGTTTCCGTTTGGCTGGGGATTGAGCTACACAAGCTTTGCGTATTCCACGCCGGAGGTGAGCCGCCAGACGATTCCGGCGAAAGAGGTGATGGCCTCAGGCCACTCGCCGGTCATCAAGGTGGGCGTGGACGTCCGCAATACCGGCAGCGTGGCCGGCACTGAAGTGGTTCAGCTTTATCTGCGCATCCCCAACGTCAGCGTGGAACAGCCGGTGCGCGAGCTGAAGGGCTTTACCCGCGTCGCCCTAGCGCCGGGCGAATCGAAGCACGTCGAATTCCCGCTCAGTTTTGACGAGCTCAACTTCTACAACGTCGACCTTAAGCAGGTGGTGGAGCCAACCGCATACGACGTGTGGGTCGGCGGCAGCTCGCTGGCTACCGCCCACACCACGTTCCAGGTTGTCGAGTAATCAGGGCTCAGCTCCCTGCCGAGTAGTTTTTGTAGTCTTCAGTGAACAGCGTGTGGCGGAAGATCATGCGGCCCTGCGGGTCCTCCGGGTACGGCTGCACCACGGTATCGATCATGGTCCGCACCGGCACCGTCAGCGTCTTGCCGCCCACTGTCTGGTCTCCGTAATCGATGCGCTGTGTCTCCGTGCGCACCGGGTCTGAGCCCTTGAGGCCCGCGATAGTAACCAGCCGTACCACCACACCTGTGCCGGGATCGATGAAGATCTCCCCATGATAGGGGACCTTGGCTTTCCAGATCTTCCATGAGGTGGCATTCATGTAATTTCCCGCGCCCCCCGCCGTCTCCTGGCCGCGCATGGCGATGTCGCCAGCCTGGGTCGACTGCGGGAAGCAACAATAAACCGCTTCACTGGTGCTCTTCTTTTTGTCCACGTCGTAGGAGAACACGGCCGCCTGCTTGCCGTTTACCGTCTCCCAGCGCACCCAGCTGATCTTGCCCGTCTGCTGCGCCTCATTCAACACCGTGGACAGTACCGGCGGCTGGCTCATCATGGCGATCATGCCGTTCGCGCCCCATTGTCCCTTGTCCTCCGGCAGCGCCTGCTCCGCTCCGTTGCGGATGGTCACTTGCGCGCTGTCCGCAGTGGTGTAGCGGATGGGCAGGATCGTCGGCGCGAACGTCCCGGCGCTTCGCGCGCCGAAGGCCTGCGGGGGTATCTGCGCGCTGTCCTGGAATCGGCGCGTTTCCTTGGTCGCCGTCATCGCTGGCAACTGGGCGTAGGTTTTGGCGGCGTAATCCAGCGCCTTGTCCAGCATTGCTTTCTGAGCCGCTGCGTCCGGCGCCGGAGCGGTGGGGATATCGCTCGCCGGCGGCGGCAGCACCGCGCTCTTCGCTTCCAGGATAAAGAGCTGTTCGGTGGTCAACTGTCCGGGCACGTCGGGTCCCATGGCTTCCAGTGCGCCATGCGTCAGCTCTTCCGTCAGATCCACGTCCTCAAGTTCTTTGGCGACATCGGCGTCGCGCGTGTTCGCCTGGTGCGCTGCAACCAGCAGCTGCTTCAATTGATCCACAGTCATCTTCCTGGTTTTGGCTGCCCAACCGGGCAAGACAGCCAGCAGCACCACAAGAAACCAGCCAATTCGCTTCATTCCCTAGACCTCCAGAGTCTTCCGGTCCCGCCATTGTAACGGCGCGGCCCATCACTTGGAACCACAATCCGTCGTCAAGGTTAGGAGGCATTCCGCAAAGCAAGGGGTGGTCCCGCACGGGCCTGCGACCGCATCCCCCGCTATACTGAAGGCCAATCCTGCAACTGATCCGGGCTTTGATTCAGCGCCCGGCGGAGCCAGCACCTGGAGTCCAATATCCACATCCCGCCGGATTTAGAAGCGGTCCTCGACCGCGCCTGGAGCGTCGCCGGCGGCCTTCCCGGCTTCCTCACTGAGGCTGAAGCGCGCTTCCTGGGCATGGCCGCGGCATGCACGCCGGCGGCAGGTGCAATGGTCGAGATCGGCAGCTTCAAAGGCAAATCCACTGTCGTGTTGGCCACGGTTGCGCGGCACTACGGTCTCGGTCACGTTGTCGCCATTGATCCTCACACCTTTGACAACCCCGAGCTTGCCGCGCATCGCGCCGAGCCCGGCGCATCCTCGTTTGAGACCTTTCTTCGCAACCTCGAGGCCGCCGGCGTCGCTGACAATGTCGAGGTCCATCGCGCGCTCTCCACGAATATCGCTCCGCACTGGACCCGCCCCATCCGCTTTCTCTGGATTGACGGCAATCACACGTTGGCCGGCGCAAAAGCCGACTTCGATGGCTTCATGCCCCATCTGGTTCCCGGCGGGATCGTGGCCTTTCACGACGCGCTGCATCTGTTCTCCGGGCCCATTCGCGTCTTCGTGGACAATGTGCTTTGCTCGGGCCGATTCGGCGCCGCCGGATTCGTCGGCTCCATCGCCTGGGCGCAGTTTCGGCCTGAGGACGGCATGCTCTTCCGCTCCCAGCGCGCTGCCCTGGAACGCCGCGCGCGCCGGCTGCTTCCCTATGTCGAAGGCGATCGGAAGCTCCGCCGCGTCGAAAACCTGCGCTACAAGCTGGTCCGCTCGCGCATTCCTCACGCCGCCGTCACGCCCCAGTTCTGGGCCGCCCAGCTCCAGGGGCCGCCGCAATCCTGACCGGCCGGCTTTGCACACGTGTTTCTTCGCCGGACGCGAGTACACTGTTTCGAGAGCCAGGAGGCCAACATGCAGGCAAGAATTCAGGGCACCACCATGCCGGTGCTCGAAGTGCAGCTCGATCCCAACGACAGCGTCTTCTCTGAGAGCGGCGAACTGTCCTGGATGACGCAATCCATCCAGATGACCACCCACACGCAGATGGGCGGCGGCGGCGGCTTGTTTGGCGTCTTCAAGCGCGCCGTGGCCGGCGGCAGCATCTTCATGACCGAGTACCGGGCCATCCAGTATCCCGGCCAGGTTGCCTTTGCCACCAAAGTCCCCGGCCACATTGTGCCGGTCCAGGTAACGCCGGGCATGGACTACATGGTCCATCGCCACGGTTTCCTGTGCGCCACCCCGCAGATCACGCTCAACGTCGGATTCCAGCAGTCGCTGGGCGCAGGCATCTTCGGCGGCGACGGCTTCATTCTGCAGCGCGTGGGCGGCACCGGCACCGCATGGCTTGAGCTCTCCGGCGAGCTGATCCAGAAGGATCTCGCGCCCGGCGAAGTTCTTCGCGTGCATCCCGGCCATGTCGGCGCGTTTCACGCCTCCGTGTCGTTCCAGATCACCATGGTCCCCGGCATCAAGAACATGATCTTCGGCGGGGACGGCCTGTTTCTGGCACAACTCACCGGCCCCGGCACTGTCTGGCTCCAGACTCTGCCTATCTCGCGCCTGGCGCATCAACTCAGCGAGTATATGCCGGGACGCGGCCGTGAGGTCACGCCACAATCAGCCGGCGCCGGAGTAATTGGCGGCATCGTAGGCTCCATTCTCGGCGGAGGCCAATAGCAGCGGAAGAAAGTGCGGCATGACAAGATCGGACACCGGCTCGCGAAGTCTGCGTGGAGATATTCTCTTCGGGTTTGCAGTGGCCATCGCCATTTATCTGGCATGGCTGCTGCGCCACGTCCTGTTCCTGCTCTACGTCAGCGCGCTGTTCGCGGTGGTGCTCAATCCGCTCACCTGCTTTATCGCCGACATCCGATTCGGCCGCTTCCGTCCCTTCCGCAAGATCGGCATCTTCGTTTTGCTGCTCTTTGTCGTGGGCGGCCTCACCGCCTTCGGCTTCCTTGCTATCCCCCCGGCTGCTCGCGATCTGCACAGCTTTGCCGATGATCTGCCGGCCCGGCTGCCCCGCATCCTCGACAAGTTCCAGCGGCTCCCCTTCGCCGGCAGCATCGATTGGGACGTTCTCTCCGCGCGCATTGAAGGAGCAGCCACGCAGGCCGCGACCTATGTCTTCTTCTCCATCAAGGACTGGGCGGGCACCGTTGTCGACGTGGCCACGGCGCTCATCCTCACCGTCTATTTCAGCCTGGAAGGCGACGCCGCCTATCGCTGGTTTCTGTCGCTGGTGCCCGCCGGCGGGCGCGAGCGCCTTGACAGCACCCTCCGCCGCGCCGAGCTCCGCATGGAAAAATGGTTGCTGGGGCAGGGCAGCCTGATGCTCATCCTCGGCCTCGCCAGCACCATCACTTACTCCCTCCTCCACGTCCGCTATGCCTACGCGCTGGGCTTCCTCACCGGCTTGCTCAACATCATTCCTGTGGTCGGAGCCGCGGTCAGCATCGCCCTGGCCCTGCTGGTTGCCGCCATTGACTCATGGGGCCGCGTCCTCGGCATCGCCATCTTCTACATCATTTATCTCAACGTCGAGAATTCGTTCCTCATCCCGCGCATCATGCGTTCGAGAGTGAACCTCCCCGGCCTCGCCATTCTCAGCGCGTTGCTCATCGGCGCGGCCCTGGCCGGGGTCGTCGGCGCGCTCGTCTCCGTGCCCACGGCGGCGCTGGTCTCGGTGCTCATTGATGAGTACGTGGTGGCCAAGCCAAGCGAGCAGTGAGGAGCGAGCCTCTGGCAGTGAAAACCAAAGCAGGAGGGTGAGGACGGCCGTCGCTGCATCCGGTCTCGCTTACGCGCGCGCCCGTCTTCAGCGCCCCGCCGTCTGCATCGTCGCGTCCACCGCCGCCTTCATCGCACCGCAGTCCGCAAACAGCCGCACCAGCCCGCCGCTCAGGGTCGGCAGGTAAGCGTGCGCCGGCCCAACCGGCCGCTCCACGCGCGCCGTTGTCAGCTCGCCCGTCCCCTGCGCATCCATCAGCAACCCTGACAGCTTGCGCGCCAGCGGCAGGTCGAAACTCTCTGACACAAACACCAGCTTGCCGCGCGTCGTGATCACCACCGGACCTTCGTCGGTTTCAAATACCTGCTCCACGGTTCCTGCCGGAGTGCCGGCCGGAGCCTGTGCCGCGTCTTCCCGGTGCAGCCCGGAATACTTGCGCCCCAGCGAATCGGCGTACAGTTGCGCGAACGCCTGCGCTGAAGCTGCAGTCTTCCATGACGAAAGATAGAAGAACGAAATCGACTTGGTCGTCTTCTGCTCCGCGGGTGTCGCGTTCAACCGCTGTCCGGCCCAGTAAATGCCTCCGTCCCACGCCGGCGTAAGGTCCCGCGCCGCTTCGTCGCCGCCGAAAAGCTGCGTCAGGATGTGCAGATCCAGCTCGCCCACCTGCCCGATGTCGTAAGCCCGGTAAGCCTTGTCCACCAGCGGGTGGATGTCCGGAAGCAGCGGCACCATCGGCGCCTTGTGGTTCTCGAACTCCCGCGGGTTGATGATCTCCCACGTTGAAGTGGGCGGATGGTCAAGCATTCCCGCGAAGGCCGCCGCCTGCCCCTTGTCCATCCAGATGTCCTGCTCAAAACTCAGCCCCTCGCGGTATGGGAACAGCAGCGACTCGGAAAGCAGAAGCGGCGCCCGGGACATCACCGGCGAAGTGTCTGAACCTGTCATATTCTGCTTGATGAAATCCACTACTTCGGGGTTCTTGATCAGGCTCTTGCCCAGGGGCTTGAGCATGTCGTCCATCATTACCGCCGTGGCCTGTCCCTCGCTGACCGCCTGGCGGGCGTCATCCATCTCGTCTTTGGCCAGGTGGTCCTGGTCGTCCCGGTAGTTGGTTGACACCTCATCCGGAGTCTGGTCGCTCCACTTCTCCAGGTCTACGTGCTGATCCTGAAGCGCATGCGTCAGCTCGTGCGCCAGCACCGCCTTTTGTTCTTCCACGCTCACCCAGTCCAGCATGTTCACGGTCTTGGTCTTGGAGTCGTAATAGGCCTGGATCTGCTCCGTCAGCAGCTCCAGAAGAAACGGTTTGAGATCGAAGTCCTTGTCCAGCAGCCCGAATTTCTTCAGTACAATTTCGCCCTTCTCCAACCGCTTGGCTCCCTCGTCCTCACTGAACTTCTCCTTCAGGTAGGCTTCCACCTCGGCGCGCGTCTTGATCTGCCGCTTCACCTCGCTCTTGATGGGCAGCCCGGTCTCTTGGCTGGAAAACTGCATGAGCTGATCCACCAGGGCAAAGAGCTGTTTTGCCTGCTCCGGTGTGATGACGGTTTCGTCATGCCCCGCCTTGCCCGGCTGTTTTCCCGTTTGCCCGGCCGGCGGTTTCTGGCCCGCGGGAGGCGCCGGAGAGCCCGTCTGCGCCGGCACATTCACGGCAAGGAGTACCGCCATCATGCTGAAGCCAATACTCGGCAACCATTTACAACCCGGCATTCCCGCCCGTCTCCCACTGTTGATCATCTTCGCTCTTTGCCTCTGTGCAATCATGCGCCGATCTCTTCCGTCCCTTGCCCGAGTCTATAATTAGGATGCGGCGGCGCGGAAATGGCTCAGGCTCATCGGTGCGCCGCCGGGTTTGTTTTGCCCATGACTGACACCGCCCTCGCCACCCCGCTGACAGCTACTCCCCTTGCCTCCTGGATGGGATCAGGCGATCCCCAAATCCGGATCGCTCCTGCGCACGGCGTCCTTTCGCCTGTTCAATTGGACGCTTTTCCCGCCGAAATAGCGGCGCTGGCCTCTGACGCGGCGCTGCACGATCTGGGATGGCTGCGCCGCATTAAGGTCCGCGGCGAAGACCGCTTCCGCTGGCTCAGCGGCATGGTTACCAACACCGTCAACGACCTGGGCCCCGCCGCAGGCGCGTGGAACCTGGTGCTGAATGCGCAGGGCCGCATCCTGGGCGACCTTACGGTCTGGCGCAAAAACGACAAGCTCGAAATCGAATTCACCGCCGGCCAGGCCGAACGCCTCCTCGCCCACCTCGAGCACTTCATCATCATGGACGACGTGGAACTGGTCCCCCGCGAAGATAAGACCGCCATCGGACTCACCGGTCCGCGCGCCGGCCAGGTGCTGGCCCGCCTGGGACTGCCCCCATTGGCCGCGGCAATGACTCACGTTGCCGCCGACTGGAATGGCCTGCACCTGCGCGTTCGCCGCGGTTTTGGAACCCTTGCCGATCACTACGAACTCTGGACCACCACCGCAACCGTGGGCAAGCTCTGGAAATATCTTGTCACCGGCGGAGCCACCCCGGTCGGCTTCAACGCGCTCGAGGCATTCCGCATCGCCGAAGGCATCCCCGCCTACGGCATCGACATGATGGAGCGCTACCTGCCCCAGGAGATCTCGCAAACCCGCGCCCTGCATTTCAACAAGGGCTGCTACCTCGGCCAGGAGATTGTGGAGCGCATTCGCAGCCGCGGCCTCGTCCATCGCCATCTGCTTCACCTTGAGCTCGATGGCCCTGTCCCTCCGGCCGGCACGGCGCTTACGCTTGAAGGAGCAGAAGCCGGCCACATCACCAGCGCCTGCGAACTGCCTCTTCCCGCCGGAATACGCCGCTTTGCGCTGGCCATGGTGCGTACCGAAGCCGAGGCCCGCAATCTTCCCCTCCAATATGCCGCGGCGGAAGCCGCCGGAACCGCACGCCTGCTCGCCGGGCCACCCACCCTCTAATTGCCGGAAACGCAAGGACTATGAGCGACACTCCCAAATTCGAAGTCATCGACCGCCGCAAGTACAAGGCCGAAGAAGAGGCGCGGGAAGCCGCGCCGGAAACACCCGCGCCCGCCCCACCCCCGCCCGCTCCCAGGGCCGAGCCTGCCCCCCCCGCCGGCCCGCGCCTGGTTACGCACGAGGTGACGCAGGAGCCCCAGGAGCCGGAGATGGAGGGGTCTGCAGGCGAGCCGCCTTTGCCTCCACCGCCCACTGCGGAAGAATCGCGCCAGCAGAAGTTCGCCTACGACGCCTCTTCCGAACGCCTTGAGGACCTGATCCGCGCGCAGAATCCCGGCGCCGGTCCCCTGCCGGCCGTCTCCTTCGAGCACCTGCTCCAGCAACTCTTCTACTCCGCCATGATCCAGATGGGCGGCACGCAGGCTGAAGGCCAGCGCCGGGTCGATATCGTCGGCGCGCGCCAGACCATTGACCTGATCGGAATTCTGGCGGAAAAGACCAAAGGCAATCTGACCGCTGCCGAGGATCGCATGCTCCAGACCGTGCTCTTTGAAGCGCGCATGGCCTTCCTCGAGCTCTCCAGCATGATTACGCTCCAGGGCGTTCCGGCGCCGCCCCCGCCAAAGAAGTAAACCGGGGCATGTTGCAGTCCACGCTCTTGAACGATGAAGTGTGAAAGGTCAACTGCATCAGCGATACCTCGGTCCTGACCCCTGACCCCTGAAACCTGACACCTGTGAAAGGCACTCTCACATTCCTCGGCACCGGAACCTCCATGGGAGTGCCCACGGTGGGCTGCGCGTGTGCCGTCTGCACTTCAGCCGATCCGCGCGACCAGCGCCTGCGGCCCTCCGTACTGCTGCGCTGGAACGCGGCCGGCGACCCAGCCCCACAGCGTGCCGTGGTTATTGATACCGGTCCCGACTTCCGCCAGCAGGCCCTCGCCCAGCATCTTATGCACGTGGATGCCGTCCTCTACACCCACTCGCACGCTGACCACATTCTCGGCATGGACGACCTGCGCCCCCTCAGCTTTGAGTCCCTGCGCTCCGGCGGCCCCATGCCGCTCTACGCGTCTCAAGAAACCGCAGCGGTCCTGCGCCGGGTCTACGACTACACCTTCTCCGCCGATGCCACCTATGCCACCCGCGCGCGTGTCGAGATCCGCCCGCTTGCCGACCGCACGCGCATTCACGAGGCCGAATTCATCTGCGTGCCGGTCCGCCATGGCGAGATGGAGGTCTCCGGCTTCCGCTTCGGCAACGCGGCTTATCTCACAGACGTGAGCGCCATTCCCGAATCAAGCTTTGCCTTGCTCGAAGGCCTGGATACGCTGGTGCTGCCTTCCCTCCGCCACAGGCCGCATCCCAGCCATGCAACTCTTGAGCAGGCTGTCGCCTGGGCCCAGCGCATCGGCGCGCGCCAAACGTGGCTTACCCACATCGCGCACGAACTCGGCCACGAACAAACCAATCGCATGCTGCCGCCCGGCGTGAGCCTGGCCTGGGACGGGCTGGAAGTCCCCGTCAGTCTCACTGCAGCGGGATCAGCCGCATGACCGCCGTCTACCGCTCGCTCGACGAAATTCCCGCGGGGCTTGCGTCCTGCGCAGCCGCCATCGGCAACTTCGACGGCGTGCACCTGGGACACCAGGAGATCCTCCGCGCGATTACCGCCGAGGCGCGCGCGCGCGGCCTGCGTTCCGCAGCCATCACTTTCGATCCCCATCCCGAGCAGTTTCTCCGCCCGCAGCAAGCGCCCGCTCTGCTCACGCTGATGGACGACCGCATTCGCCTGCTCTCGACAACGGGCTTGGACGCCATCGTGATCCTGCGCTTCGACCAGGCTCTGGCATCGCTGTCCGGACGCCAGTTCGTGGAGCAGATTCTCGTCGACAGGCTCGGCGTGCGCGCGCTGCATGAGGGCGGCAACTTCCGCTTCGGCCACAAGGCAGATTGCGGCGTGTCTGAGCTGACGGCCTTCGGACGCGAGTTCGGCTTCACCCTCACCGTGCACCGCGCCGTGCACGTGCATGGCCTTGAAGTATCAAGCTCCGCGGTGCGCGAGCTCGTCGCCTCAGGCGACATGAAGCGCGCGCGCTGGATGCTGGGCCGGCCTTTCGCCATCCGTGGAACGCCCCGGCGCGATCGCGGCGTCGGCGCGCGCCTGCTGGTCCCAACGGTGAATCTGGCGCCGCACAACGGCCTTCTCCCCCCATTCGGCATCTACGTCACGCGCATCACAATCGATGGCCGCTGTTTCCAGGCCGTCACCAGCCTCGGCAACCGCCCCACGTTCCCCGGCGCCGGATTCAGCGTGGAAACCCACATCCTCAACTTCGAGCCGGTCGAATTGTCCGGCGAAACGCCCATCGATCTGGAATTCCTGCTGCGCCTGCGCGACGAGAAGAAATTCGATTCAATCGAGGAACTGAAGGCGGAAATCCTGAATGACATCGCCCGCGCCATGCGCTACTTTCGCCATGCCCGCCCGTGAATGTTCCCTTTGCGTTCCTGCCGGCCGCAACGCGCTCGCTGCCCCAGCAATCGCATAAGATGAATCCACTCGCGCCGACGCGCCCGATGGGACGGAATCAATGAAAGTACCTTTCGCGAAAAAATGGGAGAAGGAAACGGACAAGCTGCGGAAGATTGCCCTCGACTGCGACCTGACCGAGGAGTTGAAGTGGGGCAAGTCCTGCTTCACTTATCAGAAGAAGAACGTGGCGATTATTATCCCGCTCAAGGAGTCGTGCGCGTTCTCGTTCTTCAAAGGCGCGCTGCTCAAGGATCCGAAACACATCCTGGAAAAGATCGGAGAGCACACGCAGGCGGGACGCTGGATCAAGTTCACCTCGGTCGGCGCGATCGCGGCCCTGCAGTCGACCCTGAGCGACTACCTCTACGAGGCCATCGAGCTCGAGGAATCGGGGAAGAAGGTCAAGCTCAGGAAGCCGGCGGAGTACGCGGTTCCCGAGGAGTTGCAGGCTCGGCTCGATGAGTCTCCAGAGCTGAGAGCGGCGTTCGAAGCGCTCACGCCGGGGCGAAGGAAATCGTACTTCTTCTACATTGCGGGCGCGAAACAGGAGAAAACCCGCGTCTCGCGTGCGGAGAAGTGCGTGCCGATGATCCTGAGCGGGCGTGGATTCCTCGAGCGGCCGGAGTAAATACTACTGCCCCGGATTAAGCGCGGGCTTCACCGCAGCCTTGGGCCGTTCCGGCTGCGCTCGATCCGGCAGCGCAGGCCTCACCATCGGCAAAGAGTCGGGTGTACGCCTTAACGGTGAGGCTGTCGAGGTGGATACAGGCGCGGCTTTTGCCGGCGCAGGCAGCGTCACCGCAGTGGTGGGAGGCGCGGACATTTTCGCTGCGATGCCTGCCCGCGGCGTCACCAACTTAGGCGCCATCGGCGATATCGGCTTTTGCGTATCCGCCTTCGCCTCCAGCAACGGCGTTCTCCTATCCCGGTCCATCAAAAACTCTTCACTGTCCTTGCCCACGATGGCCTGCTTCATGAACGCCATCCAGATAGGCAGCGCCGCCTTCGCGCCGGTCTCCTTGCTGCCCAGCGACTCGCGGCTGTCGTATCCCACCCACACCCCGCAGGTCACTGACGGCGAAAAGCCCATAAACCACGCATCGGTGAAGTCGCTCGTGGTGCCGGTCTTGCCCCCCAGCGGATGCTTCAACTGCGCCGCCGCCGCGCCCGTGCCGTGCGCCGTTACCGCGCGCAGAAGAGACATCATCGTCCGCGCCGTGTCCTGGCTGATCACTTCTTTCACCGCCGGCGGATCCTCCCACAGCGTGATCCCCTCCGCATTCGACACCTTGCGGATCAGCCGCGGCTGCACCCGCACGCCGTCGTTGGGAAACACCGAGTAGGACGCCACCTGCTCCTCCAGCGTGATCTCCACCGCGCCCAGCGCAATGGGCAGATACGCAGGAATGTTCGTGGTCACGCCGAAGCGGTGCGCCACGTCGATTACGTTGTGAATGCCCACGCGCGCCGCCAGCTTCAGCGCCGGAATATTGCGCGACTCGGCAAAGGCGTTGGTGATGGTCATCGCTCCCTTGTAGTCGTTTTCGTAATTGTGCGGAACATAGCCGCCAAAACTCACCGGCCCGTCCACAATAATGTCATCGGGCTTTACGCCATCCTCAATGGCCGCGGTATAGACATACGGCTTGAAGCTCGACCCCGTCTGCCGCTCTGCCTGCGTGGCGCGATCGAACTGCGACAGCGCAAAGTCGCGCCCCCCCACCAGCGCCAGCACGTCGCCGTTGGTGTTGTCCATGGCCATCAGCGCGCCCTGGATTCCGGACTCCTGCTCCAGCGCGGCCGTGCGGTCGCCGCCTTCAAATGTCTCGCCCAGATGCACGTAGACAATGTCGCCGGGCTTCACCAGCGCATCGGCATAACGCTGGCCGGTCCATTTCCAGCCGTCCGGCTCAATCACAATCTGTCTATCGCCCACCCTCGCCCGGATTGCCAGCGGCAGCACGTTCGTCACCAGCGCATGCACGTAGTCGCCGGGACCCGCCTGCTGGGCCCAGTCGGGATGCTTGTAATCCTCCAGCGAATCGCCCTCGGTCAGCACGTTCTCGAGCGTGCCTTTCCATCCGTGCCGGCGCTCGTACACAGCCAGCCCATCCAGCACCGCGGCGTTGGCCACCTTCTGCAAATCCATGTCGAGCGTCGTATCCACGCGCAGCCCCGCCTCGTGCACCTCTTCGGAGCCAAAGCGCTTCTCCAGTTCCCGCCTCACCTCTTCCTGGAACCACGGCGCAATGGTGCTGTTGGGCTGCGAGATGCGCAGTCCAAGGGGGGCAATCCGCGCCCGGTCCGCCTCGGTGTGCGTGATCACCCCATCCGATTCCATCTCGCTCAGCACAAGGTTCCGTCGCTTGAGGCTCTTCTCCGGGTTCAGGATGGGTGAGTACGCCGCCGGGCCCTTGGGCAATCCGGCAAGCAGCGCCGCCTCTTCCAGGTTCACGTCTTTGGCGTGCTTGCCAAAGTAATACTCCGCCGCCGCCTCAAACCCGTATTGCCCGCTGCCCAGGTAAATCTGGTTCCCGTACAACGTGAAGATCTGCTCCTTGGTGAACGACCGCTCAATCTGGATGGCCAGGTAAGCCTCCTCGAGCTTGCGCACCATGTTGCGATCCGCCGAAAGAAACAGGTTCCGCGCCAGTTGCATGGTCAGGGTGGATGCGCCCTGTGCCCGCCCATGCGAGCGCACGTCATGCCATGCCGCGCCCCAGATGCGAAGCAGGTTGATCCCGCCATGGGAGTAGAAGTCCTTGTCCTCGACGGAGACCACCGCCTGGCGCAGGACGGGGGAAAAGCCGTTATAGTCCACAATCACGCGCCGCTGCAGCGCAAACGAGCCAATCACGCGACCCTTCACGTCGTACAGGTCGGTGGTGGTCGACGGACGGTAGCGTTCCAGCTCCTCGATCTGCGGCAGGTCGGATGAATAGACCAGCGTCAACCCGGCCAGCGATCCGGTGACCATTGCCAGCACCACCAGGATGGCAAAAGCAGCCTTCCCGGCAAGCTTGCGATGAGGGCGTTCCGGGCCTTGAAGACGCACACCGCGCGGCAGGGCCTCAGGCTCCAGACGATGCGCCCGGCCAAGTCCGCGCGGTTCCACAGTTTGGATAGGGGAGCCCAAGGTCTTTAAGCCTCATGGCATCTCTCGCGCTCAAAAGGGGAGAAAATGCTGAACACTCAGAGCGTAGCACGGGATCAGCCCGCCGACTGTGACTCTTCGCACCTCGCGAACCAGCGAGTGCAAGGCTGGGAATTGCGATCATAGAGGTCCCACTTCACTTTGGGGTTTCGAACCGTAGGCTCCTATGTCATCTTTTAAAGAAGAGAAACAATCATCATGCGCACAATGGTCCATTTGCAGCATCAGCAGTGGCTCGAATCGCGGCCCAAGCCTACTCCGGCCCGCATCACTGAGGCTCTCGCGATACTCGACCGGCCGACTGGTCCGCCGGAACCGGACGACGAACTTCCTGAAGGGTATGTTTCTGTACGGGAAACGGAGCGGTATCGTCGCGTCCTGCGCGGCCAATCCGCCTCATCGGCTGAGTAACCTCAGCGGCAACGCAAGCGCTCTAGCTGTTCTTCGCCTTCAGAATCGTCAGCGCCTTGTCCAGCGGCTGATCTTCCTTGTTGGTCTGCGGCTCCACGTTCAGGTTCTCGTCGTTGGCCTGGCTCACCTGCACGTTCGGCATCACAGCTTCATCCTGGATCTTATGCCCGTCCGGGCCCTCGTACTTGGCCACCGTCAGCATTAGCGCCGCGCCGTCCGGCAGGTCGATCGTCTTCTGCACTGACCCCTCGCCAAAGGTCCGTTCGCCCACCACGTCGCCGCGCTTGGCTTCCTCAATGGCCGCCGCCGTCAGTTCCGCCGGCCCATAAGTGCCGCGGTTTACCAGCACCACCAGGGGCGCCGAGGTAATGCACAAGGCGGCATCGGCCGTGAACGTCTGCTTGGGGTACTTCTGCCCCTCCAGCATGCCCAGCGTGCCTTCCTTGATGAACAGGTTGGCAAGCCGCAGTCCCTCCTGCTCGTCGCCGCCTGTGGCGTCGCGCAGATCCAGAAGGATTTTGCGTCCCTTGTTGGCCTTGATCTTGGCCGCAATCTCGTCCACCCGCTCTTTTGAAACCACGCCCGCCTTCAGGTAGAGGATGGAATTGTTCTCATACTCCTGCTCAGCCAGCGGCGGAGCGCCCACCATGGCGCGCGTCATCGTCAGCTTGTCCGGGTCGGGTTTGCCGGGCCGCACCAGCGTAATGTTCACGGCCGTGCCCGGCTTGCCGTCCAGCATAAGCCGGATGATCGCCAGCGACATCTCCCGTGTCGACTGATCTCCAATGGATTCAATCACATCGCCGTCATTGATGTGGTCGTGATCGGCGGGCGATCCGGGCATCACATTTACCACCGTCGCATACCCGAAGCGCTTGGATACCGTGATTCCCACTTGCGCCACGCCCGTTGTCGGCCGGTCTTTGAAATTCTTGTACTCGGCGGGCGTCAGATAGCTCGAATCCGGGTCCAGCGACTCCAGCAGCCCATGAAGCGCCCCCGTCGTCACCTTCTCCATGTTGGGATCGGTTACGTAGTCGCTCTGGATCCGGCGAAGTACCTGCTGATAAACGCCGATCTGCTTGTACGCGCCATCCTGCTCGCTGCCGGCGTGCACGCCAAACCAGCCCATCTGGCCCAGCCCGTAGCTCAGGCCCACCACGGCGAACACCGCCACGCCCAACACGAAGATCAATCGCTGAAAGAATCGAGACAATCTACACCACCGCAGCGGCCAAGTGAGGAGAAGCGCCGCATATCTTATAGACGCAATGATACCGCAACCGGTGCTGAACCAGGAGAGTTGGCCGGTAAAAGAGGCGCACAATTTGCCTGATTCAGGTCAAGCGCAGCAAGGCTGCTCAGGCCCCGACAGTGAATGCAGACAACAACTTCCCCGCTATGTCCTCGGCGCAGGCGCGGATGGCCTCCGCGTCCCGCGCATCCTTCGCCGGCATCTTCCTCAATGCCGGAATCAGCGCGTAAGGGAATCCCAGCTTATTGGGGTCGAACACTCCGCCGACAACGTGAGTCGCTACCGGGGAAAACCACGGCAGGCGCGATAACTGCTTTTCAAGCTGGCTGCGCGCGCCCGCCCAATCCTTCTCATTGTTGTCCACCGGGCCGGGCACCAGCAGCGCCACCGGAACCGTCTCCAACCGGCGCCGGTGTCTCTTGAGAAACCGGCGCGCATCCCGGTGCAGCCGTCCAATGTAAAGCGGCGCCACCAGCACCACCGCACCGTACGGCTCCAGCCCGGCAAGCTCGCGCGCGGGATAAACATCGGGCCGCGCGCCGTGCTGGCGCAGAACTTCCGCCATCGTGGACGCAAGCTCCGCAGTTGACCCGCCTCGTGTGGCATAAGCCACCAAAACCCGCGGCTCCATCATCATCTCCTCCGGATTTCTACACGCCGACCGGCTCCCGCTCCGCCGCATGCAGATCAAACGGCACCCCATCGTGCCGGCACATCGCCTTCACCGCCGGACGCGCCGTCATTGGGCCAGACGGCAACCCGCCGCCCGGCATCACCCACTGGCCGGCCATCAGGAAACGCCGCAGCCCGGGGAGCGTGTTCGGCAGCGGCCTGAACCCCTGACCCGGTTCCACCAGCCAGCCCTCCATCGATCCCTTCCAGTTTCCCGTGTAGCGCATCACCGTCGCCGGCGTTGCCACATCCACCGTCTCCACCGCCGCCCGCGCGCCCGGAACAATCCGCTCCAGCACGCCGATGATGGCATCCGCAATGCGATGCTTCTCCGCGTAATAGGCGCGCGGGTCTTTGGCCCTCAGTTCGCTCCAGTAGCCGTAGTTCCGGGTCGGCAAAAAGCTGGTTACGGCGCATTTACCCGTCGGCGCAAACGTGGGATCGTAATGGAAGAAGCGGAAGCCGATGCTGCGCACATCCGTTAAGGGGTCCAGAGTAATGGCCGAATTCAGGACCCGCGTGAGCGCCGGCGGCTGGTCCTTCAGGTCCATCCCCACTCCCAGAGAAACCTGGATGTACGACGCGAATGTCTCCCGCGCGTCGAAAAGCTTTCGCGTCGCTTCGTCCGCGTATTTACCGTCCAGCAGCTCAAACACCGTCTGGTGTCCATCGGCGGCGGAGATCACCCAATCCGCCATCACCTGCTCGCCGCCGGCCAGCTCCACGCCCACGGCCGCATCATTCTCCACCAGGATGCGCCGCACTTTGGCCCGCAGCCGCACCTCCCCGCCCAGTTCCCTGATTCGTTCCTCAATCCCGCGGATAATGGCCCGCGCGCCGCCGATGCAGTAGCCCGCATTGCCCCCATGCATCCACGCCAGAGAGAGCACCATGGCCACCGCCGACAGCCTGCCCACATCTCCCTCACTGAAGAAGCTCCTCAGCAGCGGATCGGCAAAGCGCTTGCCGTACTCACGCCCGCTCATTCGTCCCAGCCGCATCAATAGCGGGAACACGGGCAGATCGCGCAGAATGTTCAGCCAGTTGTCTGCCAATCCGCCGGCCGGGTCCAGCAGCCGGAACCGCCCCAGAATGCGCAGGGAATGGATCAAGTCGCGAATTGCCTTCCCGTCCTGCGGAGCACGCCTCAACAGCTCTTCCTCCAGCCGTTCGGCATTCGTCCATACATGCAGCGTGTCTCCGCTTTCCGTCTCGATGCGGACAAACTCGTCGTGATTGACGAATGTCAGCCGGTCGACGTCGAAGACCTCGCGCCATATCCCGTTGAGCTCGCCGCCTGGCTTCGATCCCACAAACCAGTGCAGACAGGTCTCGAATGTGTATGCGCCGCGCTCCCAGCTCATGGCCAGGCCGCCGGCCACATCCCCCTGCTCCAGAACCAACACCTTGTAGCCACACCGTAGCGCGTAAACGGCGGCGCTCAGCCCCGCGATACCGCCGCCGACAATCACCACCTGCCGCACTTCGTCTTTCATCCTGTCTCCCTGCGCCGGAGGGGCTGTGAGCCAAACGCTCCGCAGCCGCGCATCGTCCTCGGCAGGGCCTGAATTGTCATGAAGGAAGGAACGGGAAATTCAGGCCATCGTACCAACCAGGGCCCGGCGCTGCTGCCGATTATGAAATCCGGGCGCGCCGCCCGCCGTGACCAGAATCACGGGCCGATGTGCGCTCTTCTTTCTGACCCCTGACCACTGACCACTGACAGCTGCTCTTCAAACCCCTTCAAAATGCTTCTCAATCTCCTCCAGCGTCTTCCCCTTCGTCTCCGGCAAAAACAGCGCCACAGTAATGAAGTAGATGACGGTAAACCCGGCGAAGAGGAAGAACATGGTGGAGTAGCCGTACTTGCCCACCACCGGCAGGAAGATGGCCGCCAGCGTAGTGGAAACAAGCTGGTTGATCACCAGCGCAACGCTCATGCCGTTGGAGCGGATGCGCGTCGGCATCAGCTCGCTGAGCGCCAGCCATACGCACACCCCCGGTCCCATAGCGTAAAACGCGACGAAGACGTAGAGGCAGATCGCCATCAGCCAGCCGTGGAGCGGGCTGGGGATGGACTCGATATAGGCATGGTCTATGTGGAGGGGTGCGGTGCGGGCGGCGTTGTAGTCGGCGAATGGGTTGCGAAAGAATGCTTCCACTTTGCCGCCGGGGATGGCGGTAGCGCGGTCGATGCGAATGGAGTCGCCGGTGCGGGCGGGAGTGGTGCTGCCGGCGAAGTCGCCGTAGGAGTAGATGATGGTCAGCGATTTCGCAGTGTTGGAAAGGTCGGTGCTGCGGAAAACGGCGTCGTTGAAGCGGAAGTTGAGGCCCTGGTCCGGGGTGACTTCCCGTTGCAGCCCTGACGCTATATCCCCGCGGTTGCGTTCGGTTGCGTGGAAGCTTGATCCGGCTACGATCATCGAAACAATAATCCCGGACGTCCCCACAAGAAAGAGAAATCTGCGCCCCTTGCGATCCACCAGAGTCATGCCGACGATGGTGAAAAGAAAATTCAGGAACGTGAACAGCACGTATCCCCAGTGCGCCATCACGTCCGTGAGGCCGCTCTGCAAAGTGATGTTGGTATTGAACCCGATGATGGAATTGATGCCCGTCGCGGTGTTGCACGAAAGAATCACGCAGGCCAGCAGGAACGGCAGCACATAACGCCGCTGAAAAATCGAGTCGCGCACCGCCGTGCGGCGTTTCTCCTCGCCCTTCGCGGCAATCTGCTCCATCTCGCCCAGCTCCAAAGCGGCTTGCTCAGGCGTGCGGGAGCGCAACAGCGCAGACTCCGCATCGCCAGTTCGCCCGCGGCGGAACAGCCAGCGCGGCGACTCGGAAACAAAAAAGCTGCCGATAACAAACAGCAGCCCCGGCGGCATTGACACCCAGAAGATGCTGCGCCAGGCGTGGTCCTTGGCGTCTAAAATCGCGCCCGCCGTGCCGAGCTTTTCGATGGCCGCAACGTGATAGCTGAAGTAAACGCCGATGAGCGCCGCGGCAAAGATACCCAGCGTCAGCAGCCACTGGAACACGCCGGTCCCGCGCCCGCGCTCTTTGGCGGAGAGGCATTCGGCAAGGTAGAGCGGAACCACCACGCCCACGATTCCGCCGCTCATGCCCTGGAGCAAGCGGCCGGCAAACAGCGAGCTGTAGGACTGGGAGAGCGCGATGATGGGAATGGAGACGGTGAAGGCCGCGCCGGCCAGGATCATGATGGGCTTGCGGCCCAGCCAGTCTGAAAGCAGCCCCGCGAAAAGCGTGGAGAAAACACTCCCCAGCAGCACCGCAGCCACGATGATGGAAAGCTCAGCCGGACTCAGATGCGACGTGGCTTCCAGATAAGGCAGCGCGCCGCCGATGATGCCCACGTCAATGCCGTAGAGCAGCCCGCCAAGCCCGGCGACAAGCAGCAGGAAGCGGTTATAGCCAACCAGGCGCGGCGCCATGGCGGTAGCAGGAAGTCCGGCGTGTGGGTTTGAACTCATGAGCCGCGGTACCGATTCAGAGCCGCATCTGCCGCACGTGCTGCAACGGTACAAATACAGAGATCGCTGAATCTCGTTGCCAGCTTACAGCACGGGGGCAACGAGCCGCAGGATATGGATCGGCCTATTGTCCGGCGCCTGCGTCAGTCGCAGACTCCTCACGCCAATAATGCGCCGCGCCCGCCAGCGGCGCCCGATCGAAAAGCATCGAGATGACAATGCGAAATCCAAGCCCCTCAGTCTCGCGTTCCGCCGCCGGCAAAAAAAGCTGCGCCCCATGCGCGATGCCGCCGCCCAGCACCACGCGCTCCGGCCGGAATGGAGCAATCACATCCCGCAGCACCTGCCCCAGATGTGTGCCGAACTCCTCAAACACCGCGCGCGCGTCGGCGTCAGAAGCCGCGGCCGCGGCTATCTCTGACACTTCAGGATCGTTTCCGGTCCGGGCCTTGTACGCCGCGCGGATTGCCCGCGTTGAAATGAGGTCTTCAACCGTCGCGCCGGCATAAGGCAGGTCCCAGATCTCGCCCCCAGGTGGAACGCCCTCGCCTGAAGTAACGCTGCGCCCGTCGACAGCGAAGGAGCAGCCCACCCCGGTTCCCAGTGTCAGTCCCACTGCGCGCGCCGCGCCTTTCGCGCTGCCCGCCCCCAGTTCGCCCATCAGGTACGCCGTAGCATCCTTCAGGAAGCGCAACCGGTCCGGCGGCCAGCCAAAGCGTTCAGCCAGCGCAGCCCGCAGATTGCGCCCATACAGCGGCTTCAGCTTGTGCTCCATCTGGCTCACGCCCGCCTCGCAATCGAACGGGAACGGCACTGCCAGAGATGCGCCGGCAGGCTCTTCGTCGGGCGCGGAGACCTCGCCTCCCAGCCGCACCAGCAGATCCACAAAGCTCTCGAACGAGTCGATGTCTGCAAGCGGCGCGCCGGCCTCACGCAGAATCTCCAGGTCGGAAAGGCGGCACAGCCCCGCCATCACGTGGCTTCCACCCACGTCATACGACAAAACAAATTGCGCTTCTCTAGGATTCAAAATGGACTGCCCCCGAACGGAATCATCATAATCCGTTCAGGGGCATCCGTTCTTCGCGCCATTGCGTTAGATCAGCGCGTTCCTCTATATTGCGCTTCGGCCAAAACGGCCGCCGGGCACTCGCGTCAAACCGCGCGCCGCCCGCTGATCAGGTTGATGACCAACACAACCACTGCAATCACCAGCAGAATGTGAATGAAACTGCCCATAACGTGAAAGCTGAATCCCAGTAGCCACAGGACCAGCAGGATGACAAAAATTGTCCAGAGCATCCGCAACATCTCCTTCGGTGCGGCCTTCGCTCTGAGCACGCTGCCCGGCTTCGGTCGCCCATGTGATTGGATGCATGTTGGGACAACTTCGCGCAGAGATGAATTGCGCCATCCGGCAGGAACAACCTCTTAGGCAAGGTTTTACTGCGGCGATGCAGCTGAAGCCGGGCCGCCGTTGACCGCTCCGGGCTTCTGTTCGGCCGGCACTTCCATCAACCCGATTTTCAATTCCTTCACGTCCTGGTCGACTGTGACCTGCAACTCGCGAACTGCGAATGCATGCGTCTTGGGCGCGGCAGCTTTGCCGGCTTCTGCCTGCTGAGCTGGTTCGGTCCACGCGGCGTCCGTCACCTGCACAATGTAACTGCCCTGTGGCACAAAGGGCAGCAGAAAACTGCCGTCTGTGAACATCGCCATCACCATCGCCTCTTCGCGGTCGTCCGCGTAGAGAAGATGGATCTTCGCGCGGGAGACGGGCTGATTGCTCACACCTTGCACCACCGTCCCTGAAATCGAATGGATCGCGCCCAGCGGCACCGTGATGTCGGCCCCGTTCACAGTGTCCCCGGGCCCTACTGAAAGCGGCTTTGCATCCCGCTTGCGAAACGTGTTGCCCAGACACACCTGCGGCGAGTTTGCTTCGTTGTCGACAGGCAATAGAGAGCACACGACATACTCGCCGGCCGACAGATTTGCAATGTCGTACCGCCCGCGCGCGCCGCTTTTCTCCTCCATCGAGAAAGTATCTTGCATCGCCAGTCCCACGCGCGCCCACTCACCTTTGGAGTTCTTTCTGTAAAGCGCGAACCGCAGTCCAACCGCGGCAGAGCCATCGTCGTATGTGATGGCTCCAGTAATCTCAGCCCCGCGCTCAATCGTGATGGGAAGGTCGGCGGTCTGCTGCGCGTTGACGGCCACTTCCACCATGTGGTCTTTCCACTGGTCAATCATCTCGGCATTCAGCTTTTCGTCGGTTGCGTTGGTGTCGATGCGCGCGAAATCGATGCCGTAGATCGGGTTCAGATATCCATCCAGCGTCGCAAAGGCGTAGTAATCGCCGGGAGCCACGCCCTGGATGGTGAACTTGCCATCCAGCCCCGTAATCGCGGTGCTCGACTCTGAAGACTTATCGGAGCCGGTCCCGCCCGAGCTGCGTACCAGTTCCACAGACGCAAACCTCGCCGGCTTGCCGGTGTCGGCGCAGAGGACAGTTCCGGTCACAGTGCCTTTTGTAGGATCGGGCGCCGTGGGTGCAAAGCGCGAAGTGCTCCCACAGTCATACAGGGCCAGGCATAGCGCCGATGAAAGCCAGAGCAGGCGGCCGTTCATGCCATCCTCCGGGACAGATCAGGTGTCAGGGAATTGTAGCGCGGTCTGCGCCACCGGGCTCCAGTTCCTGCGGTGCAGCGGCGTGGGACCAAGCCGCGCCAGGGCGGCAAGATGCGCGGGGCAGCAGTAGCCTTTATGGCTGGCCAGCCCGTAACCGGGGAACTGCGCGTCCAGCTCCACCAGCATCCGGTCGCGGTAAACCTTCGCCAGCACGCTCGCGGCGGCAATCGAAAAGCTGGTCCCGTCGCCCTGGATCACCGCCTGCTGCGGACACGCGAACTCGATTGTGTCCACGCCGTCAATCAGCAGATAATCCGGCGTCAGCGCGAGCTGGCTCACCGCCTGCTTCATCGCCAGCAACGACGCCCTGCGGATGTTGATGCGCTCAATGGTCTCCACATCCACCGCCGCAATGGCCCACGCCACCGCGTTGGCGCGGATCGTCACGTCCAGCTCGTTGCGCTTCTTTTCCGTCAGCTTCTTTGAGTCGTTCAGGCCTTCCAGCCGGCACCGCGGCGCAAGCATCACCGCCGCCGCCACCACTGGCCCGAACATCGGCCCCCGCCCCACCTCGTCCACGCCGGCAATGCTGATTAAGCCGAGCTTGCGCGCGGCCTTTTCCAACTTCCATCCGCAGATGGGGGCTTTGGGCATGGCAACAGTATAGGGGCGACCCAGGGCTGTGGAAAGCTGGTTGCGGCAGCGCGATCCCCGGCAAAATCTCTTAGTCTCGAATCATGGACCATCGAGGGGTGCGCGTCATCTTCATCCGCCACGGCGAAAGCACAACCAACGCGGGCGCCGTCTGCGAAGACGTTGCCCTCGTGGAGCTGACCGAGCGCGGCTGGCAGCAAGCGCGCGACCTTGCAGCCGGCTGGACCGAAACTCCGGACCTGATCGTCACATCTCCCTACACGCGCGCTCGCCAAACGGCCCAGCCCACCATCGAGCTGTTTCCCCAAGTGCCGGTCGAGGTGTGGCCGATCCAGGAGTTCATGTCTCTCGAGCCCATTCGCTGGAACAGAACCACCTTCGAAGAACGTCGCCCGTTCTCCGATTCCTACTGGAGAAGCTGCGACCCGAACTGGTCCGACGGTCCGGCGGCCGAAACTTTCGCCACGTTGTTGCAGCGGACCGAGGACGCGCTCATGCGCCTTTCTGCAATGCCGCCGGAATCACTGGTTTTTGCGTTCGGCCACGGACATTTCATGCAGGCTGTTCGGGTGACCGTGCTCCATCCGTCTGCGGGCCCCGCGGAGAAGATGAGAGCCTTCGGAGGCGAAACCACCGGAATCGGCAACACAGAAAAGATCGAATATGTGAATACAAATGGTGTCTGGAGTTTGGCGCCTCACCGATTCCCGTAAACCGGCACCGCCGCCCCATGAATCGTCCGCGCCGCTTCGCTGGCCAAAAACAAAATCACCTTGGCAATATCCTCGGGCTTCGGCCAGCTATCGTAGTCAGCCCCCGGCATCGCCTGCCGGTTTGCCGGGGTGTCAATGATGCTGGGCAAAATCGAATTCACCCGCACGCCCGTCCCCTTCGCGTCCGCAGCCAGGCTGTCCATCATCGCCACCGCCGCCGCCTTCGACGCCGCATACGCCGCCGCGCCCGCCCCATGATCGAACGCCGCCTTCGCCGCCACGTTCACCAGCGAGCCGTGCCCCTGCTTCACCATCACCGGCATCGCCGCGCGCGCCAGCACAAATCCAGCGCGCAGGTTCAGCGCCAGCATCGCGTCAAAAGTCTTCGTCTCCAGGTCCCATAGCTTGATGCCGCCCGCATAGCCGCCAATGGTGTTCACCACCGCGTCCAGCCGCCCATGCCGAGCCTCCAGGTCCGCCACAAAACTTCCCACGGCAGCCTCATCGGTCACGTCCAACTGGACTCCCTCAAGCGCCGCGGCATCTCCCGCGGCGGCGCTGCGCAGGGCGGCATACTCAGCCTCCCGGCGATAGGGAACCACTACCGTTGCCCCTTCGCTCAGGAAAGCAAGGCTCACGGCACGGCCCAGGCCGCCGGTGCCGCCCGCAACCAGCACCACTTTGCCTGCAAAGCTGATGTCCACTTCCGTCACCTCCAGTTGCCCAAAAACCAACCCCGGCGCCAGGGCCGGGGTCAGACTTGCCGGAAATGCGTGCAGCTACGCCTTGGCGCGCTCCCGCTCCACTTCCTTCAGGCGGGCAGCCTTGCCGCGCAGTCCGCGCAGATAAAACAGCTTGGCGCGCCGCACCCGGTAGCTGCGGATCTTCTCCACCTTGTCCACAACCTTGGAGTTGAACGGGAAGATGCGCTCGACGCCCTGGCCAAAGCTCATCTTGCGAACGGTAAAGGTGCCCTGCGGCCCCTTGTTGATGGCGATCACCAGGCCCTCAAAGGCCTGGAGTCTCTCCTTTTCGCCTTCCTTGATCCTTACCTGGACGCGAACCTGGTCGCCGGGGACAAAGTCGGGGAGATCGGTGCGCTTCAGCTTGTCAGCCAGGCGCTGCATAACGGGATGGATTGACATGGTTTCTTCCTGCGGTGAACTGTAGAACCTACAGTTTATCAGAGAAGTTCGCGCTGCGGCGAACTGCGCTGACAATTGCCCCCGGCAGAGTATAGTGCGGCCATGGACGCCGAAAGAGAGTTTGCTCGCCACACCCTTGCCACCCTGGCTTACCGCGCCGCCCGCGCTCTGGAGGGCGCGCCCGATGAATTTGCCTCGTACGCGGCCGCGGGGCGCACGCCGGAGCAGATTCTGTCTCACATGGGCGACCTGTTCGAATGGGCCCTCAGCATTGCCCAGGGTCGGGAGGTCTGGCTGGACTCCCAACGCCTGCCCTGGCAGGATGAAAAGCGCCGCTTCTTCGCTTCTCTCACCGCCTTCGATATGCTGCTGGCCCGCCACGAGCCCATCCACGGCGACCTCGAGCGGCTCTTCCAGGGACCCATCGCCGACGCCCTCACCCATACCGGCCAGTTGGCCATGCTCCGCCGACTCGCGGGATACAGGATTGCGGGCGAAAACTACTACGTCGCAAAAATCGAGGCAGGCCAGACCGGAGAACAGCAGCCCCATCCGGTAAAGACGTTCTAAGGGCAGTCCCGAGCGCAGCCGAGGGACCCGCATTTCGCGCCGCCCAAACCCCAACACCCCGTCATCCCGAGTACCAATGGACCCAGGGGTCCAGCGAAGTGCATGAAAATCGCGAGTATCGCGCCGTAGGTGCAGCGGTTGTTAGCCCCGCGCTTCAGCGTGGGGAAGGCGGCCCATTCTATGTGTTCGAGTCCCGAAGGGACGACGGAAATTGGCGCGCGAGAAATGATTTTCGACGGAGCGCAGTCGAGGGACCTGCATTTGCCTTTACTCTTGCTGTTGCTCTTGCCTTTGCTGTTGCCTTTGCCCTTGCTTTTCTTTCTGTCATTCCCGAAGGGAATCTGCTGTTGCCGTTGCCGTTGCCCTTGCTTTTCTTTCTGTCATTCCCGAAGGGAATCTGCTGTTAGGGGCTCTTCCACTCAGTCGCACCACCAGCGCCGTGCCCCATCCTTAAGCGCGCTCTTTGCGCTTAGGGTGGGTTGGACGAATCTCCCGTTACCAATGCTTTTGCCTTTGCAGTTGCCGTTGCCCTTGCCTTTCTTTCTGTCATTCCCGAAGGGAATCTGCTGTTGGACCTTGGGCGTTGGCCGGCGGCTTGTAGCTGTCAGCTGTCAGCTGTTAGCCGTGGCCAGCCACCACAAAGTGACTAAAGAGCAATCCTGCCCAAAAACCACCCCATTTTCTGCACTATTCCTGGTGCAAAACCCCCACCCGACACCCACCTGTCAAGCCCCCACCCTGTGGAAAAACGCCGCAAAATCAAGAAAACAAAAGAGATAAAGTTTTGGCCAAATTTTGTACCTTAAATAGTCCAAGGCGTATGATCTAAGTAGGTGGGCAAACTGCGCCACACCTCCAGAAAGGCACGGCTCCGGCCGTGCCTTTCGTGTCTTCCGCCCCAGATCACATCCGGCGGAAAACACCCTGCAAATCACTGCACTTTCAGGGCGTAAATCCCTCAATCTGCATAACATCCCCGTTTTTATTTTCAACGCAACCGGC